>Ga0302253_1000015_pt1 | contig 335160 bp, 259 predicted proteins | sample AAG_RA_Trp_MG_FD_193537 | JGI IMG/M metagenome (GOLD analysis project Ga0302253, IMG submission 193537) | Enriched activated sludge microbial communities from anaerobic digester in WTTP, New Holstein, Wisconsin, United States - AAG_RA_Trp | ecosystem: Engineered > Bioreactor > Anaerobic >... | reverse complement strand
TTAAAATCCTGATGATCTGTTCTTCCCTAAACCTGTTTCTTTTCATAATGCTTTCCTCCTTAATGTTTTCTACATTATAGGAGAAATCACTAACTTTTCAATGGTACTATTTTCGGGGGGCACGTCAGATATATCTACTAATTTTTATTAACTATATTTATTTTAAAGAAATGCATTAAGTATCCATTTACAATCTTATTCGGAATAGCAAATCCGCTTCTTATGTATAAGATAATATATTTAAATAAAAAAAACGCGGTATTTATTATACCGCGCTTTTTTATATCTATCAGGCAAAATATTATGCCGATATATCCAGAGCTCTTTGAGCTTTCAAATTCTTTATGAAAGAATCTGTTATTTTTAGTTTTCTTTTCAACCTGATACCGCGGAGATCTTCTTTATTCAATCTTTCCAATCCCAGGTATGATCTTAAATCATCCAGAGATATTTCAGCATCAGCACCTTTTTCCGCCTTTATTGATTCAATTGCCTGAGCAACAAATTTATTCTGAGCGGATACCTGTGTTATGATGAGATCGCCCGGTAAATCTTCACCCGCTTCAAGCATATTTGCGAGTTCAAACGCGCTTATACCGAGTTCGATTTCCTGTCCATTCTGCAGGTTTTCCGGTAAGAATCCCTGCGGTACATCGAGAACAGAAGCGAGATTATCCAGAGCAAGATCAGCGACTTTCTTATCGTTCTCAATTATGGTGAAATCTTTCATTTCCAGCCTGATACCCTCAATATTGAGTTGTTTCTGAACATAAGCCGGTAACGAAATTATGTTCATTTCAGGATTTTCCAGCGCAAAGTTTTCACCTAAGAACGCTTTTAAGGTATCCTGACCGATAACTATTACTTCTTTATCGGTTATACCTTTTGTAGCAAGTGCTTGTATTATTTCATTGCTATTTTTCGTTAACGAATAAACAACAAACACATTTTTCGGATCAGCGGCAAACTCTTTAATTTTCTGAGCCATACCGATTGTTTTTGAATCGGTCATTCCGTCTTCCGTCTCAAAGAAACTTACGTTCATTGCGGTAACATTAGGCATCAAACTAAGATCCTGATTCATTCTTTCTCTCGCAGATTCAACATCAGCTTTTACCCTATCGCTTATTGCTTTAGCCTCTTCAATCGCTTTAGTTACTTCCACACCTTCTCTTTGGTTAAGAAGTTTTATCGCTGAAAGAAGTTCGACAGTCAAAATGTTGTTAATAAATGCCTGCTGTTTTTGATCTACAATCGCTTTTGTGAAATCATCACTTACCGGTATAGACAATTTTGCTTTCATTCCGTCTACCAGCCTGTCGATATTATCTTTTACAGATACCGGTGAAGGATTTATCACGTCAAATACCATAGGAGCAATAGCTTTCACAATCTGCTCGATCTTGTTTGTTATCGCTATATTTTGCGGATCAGCGAAAAATTTCGATGTCGGATCCGGAACCACCTTTTGTGTAAATGTTTTTGCGATAAGTTCACGAACCATATCATTAAAATTCTGGAACCCTGAATCGCCACTATAATCTTTTACGAACGCCATTTGTAAATTATTTAAATCCTGTGGGCTAAGCGTGCTTTCCAATCTTGACTCTACTTCAGCAACAACATCCAGTCCAGTATAGTCTCTCAATGTTTTTTCTACTAATTCATGATACATACCTTCATTCACTACGCTTGCCAGATCCGTTTTTTGAATCGCGGCGATAAGAGCGAGCAATCTTTCAGGTACTGCATTGATCTTGCCGTTTACATCAAGTTCAAAAGCACCCTGGCGTGTTAAGTCTCGTATATCATCCTGTTCGAGGTTTATCAGATCAAGAGATTTTCTTATTTCGTTTAATGAGAAATTGGAATACCTGTTTTCTACCGTAACTGATTTAGCAAGATCTTTTGGTTTGTCAACATCGATTGCCCTAACTAACTGATCCAGTTTATTGATCAATTCCTGTCCTTCAAGCTGAATGAGTTCAACCTGCGCATTCAGGTCAGATACACCGACATTCAGTGTTTCATATATTGTTTTATAAAGTTTATCGATAAATGACCTTACCACAAAAGTAAATTGGGGTTGAACAAGATCGTTCAGCGTACCGCTTGCAGAGAGAACTTCCATTTCTTTTACTAAATCAAGAAGTTTATTACCCAATTTATCAATATTATTTCTTCTTTCATTAAGTTTTGAAGGATCATCTATGTTGACCATCAATGCTCTTATGTCACGGATGTAAGCCTGCAACGGATCAGCGACATTAACAACTTTTGCCTTCGCAATCCTAACAGCAAGCCTTTGACCGACAGCTATAGCATCGTGTATTGAGTTTATAGGAAGATATTCCTCAACATAATTTCCATTAACAAGAGCTTCGCCATATTCTTTTGTTGTTATAACAAAAACATTTGCGCCTCTTGCTTTGATTGACTGTAAATTGCTTTCAAACCTTGCCCTGGCTCCCTGCTCCTCAGCTCCATCAGCTTTTGGCATATAGAAAGCAAGTATTGGTGTATTAAGCAAATCTTTTCCTTCTTTTGTCGTAACATCTGTAATACCAGGATTTGATACGATTTTGCCTGATCTTGGATCATATATTGCCTGCGGATCATATTTTGCTTCTCTTGTTTTCTGAACTTTTTCCACAAGAGCCACAGGACCATGGAGGAATAATCCCGCCTGAAGAGGTGTACTGAAAACTCTGGCCAATTCCTGAAATTTCAATACTGTTTCTTTGGCGGCGCCTTCGGCTTCTTCTTCACCTCTATATATGATAAACATCGCACGGATTCTTGCGAATCGTTGTGACCAGTCATTTATTTGATTATCGATTGCCATATTCTCCAGATCAAGCAGATCGCCAAGAGCTTTTGCGACATTAAGACGGCCTTGAAGCCCCATACTTTCAGTTACAGGATCACTTATTCCTTTAGCTCGTTTCAATAATTCCGAAAGGAGGAATTTATTCGTCAATTGAGCGTGAACCGCCTTCTGTGAAGCAACCGCTATTTCCGGTCCGGCATGCTCGTTTATCTGGCCATCTGTTTTCTCAGTAATCATACTTCCGGGAGTATTTGTATCAGCCAAAAGCGTAATCTTCTGATATCCAAGGCTTTGAGGATCTTTTGCATATTTATTCAACAATTCGGCATTCATCACCGCAACCTGAGTAGTACCTGACTGTGATGTAAACACAGCAAGTATTTTCTGGCTTGATCCAACTCTTGAATCCAAATTCGGCGCATCTCGGAAAGTATCGTTGTCTATAATGTCAGTTGTTACGCCCGGAAGCCTGAACAGCTGTTGAGCGGCAAGATCAGCGTTAAATGAACTTCCTGTGGAAAATAACCAGATTCTATCTACATTTTTCAAATCATCAATAGATATATTCAGAGATGGTATCCATTTATCTGCTTTTTCCGTTTTGAAATCGACTCTTAATAAAGAATCAAGTTTACCAGCAGTTAATTTCACCATTTCTTCATTGGAAGGAATTTTTGAAACATTAATCATTCTTCCGTCAATTTGTTTTTCTATAGTTTTTCCCCTCAATATATCCAATATTTCCTTATCCGTGAGTTTATGGTATTCAGGCCCTAACTCACTTTTATTGCCAGCATAACCATCAACCATAGATCCAAGACTTAATATTTTTCCACTGTTCGCATCAAAGAAATATTGTGTCGGCACCAAATCATAGGTAACGCCCGCTACAGCTCTTGCAAATCCCATTGGTTTTCCATTGATATCTTTCACTATTGTTTTACCGGCATCAATTTCTTCTCTTTCCTGAGCATTAAGCATTACACTCAATTCGCCTTTCGCTCCTTCCATTCCGTCTACAAGGTTGGATAAACGATATGCGTTATTATAACCTTCCGGAATATACATAACAGGTACTCTTTGTGTGTTCCCGTTAATAGTTTTTATAATCGCATCGGAAATCTGAGCAAGTTCTTTCTCAGTATAAGTCTCATATTCGCCACGATCATATATTTCAGGCCTGTCTTTACCTACTCTCATATGTGTAAACGCCGCTATATCGCCACTCTCTGTTTTTATAGCGAATTTACCATCCTGATATTTTGATTTAGGTTTAACCATATTAACAAGATCGTTGCCTGTCAAACCCGGACGGATATCATCCAAACTCGATACAACTTTTTCTTCTTTCGTTTCTTTATTCACTATTCGAACATTAATTCTCTGAAACTCTACCTGCCCCGGAGCAACAAATTTTCCATCAGTGAATGTGCCATCCGGCAACACTATAACTACGGGCTGTTCAACAATGGTTTTGTCTTTCTTCTGGAATCTTGTACCAGTCATTCCTTCTTTTGATGATGAGAACACCACACCGTCATCAATAAGATCTGAATAATATTTTGTATGCGGTATTGTTGCTTTCGGATCAGAGGCAAAATATACAAAAGGCTGATCTTCAGATACTTCATCGCTTATCGCCAGGTATATCGGGCTAACTCTTTTCGCAGTTACCACTTCGTTAGGATAATCAGTCGATGTAATCTGCAAACTATATGTTGGCGGTTCGGAATCGAATTCCAGTTTTTCAAGTACAGTCTTAACAGCTTGTTTTAATGTAGCTGGTTTATTATCATGAATTTCCTGGAATATCAAATGAGCTAATACTTCCGTATCAACATCGGTTTTGAATCTGTGTCCCTCAAGTGTGTTTCTGTGTTCCTGATACCCGTAAAACACTCCATTATGAACAACCGATACCGTTCCTACATTTGTCGGGAAACGAACCTCGTTTGGACCTGCTGTATGCGGATGTGCTCCGATTACATTCGACTCACCATGAGTTGCCCACCTTACCTGTCCAGTTACGTTTCTGATTGTACTATTTGCATCAAAATCACTATTGAAAGTTGTAACTATCCTTTCTATCAAAGTAGGCATATATGATTTGATGTTTGTTGCTGTCAAACCATGAATTTGCGGTCCATACAAACCGGAATCTGTCGGTAATCCCATACCAAACTGATCGGCAACCTGATCGTTGGCGAATTTTGTCGCAAAATCGCGTTCCCATTGCGGTAACGTTTTTCTTTCTTTGCGTAACTGATCAAATGAAGGAGCAGCAACTCTCTCTATTGTTCCGTCCGGCGCTAATCTCATATAGAACACATCTTTATCGTTTACAACTTCTTTTACCAATATTTCCAATCCGACTTTTGGAGGCACCGAACTATAAGCTACTTTAAATGTCCTCACATATGAATTCTCAACCGCTTTTGTTGTACCTGGTTCTTGTTCAACTTTTGTATATGTAACCTGTAAAGAATGTGAATCCGAACCTCTATAATCTATACGCGCCAAACTTTTTAACGCTTTTCTTATAGGCTCAATCGATCCGGCTTCAATTTGTATTGGAAACATCATCATAGTACCGCAAGCCATTAACGCATCATCAGCCAATTGTTTATCAATATCAAGAATCGCCACTTTTTTATCATCTATGAGTTTCTTTATGTTAGCTGTTGTCTGGTCGAACCTTTGTCCAACAACTGCCTGGCCGGTAAATTTTCCTGAATAGTTATCAATTATTGTCTGAAGACCGATTTTAGGCAAATCGTTTGATAATGCCGTAAAATCCGGACCGGATTCCATATCGTTAACAAAAAACCCATCGACATCTTTCTTGAAAGCTACCGCATGTCCGACACCAGGTTCTATTTCTACACGAATTACAACCGACTCCCCATTTGCCAGAGAATCAAGCAGTTGCGGCAAATTTTCTACAGGTACGGATAATGCCTGTGTATTTTGTCCGAAAAACTGGTATGCCTGTGCAATAGCATAAATACTGTATTGTGGCTCATTGAATTTGTTTGTGGAAATTACGCCTCTCATTCTCTGATCTATCAAAGGAAGCATCTGAGCAAAAAGTTGTGCCCTGTCATGCAATGTTACATCAAACGCCTTATCCGCCACATTTACCTTATCATGCATAACAGCACCCGCCGCGGCGGCACAAGTTATTTTCGCATCATAAGATTTATCGGTGAAACCAAGAAAATAATCTTTCAGCTGTTGCGCATTTTCAATACCTGTTAAATCGATATCTTTAAACGAAGGAGCAACAGATATTAATTTAAAAATATTTGATAACGCTTTACCTGCATCAGTATTCATCACAGAATCGAGAAGAGCCGGTAAATTGTCAAATGATATACCTATACCCGCTTGCGGATTACCATATCCTATAAGACCTATATTGTTTGTCGCAGCCAATCTTCTTAAATTAAGTATACCCTGTAAAATCTCCGCCGATGTTACGTTCGGTGAAAGGAATATTGGATTATCAACTGTTTTTCTTTCGCCTTTGTCATCCAATTCATATAAAGTGAGAGTTATACTCATTCTATCAGTAACATTCAGATCTATAAATCCCTGGCGATCAGACTGTGAAGCTGTTGCAACCTTAACCTGAGGAGCTTCAGGCAACATTGCGTTAAATACAGCATCGCTTATAACAAGTTGCGGTTTAAGTTTCAGATTGCCCTGAGGAGTAATACTGTAAATTTGCGCAACACCATCAATTACAGTTGAGAAAACTTTTTTGCCTGTTGATAATTCTATTTTATTATTTTTCAGGAGATCTTCTAATTTCTGATTGAGTTCCAAAGCTTCCTGAGGCGTTATACCAACTTGATTTGAATATATTTCTACTCTATTTATACCATTATTTTTAAATATGTTTTCTATACCAGCATCAAGACCGGATACCTGGGCAACTTTCGGCTGTACAACAAGCGCGGTTACTTTCGAATTCAGCATATATCCGAATGTCGGTTTGTATGTGCCATCTGTTTGTTTAACGAGGAAATTATTAGCTGTCATTTGATCGACAACAGGCTGATCTACGGTTTCAAAGGTAACAACTGAACCCTGAATAAGAGCATGCTCGAGCCTTGAATCAATTCCTGTCCTTGTATCTATATTTCCACCTTGCGCTCTATTCTGCAAAACAAGATTTGTGAATGTTTCATCATTCAAAAACGCGAATGTATAATTTCCTATTTTTGATACCTGCCCGTTAATGCTTCCCTGAATCTGTTTTGCATCACCAGGAACAAATGCCATATTGAACTTTTTCCCGGCAAGGCTAAAAGATAGATATTTATTATCACCGATTGTGAATGAATCAACAAAAGTCAACGCAGGAGTATATCCTGTTGGAGCCTCAGCAAGTATTTTCTGAAGTTCAACAGCATCAGGATGTGTTTCCAATAATGCCTTAAACGAACCAACAAACGCTTCCGATTTCGCCGCATCAGGAATGATAGCAGGATCTGCAAGAACCAGAGGAATCTGAAGCCTGTTGGATGATAACATTTCCTCAACATCTGTCGGATTGCCAACCATTCGTGTAAGATAAGGAGTTGAGGATGGCTGTTCTGTTATTGACGGAGATATAACTTTGTATGAGATCCCCTGATCTTTTAATAATTCGGTTATACCCTGAGTATGAAAACCACCGGTAATCAATATAGCTATATTTGAATCCTCAAGTTCCATCTCAGATACTGTATTTTCAATTAAAGCCTCATTTCTTTTCACAGCCACTTTATAAAACTCATCGATAAGAGGAAGTCTCTGGCTTATTATCGAGTAATCCTTATCAAAATTAAAAGGTATCTGGTAAATAGGAAGATGACGTGTCAAAAACGCAATAAATCTTGTTTCAGCAAAATCTGATTTGTTGGCCTGATAATATCTGAATTCCGTTTTGGATACTTTCAAAGATATTAGTTTTTTCAAAACCATCAGATCACTTGATAACTTAATAAGCTCTTTCTGATCGGAATTCGTATATAACTTATCTTTTAATTCGCTTTTAAGACTACTTATCTCTTTAGCAATCTCAACATCGTCTATAGACTGGTAAAGATTCAAATAATCAGCATATTTCATCAGATTTGAGTAAGACGCTGTATCAAAAGAATTCTCTTTAGAGAGATTTTTCAGGTAATCAAAAAAATCATAAGGCTGTAATTTACCAATTTTATACGACAGGTTTTTATTAAGTAATTGAGTTAAATCATCTTTGCTGATTTTCTCAGATATTGAATCTATTAAATTTGACAACTCTACATTTATTTTTGCAAAATCTATTTTCTTTTCTATTTCCTGAGCTGAAATTAATGTTTTTACATTTTTATAATTTTCAACGGATATATTATTATCATTTGCCGTTTTTATCATTCCAAGTGCATAATCGATAAACTGGGTTTCTCCTGATGCCTGAAGCCTATCTTTTGCATCAAGGTCTTTTAGTTCTTTACTGAGCATTTTATCTTTAAGCATCGTGAAAGCTATATCTAAATCATCAATCAAAGCTATAGCCTTATCATCGGGTTTTGCCAATGATTTCAAAAATGAATTATAATTATCTACATAAAGATCCCTATTTTCAGCACCCCTTACTGCAATAGGAAGATCATTCTGAATTAAAAGATACTCTACTCCAGATATCCTTCCCTTATTTAAAAAATATTCAGCCACATCCTGTTTTACCGACTGAATTGGAAACGCTGAAAGAGAATCGGCGTTAAAGTAGGCGTCTGCACCTTCAACAGTTACCAGTTTTACGTTGTGATTTTTATACAAATCCCTTATCAATCCAACGATGTTTTTCTGGGCTTCGTATATACAGTGCGCATCCTGGATGTGAATAATCATTTTATCTGATTTGCCTTTAAATGATTCTCTGATTCGACCATATTTTTCGTTAAACTGCAGTTTATCTGGTACAGCCGCATAATTAAATGTACTCTGCGATAGGATAAAAATTTGAATTAGGATAAGAGATACAAACCTTAGCAACTGCCGAGTCTTTCCGAATCTGAAATTAACCATTTTTTCCTCCTGTTGGTTTTGATATATATAAATAAATTTTTGAATTAAATTTCCAACTTTATTTTACGCAAATTATTATAACATAACTGAAGAATATTTTCTATTCGAAACTAAAGTTTGTAACCTTATAACGATGATTAAATCACTTAAAATATCTTTATAATTATTCTATCTATTATGTATCGGCTTCTATAAACTTTCACTATATAACCATTAAGACATTATCGCTTATTTATAGAATTTGACAGTATTACTGATACTATGATCCTGTATATGCTCCTATTATATTAATAGTACCAACACCATTATTTCAATCACATAAACACAACTATTTCAAAATCAGCATTAAACCAAATATTGGGAAGAACCATAAAAGTTCTTCCCAATATATAACACCAAAAATTTCTTAAGCATATTACGCAGATTGATCGAATATTCTCTGTGTCTGCAAATTATTCATGAATTCTTTGTCGATTTTTCGTTTTGGAGCTTTTACTCCTATCCCTTTAATGTCTTCTTTGGTGAGAAAGTTTACACCGAGAGCATTAACCATAAATTCTATTGTTATCGGCTCGGTATTTCCTTCTTTCTGGCGCCTGTCTTTTTCTTCAGCAAAGATATCATAGACATTTTTACCATTGATTATCTTATCCTTAGCTACCGTTGTAATAATAAGTTCTCTTGGAACTTCGCTACCCGGTTCAAGAACTTGCAGGAGAAGCAGGTTATCTATACCGGCCTCAATCATATCTCCTTCTTTTACCATTTCCGAACCAAAAGCAGACCATTCGATAGCGCGCATATTATTTGCCACCGCCATTTGTACAAGGCCCTCTTTATTTGCTACAAACTTTATTTCGGAAGAATCGATATCTAGCAAATTCAATGATGTTCCAACCCCACGGAACAACACCTTCATTAGCATTTCGCCAAAACCGACCGCGTCTTTTTCGCCTTTTTCGATATTGGCGTAGATTTTTTCCAAAGCCGAATAATCATTTTTCCTTCTGGCATCATTAAGAATATTGAACACTTTGCTGAAATTCTCGTCTTCTTTCGCGAATGAATCCGCCATGGCAACAACATCGTTGCGGTCAATTATCGATACATCCGAAATATCGACTCTATGGAAAGTAAGGAATTCCCTTATTGTGTTCGTGTCTTTAGTTAAGGAAAATATTACGATTTTTGGAGTTTTACCGCTCTTATATGAATTCTCCCTCATTTTATTAAGTGAATCGGATAAATATAAGCTGTTTGAATCGGTGATTTTAGAGTCTCCGAACACATCAAAATCAATAGTAGCTATATCATAATTGGAAGTTGATGCCGCCTGCTTGATATTCTGATCTTCTTTTGTTGTCACATCATGTGAAATCAGATCACCGGCATCATTTACATCAATTACAAAATCCTCGTTCACTTTAAGCGACGCAACAAAATTTGCGAACAATGAAGGTATACCCTTTTCAATTTGAGTGAGAATATCAAAATCTTCAACGGCTATACCAGGTAAAACCTGGGATGAAACCGCCTGTTTAAAATCTTTCAGTTTGCCGATAGTATCATTAACAATCTGCATTCCGTCATAATTATCAATTACGAATTTATGTACCAGATCATATTTTGTATCAGCGTCTTTACCTCTTGACAATTCAATCAAATCAGCGAATTTACCGCCCAGATCGATCGGATTTGAAGGGTCACGCAGAACGGCCGTTACCTTAGACTGAGAATCAACAGGTAACGCCAGTATGCGGTTTAATTCCTCGGAAATTATAAGTTTTTCTTTAACAAACTCTTTTAACTTATTATAAAATCCTGCAGCTTTTTCCTCGGCAATTTGAGGTAAATCTGCCTGAGATATACCTTCTGCTTTTAAATCTTGTTGATAAATCGCTTCTACTACCTGTTTTTGTTTGATTGCACTATTATCAACAAGATTATTTACGCCTGACTCTATAAATTCATGTATTACCTCATGTTCCGCCTGAGAGAACAATAAATAAGGTGACCTCAACGCATTGGCGTTTATCACTATTCGGCTGTCACCGCCTATATTTCTCTGGGCAAGCTTTTCGGTTCCTAAAGCTATAACAAACGTAAGGTTTTCTATCCCAGAATACTGGGAAGCAAGAATATCTCTTACCTGTTTTAACCTGTCACGAGCGATATCATTAAACAATTTCACCTGAAGCATAGGTGTACCCTGCGGTCCAAAAGCGAGATCAAACGCTTTCTTTTCTTCAATGTTCATTAAAGGTTGAATATCATTTAGTATAGCCTGAATTTCACTCAATGATTCCTTATCGTTTACAATTCCATCCATGATTTTATCTTCAATAGCAATTACATCAGGGTTACCGTAAACACGGACAAAATCAATTGAATCCCTCGCCGGATCGAAATTGCTCATGGCAATACCGGAATAATTTACTAAATGCGGTTGTGCCCATCGTCCGTCAAGGTGCTTCATATAAATATCAAGTCCCTTCTGCAGTTGCTCCAACCTTGTTTTCACTTTCTGGTCATCAGGTTTCTTTTCAAGCTGTGTTTTGAGCAAAGCTATCTGCTCATTCAACATTTTCACGCCAAGCCACAAACTTCCCTCGACAATTTTGTTCGCCGTATCTTTTTTATCGACCGGTAGAACTTCTCTGATTCTCTTGACCATATCGACTATCATGCCCGGATCTGTCTCAAGAACGGAACCTATCTTATGTTTTGCCGGGCTTAATGTATTGGCTTCCGTAAATGGATATATTGTTCCCCATACTTCTCCGTTGGGAACTTTGGCAAACGGCAATATAATAGTTACTCCGGTCTCTTTTAATAAATCTGTCAACTGAATATCCGGATGATCATACAGATTAACAACATTGGCATTATTTATGTTCGCTGCATATATTATTGAAGTGCCTTTTAAACTACCGCTCATATCCGGTAACGGTTTACCTCCGTAATTCGCGAAAACAATATTGTTTCCTATTACTGTCGGATTGGGCAAAGGCAAAATACTTAAATTTCCATCTTTATCGGCAATTATGAATTCGTTCGGAGCTATAGTGCTTATATATGATGAGCTGTCTCTTGTGATTATTCCATCTCCGAAATAACTTTTGCTGACTTCACTTCCGATTATATTATTTTTGCCGAATCTCGAAGTAGTTATGTTTGCTCCCGCAAGAATAGACGAATCATCACCTATTTCCGAATGTTCTATTGATGTATGTGGATGTATCTCTACATTTAGACCGACAGAAGTGTTTATTAACCTTGAGCTTCTTATTGTAGCATTATTACCGATAACAGTTCCGGGAGATTCTACTTTATATCTTCTTAATATAAATTCGTCCGTCGGCGTAAAATCGGTTTTTATATCGGTCTTCTCAAGAAAACTCCATTTTTTGCCTTTGGCAACATTGGTTAATATTGAATTTTCAGTAACATTCACATTATTTCCAATAATAACCGGTTTGGCAGCCAAACCCGATATCATGCTGTCTTCAATAAGAGCATCTATACCTATCTGTGCATTTACAATCTGAGCGGATTTAACAATAGTGCCCTCACCTATTGTTACATAACCTGCTATTGTCGAACCTTGAATTATCTTCGCGTTTTTACCTATTGTTACTACTTCGTTGTCTTTTACAACGATTTGTACGCTACCATCAATAAGAGCATTCTCCTCAATAATTAGCTTTCCGGTTCCTTCAATTGATATTCTCGTACCATCACCAATTATTACATTATTGCCGATCTGAATATTTTCACCGTGAATAGAAGCGTTCTGCCCAAATATAACATTGTTGCCGACAACAAGGTTTTCACCAACATATAACTGCGCTTTCGGGCCGATCACAACTCCCGTTCCAAAACTTCCTTTAAACATTGGCGACAATTCCACAAAAGATGACGGATCCATAGTCATCGGGAACATGGATTGCAGTTTATTCTTATCCTGATCTACCAATTCTATACTTGCCTGGTGCAACTGAGGTATGGATTTCTGCGGGACCATATCGTTTTCATCAGCAAGCGCGATAATTACTTTATTGGTCAGATCTCTTCCTACCAGCGGGAAAATATCCGGGAAAAATTTCTCAAATTTGTCGGCTTTAGCTATACCATTGCCGGTAAGCAGGTCAATTGCGTTTACATCTTTATTAACTTGAAGATGAACCGGGAAATTATCCATTACCTGCGAAATAGCTTTCAGCGACATCATATAACCGCCGCTATTGCGAGGCAATCCCATTTTACCTGCGGTTGTATCGTCAGCGGCTTCCAACCCCATAAATTTCGCTCTGTCTACGGATTCGATTGTAAGAACAACCTGTCCATTAACAAGAACCATTGAACCTAATCCCTTATTTGTACTCGGATACGCGAGCCCGACAACATCCATATCTTCCGTTCCGGTTAATCCTTTGCTTACACCGAGAATTCCATAAAACAATTCTGTTGTCAATCCTGCAACATCACCTTGCCAGAAAATGACTTTGTCTCTGTTTACCTGTTGCAAATAGTCAACAGTTGAATTAAATTGTTCGCCTTTTACCTGAACCGGTACTCCCATAATATCCACAATTCCACCCGTACCATCCGGGCTATACTCAACTTTTTTATCCGGAGTTAGAAGGATTTTCGGTTCTTCCCCATCTTTTACAACTTTCATAACAGGATTTTTTCCCTGTTCGACAACAATAATATTTTCCATTCCGAAATAATTATTGTTTAGCAAGAAAGTCTCTATCGGCCCTTTGCTTTTCGGACCGACAACAACAGCAACAGGTATTTCACTGCTCTTGTCGTCCCTAATGCGCGCTATGGTTTCCAGTATACGTTGTAGCGGAGGTTTCTGTGTTACCGCGGTTACCGGTATTGTTGGTTTGCTCCACTGTGTTTTTTCTTCCTCGGTGAATCCCATATTGCTTAACAATCTTCCACCGTCTCCACCGGCAATTATTACAAGAGCAGACCTATCGACATTATCTTTTCTCGAACCGATCTGCACAGCGTCGTTTCTATCCTGCTGATTCGCTCTGGAGATATCCTTCATACTCGGTGTTTCATAAGTAGCTTGTTCTTTCGGTGGTTCAACTGCGGTCTCTCCACCTTTTTTATGAACATCGACCAGTTTGGCGAGTTTATCCGAAGTAAACCCGTTCTTCGACAAATCAAGAAGTATATTTAATTTTTCTTCACTTGTCAGTTTATCCCATCCGAAAATATATTTCGCTCCATCTGTTTCATTAACAGTCAACTCGGACATCATTTTATTTCTTCTGTTATCAGCAATCTGATTATACTTATCCATCGGACGAGGTTCTGATGTTACACCTTTTACGATCGGATCATCATAAATCGCCTGCATAATTTCGTAAGTCGCTTTTTCAACCATATCAAATACAGGGCCGTCCACCTGAACCCTCATTTTAGGCGAAGTTCCTGATGCCCTGACAATAATACGGAAATCTCTTGCGGCTACATCAGCCGGTTTCAGTTCACCGGAAGCCAACCGCCTGTCGAGTTCCGCCTGAAGATTTTTCTTTGTCTGGGCGACAAACTCAACTATCTGCGCTGGCCCGGTCAATTCTTTGCCGAGATTTCCCACAGAAGTTACTTTATCTTTATTTTCTACTCTGAGTTCAAGTTCCAGTTTCGGCATATCAGTATACAGGAAATTATTATCCTGCAATCTATCGAACGATAAATTCTCTACTTCCATCAACATCCTGAACAGAATAAGGTTCATAATGCCGTCGCCGCCGGCTTCATTTTGTAATTTTACTATATTCTGAAGTATCGTTTTTGCTCTTGAGTCAGGTGCGTCGTTCACAGATTTTATAAAGTCGTCGCTGAACAGAATCGAACCATGTCCGGCGGCTTCATAATACACGCCAACTCCATTTGGCGACATATTCTTTTCCGGGTTACCAAAAGTCCAGTCCAAAGCCGCCTGGCGAACATATTTGTCACCGACTTTTGTTTCCTGAACTTCTACACCGATTTTGTCAAAAAACGCTCTCGCTCCCATATTTGCCAGTACAGTTTGTGCAACACCGACTTTATACTGATCCTGTAAACCGAGCTGATTTATGTATTTATTCAATACCATAACTTTTAGAGCGGCGAATTTATCACCGTCGATAATTTCAAGTTCATTATTTTCATTTAATCTGAAATACAGGTTCCTGTCGGCATCACCGTCAAGCGTACCCAATTCTACACCTTTTCGCGATTCAAGCCATTCCGGTATATGTTTACCCGCGGCTATTTCTTTCGAGAGTTCTTTATGCACGAATTCCGCGCCGACTTCCTCATTTATTACACCGGAAGTGTTTATTACTTCCATTCTGAAATTGATTTCGCCTTTTTCCTGAAGCGCGTTTATCCGGTTAGCAATCTGCTGAACAGTATAACTTCCCGCTCCGTTTGCGGCGTCTACCGTAAAAGTCTGAACTTCAGGTCTCTTTTCGGCGGTATTAAGCAGGGCAACCATTCCATTTACAACCCGGTCAACATACGATGTCTCAGCGTTCGGACCCGGTTGAATCTGTATATCTGGACGTGATATTGGAGCTGTTTTCTGATCCGCGCCTATTGCATTGAGCGCAAACTGAATATTAGCCTGATCACCTGTTCCAAGACGTGAAAACCTGCTTATGACTGAGGCTATCGTTTCTTTTAAATTTGAGCTATTTACGATCTCATTGGTTATCTTTTCCCATTCCTCAGAGAATTTTCCGCCATTATGGTCGATCAGCTTTATTCCATTATCAACCGCAGGATTATGCGAAGCGGATATTATACCGCCTGAACCGGATTCAATATCCTGACGCGTAAATAACTGAACTTGTGGTGTTGAGGCAACATTTGCAGGCCCGCCAAGAACAACCGTCAATCCTAACTGCTGTACAGAACTTACAAAAGCTTCCATCAAATAATCCGTACTCGGACGAGTATCTCCAGAAACATACACTTTTGATTTACCCTGTGCGAGAGCATGTAATGCCGCCGCAATACCCATCCTGTAAGCTACAACCGGAGTTATACTCTTGTTATTGAGAACCATATCCGGGCTTGCTTTCCCTCTGATTCCGTCCGTACCGACTTCTGCTTTTCCATCAACTTTTACAGGAGCATATTTCGGGCTTTCGGCAAACGATGTGTCAACTGCCGCGAATATCGCTGGATACTGCGTTTTCTGGAACTCTTCAACCTGTTTTTGTATAGATTCTTTTTCCCTGTTTGATTTAATTGCCGCCAGTTTCTTTATTGGTGGAGTTTCTGCCTGGTCTCCAATTATATTTGGACTATCATATATTTTTTGAGCTATTTCATAAGCGGCTTCTTCTATAAGAGAACTATCAGGCCCGTCAACCTGAACTCTCACTTTAGGCGATGTACCTGAAGCGCGCACGATTGCGCGAAAATCGCTTACAAGCAATGTTGACGGATCTACCAATCCAGCATCTATTTTCGCCTGGAAATCTGCTCTTAATTTTGCCAGCCTCTGTTCAACATATTCCTTCACATCAGCAGGAGCGGTCAATTCTTTTCCAAGATTCCCTATTGATGTAACATTATTTTTATACTTTACTTTAAACTCAAGCTCAATTTTAGGTACATCCGAATACATATACCTTGAATCATTTAATTTAGCGAAATCAAAATGTTCCAGTTCCATAAGTGATCTGAATAGCAACAGGTTCCTAATTCCATCGCCTCCGGCCATATTCTGCATTTTTATTATTGCCTGAATGATATTTTTAGCCCTTGATTCAGGCGCGGCTTTAACAGCATTAATAAAATCCTGCGACATGATTATCGAACCGTGTCCCGCGGCTTCATAATACACAGCAACTCCATGAGCAGGCAAATTCATTGTTTCATCTCCAAGCGCCCATTTCACAGCGGCATCACGCACATATTTATCGCCGACTTTTGTTTCCTGAACAGCTACACCGATTTTTTTGAAGAATCCGGCTGATCCCATATTCGCAAGTACTGTTTGAGCTACACCGACTTGAAATTTATCAGATAATCCGAGTTCTTTTAAATATTTATCAAGAACAAATACTTTTAAAGCGGCAAATTTATCTCCATCAATTACTTCGAGATTATTATTTGGATCAAGACGGAAAATAAGGTTTCTGTCGGCGTCACCATCAAGGGTACCCATTTCAATACCTTTGTTATCTTCAAGCCATTGCGGAAGCGCTTTTCCTGAAGCGATATCTTTGCTCAAATTCTTGTGAATATATTCCGCTCCGGCACGCTCATTAATCACTCCGTGTGTATTTACCATTTCAATTCTGAAATTAGGAATTGTCGTGTTTACTTTTTCAGCAATCTTTTCCATTATTCTTGCACCCGCTCCATTAGCGGCATCAATACGGAATACTCTCATTGTATCGCTTCCAGGCATCAATGCTTTCATAGCAGATACCGTATCGGCAATATATTTTGTTTCCGACAAAGTATCGGCACCGGTAAGAACTGTTCCTTGAACACCCCTTTCCATAGCCTCAAATATAGGCGCGAATTGCTGTCTTCCTCCGAGTTCCTGAATTACCAGAGCAAGTTCCCTGCTCAAATCTTTGGCGTTCATTATTCTGTCAGCGATTTTTTCCCATAGTTCTGGAATTTTCGAGCCATCTTCACGTAATAACTTTATTCCGTTATCTTTTGCTGGATTGTGAGATGCTGTTACTATTATCCCTGCGCCAGCAAGGTTATCTTCCATAACTTTATACTGAACAGCCGGAGTATGATCTATAAATCCTTCATGATGCTTTATAGTCATTCCCATACTTCTCGCACCCCAAATAGCAGACGGTAACAAATACTCCCTGCTCTCACGGGTATCGCCACCAACATAAACAATATTTTTTCCCTGATTTGCCGCATATAAAGACGCGACTAATCCCAACCTGTAACCAATAGACGGTGTAATATGTGAATCATCAATGAGCTTTGCATTCTGCGCCACACCGCGTAATCCATCGGTTCCCATTTCAGCTTTTCCTGAAATTTGCTCCGGAATATACTCCACAGGAACTTTCAGGTTTTTATCGAGATACTTTGTAAGAAGAATAAAATCATCCAACTGCTGTGGAGTCATTTTCGCAAAAGTCTCAAGTGCAGGGGTTGTCCATTTATCCCCTTGTCTCCACTCAAACATTCCATTGATAAACTCGCCATTTTTCATTTCCCACGCACCACTGGCAAGATTTACCTGAAGAACAAATTTAGCGTTTTTCAGGGAATCTACGATTTTCTGTTGTTCTTTTGAAGGAAAATCTTTAAGTCTGGATTCTTCTTTTGCAAGTTCATTGTTCACCAATTTCAGCGCGAGCCTTAAAGATCCGACAAACAACTGATCAAATTCTTCCATCGGATACTTCAACTTCTCAACGAGTTCTTTGGTTTTTTTGTAATGATTTATTAAAGCGCCTGTATAATTGTAAAGCATCCAAATATTTTCAGTTTTACCCTTTTCCTGTGAATACGCAAAAGGAGGAATCAATCCTTCGATCTCACCTTTTGTGAGTGTGAACGGAAGAAGAGCCGTAGTGTTTTCATCTCTTGTAGTTATTTTAGAGTTAACACCTGTAAACAGATTATAACCCACAACAGGAAACGCCGAATTGTTTTCCACAATTGTCCCGGCACCGATATTGCTGGTATTTGGAACCAGTATCTTTTTATATTGTCCTTTTTCATCGAGAATAATATATTCGTTCGGCATAACTAAATTTTCAAGACGGCTACCCTGATGTTCCGATTTTGAACCGTCACCAAAATAACATCTGTTAGCAGTAGATCCCAGTTCTGTTGCCCGCCCCATATAAGTAAGGTTTATTCTCGCATTAACTCTGGCGACTGATTTATCTTTCATGATACTATGCGTAACCTGGGCGTTTTCTCTTACAGTGCTTGAAGCACCGATTTCCGAATTGACTATGTTCGCTTTCTCTATCACTGTTCCCGACGCTACTATTGTCTGACGAGGATAAATATTATATTTTACGGAAGGCATGATTTCCATGAACATTGGATGTGGCGGACGCTGTGCAAGCTCCGTTGACTTTTTCTCGGATATAGTTTTCAGCTCAGAATAATAAACCTTCACTCCGGGTTCTATAACAACCATATTATCTTTTTTGGATGTTTCACCCCATACAAGTGTGTTTCTTATTTCTGTCGGCTTTTCAAGAGTCGAACCTATTGTCGCGTTTTTAATTGTGGACTTATCAATTACTGCCCCTGCACCTATGGTTACGTTACCAAGAATCATTGCGCCGTTCATTATTACCGTACCGGGACTAATTTTAATTACCTCACCGACTTTTGCCTTTATAATTACGCCGGAATCAATTTTTACTCCTTCACCAATTTCAATAACACCACCATCAGAAATTATCTTTGCGCCTGCGCCTATATCTACTTTCCTGCCAATATTTATATTGGCGCCATAAATCACTGCATCCGACCCAATATGTACAAGATTGGCTATATTAGCCGAAGGTGAAATCACTACAGTTTCAGGATTTGGAATAACAGCTGCTTTCTCGTTTATCAGTTTCGTTGTAACCTGTTTGGTTTGGTCAATCAAACTATCGGTCTGTAACGCGAAACTTCCTTTCTGATTAAGGAATATTTTGAAATCTCCTGCTAAATTCTCTGCTCTTAACCCGGCTTCCAATTCGGATAACGCCTGCTGAATAACTGATGGTACAGGCAAAGCATCTATCTCGCCCGGGAAAAATCTGTCGGCAACAATATTAAGAAGCCCGTTAAACCTGTCTATTCCTTTTTTCTGTGTTATTTCATAAAATTCACCATCAACATCTATCGGATTATCAGGCGATTTTATTTCCCGAAGTGTCTGGAGCCCAAGTTCAGCTTCAAGACCGAACTGATCGTATCTTTCAAGCTCTTTTGACGCTATATAAAGTTCGGTAATAAAATCAATTATTCGCGGTGATGCCTCTGTCGGCATTAGTTTATTCATGATGGATACTACTCTATCTTTAACAAACTCATGCCTTAATTCATGCTCTATTTGAGCAAACAATAATCCCGGTGATCTCAACGCGTGAGCGTTAATAACTAATTTCGTTATATCCGGCTGAGTTTTATGGGATTCGGCAATAGCGCCGGGCGCAAGTTTTAAATCCACGACAATCGGTTTTTCCTGCAGTCCGTATTGCTGCCGTAAAAGATCAACAGCATTTACGATCATGGGAATCGCATGATCATAAAACATGTTTATGAGTTGTGTCTTATTCATAGCCAAAAGATTTCTATCGACTATAGCCTTATCAGCCATAGTGTATAGAATATATACCATGTCTGCCAGAGCCTGAGGTTTATTTAAAAGTGAATAAGATTCGGTTTGTATTTGCGGAATTTTTCCATCAAAACGGATAGACCCCAGTTTTGCTTCCTGGTAATCAATTCCAACACCAATCAAACTTCTGTCAACAACATCCGATGGAATCAATCTACCCAGTGCTTCATCAAGTATTGGCCTGAGAAGCCCTATTTGTTTTTGTTCCGCCTGATTAAGGATTTCGGCAACAGATTTTCTAAACGCATTGTTCACGTCTTGTTTGGTTTTCACAACGGTTCTTATTTCCAAATCATCAACTAAACCTACAACTGAACGCGAACTTTTTTCAACACGCAAAACCTTAACAACTATTTCGTATTCTCCGGTTGCGGTATTTTTCTCTATATAAAATTTCGGTACACCTACTACCGGGTAATCAAACGGATTTGTCGCGGCAACTTTAACACCTTCTCTTTCAAGACTTACAACAGGTGAATCCAACATAGCCTTTTTCGAGTTAACCAGTGTCGGAAGAGGAGTAGCCGGAGCTTCTTTTAATCCAACTCTTACAAAATATCCTTTGTCTTGCGGACGGTAAGTAACTCTTATTTCATATATATTACCGTTAACGGAAGGAAATTCAACACTGTTCGTTCCTTCTGTCGAGAAAAGTCCGGTTGCGCCGGCATATAATTCAGCCAATATTCTGAACTGAATATCAAGAGGCAAATCCTTTTCAAGATAATATAATTTTATATTTCCAATAGTATCCTTATTTTTTTCATTTTCTAATGATGTCATAAACCTTACTTCTCTGGCAGTAAGAAGCGCACCATTAGTTTCACCTTTAGGCGCAGAAATCAGGCTCTGAATCTCAGATATATTCAGATTTCCGTATTTTGAATGCCATGTATATACTTTCTCTCCTTCCTCAAGCCCTTCTGCAAACTTCAACAACCCCTTATCGATAAAATAACTAAAAAAGGCTTTTATCTCAGGATTTACGTCTACATTAATTTTGCTGATCTCCGCTTTAATATCGGCAGGAGTAATTTCTTCCATGTTGAATAATGTCTCAAGCAAACTTTGTATCACACGATTCGCCAGATCTTTTCTATATCCCGCAGATAATGCCACCTGATAGGTTTCCGGACTGACAACTTTTCTATTGCGGCTCCGCCATAACATCTCGGCAAATTCATCTTCTTGCATAACAGTTATAACCGAATTGCCTACTTCCGCTTTATCAAGCCCCTTAGACTGAGACGGATCATACTGTACAGGATCCTGTACTTTGAAAGTGAATTTACCTTTTCCTATTTGAACAAGGTATCCGCGATAACCCTTTGCACCAGCTTCTGAAACTCTCCCCAATACATTAATGTTAAATGGATTACCATATTCATTCATTATTTTATTGATATGGTCTATCATTTCAGCTTCGCTCATCGCCTGCGATGCTTTTGTATCTGCGGCTAAAACAGATAACGCGGCATCAAGCTCTTTCGCGAAAACTACCTGATCATTCTGATCCAGAAGATTCAATTTTGCCGTTTTTAAAGCCAGCTGAAGGGTATTTTCCTCAAGTTTCTGTTCATAAGGTGTTTTTATATTCGACATGAGAGAAAAATAATTGCTGTTTTCCTGCTCTTTAGTAATTTCAGGAATCACAAGATCATAACTTATGCCTTTTTCCTCAAAATATTTTATGATTCCCTCACTATGAAACCCGCCGGCAATCAATATCGCCGTATTTATACCCTCAAGATCCATTTCCGCAAGAAGGTTGTCAACCATTGCCGAATCGCGTTTTTTAGCGGCGTCATAAAACTTTTCCAACATCGGCATTGATGAGCCCATAACCTGAAGCAAAGCAGAATTATCTGCGCAATCAAGGCTCATTTTCCTGCAGTACGATTCCATTATATTGTTGAACTCATCGATAGACATCATCGCCTTTGCATCGGATTTCTTAAGTTCATCCGTTGACATTGTCAGAGTCATATATTTTTCAAGGAGAGCACAGTTTTCAGCCAGCTTAGCAACCTGCACATCGTCGGGTGTCTTGGATAATTTCATCCGCAACTCATCAAGAAGACTATCAGCCTGAGCAAATAGGGATTTTTGATTAATTGAATCGTAACTATTTAAATACTGTGTATATAAAGAAAAATTTGGATATGCGTTAAGATCAATTTTTGCTTTTTCCGCTTTCTGTGATAAAAACTCATAATATTCAGCCGGACTAATTCTGTTGATTTTAAAGAAAAGATCTTTCTGGAGTAATTCGGAAATATCGGTTTTATTTAATGAAGCGCTTAAATTATCTATGATACTGTTCTTTTCGGAGTTAATTTTGCCAAAATCAATTTTGTGTTCCAACTCCATCGTGACAACAAATTTTTTCAGATTATCATATTTATCAATTCCAATTCCATTTTCACTACTATACTTATGCAGTGTTCTCACAAATTCCGCAAAATCATTATTTTCCTTATATTTAACTACTTCCTCGTTTAATTTTCTGGAATCTTCGCTTAAATATTTATCCTGAATAAGTTTTATCTCTTTTTTCGTGTTCTTAAAATATTGCAGTGCCGCATCCCTTACACTGAGAGACTTCATAAAGAAGTTATAATTCTCCGCATATAAATTTTTGTCTTCAACACCTAAAAGAACATCGGGCATATTTTTATTTATAGAAAAATATTCTGATCCACATATTTTTCCATTTTTAAGAAAATACTTTGTAACATTCTGCAATACTTCTTTATCCGGAAACCTTGAGATTCGCTCAGTATCGAATTTACCTGCGGCACCTTCGACACCAACCAGTTTAACCCCGTAATTTTTCACCAAATCATTTAGCAGATTTGAGATATTGAGCTGAGCCTCCTCATTGCAATGGGCATCCTGAATATGTATAATCCTTGCTCTGGATTTTTCAATATTCTTTGAGGAAATCACTTTTCCGTATTTCCTGTTAACCCTTATCTCACCGGATGTTTTAGCATTCACAGTTACAGATTGAGAGGTTACCATAATCTGGCACAGCAAAAGCGACATCGCTTTAAAGAACCAGCTCTTTTTTTGGAGTTTGTGGATCATTTGAATCTCCTTTCCTGTGTTATAATTTATATAATTTTTATTATATTTTTTCGTAAATAATCTTCTTTTATTTCAGGAAAAAATTGAGTTTATCCCAATTAAAAATTTTTTATAACCCTATTATAGCCAATTTAAGCTTAAATGTCAATCTATGAGAACATAACGAATTTCTATTTTTTTTGATTTTTTACTTATGAACCACTGAAACAAATTTTTCTCTAATTTTAAAGAATCATTAATTATCAAAAAAAAATTCAATTTAGTATTGACATTAAATTACATTTCGATTTTAATATTGGTGTTTTTTTGAAATTCCGACAAAAAAGGTATTGCGGGGTGGAGCAGTCTGGCAGCTCGTCGGGCTCATAACCCGGAGGTCGTTGGTTCGAATCCAACCCCCGCTACCAAATCTCCATAAGTTGATAGGGCGGAGTAGCTCAGTTGGTTAGAGCAGCGGAATCATAATCCGCGTGTCCGGGGTTCAAATCCCTGCTCCGCTATTCTTTATTTCATATTGCCATCACAGGGCGCTTATCAATAAATCTTTCCGTGAACTCAATGATATCGCTCATCATCTTGATTGTTTCCACAGGATATTTTCCTACAGCGGTTTCTCCCGAAAGCATCACATAGTCGGTACCATCGATAATAGAGTTTGCCACATCGGTTACCTCGGCTCGAGTAGGACGTATATTCTCAGTCATGCTGTCCAGCATTTGAGTAGCCGTAATAACAAATTTGTTTTTATCGTTGCATTTTTTTATAATCATTTTCTGAATTATCGGGATTTCATATATAGGAATTGAAACGCCGAGATCACCGCGGGCAATCATTATACCATCAGATACATCTATGATCTCGTCGATATTTTTCAATCCTTCCCTGTTTTCAATTTTTGCTATAATCTTTTTATCCCCTTCCTGTGCTGAAATAAACTCACGCAAATCCAGAATATCTTCTTTTGTCCTCACAAACGATTGGGCGATAAAATCAACTCCTGATTCCAAGCCAAACCGCAAATCATCTTTATCTTTCCCGGTTAAACCTGTAAATTTTAATTTTATGTTCGGTATATTGATTCCTTTATGCTCTTTAATAATTCCCGGCATAATTACTTCTGCTTTGAGATAACTTTCCGACCTGCTTTTTACTTTTAACGTAATATAACCGTCATCAATATAAATATTGCTTGCTATATCTATATCATTTAAGGAACCGTCGTAATCGAAAGGTATAACATTCTCATCTCCAAGATTTTCTTTATTGGTTAACAAAACAATGTCACCTTTTTCCACTTTTACGGATTTGTTCTCATTTTTTAAGGTTCCGACTCTTATTCTGTACCCCTCAAGATCCTGTAGTATTTTCAGATCGAATTTATCTTTTTTGTTCAAATCATTTATCGTTTTTATCATAGCCAGATGTTCCTTGTGAGAACCATGAGAAAAATTTAGGCGGGCAACATCCATTCCGCTTCGAACCAATTCCTTTAACACAACTGGATTCTTACTTGACGGCCCTAAGGTACATATAATTTTGGTCACATTCATTTTTGTTCTCCATATGTTGATTTATTTAACTCAATAAACCATTTATGATTAACTCAACAGCTTCATCTTCCGATAACCCGCGTGACATAAGAGTTTCCAATTGTTTGCTATCCACGCTTCCTATAGCCGCTTCGTGCGTAACATGAGCTTTCGGGTCGGTTACCACAACTTCAGGAATCGCCGATGCGCTGGCTTTATCCTGAACAATCTCTTTGCAGTCCACATGTCCCCTCGCAAATGGCGCGTGAGCGGTAAGTTTATTGAAAATCATCGCTGATGCCCGGTCTCTTATAGCTATTCTTGAAGTCAGGACACCTCGCGCGTATTCTCCAATGAGATGTCCTGTTTCGTGAATCTTTATCAAATCATCACCTTTCCCATTAATGCGAGCAGTCATTTCCATTACGGAATATTTTTCGCAGGTTGTCTCGTAATCTATCTCTATTAGTCCGACTCTGCCTTTGAGCAACTCAAATTCCGTCTTGAACCTGCTGTACTGCTCAAGATTAACTTTCGCACGGGGATATACCTTAACCCCTCCGAACAATCCATGAACATGCCGCTCGAAATAAGAATAGTTCGCATTTTCACCAACCCTGATTTTTGCATCCATTATATGTTGAACATTCACCGCATTGGGGAAAACACAGTGAGCAAGAATAGAAACCGATGCGCCGGATCGAATCCCAATATCAAGAACAATTTTTTGAATACCCTCTTCCGGCAACATTCCGAAACATATATGAACCGGCTTGATTATGATTTTATTCTCCTCAACAGATATTCTCGCATCAATACCATCGCTGGTTTCATCAATATCGATTTTCAATCCGTCAACCAGATTCGCACCCAGAACTTTGTTATGATGAACAATAAGATGAGCAATCGATGTATCTTTTAGTATAGATACATCCTGTTCAGAAGGAGAATATAGCGCTTCAACAATATCGTTTCGATTCGCATTCATAAAATTCACCTCAATCAAATACAGGTTTATTTGTATGATCACAAGGTATACACTTATTTTCAAAATAAGGCCTGATTTTATCAACCGGACCTTTATCGATTAACTTGCCACAACACATTAGAAACGCGTGTTCAGAATGGTTTAGAACCGTAAGACTATGAGTTATAAGCAAAACCGTAGATCCATTTTCCTTGAGAATATTTATCGAATCAAAAATTTTTTCAAGTGAAGAAACATCTATTCCGGAATCGGGTTCATCCAGCATTACAAAAGCGGGTTTCATCGCGACTATTGACGCGAGTTCTATCTTTTTCCGTTCACCGCCGCTTAGCGTTTTGTCCACAGCGCGTTTCAGATACCGTGAAGGGTCAAGCCCCACTATTTTCAGTGCCTGAGCAGTCTCTTCATTATCCTTGCCTGATGTTGAAGCGGATATAAATTGTTGCACAGTCAACCCTTCATATCGTGCAGGTTCCTGCCAGGCGAGCGTAATTCCTTTTTTAGCACGCTGTTCTATTGTGGAATTTTTTATCGATGAATTTTTAAAGATTATGTCACCCTGAGCTTTTTCGTAACCACGCAAGCCCATGATTGTCGCCGCAAATGTAGATTTCCCTGCTCCATTTGGGCCAACAAGAGCATGTATAAGCCCATCCCAAAAATCTATGGAAAGATTATTCAGTATTTTGTTTCCATTCAGGCTTATAGATAAGTCAATTACTTTCAATATTTCCATCTACTTTAATATACCGGATTTTAGTATTTTGCTTTTAATGAATTGGATATAAAAGAGCTGAAAAAAGTTAAAATAATTTTGCCGGGATTATTACTAATAATTACATTATTTGGGTTTTTAAACAAGGATTTTAATGCGTATTTAACAATTTATCTTTTATTATCGTAACCTAATTATGTAATATTTTAAACAGGATATAAAAATACATGGAATTGATTTTTAACATAAATCCATGGAGAATTAATTTTAAAAAATTATTCAACTTTGAATATGATACAAACCATTGGAATCTTGCCAAAATAAAAAATATAAAACTTTTTTACCAAAAACACACAATAAATAATCAATACACTTATCGCTATTTCAATAATGGTTCCCTGAATTCAGCATACAAACTATCGATAATTTTCGACATAATAAAATCATTTTCAGTCAATCCGCCTAAATTTTGAGTGGATAAAATAAACTCAACGGTGTTAAAGCTCAAATTTATCTGCGGATAATGATTTTGATCACGAGCAATTATATATATAAGGTCGAGAAAATATTTTGCGTCAAGCGAATCGCTGAATTCAAATTTTTTAGTGATCATGTAGGATTCTTTCAGTTGCCAGTCGGGATACTGGGTAAACATATTAGCAATCCTCTCTTTTGAGAGCAATACCAAATCCTTAAGCGAAACGCATCGCAACTGAACTTCAGCGGTTGGAGAAACAGACGGGTTTTCGATCACCGAATTAAGGTTATCAAGAGCATGCTGATAATCCGGAGCCGAGGTTATCTCGTCAACAATCTGAATATACCTTATAACATCATTTTTGTCTATTATGAGAATTGATCTGGCGAGCAGATTTAGTTCCTTTATGAGCAATCCGTAATTCACTCCAAACGAAGAGAATTTATAATCAGATAAAATTTTTATATTGTTTATGTTGTTAGCGTCACAGAACTTATTTTGAGCGAAAGGCAAATCATCGCTGATACCGATTATAACTATATCCTCAGCCATCTGTCCGGCTTTTTTATTGAACTCTTTAACCTGCAAATCACAAACGGGAGTATCCAAAGAGATAAAAGATGTAATAATTTTTATTTTATCCTTGAAATTATCAAGAGTAACTTCGTTGAGTTCTTTATCAACAGCCATAAACTTCGGAGCAGTCATATTTTCTCGAATCGGATATCCGACAGTAGTTATCGAGTTACCCATAAAAGTTATCTTTTTCATATCAGCCTCCATAAAACCGGTTTGCTCCCGGCTATTATTTAATTTTTAGCGCAAACTTAAAATTTTCTTCATATTGCAGTAAATCCGTCATAGAAATCATACCTTCAAAAACGTTATTTTTATTCACAACCGGCAAATGTAAAAACTCATTTTTTTCCATATACTCCTTAACATCATCCACCCTCTCATTTTCAAAACAAAATTCGAAATTTGTATTCATAACAGTATGAATTTTCGTTTTGCTTTTTATATTATCTCCACCTATAAGCATTTGTACGGCGATATCATGGGCAGTTATGGTACCGATAAGTTTTTTTTCGTCGCAGACAGGTAACAATCCCACGTACATGCCTTTCATTTTAGCAATGGCATCCTGCAGGGTGTTGTTAGGATTAAGCGATTCTACTGCTCGTGTCATTATGTCTTTTACTTTCAGCATCACAACCTCCTATCCGGGGTGATTATTGATTAAATCATAATTTAATCCATCTGTATGGCTTTTTATCACAATATCTTCAATAGCTCTTATTACAATTTGCGGATCAAAAGGTTTTATGATGACTTTTTTGATACAAAAAAAACACATCTGCAATAACTCTTCTATTCCTATAAAAAAAACAGTCATTGCGATTATGGGTGTATGTGAGAACTCATCTGAAAGGCATATGTCATCATCCAATCGTAATTCATTGTGATTTAATAAATTAAGATTAAGCAAAATTATATCGGGTTTAAATTTATTTATTACCCGGCACGCATCGGAGCTGTTTTTAAATACCGATACAGTGAAACCGCTTAGATTAAGCGCCTCATTGATTTCTTCAAGAAACAACTCGTCATCATCAATCACCATTATTCTATTTTTTTTCATTTTCATATTCTTTTTCTGTGATTATTTCTCTCATATCTTAAATACTGTTTAATACTATGATAGTGTCATTGATTATTGAATTGCGCAAAACCACTTTTTATTGACTTAATTCCACTTATATAAATATAATATCAATATTACATTATTTTATATTTATGCTATATTATCGTATAAAATCTAAATATGGTTATTCGCAAAAAAGATTTGAATATCAAACAAAAGATCAGATTCTTTGATATGTAAAATTTTTGATCATGCTGAGCACAAAATTAATATTGAATGGTTTGTTGATTACTGCATCAGCCATTTTTAGAATTTTTTCCTCACCAAACTCATCGGTTATTTCATCAGGAAGGAATTTGTTGTTTAAAGGACGGCCGGTTAATACGATTATTTTCATTATGGAACTTTTTTCTTTCAAATTTTTAAGTACATCATATCCTTTCATACCGGGAAGTTTTAGATCAAGAAGCAATACATCGTACCGATTGTATTGTGCTTTGAGATACCCCTGTAATCCATCATTTTCTGTAAACACAAGATATCCCTCATCGGATAATATCTCGGACATTTCCTCGCATAGTTCCTCATCATCATCAATAATCAATACTTTTTTATTATTTTTCATTGAAATCCCTTTTAACTGGAAAAACAATCGATACGGAAGTACCGGTACCTTCTTCGCTATCCACATAAATTTCTCCATTATGAAGATTTACAAGTTCTTTACATATAACAAGCCCAAGACCGGTACCTTTTGATTTCTTAGTAAAAAAAGGTTCAAACACCCGTTGCAAATCTTCCTGTGAAATTCCAATACCATCGTCTTTAATCCTAATTTTTATCTGTTTACCGTCATTCATATCGGTAGATACATCAATTTTGCCTTTGCCTTCTTTCATTGCCTGAAAGGAATTATTCAGGATATTATTCAATATCTCTTTAAAATGAAGCGGATCTATTTCCACTTTAATGTCTTTAATTGAGAGATATTTTTTCTCAACCGTAATCGCCCATTTTTTATACCTGCTTTTCATGGTATTGACACATTCCTCAATGAGATTATATAAATCAACCGATTCGTAATGAGGCTTTTTTATTCTCGAATAAATTAAAAGATTGTTAATGATCTGATTGCTTTCCATAACCTTTTTTTCTATATTGGCAATATGTTTATCGATAAGCGGATTTAATCTTTTTCTGCTGATGTTGTATGTGGCTGTCTGAATAACTCCGAGCGGATTTCTAAGTTCATGCGCCACAGTAGCCGCCAGTGTTCCTATATCGGATAAACGCTTAGCGTCAGACAATTCTTTCTGAGTTTTCATCAACTCCCATTCGATCTGTTTTCTTCTGGTAACATCTACAAGAAACAAAACAAGCCCCTCAACATGATTATTTGTGTTTTTTATCGGATGAAGACTGAAATCCCAATATGTTACACCCAGCTCAGGACTATTTGCGTAAACAAAAGGTTTCGCGTAAGTCGTATACGTATCTCCAGTCATAACGACTCTGGTAAATATCTCCTTATTTTCATCATTTGGAAACAAATCGAAATGGTTTTTGCCCACATAATATTCAGGGCGTTTATGCTCTACTTCAGCATAACTTTTGTTTACCCTGATAAAATTGAAATTGGTATCCAGATACGCTATAAGAAAATTAGTGCAGGAAAAAACCCGCTCAAGAAGTTCATTCGCTTCCCTGTGTTTTAAAATCTCCTGATTTAGCCTTTTGTTGGCTTTCAACAGATCAGATGTCCGCTGGGCAACTCTATCCTCAAGTTCAACATAAGCGATTTTCATAATATCATCCATTTTTGCGCGCTCAGTGATATCATGCCATACCACAACCACACCGATATTTTCTCCTCCGCTGACAATCGGCGCGGCAGAACATATTACTGTTTTTTCTTCCCCGCATGCATTTGTAAACTTGAATGACGCATCTTTAATGGTCTCACCTTGAATAGCCCGTGATGAGATTAGATCCTCAATACTGATCTTCTCACCTTCGATACTCTCAGAACCAAGCATGGATACTATCTTTGCATGATCCATATTGACCGGATCAAATCCAAGAAGTTCTACCGAGGCACTGTTGGCATTAATTACAACTCCATGTTTATTATATATAATTACCGGCTCAGCGATTGAAGATAAAACCGTATGAATCTCATCCGTTCTTCGTTGAACTTCAAGAAGATACTGATCGTCTCTTTCTATTAGTTTCTCACAAACCTTATCAACATAAGCTCTATAAGTAATATCTTCCAACACAAGCAAAATAGAATACCTGTTTTCATTATTGAATTCTATTTTGCGCGCGTTAATCAGTAACGTTTTTTCTCCAATCCGTGAGAAATTGCACGACATCTCAAAATTGCTGTAATAACTTGTTCTTGTCATTATCTGTTCAAGGAGCCTTCTTAGATCAGATATATCCCATTCCCCATTATTCAAATCATAAATAATTTTATTTTCCACTTCACCTTTTACGAGCTTGAATATTTTATAAAATTGCCGGTTGGCGGAAATTACACACAAATTGCAGTCGAGTAAAACCAACGGTTCTCTTATGGTTTCTATTATGGCTTTTGCATAAATTTTCGATTCCCTTAAACTATCATCGTGGATTTTAATATTATGTATATCGAAAAAAGTCAAAATCGCTCCGTCAACTTCACCGGATTCGTTATAATAAGGCGTAATCCGTATTTTATACCATTTTCCGGAGTGTATTTTTGTATCGATTTCTTTTTCACTGTTACATGTTATACAATCAAGTATCATCTGTTCCAAATCATTGATATTAAGGGATGTTTTAAGTTCGGACATCGCGTTGGATTTATTTAGGTGATTCCCCGATAATTCTCTTGCGGCATCGGATAAACAAAGCAAAATTAATTCCGTATCAAATATTATGACAGGAAATCTCATGTTCTTCAGCAGATTAGCAGACTCATTGGAAAACTTTATTATATTTTCATCGTTTTCCAATTGATCCGCCGAAAAAGATTCTACAGTATCACAATACAATTCTTTCCCCATCTCTGGATAATTTCCTATATTCAGTTGGAGTACACCCGGTAGACTTTTTAAACAATCTCACAAACGATTCCGTATTCTCATAACCAAGCTCGTAAGCGATCCGATCAATATTATGACTTTTCTCTTTCAGTAGTTCTTTTGCCCGTTGTGATTTCAGATTAAGACGATATTCCGTAAAACTTTCTCCTGTTATCTCTTTAAAAACACGGCTCAAGTATTTAGGGCTCAAACAAACAACAGATGCCGCGCATTTTAGCGATATTTTTTTATGAAAATTCTTTTTGGCGTATTGTTTTACTCTTTCTATTTTACTTTTTATATCAATATCGTTTATAAAACCGTCAAGCCCTTTTGAATCAATAATTTTTTTTATAATCGACTTTATCCTGATTATATCAACCGGTTTCTCAACATAATCGTCAGCGTGCCCGCGCAAAGACTCTATCGCTATCTCCTTTGAACTATGACCGGTAAGAATTATTGTCCCTATTTCCGGATGCTGATTCTTAATCATTTTCAAAATATCTGTGCCTTTTGAATCCGGCAATACAACATCAATGATCACCAGATCAATTTCATTCGGATTATTCAAAATATGTATGGCTTCCATTCCATTTGATGCTTCAATTACCTTATAATCATCAAGAAAATCAATCATTTCTTCCCTGAATTCCTTATCATCATCCACAAGGAGTATTTTGTAAGGCATTTTATTCTCCTTTATTATTTTATATTTTACATTATTTCTTTTTTTTATAATAACATAATATTTTATTTATTCAATTATATATTTATTTTCATATATCATATTATTGATATTATTATATATATTAATTTATATATTTAGTGTTATTTTACCAATAATAAAACTATCTTTTCATTTTTATTATATTGACATATTTTATTTTTTTATTATTATTTATTTATATATTATTTATTTATTTTATTTCTATTTTGTAATTCTTTTTATTGGCATTTAGCGTTATAAATCTTTGTACCAATTCAATGAATTTATTTATCTGCTCATTTTATATTCTGTCTTTAGAAATAACTAAAAGGAATTTTATTTCCAGACACTGAACTCCGAGCATCTTGAAATTTGGCATTAGTTTTTAATTCAAATCAAAATGAAACATATTTTATAGGAGGAATGGACAGATGAGTATTAAAGAAGAATTAATCGATATGCTTAATCAAGCGTTGCGGTTCGAACACGCGGCACGCATTCAGTATCTTGCGCACGCAGAATTAATCAGCGGAAGCTATTCAGAAAGAATTATAGAAAGATTGAAAGAAATAGCATCCGATGAACTTAAACATGAGGAAAAATTCCGCAACCTTATTGGATCATATCTTGGCGGAGAACCGACAATGGAAATGGAAAAAACTAATAAAGCGAATGAAATGAAGGAAATTCTCGAAATCAATCTAAATAATGAGAAAAGCGCTATTGACTTCTACAAGAGCATTATTAGAAAAGTATATGATAACAAAGAAAGCCTGCAATATGAATTCGAGACCATCGAGCATGAATTACGGCATATAATTATTGATGAACAAGAGCATATTACGGAATTAACGTTATTGCTCGGTTTAAAAGCGCCGGTAATGCAAAGGAGTTTTTAATGAGAGATCTATTTCAAACAGCAGATTGGAAAACTGAAAAACATGTTCCTGTGATTGAATGCCCGGATAACGCGAGAAAAGGTGAGATTGTTAATATTTCCGTATCCATCGGCAAAGAAATCGCTCATCCGAATAAAACGGAACATCATATACGTTGGATTTCAATTTATTTTCAACCCGATGGCGAAAAATTCCCATATCAAGTAGGAAAAATTGAATTCACCGCTCATGGTGAATCAATACAAGGTCCTGATACAAGTACAATTTATACACATCATTGCGCAATAATTTCTTTTAAAACGGAAAAAACCGGAACTATTTACACATCTGCATATTGCAACATTCACGGATTATGGGAAAGCTCAAAAAGAATCAACATAGGATAATCATTTTTGCTAATTCAGGAGAATATAAAATGAAAGCCATTATTGATTCCGATACTTGCATAGGATGTGCATTATGTACCCAGATCTGTCCTGAGGTTTTTGCCATGGAAGGAGATAAAGCTGTCGTAATTGCCACAACCGTTCCTGATGATTATGAAAGTTCATGTGAACAAGCGGTACAACAATGCCCCGTAAACGCTATTACGATTCAATAATCAAAAATGAGGGAGATCGCTATAAAACCGATCTCCCTTTAGCAATTTTATCTACAAATAATATTTTTGTATTATTTAACCCAATATTTCTCTTTTCCGTAATAATCGTATAGATTATTCTCGTAATCCCTGGTAATCTCTGTTTCAGGATTATATTCCGGACTGTTTTTGATTTTATTCCGGCTGAATCTTATATTGAGGTTTGATAATTCCCAATTAATTTTTGTTATCCATTGCGGGGATATAAGGGTTTTTTTGCCATGTATCCAATTATGTGTCTGCACAACGATATATCTGACAACCCAATCTGTATCATCAATTAAAAAATCATCAACATGTCCTATTTCACCATCAGAGGCATGAATATGATAACCGCTGAGATATTTTGTTCCATGCAGATGCGATGTTTCCTCCTCGTAAATTTCTTCGGCAAGAGCAACAGGTGTTATTCTTGGTATTGCCGCCTCACCAATGTATGGTTCCCAGTAAATCGGCCACTTATAATATTTTAATACATCTATTTCTTTCTGGCGGGATACCGGCTTTTCAGTATCGACGTCCGGTGAATTTTTCACCATTTGTCGTGTCAGGTTCACGGGAAAAGATTTTTCTCCCCATTCAGGTTTACCCGCGAAACTTTGCGGAGATATAAGCACAAGTTTACCTGTCAGCCAACTGCCTGTATCCACAACAAGATATCTAAGCGCCCATTTATCCTTATCGATAAAAAAGTTTTCAATTTTACCTACAATTCCATCGGTTGCATGTAATTTGAAACCATATATACTATTAATACTCCTGAACATAACAACCTCCATTCCATCGATTAACTTTATATACATATACTGCATAGTGAATATACTCTAAAAAGTAAGACCAAAAATTATTGTATTTGGAACATTAATTAAGTAATCTTTCACTTTATTTTTGCTTTATTGGAATATATGTATATAATTGATTGAAGATGTTTAGCACAAAATGCTTATAATCGATCGGCTTTATTCCTTTTTCGCCATCCGGTTTATTGACTGAAATTTAAATAAATATTATATTTTGCCGATACAAATAATATACTTTTAAGCGAATAAAGATGGATGAACATTTCTCTTATCACAGAATCAAATTTAAATCAGCTAGTTTTTTGCTATAATGTCCCTTAAATTTTTTCCGATATAATGATCGGTTGATACAATAATTTTCATCAGAAAGGATTATAGATGGAAAGTGTGAATAAAACATACACTACAAGGGAAAAAAACGCTATCAGATTAATTAATAATGTATTATATCAGCTGAACAATTTTCCCGTTACAGAAACCTTTGGAGAATCTTTTTTTGATTTGTTATCTACGATAAATAAACTTTCTTTTGAAGCGAATGGAACCATAATGGATCTGTTTAAGAGTTCCACTCCTCTTTCTCCTCAACTAATAGATGATTTTATCGCAGGAAAACTTACGGAAAGATACCGCAATAAAGTTCTTGAAATAATTTTTTATTCCGCGTCTTCTTCTTACATGGACGCGAGATATCTCACAAAACTTAGAAATCACGGATATCTTGAGATTACCGATGAGGCAATAGAAGAATTTAAACAAGTAATCACCTCTTTGCGCGATACAGATATTGTTGAGAGAAAAAATCTTATCGATAAAGTTAAAAAAGCTATGGATGGCTTATCAACCGTTGAACCGGAACCCGTAATAAGAAATTATAATCGTGTAGAACTGGTCGTAAAAAAATATAAAGGGAAAAGCATAATTTATTTTTCTCCGGAAATGAAGCTTATCGGAGGCCCGAGATCAATTTTCTCAGGCGGTCTGGGTGTCCTTGCGGGTGAATATATCGAAGGATTAGCTGATATCGGAATAGAAACATATGGGATAACGCTTCTTTATAAAAAATCTATCGCACAGAAGATTTCACCTTACAATATTTCCACAACAGAAGAAATTTTCATAGATTACAACAAACTCCCTGTTTTCGATACCGGAATTATCATTGAAGAAAACATAATGGGTATTCCCGTAAGAGCCAAAGTATGGGAAATAAATGCAGGCCCGGCAAGAATTTTTGCTCTGGAAGACCTAACATCGGATATAACAGACATGCTTTACGGCGGAGAAAAAGAAACATCACATCTGCGGGAACAGCAAAACCAGCTTCTTGGAAGAGGCGGTATAAAAGCCATAGAAGAACTATACAGGTTAAACATAATCGACAAAAAACCCGGAATTATACATCTTAATGAAGCCAATTGTTATTGCGCTCTGGACGAAGTCCAAAGAAAACAAATGTTTCCCCAACTCGATAACCTGAAGATCTGGCAGAACGTCGGTACAGCATTCACAACCCATACACCAGTACCTGCCGGGCTTCCAATGATATACAGTCAGAGTTTCGGCACAAGCGATATAATTCATCTATCATGGCTTTTGAATTCAGATCCTATAACTCTCATGATGTTTTACGTTTCATATCTCGGGGATAAATCATGGGATACGCTCGATTCTAATAAAAAAGAATTGCTGATCTCATTGCTTGAATCAGGTAATCTGAACCATTTTATCACTGAATTTAAAAAGGTTGCTGGTGACAACATAGTTTTAAATTTAACCGAAGGGACAGCCGCTCTCTGCGACGGAAGCACATCGGTCAGCTTGCGCCATGAACAGGTTTCTAACTCAGAGATTATAAAAAACTCGAAAAATTCACCATGCCGTCATGGCAGAACAAATCAAGCTACTACCGGAATCACAAACGGAGTAAATATCAGGGATTGGCAACCACCTGAATTTCAGGGATTTGACCTGAACAATATTTCCGCGGAACTCCTTCTTTCTGTTAAGAGACATGAAAAAGAAGAGTTTATCGAAATGGTAAACAAACGTACAGGAAGCAGGCTTTCACCCGAATTTCTCACAATTTCCATCATGAGAAGAATAAATACTTACAAAAGAACCGATCTGATCATAAGGGAAATTGATATCCTTGTGGAAGAACTCGGCGATCAGGAAATAAATATTGTTTTTTCAGGTATTCCACACGGAAAAGATATGCCTGCTCAGGCTATTTTCAAAAAAATTCTCGAAGCGGTAAACTGGAAACATCCGAATATTCATGTGGCATTCATATGCCAATATGACGTATCTATAGCAAAATACGCGGTCAGGGGATCAGATATTTGGCTCATGCAGCCTATCGAGAAAAAAGAAGCTTCTTCTACCAGCCACCAAAAAGCTCTTGGCGCCGCAACTCTTGTTGTAAGTACCTATGATGGGGCAATGATTGAAAATGTTGTTGATGTGGATATCAATCATGAAAAAGCCAACGGCGCTTTTATAACACCTCTTATTATATACAGAATCTTCAATAAGTCCGATAACAGATTCAGATTCATTACCCCTTATACCGTTGAAGGGAACGGCAGACATGGTTTTTTCAGCAAACCCGTTGTTTGCATCGATAACGGAAAAAACTATACGCCAATAGCGGTTATGGAGAAGAAAGACCGTTTTGTTGTTGTTGATGATATCATATCGGATTTATCCGTTGAGAACCTGCATAATTTTTTAAAGAATCCGCCGGATTACCTTATTGAATCTCCTATTAAAAATATTCTTGAAAAGTCTATCCTGGGATCGGATAAAATCTCGGATGAAAATTTTCACGCACTTATGTATGAGACACTGGATCCATTTTCTACATCCGATTTGCATTATTTATACGATTATAATCCGCAACCATGGTACAGGCTATTATACCGAAAAGTCGGTAAACTCGCAAAAATCTATTCCGGCGTAAAATACGGACACCCAAAATACGGCGCGCAGTGGGTAACAATGATGAAAAACGCTATTTTGCGCACCTATGAAGTGGATATCCATAGAATGGCGGCAGAATACATACGTGATATATATGATCATATATCCAAAAGAAAAAGAAAACAAATTTTGGAAAGTTTCGGCGACCAGAAATTGGAAAATATAGCGAAAAAATGGCGTGAACAATTTCTAAAAGCTAAACTGGAAGAGTACGATAAAAATCTTTCTGTTCGCCTGACACAAGGATACCTTGATGATAAAATCGGTACTTTCGTTGAAGATGTAAAAATTATTGAGATTGAACCCATTATTGTTGAAGCCGACATAAATATCGGATGGGTAACACAACCTGAGGATTTTGAAATAGAATTACATTACGGTGATTCCAATTGTATACCTATGACCCTACAAAAAGCATACTCAACTATAAAAAAACGGTATTGTTACAGAGGTGTATTACCTGAATCAATAAAAACTACTGAAAAAATTGAAGTCGCTATAAAACCAAAAAATGAAAAAATAGCTTCATTTTTGAAATTCATCAGAGATAACAAAAATAACGGAAAATTAAGCCCGGAAATCCAAGCTGATATATTGAAACTCAATTCCGTTATCGATTCTCTTGATAAAGAAGGTCGCAGATGGTTTATGCGCAAACCCAAGATTTTTAAAGAAAAAACATTATCTTTCAAATAATATTTGACCATAAATAATAAAAATACCGGATAACAAGATGTTATCCGGTTTTTTTTATTTTAAAAAACAGGATACGAAGCATCCTAAAAAAAGTTTTGTTTCTTTTTTTAAAAAGAAAAAGTCTTTTTATTTTTTATCCGAGGTTATCAAATTAATGAAAATTCAATTCAAGTGTAAAATCTTCAGTTTTAAACTCTTTTTGATTTTTGAAAGATACGTGCCAATCGGCATAGAGGCAATTCGCACCTCCGAAATGAGCTTTTCCGACAGTTCCATTACCATCTGAACCGCCGTTTTGCCAGTTATTTGAATTAACCTCACCGCTGACAAGATAATTTTTTTCGTCCTGAATTCCAAGTTCATTATAATCACACAAAAGAACTTTTTTATCAGCATTTTGTATATGCGACCATTTCCGATTGACGGTTTCGGATGAACTGATATCCCTGTTCATAGCATAGCTTCCGCCACAGGCATATTTCACCGAGAATAATATATTATTGTCGCTATTATCCTCCGGACAAAAAAGCGGTTCCTGCCCGACTTCCCGCGCGCTTCCTTTTGTTGCTCCTGCGGGCTCAAAGTATGTACCCTCGTGCAGATACCCGTTTTCCACAAGAATAGTGGTCCATTTATCTCCGGATATATTTTTATATGGCAACATTACGCCATCGTGATCGGACAAATACATACTCATACTATATGAAATCGTCTTCAGGTTCGACATACATTGAGCTTTCAGCGCCTCCGACCTGACCTTCTGATACGCTCCAACGGATAAACCGGCAAGCATAAATATTATCGCGATTACCACAAAAAGCTCTATCATGCTGAAAGCGCGGTTAGATTTATGGTTTATCATATTTGATATAATTGTTCGGATCATTTTTTATTTCATCTCCATCTATCCAGTCTACATGAAAATCGGCAAACAAGTAATTGCTTCCGCCATGATGAACATAAAGCAACGCATCCCACAATTTTGTCGGATAACTCCCCGACCACATGGTTGAATCAGAATAAGTGTCCTTATCGTTGGAATCAATTCCCGTGTTCATCGATGTATTTTGAAATTCCGATAACAGAATGGTTTCACCAGGTTTTTCCATCGATGAAAAATCAGCCTGTCCGCCTTCGCCTTCATCCGCGTGTTCCCAATATGTACCGTCAAAATTTCCTGAGTTTAACCTGTATGTTTTTGTAGCAATAAGAGACGGACATGAGAATATTTTTGTTTTGCCTTCCGGAACATATCCGCAATTTATCAGATTCCGTGCCCAAGTAACAGAACCTGTACGTCCTGGAGGTACTAACTGATAATCATAATCATTTGAATAAAGCTGAATAGCCATACCGAGTTCTTTTAAATTATTGGCGCATTGAACAGCTTCTACCTTCTTGTATGTCGATTTCACCACTCCAGTCAAAATCAGAATCAATACAATCAGTATACTCACAGCCGCAAGAAGCTCGGTCATTGTCATACCGGAATGAAGTTTATGATTCATGCCACAATATTTTTCCATTTTTTTCCCCGAATAAACATACCCATACATTATTTATATCGAACAAATTCAGAAATAATTTAATTTTTTATATAAAAAAAATAATAATAATAATTCCTTTCACTTATCAATAAATTCGATGTAAATAAATCGATCATTATATATGTCCGTTTTTCGTTCATTATCTTATAATTATCTGTTTATAAAGCAAATATATATATGGTACATCTTTTGCTTTACTAAATATCTCATATACAAAGGGAGAAATTAATATGAGAAATAAAAAAGCCGGATTCACACTAATTGAATTGATCATGGTAATGGCTACAATATCGATACTATTTAGCATGATTACACCAATGTTTAGAAATATCAGGGATAAAGGAAGAAGAATCGTCTGTTTGGATAACGTCAGAAACATTTCTGAAGCATTTATGATATACGCGAGTGAAAACAACGGCAGATTACCTCTTTGCGGATGGTATTGCGAGGACGGCAAACATGGCAAACGCGCCGGCAACCACGGTATAGGCAAAGCATGGATGGATATGCTCCAGCCATACATAAACAATGATAAAAATATGTTTATCTGCCCAAGTGATGTTAATCCCAAGAATTATAATTTTCATTGCCATGGGTCAAGTTCAAGTTACAATACTGACAATTGGTATTCTTACCCTAAATCAAAAAGAACAAAATTTACCCAGTGTTCTTATTCAGCAAATGAAGACGTGATCGGCATCGACAACCGTTACAACACTTATAATGCCGGTGGCGGTGGCAATACCGCTAAATATGGCGGAAGAATCGGAGGCGACCTAACAAGAATGCAACGGTCACCCTCTTGTACAATCCTTTTATGCGACGGGCATCATATATATATCAATTCGCAGAAAATAAGAAGCATGCAGGACTCGGAAAAAGTCGACGAAGATTACACCATGGACCGAGCAGTATTCAATCATATCGACGGATTATCGGTTGGCTATTGCGACGGTAGAGTAGAATGGGTAAAAAAAGGTACGTTCTCTTCGCTGAATATTGACCCCAACGATTACGGCAAATAAAATCAATTTACCGGTTCAACTTTTGCTTTTGTCAAAAGATCAAGAAACTGCGGATCTACATGGTATTGCTGTTTTCTCAGCAACTTAACCTGTTTCCAGGCCTCATCGTATTGTTTAACCTGATAAAAGGCAAGGGCCAGCTGGTAATTCAACTCAGGATTATCCGGATAAAAAGATAACGCCCGTTTTAGCTCCAATATCGCCTCATTATAATAACCTTTTTTTCTATAAATTAAACCCAATAAACTGTGAACTTCGGCATCTTTATCGTTTACGGCACAAGACATTTTCAGTTCTTCCATTGCCCTGTCGATTTCACCATTCATAAAATAAGCATTACCGAGGTTTTTCAACAATATATTGTTGCGCGGATTATATTTCAATCCGATATTATAGGTTTCTATCGCAAGAGAATATTTTTTCTGAAGTGAATATACATTTCCGAGATTGGCATATGGTTCAGAAAACATACAGTCAACCTTGATGGCGAGTTTCAATAAACGTTCCGCATCATTATATTTTTTTTGCCTGATATAAAATGAAGCGAAATTATTCAGATAACAACCAATTGCTTCTTTTTTGTTTAAATTCTTGAAATATAATGATTCAGAAAGATTCAAATTAGGGTATTCTTTTCTGTAATAATCGTTGCTGAATGTCCTTCCAAAAGCTGTGGTTTCTATATTTATTGTATTTATCAAATCGTCATATCTAACAAAGAAATGCGACGGTATTACAACTCCATACACCGGCAACCGCATCCGTTCGGCGATTGACAGGTATAAAACCGCAAGGCTCATGCATATACCTCTTTTATAATCAATAACATAATTAAAAAGATTATAATTTGGTATCATTTGATCTGTCGGATCGGATACCGGCGAGAAATATTTTTTTTCCGTAAACAAATAATTGTTTACCGAGGATACTATCCATTCAGGTCTTGTTTCCCCACCAATTTGAGTCAAAATATCTTCGACCATCGAATCCAATTTATCACGGTATCCGGTTATATCTATAGATTTACCGTACATTTTTTCCGAAGCTTCTTTTGATACAAGCAAAGCGAATGTCGCTATGTCTATCTCATCTTCAGGCAAATTAAGCATATCCTCAAGAGCGGTTATACTAAGGCCCTTCTTTGAATAAGGTTTTTCCAGATCTAATTTGATTTTCGCCCGAACCAAATCGACTTGCCGGGGACAAACAGAATGAAAAAAATTGTTTATTTCCGGATTGATTTTAAAACCTTGTTTCTTAGCAGAAGTTATATGATTTATAGACAAATCATATCGTTTTGAAAAAAAATAAATGCATCCGAGAAAATAATTATTATCTGGATTTGACGGTTCAAGTTTCAAAGCGTTTTCATATGCCTCAGCGGCTTCTTCCAACCTGCAACGGCGGTATAAAAGCATGCCCAAATCACGAAAATATTGCGGGTTTTCATTGTTTATCCTAGTTTGACGTAAAGCGTTTTGTATTTGTGAATCAAGTTTCTGCCTGTAATCAAGGCTATATTCAGCCCACAAACGTGGCATCTTTCTCGGATCCCAAAATTCCCTGCCGGTTTTTAAAACTTCTTTTTTGGGTTCTGCCGGATACCTGGCTACAGGCGCGCTAACGCATGAGATATTGGCTATAGCAAAGGATAAAAACAAAAATAATATTGCGGGAAATTTATTCATTAGAAAAAAACCTCTTTGTGAAAATACCGATTAAACAGAAAAATTCTACTATAGTCAGATTAAACCAATATTATACGCCGCATAATATATAACGCGAATCGGTATTATAGCGCGGACAAATAATAAATAACAATAGCTGATTTACTTTTATAGATGGATCAAGCCGCTTTGTCAAACAAATACTGCGTATCGATATTTCTCATTTTGGGTACGTTTCGTTTCAAAGTCAGCTCTTCACCCGCCATGGAATAGTAACCCATATTTCTGGCTTTGAGAAGATCGCTTAATGTGTCTCCCGTATTCTTTATAAATAAATTGGCGGATTTTTTCGGATGAATATTGGCAAATATTGTAATAGCATCCAGAATATCACCATCTCTATCCGCAAGAATCGTCCCAAGTGATTTTGCGGTATCCATGATTTCCGATTTGTTCGAAAATACCTTCATATTAACCCTGTTTACATCATAATATGTCGATAATGAAATCATGAAATTGACATATTTCATTTCCGGTTCGGTTATTGTCGCAAACGGAGCCAGCATTTCCCTTCCATAAACCTGATCGAATTTAGCAGATAATAGATTACCCATGATAGATTTTACTTCCCATGAATTCATCTTTTCTGAAAAAACAACCAGCTTAAGATTTCTCTGGTTCTCGGAATACCTTGCCATTAACTCGTTTATATACTGAAGTAAAGTCGTTCTGTACCTTTCGTTAGCTGAAGATTCCTGAGTCGATAACCCGAAAGTATCAATATCAAGAAGGATTACGTCTTTATCCGCCGTTACCCTGCGCACATAATTTGTTTTTTCCAGAATCGACTGCAGTTGAGCTGTCTGAAAAATACTCAATGTCGCTGATTGCGCAATATTCGAAAGCGCCACAAATATGTCTCTTGGCGATTGCCCGTTCTGCCTCAACGGCCTGAATAAATCGTTCTTATAAATCGATATCGGATTCGGCAAAGAATTCGGATTTATATTCTGATAGTCGAGATACTCTTTCAATGGTTGAGGATTCATCGGTGTAAAGTTTTCAAAAATACTATTAATTTCATCCTGCGACATTACAGGTGTTTGCGGTTTTTCTTCCTGTATTGTTTCGATCTTCACTTCCGGGCCTTCCATAGGCGTAACCACAACATTTTTCACCACAGGTTCGACTACAGGTTGAACCTCAGATGAATCAACCGGTTTCTGCTCGCTAATTGCGGGTTCAGCTTTTTGTACCGGTTCTTGAGCAACAGGTGTTTCCTTTTTAGCAACGATGTTTATTCTAAAATATTCCCTTAAATTTTCTTTAAGGCGATTAAGTTCTTCAGGCGTAATCGATTGCTCGTCTAATTGTGAAGATCTGGCGGCGGCAATTAATCCAAGCAACTCATCGTTTTCCTGAACCAATATAAGATCATTAACAAGATCAAATATAGTTTTATCAATCCTTCCTATCTGGTAAGCGCGTTGCAAACTCGGGAATAAGCCGAATACTGTATGATCGAGATTCGGTTCTCTGCCATAATAATCATTCAACGCCGCGTTCTGTGTACTGTCGATAATATCTGCCACAATGAGTATTCCGGCGAGGAATCTCTTGTGCGAATCAGCAATATCGTTTTTCGGCCTTCCATGTTGCCTTGCGATAATATTAATATCCGATTCAGGATCGATTACAATTCCTGTTTTCTCTTCCAGTTTCTGCGCGCCAACCTCATGATGCTTATACAAATCTTTATATGAATCGATATATTCCTGGAACTTATCTCTTATAGCCGTAAGTGCTTCTGATTTCAAATCACCAGTTAAAAGTGTATTTTTATCTATAGCCTCCAGAATCCTGTCGCGCTCGGTTTCAAGAAGATTAATAAGCTGTTCAATCGGCAGGAAGATATTAGGGCTGAGCTTGGATATAATTTTTCTCGCCTGTACAAATGTTTTCCCGTCAAGGTCAACTTTACCGAGATCATGGATCAACGCTGCCTGGGTTAATGTTTCCATATCCTGCTGACTGATTCCAAGTTTACTTCCAACCAGCTGGGCAATCCTTGTCACGCGGTTTACATGATTATATGAGTTAAAGTATGGATCGGTGTTTCTATACAACGGTAAAACAACATCTTTTGTAAAAATAACAGGCGTTGCCTGAACAGGTGTTTGGACAGGTTGTTGTTTGGGTTCAGGAGTCTCATCTGCTATTTTACCCTCATCTGCCGGTTTACCATTGATTACCATCGATAAAGAATCGTTAAGCTGAGTAATTTGATTCGCATCAAGAATTCCTTTTATAATACCAATTCCAGCATTATCGATCATGTGGAAAGACGATAATTCAGGTACGCTTTCCCATTTCCCGGACGGTAATTGATTTATAAAGCGAATCGCATCTGAATCCAGTATCCTTACTGTATAATCATTTCCTTTTTGATCTTTAGCGCTGAAATGAATATCGTCTATTCTGCCTGTAACAGTCAGTTTTATAATTCCATGACGTACCGTAAGTTTTTTCATCTCTTCAAATTTTTTATAAATGCCCTGCATTAATTCATAATTTAACTCAGATGGTGATTTCAACTTATCTTTTATTTGCTTATATAATTTCTCATAATTTTCGCCGTAATTCTTTATAAAGTTTCCTAAATTCAAATCCATTCCGGTATTTAAAGCAAATTCCAGCATGTAAGACCGTAAATCGCCAATATGGCGCAACGCAATATCGTGATCAGGATCAGCCACATCAGATGCGCTTTTATTAAGCGCTGTTTCCAGATCAGCAACATTCCATAGCTGTTTTAACGAGGGATGAGGTAATACACCTTCACGAACTGTACCGAGAATCGAATCAAAAATAATCTTGTGTTCAGCCATGCTAATTTCATCGGAAGAATCTATTTTTTCCAATTTTAAAGAATCAATATCAAATGTGAATTTTGATAAACCCAATTTTATTCCGTCTGTATCGAGATAAACAATTAATTCAAATGTTTTTGGAGTTGAGCTTACAGATATCCCAATAGGACCTTCAAACCCTGCAAAACTTCCATCATCTCTACGCTCTATTTTTAATATTCCTTCTGATTCAAGAGTTCTTATTATCGATTCAAAACACAAATCCGTTTTCGGGTTTTCCGGGAATATCATGAATTGCCTGTCACCTATGATATTTTGCATATATGAATCCAGAGCGGATTTATACTCGCTATTATATAATCTGTATGCGGCATTGATTCCTGAATCAACCATCGTTTTACTTATATTTTTATTCAAATCTTTTAGATCTGCTGCGGTATCCTTTACAGCAGGTGATTGCGGCTGAATATTTACGTCCTCTGCTTCCGGCGTAACGTCTGTTGTTCCCTGAGGCGAAGTCGGCGCGATAGGTCCGGTAGGAGCAACACCTGTTGGTCCTTCGGCATCAGGTCCCTTATCATCGCCATCATCTTTTTTACCAAAGAGATAATCAATGATTTCTTCGCGTGAAGCATCATCAATATTATCAGTACCACGCAAATTATCCAATGTCTCCACATAAAGCGACTCAAATTTGTCGATAAATTCCTGAGCAGTATTGGATTCTCTGAGTAACGGCGATATCGATGCCATAATTATTTCTTTCTTGCGGTCAGTATCGCTTATAGCTAAACCAATATGTTTTATTGGGAACGATAATAATCTCTTTGCATATCCAAAAGAATTTCGAATTATTTCCGGTATATTAGATATTACAATACCCATTGTAGTACCACCTAAATATCCGGCTATAAAACCGATAAAAATCAAAAGTACAGGGAATATAGAAGCCGAAAGTCCAATTAATCCATAGTGCAGTAAAGGAATAATTACACCGAGAGTACTTCCCAGAGCAACAACAAAAGAACTTGTTCCAAATGTAAGAGCAACACCCGACTCAAACGCCATCAAGCCAAAATCGTTCAACGTTGAAGGAATTCCAAATAGTGCAATATGAACAGCATTGATAGCGATCAAAGAAACAGCAGTCATTATTTTGCCGAATGATTTCTGAGACATTTTCTCGCTAAAGAACGATATGAGCCTTCCTTTATATTCCAGTTTTTCTCCCGGTTTTGGTTTCATTGCGTATTTGAAAGATTTAGCCAAATCAGGATACGGATATTTAGCTCTTTCATAAATTCTTCTCAAGATCTGCAATTGACTGGTTAAATCATATTTCGATAGTCCACTTTTGATCTTGGCAATTTCATCTTGAGGGAATATATCGCCTAATCTATTTAGGAATTTTTCTCTGTAATGAGTAAGTAAAAATCTTTTATTAAATAAATTATTGAAATCTTTCGCATTGGTAAACTCAGTGCCCATATCTCTTACCATATTGAGGATAAGATCTTTATTGAACGTAGCATGTTCGCGTTTTAGCTCTTTGTTATAAAATGTTAAACCGGAAACAATATCCAGGAAGTTCGCAAACAAATTACTTGCGCGCATAAATGTTTTCGGCAACATATCTATAACATATAATGAGAGTTTAGCCATTCGTTCTCCACCCATAAGCATCCACAACAACAATATGATCGAAGGAGCTACAAGTGTAACCGGATTAATCGCCCCATATATAAATATAAAAACAACACCTACAGCGAGCCTGCTCCATTTCTTTATGGCAGACCCTTTATAAATACCTAATCCTTCTGTAATAAGCAATACTAAAGGCAATAACGCCGCTCCCCAGCCGCTTGTTATTACAGCAAGCACAGGAGCCGATAATTTTATGATTCTTTCAAGGAAAGCCTGTAATGCCGGAGTTCTGATTATTCTATATGGAATAGAAACATTATATTTGTTTTTCCATAACCCGAAAATAATTTCCCTGTTTTGTAAAGGTTGATTGGTCCGCTTCAATACCGTCTTGAATGCCTCAATTTTATCTTCGGTACTCAAATTGGTCATTGAAACTTCAAGCCTCGATATTTCTTCATCGGAATAAATATCTTTCAATGATTCTTTGACTTTATTAAGATCCTCAATAGATCCCAGATTACCTGTATCAGGAATATTTATCTTATCGTCCAATACAGGTTCCTGGATATTGATATCCGAAGGTATAGTATTCTGCCCTAAAAGCTTATCGCCTATCTGAAGCGTTTTCACCGCAATATGTTTTTGCCTGTCGGAAAAACTATTTATATAATTTTTCACAGCGGTCATAAGCATATCGTCAACAATTTTATCACCGTTTGGTATCTTTCCAAATGCTTTGGCAAGCGATGCGGCAACTCTATAATCCACATTAGATAAACCATTGGCTATAGGTGTTGCTCCAGTCAGCTGAATCCATCTTATAATTTTAAATAGCCTTCCATTCCATTGATCATCGAGTTCACGCAACATATTTAGTGTCTGATAAGCCTGAGCTAATCCAGGCGCAAACGGGCCTACTCTCCTGCCCAAATGGCCATATAACGTATAACCGAACAAAATATAGTTTATCCAGCCGGTTCCTTTACCTATACCCTCATAGCTTATCTCATCTCTTTTGAATGCTTTAGCATTAAACACATTCTGAACAAGATTCTGCCAGTTCTGAATCTCGTCACCCGTAGCTCCATAAGTAAATACAGGATGACCAAATATATTGTTCATTCCGTACATCATACTCATGCCTTTTCCGAATGAAACCGCTCTCTGAAGGCTCTCTTCACCAGATATCCTTCTTTCATATTGGTTTTCAATATAATCTTTAAGATGTAACGCAATCGCCGGTGTCTCCGGTTGGTTTTCAGGATTAAATATACCTTTTATACCAAACAAGGTATCTTCAGCTAAAGCCTCGGCAGGTTCAGCAGAATTAGAATCCATAACATTAAACCCGGACAGAGGCGCCAACCATGGTGGTTCGGCTAGAGTCATCAACGCCGCAATAAGAGGTATCGGACGTGCGTCTTCCACTGTAGCTCCACGAGTATGTATTTTTACTCTGCCTTTTGTTGTACCCGGAAACATCGGTATACCTATCGTAACAGGCCATTTTGCTTCACTCCAGAAACCACTCAACGTATCCAATGTTAATTTTTTATCCATTCCAAAGATCTTACCGATTATTTCCATATCCTTGCTTCCCGGAACAAGATAACCGTTATCTCTTAAATCATTGCTTAATTTTGCGAGATTTTTGATATCTTTCAGAGTTACATACGCGAAATTATCCTCGGTACCTCTTGGAGCTTCAAGCATCCTGCGTTTTTCAATATAAGCGTTGATAGAATTCATCAATACATCAGGATACTCATCAGCCATTTTAATAAGATTCTCAAGAATGAGCGCTCCCTGTTTGGCGAATTGTTTATTTATTTCCTCTACAGCCGGCTCAAGATCGGTTTTCATGGATGAATACCACTGGAACCCCCTGTCTTCTTCGACAGGCATTTTACCCTGAGTCACATATTCTTCATCGAGTGATACCGGTTCAATGGATAATCCCGCAGATAGAGCTGACTTTATAATATCTGAATTAGCGTACATTGTATCGATATCATCTGTGATTAAAGGTTTGCCGGCTTTCAGTGCGTTAACCACCGTTCTCATCGGCATAAATTCAGTGTTTTCACCTTTATCAACACCAAGAGAATTTTTCAACGAGGCAAAATCCCCATCATCAAGCAACCCGATTTTCTGGTTAATCGACAACCCGGATATATCAAAAGACGAAATACGCAAACCAACATACAAATTAGTCGCCCAATATACTAAACTCGATATCGCCAGTGGCAAACTTATAATCCCCACACCAATAGCAATATAGAACGGTATTCCCGTGGTAAGGATCAGTGCCGCTATCGATCCGGCTAACGGTAAAACACCGTTTTTAAGTAAAAATTGAAGCGGATATGTCGTAACATAATTGAGTATATCGCTTTTCTTTTCCAACAATAGTTTATCTATAAATTTGCCAATAATATTATTGCGCCAATTGTTTATTTTATTCAAGCGGTCAACAAGCTGTTTCTGATTATCATTCAGAACATTGGCTTTTATAAGTTTATTGGCCATTGTTTGTATTTTAGCCGGCCAGCTCAATATATTGGCTATTATCAGTCCTAATCCTCTTAAATTCTTTTTTATCCTGGATTCTACTTTCTGGCTCAAATTTAAAATTCTGTCCTTATAATCATCAAGTCCTTTACCTTCCATATTTAATATTCTGAAATCTTCAAGAACACGGAAATCATCTTTGCCGATCACAGTAAACTGTTTCTCGTTTATAGGAAGCCCCTGATACTGTTTCTGTAATTTTTGAATCATGCCAGCGATATTTTTAACCGATGTTATTTTTCCAGAATCACTTACTACAATAATTTTCCATTGATCAGGATTTTCGCCCGGCGAATTTCCATTACCGTCATGAACCAATACTCTCTCTATCGGTGTACCGCTTTTACTCGCCATTTCAATCAGATACATTAAAGCATCGGCTAATTTCGGGTTAATCTGCCAATTGCGAGCTGTTTTCGGCGCCGCGGTCAGGTGATATATTTTCTCAGGCCCTTTTTCCGATACCATACACCACGACCTTCCGCCTTTGAGATCACTTTTATCCTGTGCGTAAGCGATGATCGGTTCCCTGTTAATATCACCAAGCTGTCTTTCTATCGCACCTGATCTGTGAACATCCGGGTCATGCGATCCATGATAAGTAAGACCTGCGATATTGTTGTAAGCCGCTGAATATTCGCCAAGAACTCTATTGGACATACCGACAATATATACAGTCCGCTCGTCATATTCCCTGATTTCTTCAACACCATTATTCACTATGGTTACCTTCATTCTCCGCCCATCTATATTTCCTATTGAAGAAGCAAGATATACAAGCGAATTCTGCTGATATGAATCTTTCGGGAACAGATTACTCAGTTTGTTTAAATAATCCTGAACATTTACCAGAGTCGTACCATATGCCGCAAGGCCTTTGTCCCATGTATGCAAAATACCGCCTTCAGCATCTCTCTTTTGCTGTAACCTGTCGTTTTCCACAGCTATAAAGTACGGAAGAAGCGATGAGTATGAATTTGTTAACAAATCGGCGTATTTTGCAAATAAATCGGAAGGAATATAAATTCCCGCTTTTTGTGCCAATTCATTCAATTTATTAGCAAATTCCAACCGGGCCGTATTATTAGCAAGATTACTGGCACCGGGGAAAGCATATTCGTAATCCTGAACCTTAATTGAAGCATTGGCAAGATAATCTTTATTTCCACGGTAAGTATCCTCGAACTTATTGAACAACCTTGCTTCTTTGGTTATTCTGAATTTTGATATCACTTCTATCATATGCGGATCTCTATACGCCTGTAATGCGGCATTTAGAGGATCCTGTAAAAATCCAAATAACGATACCGGCGCTATACTTATTAATGTACCCAAAGTCATGGCTTTCCATCTGGCCAAAAATCCTCTGAATCCATCATAAGGTTTAAACCCTTCTTTCAAACCTAAATCTATCTGGACAAAACTCTGAGTGCTGTTATCGTAAATTTGTCTGAAATGATGAGGGATGAGAAGATTCCATGCCTTTTTGAATATGGAAACTTTTTCCGGAATTTTTTCCTCGTTTTTCTTTTCCGCTTCAGCAACTTCAGGGAAATATTCCTTATCTACATCCTGATACCTGATTTTCAGTTGGGCTTTACCGGAAGCATCATGCACAACCTCGCGTTTCATAAATGTCAATCCCTGTAGCACAAGAAGTAACGCGTTAATATTTCTTGCTTTTGTTCCCGGAGTACCGAGATTATAGTCGTATTTGACAACTCTTCCTGTAGGTTCAAGAGTCAAATTGCCATCCTCGCCATTAATATCGACTCCACCAGGTAGATACGTTAAAGTACCATAATAATATGATCTGCTGTAAAATACATTCGGAGTCGGCTCAAAAGTGCCTATACCCTGAATATCACCTATTTCCATCGGTTTTTCCTGCGGCAACTTATTGTTATGCGTCGCATTCTTTCCACTTCCGTAATAAGGGTTCTTTTCATCAGGATATGCCCTGTAATAACCAGCCGACATTGAAACGACATTATCAAGTGTCTCTCTGATACTTCCGGCTGTCTGTTCATCAACACCGGATATATTTACATCGAATCCACCCTCAAATATCGACGGATCGATTTGCGGAACTTCCTGACCCTGTTTTACAAGATCATCAACAAACTCCTGAACGCTGGTATATTGTTTTCCTTCTGGACTGAATTTCTTGTCGAATTCCATGGGCTCAAATTTCACATCCAGCGCCACTCTGCTTCCTGTCAATTCAGGCCGCACAACATGGATATGTCCAACAAGCCACCTGCCCTGAACATGCACCACAAATGAACATATATCAAGTTCCGATTTTGATATAACGTAAGAGAACACGGGATGAATTACATTGGCACCTCTTTCCATTCCGCGATACGATCGCATTGCCATTGAAGCGCTATACTGAATCGATTGCGTTATGTTCTGTATAATTATTCCCCAGAACCATTTGTTAAAAAATCGTTTCTCAGGGACATAAAAAGGTACATAAATCGCGGGTAAATACGCATATGCGCCAGGTGTTTCTTCAATAGAGTCAATTCCTTTCTGAACATCGACCCTCAACAAATTACCTTCATCCTGCAGAAGAACGTATTTCGTATCTTTTACAGCCTCTTCCAGAATGAAACTGTCTACTAACTGTTTTGCGTCAGCTTTCGACATCTGTTCAAGTTCACCGAGATTATTATCTAATGCCCACTGCCTTGCTTTATCGATTGCCCTGTTGGCAAACTCAACCGAATACTCATATTTCTTTTCTTTAAATTCGTTTTCCTCTTTTGCCTGAGAACTCGTCTCGTTTACTGCCAAAGCGGGTTTGCCTTTTATCTTGTTTATAGCCATCTTTGTCAACGTAACAAACGGATGGAGAGGGAATTTTATCAGGAACATTGCCTTATTAAACAAATATTTCCCTATACCAAACCCGAAATTGTAAATCGCGATTTTTGCCGTTGTCCATACAAACCATGCAGTCATAGGTATTAAATACAGAATTTTAGGAGCGATAAGCAATACCGGTATCCAGAAAAATGCCGGCAGATAAACCATTGGATCCATAAGCAAAAGCGGATTTATAATCGGGTCGGCACCCCACAAAGTAGGCAGTAATGACAATAACTTAAATGGTAATGTCGGGAAGCCAAATACAGGAAATACCCACGTGCCTATTACTATCGACGCGGCAACCCAGGCTATTTTAAATCCGGTACTTTTTAGTAATTTTATGTAACCATCTCTCAACAATCTCGAATATAGTTTTGTATAATATGATATTTTTCTCGCTCCGGACATGGCATCAAGCCGTTCTTTTCCTATTTCTTTCGGGCCTTTAAGCCCTAACTGTTCCGATTGAACGAGCCGGCTTTCTTCTTTTAACTCATTGCTTATTACGGAAAATCTATCCATACCGAACCGTGACATATTTTTAAACAAACGTTTAAACTGGTCTTTACGTTTCGCAAGGTCAATATGACGTTTTCCGCTCAATGGTTCTATCTGTAAAACATTTATTTCTTCTAATCCCATATCTTTTATTATTCTACCAAGGAAACCAGGACGTTGGTCTTCCATAGTAGCGTTTTCTTTAGCTATCTGTTTTTTTGCTTTTCCAAGGAAGAACCTTCGCATTTTGTCTCTAACGCTTTCTGAAATGAACGATAGCGCAAGAAATCCCAACGCACCGTATATAAATCTCGCTACAACTTTATTTATCGCTTTTGTTCGATCATATTGCACGCCTAAATCCATTGCAGGCGCTTTGATAGTAGTATCATCGGTATCTGAAATTACAGTCGGATTGAGCTGATCGGTCATAGCACCTTTTGCCTCATCTTTGGTAATCGTATCGGCGGCGGCTTTTTCTATATCTTCGACGGTTCCATTCGCATCAAATAAATTCTGGCGTTTTTCTTTCATATTACGTTGCGCAAGTTCCAACTCACGTTCATTCTGATAAAGGAACTGTTTGGATTTTTCCAAATTAGTATTTGCGCTTTGCAGATTTTTCTGGGCATCTTTAATTCCCTGCTCATGCCACTGAACCATTTTCAATGTTTCTTCATACTGTGACATCATATACTCAAAATGTTTAGTCGCGTTTTTCACATTTTCCTGTCTATCAGCCGAAACAAGTTGAGTCATTATATATTGCGATTGGCGCATAAGCATATTCTTCTGTGCCGCTCCCACAACACTCGCTTCAGCAGGACTTAAATTTAAAGATACACCAACCATTGACGGATTAGCCGGAGTCCACGAAATTTTTAAGAACCCGCCGTATAACGATATCGTAGCAGGAGGCTCAAGACCGGCTTTAACCAGCTGAGCGGCAAGTGAAGTGGCATCATTACGGTCTAATCCGACGTATGGTGTACCCGACCCAAAAGCGGCATCGAATCCCCATCCTTCCGGTACTGCGCCAGGCATATTAGCGCCAAAAGCAGCGTTAAATTCCGCCTCAGTGCTATATCTACTGCGAAACGCGCTGAAAATTTTAGTAAATATATTATCGAAACTGAAATAAGCTTTTCTTAAATCCTTTTCCGCCTGAGTTAACCTTATTGTGGAACCGACTTCACCCAATTGAGTCGTATAAAGTTGATCTTTAGCTACCTTTGTACCCGTCAAAGCGGTTAACAGATCGACAAAAGCATCTTGAGTCCTGCCTTTCCATAACTCAAGGTTCTGCTGAGAAGCCCTCAGATTAGCTTCAGAAATTTGAATATTCTGTTGAGCCTGAGCCACTCCCATAAGCGAACGTTCATATTCGTTTTGTGCGAATTTTCTTCCATCCTGAGCCTGACTGTACAATCCTTCGGCGATATTTCTATTCTTTAACGCCTGATCTATTGATCTGACTGCCATAGTATCCTGAGCAGGAGCCGTTAAGAAATTATTATTCGGGTTCGGTTTTCCTATCGCCTTTATTTGGGCAACTAATGTCTGATACGCGCTTTCAATGGCTTCCCTGTCTCTCTGAGCCAAATCCATTCTATTCTTTGCTTTCTCAAGTAACGGCTCAATAGTTTTAAGAGCCTGCATCACATTGCCCTGAATAGTAATTGTCTGTCCATCGACAACAAGCTGAATCGGTTTTATCTGAGCATCAGGTTTACCGGCAATATCAACTCCTTTGCGCAACCTTTCAACGTCATAATGGTCTTTCTGCAACTGCATATCCATAGACTCAACCTGAGAGACGTATTTGGCAAACTCTTCGGCATTTTGTTTTAATTGATTGGTCTGCTGATGAAGCTGTGGATATTCTTTCAGCAAATCTCTTTGTTCCTGTTTCCCATCTTTAAAACGGTATGTAAGGCTCAACCCGACAGGTGAATTATCAGAAATTATCTGTGCGAGATTAATGCCGAATGTACCGGATCCGCCAAGTTCCGGTAGATTTCTTCCATCCAGATTATTCAACACATTCATATTAAACCCGTTCGGATCAAGTATCGCGGTAAGCGAAACTCTTAATCTGCGGATATTTTTGCTTACATCGATATACAACTCATCGATTTCCTTATCGAGTTGTTCTGCTTTAACTTTATCCAATCCCAAATTTACTCTGCCTTCGAGTTGAGCTAACCTCGATTCAAGCTGATCGAGACGAACATCCGACGGTAACAATGCTTCGGGCATTTCAACAGCAATTCCCTGCGAAGTTACTGACTTTATTTTATCTAATAGACCGCTTGTACTATCCCTGAACTTTTTCTCCGCTTCAAGAACTTTTCTTAAATTTCCAAGTTGTCCTTTCATGCTTTTTACGTATTCGCCGACGCGATTATAATATGCTTCCTGAATATCCGCTTTAGTCTGAAGTAAATCCAAAGCCGACAAAGGAACAGCGCCAAGAGTATTGAGATCTTCCTGCAACGAGACTACAGAATCTGAATATATAAATACACGGTTTAACCCCTGGTTTTCTGATTTTGAATATGATGAAATTTGTTCCAATACCGATGGAAGCTGTTCTTCCTTGCCTTGAGAAACTTTACTGCTCCAATCAAACCCCACACCATGAGAAACGGAAGCCATACCGCTGTCGGATGCCTTCAAATCATCCATATTATGTGATTTCGACACTACTATAGTATTTCCACGATAATCCTGCTGTCTGTTTTGAGTTACACCTTCCGGACCATACCTTTTTATAAGATCAGCGTTTATTAACCCTGTCAGATTGGCATCTTCAAAAACATCAAAATCGTAACTGAGTTTACCTTGATTGTTAAGCATCTTCTGTAATGTCTGTTCCATCTTGGTAACTTTATCGTAATGCCCGAGTTTCCTCTCTTCATCAATACGTTTGCGGAAATCTTTCAATAACCTGTCCGATTCATCCTGAATAAGACTGGCAATAGCGTTTCTTGCATCACGGTAATTTCCAATTTCGTATTGACCGCTTTTATTCTGATAAGGAGCCATATTCAGGGCAAACCCATCGACAAAAATATCGTATTCAAACAATGCCCTCTGGAACAACCGCATCTTTTCAGCCAAATCTTCCATACTCTCAGTACCAGGCCTTTGCGCGCCAAATAGCCTGAAGAGGAAGAAAGGCCCTGATTTTGCCCAATCGGCTTCTGCGGTAACAAGAATCTTTATTTTTATACCTTCCTGCCGGGCTGATTGTATCACTCTGCCAAGATGACGTATCTTCTGGATATCGACTTTCCCTTTAGCATCGGAAATTTCGGCTTTATCTATATAAACTTCCGATATGCCATACTGTTTCAGAAATTTAAAATAACTCTCAGGATTGCGCACCAAATGATAATCTTTCAAAACAGTACTTATCTGAACCTGCTGGGATACTTTCTGCATTCTTTCGGGATAATTGTATTTAGCCATAATTGTATCAAGCTGTTTCTGATATTGCTGTTGTAAATTACTAATTGTTGTATATGATGATGTCGCGTCGCGTTCTATAGCGACCAATCCCTGAAGTTTCTCTTTGGAAGCGGCTATCTGCCTGTTGAAAATACCGGTATCGATTTTTGCGCCAAGACGTAATGAAGCGCCCTGCAAATCAAGGATTCTATCGCTCGTTTTCTTTAACTGTTTGGATAAATAAGGAACATACCATTTGGCAAATTCTATCTCTGAAGAAGCTTTTAAAATCTGTGTCTGGAGAGTCATTATCCTGTCATTGATAATAGCTTTCTGGACATTGGATTTTTCCTGCGAATACTGTTTTCTCAACTGTGCCATTTCGGATTCGTACTGCCCGAGCATTTTTTCAAAATGACGCTGATTGATTTTCGCCTGTTCCATATGATGTATATATTCCCCGAAATACCCTGCCTGGGTACTTATCATCTGATTTATGCTGGCTATAACCTGATCAGACGGGGCTTTCGTTAAGGATAATGTCCATAACTGATAAGATTGGTTGTATTCTGTTTCTATTCTCTGCAGGAACAATTCATGGCTTGTTTTCAACGTCTGTAATTGCTGGGCAAGATCAGCAGCACTTTTCACATCACCCTGACGGGCAATTAATGAACTCTGTGCGCTTGATAGAGACTGCTCATTATCCGATAAGAATTTCTGATATTTCGACATCTTTTGTTTTATATCAGATATAACCTCAAGCGCATGCTGTTTATCCGCATCGGTCAATATTGTGGAACCATTAATTTTTTTAACGAGCCCATCTATATCCGTAACCGGATTGAATTCCTTCTCCAAACCTAAAATTATCTGAAAATAACCGAGCGCGTTCTGGAAAGTCAACCTTGCGTCAGCCGCCTGTTGTATCGGATTTACGCCTTTATCCGAATTATGGTTTGCCTCATCAACAAGTTTGTTTACTTTATCGTGTTCAAGAACAAGTTTCATATATGATTTCAGCGCACGGATCCTATATAACTCTTTTTCAAGTTCAATAGGTTTTCCTGCATACTTAATCTGAGCGTCTTTTTCCTGCTGATCGAGTTTTTGCCATAACTTATCGAACGCCACATTTTTTACATAATCACGCATCCCTTTTTCTGTAACTATTTGAGTAACTATAATAGCGGCTTTCTGACGGTTTGTCCGTTTGGAATCCTTCATTACTTCCTTAACTATAGCGATGGATCTTTGTATCTGAGCGTCATCAGCTCCTTTAAGGAAATCTTTCACAATTACTATCGCTTCGTCTACTGTAACTCCATCACGTTGAATCAGGAAAAATAACTGTGATAGATCCTTCAGGAACCTTTCCGCATCGGACTTAACCGCCAAAGCGTCATCTTTCTGCAAATCGGCAAGCAATTGGACAAGAACATCGGTTGAAGTATCATATATCAGTTTTTCGCCTGAAACCACTACCTCGGCATAATTCAATATATATGCCTGGCCACCTCTAAAATCAGCCACTTTAAGACGGTTCACGCTCTCCGCAAACATTGCTGTCAGATCTCTTGTTTGAGTCCGCTGTAAATCGGTTGTTGCAGATTGAATATTTTGCTGTGCTTTATCTATGGTGAGTTTGGCTGAAGGTATATCCGAAATATCGACTTTATAGATATCGTGCATCAAATCAGCATACTGAATCCTCGCCGATTCAAGGTCTCTTAAAATATATGAGGTAGCATCGAGCCGATCTTGTATTTCCCACGGTGTCGACACACCTACAACTATTTCTGAATATTTAGCTTTACCGATTCTTCTGACGACCTGACGTTCTGTTTTTCCTGTTATAGGCTCTACAACAATATCTCTAACTACAGGCATTTGCACTTCGCTGACCATCTGTCCGCTAATCGGCCTTGACAACGCAAAAACTTCTTCACCAAGGAGATTCAGCACATCATGTACCGAAACCCTGTAGCTGACTTTCTGTGTGGATAACTCCGCAAAATCACCTTTTGCCAAATTCAAACCGTGAATTACATCAATCAAAACATATGGCAACGATTCAGGAGTAGCTTTATCAAGTTTAACCAGAAGTTCATTCAGATTCGCTATTCTTCCGTCCAAATTTACCACGGATTTAAGGTGATATTCTGACATTAGGTGTTTATCTTTTACCGCTTTTAATAGCGCCTGTGTATCGCGTATATATGCCGGCAACTCCTGCTTTAACTGGCGGAACCTCGCCTGAACTTGCTGATCAATAGTAGACGCAGGAAGTAAACCATCTGATTTAGCTTTTGTTTTCTCACGGATAAAAGTACCGTAACCTGACTGAATATCCTGGACTTTTTTGATAATTGTATTCATCTTGCCTTTTTCTACAGCAAGAATATCCATTAAAACCGGAACTTTCATTGTAATATGATCTTTACCGCCAATATTGACTGTATGATCAACCGTGGACGGTATGGAAACTTCACCTACCAATGGATGATAGAAGGTTATTTCCGGCGCGTAAGTCAGCGGGCTTGTCGAACCAGGCTGATTTGATACGTCAAAAGTAACAGTCGCTGTCGTAAACCTCGAAACAGCCCCTATTAACCTGTCTGCCGCATCGGTTCCGAATATCAACGCATGATCACCAACAACAATCACTCTATGTGTTGAATTACTACTGAAAACCTGTTTTTTTACAGATCCGTCAGGCGCTTCGATTAAAGCTGTTATCATCCCTTCTCGCTGAACACTAAAAGTAATATTATGGTTGTTTATTTTTACTTTCTGGCCGAAATCAATAGGAATCAATGTAGTGCTTTGATCGCCTATATACGGGTTATCCACGTTCATTTTTACCTGATCCACAGAAATTTCCGGCAATCCTTTCTGAATAAAACCGAATACTTGGGACCTGTGAGGAACACCGACTGACAAAACTTCCTCAAGATTTTTAAATTGTGATATTGTAACTTCTTCACCAGCAGTTTCTATTGCCCATTCACCAAATTGATTTTTGCTGACCGTAACATTAACTTTTGTAGGGCCCAATTCAAAATTTACCCCGTTTTGCAAAGAAGTTAACTGCATTGTTGTTCCATTAAACTTTACGACAGGAACTTCACCCGGTTGCTCAATAAGGAAAAACTCGTACTGCCCGATTTGTACTCTCCGTTGACCTGTTGTATCCTGAGGCATTATGGTCACATCATATGAACCGACTTTCACTGTAGCACCATACTGAGTCATAGGTGTAGACGGAACAAAATCTTTTGCTCTCTGATAATAATCAGGGACAACACTTACATCGTACCTCCATTGTCCTGAGGAAAGGTTTTCAATAGGTATATGAATTTGTTGCGTATATGGTTGTCCATTAAATTGTTTTGGTATAATTACCGGGAATGAACCTTCTATTTTTTCTCCGGTATTTACATTTGTGAGCTCTACTATCGCGGTAAATTTACCTATATTTCTGTCACCTACATTGGATAAATCCAGAGTAATATAAGGTGTACCGGAATCCGGGACATACACATTGCGCGCGGAGACAAGGTCAATATTAGCCATTGATTCGCCAAGCTGAATATCCGGCAACCTTTTGATTCTGGAAAAATCCATCATTATCTGCTCGATATTAGATAAGTTCGGATACCCCTTCACAACAAACTGTTCCAAAGAATAATCATTAACTTGCATTACGCGCTGTTTCAAATCTTCAGCAGTTGGCGCAGGCAAAGAATTTAAGATTGATATAAGTGACGATACATCAGATACGGCAAACTGAACATCGGATTTCGCTGTAACAGCTCTATTCATCGCCCCGGTAATGGCTGATGCGTTCCGGACATTTGTAACTTCTGATGGTTTAACTAAAACCATTGGTCCATAACCATAATTAAGTGAATACGCGGAAAATGTACTCAATTGCTGTTCAGCTTGCGCGGTATTATCACCCATATTAAGAACAAATCCATTAACCGGCAACTTCATTCTAAATAAAGGATATAAATCATTTTCTATAGTTTTCTGGTCGGTAAGCCATGCCGGATTACCAACCATGAGAGTGATACGTATATTATTGCTTTGTAACGCAGATATAAAATCGACAACCTGTTTTTTGGTATAATCAGGATTCTGCGATTGGTTAATCATATCCATTAATTTATTACCATCAATCGATATCTCATTGACACCGGATTTTGATAGAGCCTGTATCAAATCAGTTCCCTGCCCGCTGACATTCAACTGATCCATGGTAAAATTATTCAGTATAATTCTCGAATCAACAACTCCGGACCATACACCCATTATATTTACTGCATCGGAAGGATTGCTTGTTATAGCTTTTTCATAAAATCCCGGAAATTCATTTGAATTTGTTTTCATCCAATCAGAAATAATGCTGTATCTATGCCCAAAACCAATCTGATCAACCACAGCTTCAGCTTTAGTAAACTTTCTGCCATGCATAAGCATAAACGAATAATTGCGTAACCCTTCGCCAGTTACCGGAACCTCAAAATGCACGGTTGCGGATTCACCTGGTTTTAAACTTACTTCATCGGAAGCCGTTTCAGTTACAACACCTCCATTATCCTGATTATGTGTAAGAAATACCACGTAACCGGGAAATACACCTTCTGTAGACGCCGACTGAATATTTACGGAAACATCAAGTTTAACAATATTGCTTTCTCTGCTTACAATAATAGGAACAGGATTGTTGATTATATCTCTCCATTCTGCAATAACCCTTCCGGAAGAATCCAGACCTCTTATTGTAACCTCATCGAGAACCGCTCTATCCGTATACTGGTTACCCCATATTATGTTACCGATAGCAACGCCGGTTCCCATTTCCGCGCCAAGAGGTATTGCTTCAGGCATGATCGTGAACTTGTCACGTTTTATTGTCTCAATTACGCTCTGGATCATATGATCCACGTTAGCCGCTCCGGTTATACCGCGAAGCATAGCCTCTATTCTCGAAATAGCCATATTTTTGGCAAGTTCGCTTGAAGAAGGCACATCTTCACCAAGCTGATACATTTCCGGTTTTCCGCCGGATATCAATACTTCATATACACCCTGTGTATAATGAAGCGTATTATCCGCTCCAAGATAAACACCATCTCTCATCCTTTCACCGAGATCACGTCCATGATTGGTTTTCATAACATACATAATATCTTCACCGGTATCATGATTGATAACAAATCCCTGGAAATAATTCCCGTAATTTGTACCGCGCAATTGTTTTGTAACCTGCTCAAGAACTGAGGCCATTTGATCTTCACGCATAGCAAATGTTTTATCGGTATTTGTAATCAATGAAGTATCCACAAGAATCTGGAACGGCCTACCCGGGTTAAACTGCTGAACAGCGGCAATGATTTTTGCCGGATCAGTCTCGTTTATCACAAGAATATCACTATTGAGAGGTGCCGCAGGATATCCTTCAATCGCTGTAATTTCCTGAGGCATAAACGCTAATACCTGTTTCTGTCCGCCGCTATAAAAACGGGCCATGCTTTCAAGCGTCTGAATTGACGTTTCATATCTTGCGGCAAGACTGGCTTTTTGTTCCGGTGTAGCAGTATTCCACTCTGGAAGTTTCTGCGGCTGGATATCAAGCACATAACCTGAGAAATCCACTCCTGCTTCGCCTAGAGTTTTCATATAAAGCTGAGCACTTGATAATCCATCAGGCGTAATCCATGCCGGAGTGCCCTGATATGCGTATACTTCTATCCCATATTGATTTGCCATAGCTATCAATGTGTTGTAATATTGACGCGGATCAATATTCTGGATACTTCTTCCTTCTACTAATGGAGCGGTATTCACGAATAATTTTGTATGACCGGTTTTATGTAATCCGGCAAAAAATTGAGGAAGTAGTTCAGGTGAAATATTCGGAGTCCATGGATTCTGGTAAATTGAGGCTATGTCAACTATTTCGCTGGCAACAAATTGCCCGCTTGCGTCTATTTTAACAGTATACTTAGTACCATTTGGGGCATTGTAATTTGAACCGAACACATCGGCCGTGCTTAATGTAACTGCCGGTTGCGGATCAGACACGAGAAGATTCTGCATATTATCCGACACAGAAGCTATATAACTGAATCCCTGCGGGTAATTGCTCAATTCCGGAAAATCAGCAAGGTCAAACACTAATGTTTTTGCCTGAGTATCCATAAAAATTCTTCTTGTTGAATAAGAATAGTTCCCGTACCTTTCGGCTTCCTGAGCAGATAACGAGGGTGTTACATATACCTTATTATTCTGAATAGCAATACTGTATTGCGCTCCAATCTGATTTGGCGTAACTCCGAATCTTGACGCAGGTATCTGATGTGTCACATGAACAACAAGATTTCCGTCAACGATTGTCGCATCGTAATTCGTATTTGGCGCAAGCTGTGATATACCCTGCAAACCCGAAGCGTTTACCGACCATTGCGGAGAACTTACAAACTCACCATCCCAATCCTGTACCGCTTCAGGCGAGAAATTTTTACCTTTAAGCAACATAGATTCAAAGAAATCAACAACCATTCTGTAATCTTGTTTTATCTGCCATGATAAAGTCGGTACATCGGGATACTCACTTGGCTCAATCCCAAGTTTGGTTTCTGGATGAACAATATGCGACTGTACATCAGGAGATGCATCAAACACATACGTCGATCCAGGAGACACATTGACCGCTTGTGTCTGCGGAACCAATGTCTGGCTGATTGCTTCTCCAGGGTGAATGGCAGGAACACCGGGTATTGGATTATAATTGGTAACAGGTGTTGTTACCGGATCTGTCTGGTTCGTTACAGGCGTAATTGTTACAGATGACGGTATCCCTTTCTCCGGTACACCTATGAAAGACCAGGAATAGTTGGGATTTTTCCAGACACCCATCATCGCCCGCATAGTTTCTGTCGGTATAAGAGATTCCAGAGTAGTCTGTATATCGGATATTGATCTTGTAGCGTAAGGTAACCCGCCATATTTTGAATTTGAATCATAAAACTTTTTGATATTATCAACTAAAAACCTCATTTTTGTGAGAAGCTCTGTTCTCTCTGAGTCGTTATTAGTCAATAATGACATCTGATATAATAAATTAATGTATCCGATATCCGCTTCTATCTGAACAGACATGATTCGCGGGTTATCCCAATCGGTCCGAGCGATAAATTCATCCTCGAAAACACCATCGAAAAATTTAACTCCGACAATCGCGTTTGTCGGCTGGGTTCTGTATCTTTGAATCAATTCAGGAGTCAGCACGACCGATCGTGCCTGATCCTGTCCGGGTACGTGTTCTACAACGAAATTGTTGTCCACATAACGGATCAGTTTTCGTACAATTTCAAGCCGTTGATTCATAGGCAATTCATCCATTGTCAAAACAGTACTTCCTGCCCATGTCAAATCATCTATGGCCACTCCTGTTCCAGCAACACCCTGAGCGTTGACATTAGGTTTAAAATATGCTCCCGCATCGCCAAGATCCACATACATGGTTTTCATCAACTGGCTATCGAGGAGAATCCTGCTGTCTCTGTATCTTTGTTCTCCAGTAACACGATAAGCATAATTAAGCAGATCATGCACATCAAACTGATGTTCACCGATAACATCCTCAAATTGCCTGTGCTGAGATCCCAATACTCCATATCCGCTTATTTTTTCACTGGTCAGTCCTGCTTTAAAAAGCCCGTAACGTGGATCGCTTGGATTCGTAACCTGCTGAGATATAACAAAATCCATCGCGCTTCGTATTAGAGCGCCATTGTTGCCCTGTAATATCGATCTGTCACCTGTAGCGTCCACATAAGCGAATATCGCTTTCAATGTCCACGCGGTATTTCCGAGAGGAGCTATTGGAGATACATAATTATCAACATTAGTATTATATCCAAAATGAACAACACCGTTGAAACCATGTTCTCTTTCCATCTGCATTATACTTAATAATGACATTACTTTTTGTTTTGCCTGATCATTATCCCTGTTCGTCAAATCCGCGAATATACTTACCGCTACATCGTAAGGCACTACACGACCATACTCCACCAGTTTCCCGTAATCCGGATTAGTTTTATCACCAATATAACTTTTTGGAGCATTTCTGAATACACCTTTAGTTACAATCAAATTATCACTGAAATTATCCAACCGTTGTTGTAAACTTCTATATTCCTGATTCGTAAGAATATCGGTAACCTGCGAAGATACACTTTGCGGCACAGCGTATTCATTCTGAACATTACCTGAACTAACTGTTTGCCCGACATATGTCGGGGTGTCGTCCTGAGCTATAACAGGAAGGCCAAACGCGTTTTGCGCAACATCATCTATAGTATTCTGCAGAATTTTGATCCTTTTCAGAATACCCTGTACCCTGCTATCATCAAGAATACCGTTATTAATTATGTTGTTGTATTGCTCCTGAGCGGACTGCAAACTCGTGTTTAAAACATCAAGAGTATTCTGGTTTTGCTGGTCCAGAATCTGTTGATCCAACTGCGGATTACCTGTAGTGCCGATGTACTGGTTAAGGTCACCTGGGGTTGCTGTTTGCTGACTGTAATCATATGTACTTGTAATCTGAGTTTGAGTACCATCCTGCGCGAAAGCACCTCCCTGATTGCCTGACGGCATACAGCCGACCGCCGACAGAAGCATTATGGGTATCATTACACCACCGAGAAGCAGGTTTCTCCAGTTCGCAGGAGCCTTAATCCGAAGTCTGCGCGATGTATCTTCAATTTTCACCGGAGGCATATTGCCTTCCGGAAACAATGATTCTCCAAGAAACTCTTCCCTGAATTGCCTTCTTCTGTCTTCAGCCATACTTTTCAGTTTTTCGTTTGCTTCCTGGATATTTTGAGTTTCCAATTCGCTTATCAGCACGTTGTCGGAAACAATAGGAATGATTCTGTCAGAAGTTGTACCGGAAACAACCAGAGCTATTTTTCTCCCGTCTTTGGATATGAAATACGCTTCTTCATCCATCCCCAATGTTCCTATCCATTTTTCTATAGCTGAATGGATATCGATCATCAATGGATCACCAAGCGTATTTCTCAATACATTGTATCCGAGGCCATCAACATCTTCACCAGTAGAAGGAACATGATATTCCTTGCCAGTAACGGAAAACCACACTTTAACTGGTTTGCCGTTTTTAAATTTCGTTACTGTTCGTGGGCCGTTTAAATCGGCATACGGACGACCGGCTTTATCATATAACGTTTTTAGCGGTATTACTACATCTCCGGTATAATCATCAGTTACTTCCTCAGAAGGGAGTTGTGTATGGAGTATGAACTTTTCCAAAACCTCATCGGATCTGGATAAATTATCGGCAAAAATTTTTGTCATGAACTGGCGTGAATTCAAAGCCTGGCTCTCTATTAATTTCGCAAAAACATGCGCCGCGAGAGGCAATGTTGATTTGCTTGATGCCATATCGCGCAAAAACCTGAATTTATGCAAATTAATATATATTGTATTTAACGGTACCTGTTCTCTCGGCCGCGATCCAATCACTATTGACATATTTGATTTTATCTCATCGCTTAACTGAGGATTTATCGATTCAAGGTCTCTCAAAGCTGCATTTAATAATTGCTGAACAACCATATTTTTTTCGATATCCGGTCTTTGAGTGAAATTATCGCTGTTATGACCGAAAAGATAGACCGGGCGCCCAATTTTCACACCGGGTTCGGCTTTCATTTCCTGATCTATCTCCTCAATATCCCTTTGCAACGATTTAGCTAATTCAGTGCGTAATTGTTGTGAGAAATGGTTCAGGTTAACAATTATATACTGTGCCTGAATCATAAGTGTTTTAGCACCCTGATAATTGCCTTCCTCAACAATCAGGCGAGAAGCCTCATTTAACAGTTTTCTGAATGTATCAAAACCTTGTTTCTGAGCTTTTATCCCTTCAAGATATTTTATCGGATTTATCGCGACGGGGATCTGTGTACCGAAATCTTCATCGGAAAATGTCACATTCTCAGCCACAATTCCCTCACCAAGCTCATATCCGATTTCAGTATTTTGAAGAGAAGACACTGAAAATTTCATCAGCTCAAGATTTGGCGGATAACCCATAGACTCAAGTTTCTTTACAGTATCTTCAACCTTGAATGTCCGGTTACGGTCGGCTTCTTTAAAACTAACCTGGAAATCAAATACTCCGTCTTCGGATGTAAGATCCAGTTTAGCGAAATCTATATAGATTGTCCTGCCGTCTACGGCTATACCTTTTATATCAAATAATTTTTGTTCTTCAGGATCTTCTATTTCCTGTTGTTTAATTTTATCTTTGAGCGCAATAATAACATCCGTTATATTTTCCTGCGGAGCGACATTTCCCATCACAAAATTCGGCACCGACATTCTTGTGCCTATATACAGGTCATCAGGCATTCTTTCCAATGTTTCTTTAAAAACAGCGTTCAGTCCGCCAAAAAGAGCATTTTCATCGTAATTTGTTGTTTTTCCCTCTATAATCCCCTGAAGCTCATTTATATCATATTGAATGTCATACGCATCCCTTGAAGTAAAAAGATTACCTTGTTTCATTCTTTCGTTTACATTAATCAGTAAATCAATAGATCCCTCACGCGATCCGGACTGCCATAAATTACGCGCACTCAAGTAATCATCTAATATTTGTTTTCTCTGGATATTTGGCGAGTCAACTTTATCACCCACATCGAATTTTTTGGTCAATTCGAGAACAAGGTCCATAACCTGATCTGTATGTTCAGAAATAAAATCAGGCGTTGTCTCAATTTTAACTACTCCGATATATTTTTCATTAAATTCAATTACCGACTGCATTACATGTGAGAACAATCCGAACTTCAGGTTCGATTCAAGAAATTTCAAATAGTCCATATCCTGTTGAGCGGTTTCATCCAATAACTCTTCGGACTGTAGATTTTTAATAGTGTTCTGAACCTTACTGATATACAGGTTAAATATATCTCTTATATATTGAACGTCTGTTGATTCCATAAGCGATTTCTTCTCGTTTTCCCACATAAAAGCTATAGCTTTAGGAGTCAAAACAGCCTGCTGGACATTGGCCGCGTCTTTATCTATTTTGCGTAGAAGGTTATTGAACGCAGTCAATTCATCGAGCAATCTGTTTCCTTTTACTCTAACATTATTTGTATCTGATAACTCGTAATCACTTATCAATTCCATGGCTATAGATTTTCGTTCCGATGGGTCCATACGGAACCAGCCATCCTGACCGACAAGAGACTTTAATTCAAGCATAGCTTCAGTATAATTTGTTCTGATATCAGGATTTTTTATCTGATCGAAAATAGATTTTACTTTTGAAGATATAACTACAGGAACGTTTTCATTATATATACCTGAAAAATAATCAACCCATTCAATACCAAGCTGATTATCTAAAAGAATCAGAGCGGCTAATCCTTTTTGTTCACTGTATGTCAATTTGGGCCATGTGGATTTCTGTTGTTGGGCAACTATTAGAAAATCATTTCTTAACTCTTTTACCAATTTCTCCTGTTCAATTTCCACCCGGGCATCTTGCGCCTCTTTGCGGTTTATCGTGCCGTTTATCGCAGTAATATCTATCGCAGACGGCAACATATCCGCCAGATAAGTATCTATCTTAAGCCGATCGGTATCCCTTAACCTGGCTTGAGCAAGAATACTGTTGTTTTCATACGCAGTATCCAATTGGCTAAACAATACGGGTAATTGTTTTTGTGTTTTTCCAGGATACCTCAACTCAAATCCTATTCCATACCCAGGATTAAAATATACATTCAGAACGCCTTTAAGCTCATTTAATTTGTTTTCAAGAGCTATTTTCTGGGGTTCTTTCAATGCTATACGCTCGCCATCAGGCAATGTAACATTATAATTGCGTTTACCAACAGGCCCTAATTCCGCTTCAAATTTATATTTTGAGATATCCGTTAAATTATCTATCAATCCCTGTAATTGTGAGATATAACCAAGATAGATCTCATCTGAAGATGCCGGATTGAAATCAGCAACCATTGCCGAAATTTTATTAAAAATAAAATCAGTTCCTGTCATTCTATCAAAAAATATCCTGTACTGATCAGATGGTGAAACTACCGGGTTTTTAAATACCGAAGTCCATGAATCGAGATCGTTTTTTGCAAGCGGTTGTGGAAGATTCGATTCAACAACGCCATCAAGATATACATCCCTTTGAAGTATCAGCATATCTTTAATTGTATTTAAACTGGTTCCAAGAATTGTTTCTGCTTTTCGCATACCAAGATTATACGCGTTTTTCGCGTCCAAATCGTCGGTGCGTACATAACCGGCTATCAAAACCCACATTGGCGCAGGTATAGAAAGCTTAATGTCATTTACAGATAACAATCCGCCGTTTTGAGTTCTTTTCTGAACGATCTGCTGTGATGTCCGATCAATCAACTCCTGTGCTTTTTTGAACGCTTCGGGAATGTTAGCGATATCGGGTGTTGTCTGGGTCAAACGCCTCGTCATGAGATCGGCTATTTCATCTTTTGAAGCCATATTGATATTCAAAACTTGCGGATGCCTCGCTACTACTCCTTGAGCGGCAGAAATTATCTCGGCGGCAAGTAGTTTTACAGCGCCGCGCTGATCGGAATCAATTAATTCAAGAACTTTACCGAAAACCGCTTTTTCAATATATACAGTATTGTTATTGATGGATAATTGCTGTAAATTTTCCAATCCTTTACCCGTTGTTGGGAGGAATGGTTTTTGAGAAACGACAATATTAGCTTCACGTGCTACCCATCCGGATAATGATGAATCAACAACCGAAACGAGTTCAAGCGCCCTGTTGACTAAAGTATTGATTTTAAAATCATCAGTTTTATCGGCAAATCGTCGGAACTGATCTCCTGTGTCTTTTCCGTATAAGAGGATTTCTCCTTTATCTGAAGTGAATTCCTCAAAAGGCTTTTTGTTTTCTTTCAGATTAGATCTTTCTCTGTAATAATTATCGAAAGCCAAATTCAGTATTATTTCAGATCGATCAAACGCAGTCTTCGTTTTCGGATCCGATGAAAGGTTGCGCTCAGCTTCAATTCTTTTATCCAAAGCCGAGAAATATGTTGTTCCATATATAATAAAAGGCAGATTCTGAAGACTAAGCGGCACTTCTTGTTTACCAACAGTTATAACACGAGCACCTTCCGCTATTTTTTGCCTGACTGATTCCGCGGAACTTAATAACATTTTATTATACGAAATAGATGACGCCAATTCATTAAACTGAGCAATGAGTTTGCCCTTCTCAATATTATCATTTGCGACCAGTTGGCTTGTCTGTTCCATGCTTAATTCCAATTCAACAAACCTTTCCTTAAATCCACGGGTCATTTCCAGCTTTAATGTCCGCAACTCTTTTTCAAGTTCTGTTATCTGCCCATTTATGGAAGCAATTTCCGCATTAACTCCTTTTAAACCGTTAACGTTAGGCGTAACATCAAAATGATTCTTGATTATCATTACAATGTTGTTTATACGGTTGATCTTTTCCGGTTTTTGCAATGTCCTGTCCATACGGATATTATTAATATTATCGATCAATTCGATTTGTGAAGGGAATGTTTCAGCTATTTGTTGTATAATTGAATTTCGAAAAGCATTGGGTTTTTCCTGAGTAAGATAACCAATAACCTCTTTTAAAGTGGCTTCATCAACAAGCGCTCTTAACCTTCTATCGAGCAATTCAATCCGAGGTTTTAAAATTTTATTAAAATCAATCTTCTCAGCTATTTTCGTTTTATTTCGCAGTACCGATCGCAGATTTTCTCCCCTGCCGAGTTTAAAATAATACGCGAGAACCTGATTCGCCTCAACCTCTGGATTTTTTCCTGACTCATAAGCATCTCTGGAACTTTGATTTATGTTTGAAATCAAAACCGACAATATCATCTTCGCGATTATTGCCTGCAGTACATAATGTTGTGACTCGACTGTCTGTTTCTTCTTCATATTAAATCGAGTTAAACTACCATTTACTGTATCAAGCCTGCGGGTTGCTTCTTCCCGGCGTTTTTCAAGCACTTTATATTCCTGATCGAGATAATCCAGTGTTTCCTTATTTACAGCAATATCTGTTAACCTGGTACGTATTGCCTTGAGGTTTTCGTTGTTTTGACGATTCGCATCGGCTGTCTTAGCCACAATTTCTTCCAGTACTTTATTTAATGGAAGATTAGCTGAAATCGGCATACTCATCAATTCATCAAGCCTTGCATCAACCGAATCGGCGCTTCTGCCCGCAAGAACGTTCTGCCATTCCATATTAAGATTGCTCAATGCTTTCAACCTCGCTTCTTTGGAAGTTAACGGCATTGTTGTAATATCAATCTTTTGTATATGGAATCCGGCAGGATCATTAAAATTATTCTGATCCGGAGAGGCGATATCAACAAACGTAAATTCACCTTTGGTACTGCTGAAAGAAAGCATATTGATATTATAAACATCGCCATTTTTCTCATTAACAGCAAGATACGAATCATCAGCGTTTTTCTGCATCAATTTCAGGCTGATTATTGTCTGACCGTCACCCGATTCAAAATCAAGAGTATCTTTGTTGGCTACCGCTGAATCAAGTAATTCTTTCCTCTTTACGACAGATGATAGCAATGGTTTCCCATTTGCTTTTATATTGGTTTCAACAGCTATAATTTCACTATTTATCAGAGACTGGAATTCATCTACTGTAAGAGGCCTTTTATTATCTGCTTCAAGTTGTTTTGCCTTTTGTAACGTTTGCGCGACAGCAATATTTAATTTATTTTTCTGAACCAGTTTCGGCGCGGAGTTCAAAACATCCTCTACTAAAGAATACCATTGCGAATCGCCTACTCTGCCCTGCTCGTGGGCGATATCCAATCCGGCAAGTGCAGATATGATCCTATTTTCAAATTCAGCATTAATATTGATTTCAGGATTAATGGCAGATAAAAGAAGGCTGACTTTATTCATAACCGATTCAAAATTCTGGCCCAATAAAATGAAACCGACTTTTCTTGTGTATGTCGGCGCCACAGTTTCTTTCAGGCCAAGATAATTATTTAATGCCCACTCGAGATCAGAACCCGTCTGGGGCGATAGCCCCATTCTCCTGTACATAAAATCAGCAATAGCTGATTTTTCACCGGAATTAAGAATATTACCGAGAATTTCATTATTATTGTTTTTGTTTAATATATCCAGATAATCGATAAATCTTTTCTCTATCGGATCAACCGTAGGGATTTCAGGGGTAACACCCATTCTCGCGAGATCAAACTGATTCTTTATAGCCGCGTCTACTTTCAGCGCCAATGCCGAGTCTGCTCCAGAATCCAGCGGTTTGCTCATAACATGAAGAATAAGTTTCTCTGAACCAACAGGCTGAATCAAATTCATCTGGGCGGATTCGGAAATATCGATAAGTTCACCGGGAATAAGCTCTTTATCCGCATTCAACCCGATAAGTTTGTCAGCCACGGCTTTTAATGTGGATATTGAAAGAGTAGGCTCGATTATCAGTGTTCCGATATTCAATCGTTCAAAAATATTTGAATATTTAGGATCAAAATTTTCTACTCGGATTATTCCAAGCTCATCCGCTTGATTGTCTTCCTTCTGAGATTTTTCCGCAAATAAACTTGTCAGGAAATACGCAATAAACCTGTTAGGTTCTGTCCTGCTGACATAAAAATGATCTTTCTTTTCGTCAACCAATCCCATATTCTTGAACGATTCAAGATATACCTTTAAATCGGTCTGTGATAAATTCAATTGCGGATATACGTTTTTCAACTGTTTTAAAATATTGTCAACAGTTAATGGATTATTTAAAATTGACTGGAGTATCCTTGTTTGAAGTTCTGTATAGTTACCAGCAAAATGCGAATAACCAAGCGCGCTCATGAATTCAACGGTAATGCCATCATTTAATTTCACTTTTTCAATTACGGCATCAGGTGGGTCACTTTTAACCGTATCTGTTTCTACTTTATCAGAATACCGTATATAAATCGGGGTCGGGCTTTTCTTGAATTTCAACTCCGCAATCAATTCATCAACTGTTATCTCAAGTGAATCTATCGTCAAAATATCCTGATATTCCGCAGATGTGATTATCCGATTGATTTCTTTTCTTAACTGATCCTCAAGCTGATACTGTATATTCATTCTCTCTTCCGGAGAATATTTCGTCCGCAAATCAGTGAACATATCATATAGTTTTGTAGTAACAAGCAACATCTTCATCTTAGTCGCGAGAACCTCTTTGCGGTCTTCATAAGCTAAAGGTGCGCTTTTTGTCAACCAGGATGCCACTTTCAATGTGCTTGTGTATGTAGCGATCATCTGTTCAAGCGGAGACCGCAAATTCTGCAGAAGCGATATATATGGAATCGGAGCCTTGTCATTTTCCATATTCGGCGTAATCACAACATATGATACCTTCTCCTCTTCAAGAGCTTCCATGATACCACGTGTATGAAATCCGCCGGCGATCAATACTATCACTTTCTTTTTCTCATCGCGCATCAGGTTAAGAGTATTTTTAACCATGTTCTTCTCTCGCAAATGAGCCAACTCATAAAATTCCTCGAAATTATCAAGATTAGACTGAATTGTGGCAAGATCAAATTCATACGATAACGATTCGGAATATTTTTTTGCGTTCTGTTCAAGAAACGCGAGAATATCACTGAACTGATATTTCTCTCTCAAAGAATGATATTCCTTAATTTGTTTTCTTGTTAACTGAAGGTTGCTGAATTTACTTATTAAGTTCAGATAATGAGTTATATCATATATTCTCCGCTGTTCATCATTCTGTATCAGAATATTATATATTTTTTCCTCAAGAACAAGGCTTTCATCAAGGGCTTTTGTCTGATCTATCCCAGAAAACGAAGTCAGGTAATCTATATAATTTTTCAAATTTGGGAATTCGTCCAGAGCAAACTCATGTTTTTTGAAAAGCCCGCTTAAATAATTGTGATATTCCTGGGCAGATATTTTCTTTGTCCTGAAACTGAATTCCTTGCTCAAAAGCGCCGTGGATTCTTCTTCGGGAAGTTTGTTGCTGATCCTCCGGACGGCTATATACCTTTCAAGATCAACCCGTGGAAAATTTATTTTTGCTTCCAGAGAAATAACATTGAACAAATTCTGAAGATTCTTCAAATCCTCGTATTCAATAAGATTTTCTTCAGCATATTTCATTAGAAGCTGACAATAACTGACGAAATTTATTTTGTTCTGCTGAAATTCCTGAATCAAACCATCGAACTCGTTTAATTTCTCGGAATAAACATGCTTCTTTACTTTAAACACATTATCAGACATCACATTGCAAAAATAATTCAACTCTTTCTGATAAGGCAGCGACCTTAAAAACGCGTTAAGGTTAGTTTTATAATATTTTTCTTCCTCAACACCGCTCAATCTCAAAATTTCATTGCCGGAACCTTTGTTTTCAACGATACATAAATATTCCGCGCCATCAATTTTACCTTCATTTAAAAAATATTCCGCCACTTTCTGTTTTGCGGTTTTATCGGGAAACCTGGAGAATTCCGAAGTATCAATAGGGCCTACAGACCCTTCTATTCCGACAACATTAGTTCCATAACTTTTATTGAGATGATTCAATATGCTGGAGAGATATTTTTGAGCAGAGTAACTCGTATGGGTATCCTGAATATGGATAACGAGTTTATCTGACTCTCCATCAAACTTTTCTTTAACCGTTCCGAAATTCTGCGGTACCTGAATATTTTCTGGAACAAGTTTTTTGCCTTCGTTTGACCAGACAACTGAACTGAATATCAATGTCTCAGCAACAACAAGACTGATGATTCGTTTATACTGTCTGTTTCTAAATCCAAACAAATCACTGATGAAACCGAGGTACCGAACAAGTTTCATATTTAATATATCTCCTATATGTTTAATTATTTTATATTTTCCATTCATAAAATTATTCCTGTTCAGGATTAATATTTAAGGTCAAAAAACAATATAAAAACATAGAATTCACTCTAATTTTCCTTATTTTAATTATACCACAATTTATATTATTCCCCAATTAAAAATATCTGTTATCAGAGATTTATATATCCCATAATACAATAATATTTTTATAAAAAAATAATGCTGATAAAATCTTTCTTTTAATCCGCGAACCATTTATTTAGAATATTGAAAAAATTATTAATTTTATTATCGGAAAATATTGAAAAAACATGGGCAAGCACTCTGGAAAATCAAATAAATTTACCCTTTATATAAAAGCATTAAGAGGAGAATTTTTCCTTGCTTCGTGGATACCTGTGGGAGTTGGACTTGCGTTATCTTACCGCTATAATGGATATATAAATTTTTATACCGCTTTCCTTACATTTTTATGCATTACATTTTTTCATGCCGGAACAAATCTCGCGAACGACTATTTTGATCATTTATCAGGCAATGACGAAAACAATTTATTTTTTACTCCGTTCAACGGTGGAAGCAGATTTATCCAGAAAAACTTGATCCCGGCAAAAAATATTTTTTTGTTTTCCATGGTTAATTTTGTTCTTGGAACTGTACTGGGACTATACCTGTTTATGATCTCATGGAGTTTTTTGCTTCTGATGATAGGATTAGCAGGATTTTTTATCGGTTTTTTTTACACTATCCCTCCTTTGAGAATAGGTTATGCCGGTTTTGGCGAAACAGCCGCCGGAATCGCGTTCGGCCCTCTCGCCATTGCCTCTTCTTTCTTGATTCAAACAGGAACAATAAACAATATTGTATGGCTTTTTTCTATACCTATCGGCATTGGAGTTTTCCTGATACTTCTGGTTAATGAGTTTCCTGACTATCCTGCTGACAAATCTGTCAATAAAAAAACGCTTATCGTCAGGATGGGAAAGCGTAAAGGAATAGCACTCTATTGCGTTCTCGTAATATTTATTTTTATTTACACATCAATTTGCGTATTCTCAGGCTATTTTCCAAAAAATACACTTATTTTGCTGATACTTTTTCCGGCATCATTAGTTCTGATGTGGCATGGAATAAAAAATTTATATAACGATACGAAATTTATCGTAGTTAATGCCGGTACAATTTTATTTTATTTCGCAATGGGAATAATTTTTATAATTACCTGCCTGATAAAATAATAGATCAATCACAACAATCAATCGTTTATAAGAAACCACATAATAACCCGGAAAAATCGAGAAATAAATATGTAATTTTTTTAAAAATTCTTTTTTTATATTCTCTTTTTTGTATAATATGAATTGCTTCGTAGCGGCATGCCGCTTAACGAAATCCTGAATATAAACGTATCGGGATGGACTGAAGCTATTTTATTACTTTACTTTATATCAAAGTAAGAGTCGGCCCCGGTAACCCCGGGGCTGATTTTATTTATCAGCTTTTTTTGCCTGCTCTTCAAAATCAATTTCCAACCGATGAAGAACTGTTCCCTCAACAAGATAAAGCTGGAATATTGATTTGTTCAAATCTATAATCGCTCTGATCTCCTCAGCTTTCGCCCTGGATAATTCATCCTGAAACTGAAGTACATCGTGGCTTGTAGAAGTACCTGTTTCCAGTTTATTTATTTCAGCATCAAGCGCTTCTTTTGCCAGTTTTCGCGATGCCATTGTAGCTTCAACTCTCTGATAATTGGTTTTTATATTGGCAATGGCGTTATCGATTTCCTTAACCAGATTCAACTCAATTTTTTTCAGCTCAAACTCCAGCTGTTTTAAGCTAAGTTTCGATATTCTGTATTCCGAGTTCGGTTTTCTATTGCCAAGCGGAATATTCACTTCAACTCCAAGTAACCATGCACGTTCTTCCTGTGAGTTCAGTCTGTCGATAGTATTTCCGAAGTTCTCCCGTATACCTCGCATATCATATTCTCCGACAAAATTAACTTCAGGCAATTTCTGATTAAAATAATATTTAAGCCGTATTTTTTCGGCATTTATTCTTTTGCGGATCATTATATAATCAGGGCGATTTCTCAGTGCACTCTCCAGAGATTTTTTTAATGACAACTCCATTTTTTCTATTTTAGGTTCGTCAACAGGTATCAGATTATTGGAAATTATTTCTCTTGGATCGTTATATATAAGTACTTTTAAATCATTCTCCCTATCAGATACAATTTGTTCGCCAACAATAACGCCTTCTTTGCGTGATGCAACCCCGGCTTCAGACTGTGTAATTTCTATCGGTGGAAGCACACCTACTTCAACACGTTTTTTGTTATCCCGCAAAAGTGTTTGCGCGAGTTCAAGAGATTCCTTGCGAACCTCAAGGTCTTTTATGGCAAAAACAAGTTCCCAATATTGCTTCTGAACATCGGATAACTTATTCATCAAAGTATTTCGCAACTGATCATCGGATATTTTCTTATTTATTTTGGCAACTCTTATACCAGCAAGATTGGTATCGAACCCGAAATTCCTCAACAATGGTTGAGTTAATCCGAGCCGAAAAAGAGCATCATATTCCGACTTAAAAAAAGTAGTAGTTCCATTAGTTTTGAAATCATCGAACCCAACAATATATGATGTACCTAAAGGAGTTAATCCCCTTAGCGCTGTAGTAACATCCAATCTGTCGCTCTGCATCATGTTTAAACCGGTAGAAAGCCGCGTAAGCGAAGCGGTGGGCTCTTTTTCGTCAATATAATTTAATCCGAAATTATATACCGGATCAAATACCGATTTTTCACTTATAATTTGCCATTGGCGAATAAGCGGGTTATTTCTTTCTATCGAAATATCAACATTATTATCCAAAACAAAAGCATATGATTCACTGAGAGTTAAACGGACTGTCTGGCTATGGCGAAATTCAAGATCTTCGGAATATAAATTAGAACTGATGATAATAACTGAAGCAACTACAAGCGGAAAAACATTTTTCATAAAAAACCCATCCTAATTAATTTAAAAAACATCCCGCTAAAGGCGGGATGTTTTTTTCTTCATATTGAATGGGTTATTTTATCAGAATTATTTATTTTTAAAAGATTTTTTTAATATTATATATCATCCTCTTTTTGAGGAGAGCATTGGACGGCCTTTCTTTTTATCAAGTAACCCCAACACTCCATATTTCTGAAACCTTCTGTAATTCTGATAAAAAACTTCTCTTGTCAAATCATACTTTTTGCATATCGCGCTTACATTCGGGTTTTCACTGGTTGCCGCTTCCCTGATTATCTCAAGCCTTATCTGTACAGGATCATTCTTATTAATGAATGTATCGAGATTGCAATATTGTTTACGATTAAATTCTTGTCCTTCGGTTTCAATGTAACCGGCCATTCTTTTCTTCGGGCTGAGCTCGCCCTCTTCCTCAAGTTCTTTTTCCAGCTCGCTAATTGTCCGGTCGAATAATCCGAGTATTCCGAATTCTTTTTTCTTTTTGTCAAAAATATAAAAATCCTGTCTGCTGAACTCGAAAAATCTCCTGATTTTATTTATGCTAACTCCAGGATTAACATATCCGGCTCTCAAGAACTCATATCTGCTTATAACTTCGTCATCGAGTGGATAATAATATTTGTCATTCAACCATATGAACTGCTCTCTGAACTTATAAAGATAAAAATCACAAACATCTATTATCCTTTGAGGAGATAACGGTTTTGTTATATAATCATCCGCACCCGATTTCATAGCTTTTACAGCTACATCTTCCGATCCTTCGCCTGTTATTATAACAACTTTTGTTTCAGGTAATTCACGCCTGATATCTTTCAGTACTGTTATTCCGTCTACGCCCGGTAAAGCGTAATCAAGCAAAACTACACACGGTTCTTCTTCAACCACTAACTTAAGAGCTTGTTTGCCGTCAGTAGTAGCAATTACATTATAACCAAGAGCGACTAATGTATCCTGAACCAATGAACAGATTTCTTTTGAGTCATCAACTACAACTATTTTTTTCTTGAACATTCACTTTCCTCCTTATGCTGATTTATAAAAAATTAAACTGTATTTCATTTATATCGACAAATCATTATTTTTAGATTATATCAAATACAAAAAGGTGTAAAATTTTATTTTAATATTCGATATTATTTTATTCTTTTTTGCAAACAGATTTTACTATATATGAAATATGTAATTTCATTTTTCATTAATTTAAGTTTCGACATAAATAAAATTTATGCCGTCTATCAGCCGTAGTTGTCAGTACAATAAATTGAATAAAATTTTAGAATAAAAACAAGTTGAAAAATATTAACAATCTATTGATAAAAATTCAACAGAAAAGTAATTTATTTATATAATATTCTATATATTATTGTCAATTTCGTGATAAAACAGTGTAATAAAGATCCATAACATTTCATCAACGAAAGTAAACAAATAGTATCTTTAATTAATTATTTTCAGTTTTAAGACATACTTCAAGCCAAAACGAAAAGTTTTCGGCTTCAAAACCGATGAGAAACGAAGGTATGGCAACAGGACTTGTTATAGAATGGTCTTCACCAACAATTACCGAAGGCAAAGACATATTCAGATCATAATTTTTCTCTTTGAGATTACTTTTAGCGTTACCCGCAATAATATTAATTATTTCCCCAATAGCATCCTCAACCGTTGAATTAATAGCATCGATTTCTTCTCCGATCATTCTATTTACGATGACAAAAGCAAGTTTTTCCGGAAACGTTATGCCAATAAGCCCTGATAAATCACCGACAAGGCCTATTACGCCCGAAATATCACCTTTGGAAACTCCATTAGCTTTTTTTAACGCCAGGGAATTTCTTTTAGGAATGATGTTACACATTGTTTTAAGAGTATTTATAACTGAATCGATAAAAATATTTAATATATCTGCCTGCATAATACTACTTCTTAATACTATGTTGTTATGGTATGTTTCATATGTATTTTTTTTGATATCTGAAGATCAAATAAATACTTCACTATTTTATCCTGTACACCGGACGAAATATTTATAAATTTTGCCCCGTACTCATATACTTTTTTATTTTCAACTTTCTCCGACCGAAGAATTTCAGCCGAAACAAAAAAATCCTGAACAGGGTTATTCATCGAATTATTTGGGAGCAAAAACCGCAAACTCACTTTTTCTTTATCATTAAAGTTAACGTTTGTCCTGAACCTTGCCCCGCCTCCGCTTAAATCACGAATAGACCCATAAAAGAGCCTTGTATTCCTAAACTCTTCCTGCGGATTATATAATACCTTAACCGGTATATCAACTGATAACCGAAAATAATTTCTCCTTTCAGAAAAATCCATATTTTTCTCCTTTTCCGATTTTTTCAGCTTACCTCAATATAATCTTTCATTCTCTGCTGAAGTTTTCCTTTGAGCCTGATCATTGATTTTGTGTGTACCTGAGATACTCTCGATTCAGATACTCCAAGTATCTGCCCGATTTCTTTGAGCATCAATCCTTCATAATAATAAAGTATAATCACCATTTTTTCTTGTGGAGTAAGGTCATTGATACAATCGGCAAGAAACCCTTGGAGTTCTTTTTGTTCTGTTGCCGACAATGGAGATTTATGTTTGGTATCCTCAAGAGTATCGATCACATGTAGCGGTTTATCGTCGTCTCCGGAATTTAGAATCGTGTTTAATGAGACCAGAGTTGTTGGCGTAGCATAACTTATCCATTGAGTCAATTCTTCTTCGGTGATATTAAGGTGTTTTGCTATTTCCTCATCTGTCGCTGGCCTTCCAAGCTGTTCCTCGAGAGTAGCGTAAACGTTCTGCAACATCTTAGCCCGCCCTCTGACTGATCTGGGTACCCAATCCAAAGACCTCAATTCATCGAGGATAGACCCCTTGATTCTCGTCGTCGCGTATGTTTCAAATTGTGTACCGCAATTCAGGTCATACCTTTCAATGGCTTTTATTAATCCGATTACTCCTGAACTGATCAGGTCATCAGAATCTATATGTGAAGGCATTCCTATCGCTAACCTGCCGGCAATATATTTCACTAACGGAAGATAAAAGAGAATCAACCTGTCTTTTGCCTGCACGTCATTGGTTTCTTTAAATACTCTCCAGCATAATTCAAGCTCTTTTTCCATCTCTGCGCTTCTTTTCTGGAAGTTTTTTTTAGCCTTCATTTTTTGTCTCCTCTATAATATAACTGAATATGATAATTTACCCCTTGATTACTTTTTTAGTTACTCTATTCCGAACTCATCAGTTCCTCGGTTATTTTTTCTTCGGATTCGGCAAAATTTTCCTCATCGCCGATTTCTTCTTCCCCATGTTCTTTTGCGGATTGACTTTCTTTCTCTTTATTTTTTTTAGCGTTTTCACACTCGGCAATGTGCGCCGCTATTCCCCTGAATACTATCTTCACCGCAAATCCGCTGATCATAAGGATAATAAGTGTCGCCATACTTGCCCTAAACAAACAAGCCAACGGTTGAGTTCCCGCAAAATACGAAACCGAACAAGTCAGTAAAAACGAGAAAATTGAGATATACAGCAATACTTTACGCAACAATATGTTCATTATTTATTCAACCCTGTCACTTTTTCCAGAAACCCCGTCAACGTTCTGTTGGTTTCTCTCACATTGTAATTGCATAATTTTGTTGCGAGACCCTTGATACACATAGAAGCCTGACACTTTTGATTATATAGCACAAATGGTACCTGATTTTTGATAGCCGCTGAAACATTTGGATCTTTTATCATATAACCGGCTCCTTCTACCTTGATTCCGAGGAAACGGTCGGTGATTATTCTCAAATTATCTTCAATTTCTTTCGCTTCGTTCGCATCTTTTACCATGTTTATAAATAGATTCATTTTTATTGAGCTGGAATACCGGTTAAGTACCTTTATAAGAGCGTAAGCATCGGTTATAGCGGTAGGTTCGGGAGTAGTGACGACAATCACTTCACCTGCGGCCATAATGAATTCGGTGACATTATCCGAAATACCCGCAGCAGTATCTATTAATAAAAAATCAACACTGTTCTGAATTTTGTTGAATTCCGAAACAAGAAGGTTGCGCTGGTATTTATTCAATTGCGCGAGAGATTGCACACCTGAGGCGGACGGCAGTATTTTTATGCCGCAAGGACCATCCACAATCACTTCATCAATCGGTTTTTCGCCGTTTATAACATGGCGCAGATTATATTTCGGTTTGATTCCCAACATAATATCTATATTGGCAAGCCCCATATCCGCATCGACTACCAAAACCTTTTTTCGCATTGAAGCCAGTGTAATACCCAAATTTGTAGTTATACTTGTTTTTCCAACCCCGCCTTTTCCACTGCTGACAGCTACTGTCCGCACACTTTTCTGAGAACCGGTTTTCTGAATCATATTTCTGAGTTGATATGCTTGGTCTTCCATTAAATACCTCATCTATCATTATAAAGTGATTAATTTTTCGGATTCTTTCGCAGACAGCTTCTCGCTCGGTTTATGTCTATAAAGCAATAAACCTGCCATTAAACCCGAAGACATTATTTCTATGTCTTCCGGAACATTCTGGCCATTTGTAATGTAAGATACCGGCAACTGTGTTCTCACCGCGAGATTAAATAAATTACCATATCGTTTCGTTTCATCCAGTTTCGTAAACAATAAAGATGAAACATCAAAAGCCCTGAAGTTGGAAAGCGTCTCTTTTAAGTCACTCCATTTGGTTACGGCACTTAACACAAGATTTATATCAATAGGAAATTTGCTCGATTTAAAAAAATCACTCATGTTTTTTATCTGACTGATATCGTAACTGCCGCGCCCGATTGTATCTATCAATATAAGATCTTTGTCGTGATGAGCCATAAGCCTATCGTTCAGTTCCTGCGAATTCCGTATTATTTCCAGCGGAATGCCTAATATGTCACAATATGTACTGAGCTGTTCCTGTGCTCCTATACGGAAAGTATCTATAGATAATACGACTACATTTTTTTTCACTACAAGCGATACATCCGCGGCAAGTTTAGCTATTGTGGTTGTTTTTCCCACACCTGTCGGCCCCACAAGAGCCATTATCCTTGGTTTGCCTTCTTCAAGTTCAAGCCCGCCGGAATATTTTGTTATTCTGGAAACAAGTTTTTCCATATAATTGAAGAAATAATCAGATGTTACAGGATTTTCTTTTCGCATGGCATAATCCATATTGCGAAATATTGACTCGACAATTTCCTCCTCAACCTCATGCTCAAGCAAAACCTTACATATACTATTTGAAGTCAGATTTCTTTTATCCGATTCGCCGGTCTGTTTATTTATAAGTTCCCGCATTTCAGATAGATCAGTAAGTATCCTTTCAATTTGTGGAAAAAGAATGTCGAATGAGTTGGTGCTTTCAAGAAATTTTTCGGATACTTTCTTATCGAACTCTAAGAAAAATGAATCCATCCTGTTTTTTAAATCATCAATATTTTTCAAATTATTGTCCAATTTAGGCAAACTATCGATTTTTTTTATCTGCTCGGGTTTTAAATAGTCACGGTTTTGTATCCGTGACATCAATTTTTCTGTGTTTGGCAAAGGTACTTTTGGTACCGGCTGGTTTGTGTATTCAGAATTTGGAATATTCCCTTTTTCAACCGGAGGAATTATGTTTTCAGGATACATTTTACTCGACTCAAAATAAAAAGATTTTTTTGGCGATTTTGATCTATCCTGTGATAAATCATAATTTGTTCCACCGCCTCCTTCAGGATCAACTGCCGCAATAATCTCATAATTTTCTTTTCCAAGAAGCCTTCCCAATGTTCCTTCTTTCGGAACTTTTTTTGTGCTTAAGATCACTGCATCGGAACCGAGTTCATTTCTGACTTGCTCCATTGCGTCTTTGATCGTAGAAGCGGTGAACTTTTTAATCTGCATTGTTATCCTCCGAAACCAAATTTATATTTTAAACATGAGCTATATTTTTTGTTTTTTCATTATTCAAACCGACAACCGCCAGAGGCCGTATCGCCACTTTCGGATCAACCTCCGCATACGACAGAACAGGAACCGTAGGAAGTTTTGCCTCAATGATCCGTTTCACATGAAGCCTTACAGCCGGTGAACATATCAATATCGGGTTATCGCCTTTGAGCATCACGTCATCCACTTTCTGCGCAGTATTATTTACAATCGCCTGCATAAAAGACGGATCCATAGCGATATGAGTACCTTTTTCATTTGCGGTTATGCAGTCCGCGATCATCTTTTCCAATTCAGGATTAAATGTAATAACTTTCAAATGACTGTTTTCATCTATATACGGAGCGACAATCGATCTGCCCAGTTCCTGGCGCACAAGTTCCGATAAGATTGCCGGATCTTTGGATCTGGAACCATAATCCGACAAAACCTCCATAATAAGCCCCAGATTTTTTATAGATACTCCTTCACGCAGTAGATTCTGAAGAACCCGGTGCACTGTTCCCAAAGTAAGCAAACCGGGCACAACTTCCTCAACAACAGCTTTATTTGTTTCTTTTAGGTTATCGAGCATATTAGATACATCCTGCCGTGACAGCAGTTCGTTCAAATGCCTTCGCATGATTTCCGTTAAATGCGTCGCCATAACCGATGAAGCATCGACAACCGTATACCCAAGCGATTCTGCGTAATCTTTCTGCCTCTCCGGTATCCAGACTGCCGGAAGCCCGAAAGCAGGTTCCTGAGTACTCACGCCTTCGAGTTCAACTATGGCGCTACCCGGATTCATGGCAAGGCATGATTCCGGTTCTATATCGGATTTCGCAACCTGAACACCGCTGATTTTTATTACATATTGGCAAGGGGTTAACTGAATGTTGTCCCTGATTCTTATCGCAGGAACTATCATCCCGTAATCATTAGCAAATTGTTTTCTGATTAATGTTATTCTATCCAACAGATTACCGCCTTGGTTTACATCTACTAAAGGTATCAGCGAATATCCGATTTCTATTTCCATAGGATCAATTTGCAAAAGTTGTTCCAGATTTTTCTTTCTCTGGTCTTCTTCGTCAATTTCAGGTAATATTTCTTCTTCCACAACCACTTTTTTCTTTCTTGCCTTCAGACCGATCAATCCCACGGTACCTGCCATAAGGAAAAACGGTATTTTCGGAAAACCAGGGATAAGCCCGAAAATAAAAATTATCACCGAAGATAAAATCGCAACTCGCGGTTCGAGAAAAAGTTGTCTGCCGATATTTTCACCAAGGCTCTCTTCGGAATCCCCTGCCCGGGTTACGATGATACCTGATCCGGTCGCTATAATCAGAGATGGAATCTGCGATACCAAACCGTCGCCTATTGTCAAGAGTGTATATTTTTGCAATGCTTCAACAAAAGGCAACCCCATCATGAAAACACCAATAGTGAATCCACCAAGAATATTTACAAAGGTAATAATTATACCTGCCATTGCGTCACCGCGCACAAATTTGCTGGCACCGTCCATCGCTCCATAAAAATCTGCTTCTTTGGATATCTCTTTTCGTTTTGCTTTCGCCTCATCTTCGGTTATTAAACCGGCATTTAAATCGGCGTCTATACTTAACTGTTTACCGGGCATAGCGTCGAGAGTAAACCTTGCCGCGACTTCAGCGATACGCGTTGAACCTTTGGTTATAACTGAAAACTGAATTATGATCAAAATCAAAAATACAACACAACCGACTACATAATTTCCACCGACAACGAAGTTGCCAAACACCTCTATAACTTTTCCGCCAAAACCGGTTAAAAGAATCTGTCTGGTTGTGGCAACGTTAAGAGATAATCTTAATAATGTAGTAAACAGCAACAATGATGGAAATACAGAGAAATTTAGAGGTTTCGGAGTATATGTAGCGGTAAGAAGAATCAAAATGGAAATGGTTATATTTAATGTAAGGAGAAAATCAAGAATAACCGCAGGTAAAGGCAATATCAGCGCTGTCAGGATGCCGATAATACCGATTGCCAGTCCTACATCACCCCTTATTCCGATTTTTTGTGTGTTTGCTTCAGCCATGTTATCCTCTTAATTTATACTGCGTATCGTGCAACCTTTTTTTTGTTTAACTTATAGACATATGCAAGTATTTCCGCTACTGCCTTATAGAGGTCCGGAGGTATTTCCGAGCCAAGTTCTACTGTCTTATACAAAATCCTTGCCAGAGGTTTGTTTTCAACGATAGGAACGTTATTTTCTTTCGCAATTTGTTTAATTTTTTCCGCAATCAGCCTTGCGCCTTTGGCAACTACTCTCGGTGCGGCCATGGATTCGGGATCGTATTTTATCGCCACAGCTATGTGAGTAGGGTTGGTTATTACAACATCGGCTTTAGGAACTTCATTGAACATCAATTTGCGCATAATCTCACGCCCCATCGACCTGATTTTACTTTTGATATGGGGGTCCTGATCGGCATTTTTGCGTTCATCTTTTATTTCCTGTTTGGTCATCTTCAGGTCTTCCTCGTATTTCCATTTCTGATAGGCGTAATCAAGTATGGCAAGAACAATCATTATTTCGGATATTCGGAATACCACTTTGTATATAGTCATGCAAATGAAATCAAAAACCTGCACAATGTTCTCGTCCATAAGACGAATCTGGTTCTCGAGATCTTTCGTTACGGAAAAATACGCCACAGGAGCGACTACTGCCAGTTTCCCCAAACTCACTCCAAGTTTGACCATTTTGTCTTTTTTTAAAAGTTTCAACTCGCCGAATTTTGGCATAAGTTTGCTCATTTTAATTCTAAGAGGTTCTGTAGTAAAAAGGTTGCCCACCTGAATCCAATGGGCGAGGAATGAGAGAAAAAGAATTAAACTAAGCATCGGAGCCAGTATTTTTAATGTATCGAGTGTGATTGTATAAAGAAATTCAGTCATGTTATCGGGTGTGAAAGGATTATTCATTTTAATAAACATATCACGGAACATTTCCATCAGTTGTTCACGCATAGACGGGCCGAAACAATATAATCCTATTATCGATCCCATAATCATAATTACGAAATCTATTTCCTGACTATAGGCCACATTCCCTTTTCTTCGAGCTTCACCACGCCGTTTGGGTGTGGCCTTTTCGGTCTTATCTTCTTTATACTGATCCGGCATACTTTATTCTCATATAAGTTTCAGAATTAGGTTAAGATCCCTGTAAAATCCTTTTATCATGTAATTTATAAAGTGTATCATGAACGGGGTTATGGTAATCAGCCCAACCAAACCTATAAAAATTTTGGCAGGGATCATAAGAATCAGAAGGTTCATATCCGGAATAGCTTTACCAAGAATACCGAAAGCGACGGTTGTGATAAGCAGAAATGAAAGGATCGGAGCGGCAAATTTTATTCCCAGCACAAAGATATCTGCCACCATATCAACCATTTTAATAATCAGTTCATTAGTTATAACCAGAGAACCGATTGGAACAGTATCGAAACTTCTGGATATAATTGTAATAATATAATGGTGTCCGTTTAATATAAGAAAAATCAACATGAATATTATGAAATTGAACTGGCTGATTACTCCAAGTTCCTCATTATACAATGGATCTATAATGTTTGCTTCCGCTAACCCCATTATGCGTTCGAGTATTTCACCGGTAAACCTGAGAATTGAAAAAAGTATGACTCCAACATAACCAATAACAAACCCGACAGCGATTTCTTTGAGCACCAGAAAAGACATTGACAACAGATCGACACATATATTGTTTTGTACCGTAAGAAGAGGATAAATGATCATTGATGTCAATAACGCCAACGCTACCCTGATCTTGGGTGGAATATTAGTGCTGTTAAATACCGGAGCAAGATAAAAAATCGCAAATATCCGGGCAAACACAAGAAACATGACTATTATTTTATTGTAAAAAAAATCTATGGATTCAATCTGGAGGTTCATAAGCCCACCTTATTTCCCTGCCAGAGTTGGAAGTAAAAGAAAAAGATTATTCATGAACGAGACAAGAGTTCTTATTATCCATGGCAAACTGACTAATAACGCGGCGGCTACACCAACAATTTTCACAACCGTCATCAATGTCTGATCGCGTATAGCGGTTACCGTCTGAACAATACTCATAAGTATTCCAATAATCACGCCCACTCCAAGCATAGGCATTGAAATAAGCATAATCATCATCATTGTTTCCCTACCTAACCCGATAACCCATTCAATAGTCATATTTTCACCCCAATCATTGATAACCGAGAGTTATTGAACGGATCAGCAGATACCATCCGTCAACCATAACAAACATAAGTATTTTAAACGGCATCGATACAATCATCGGCGGGAGCACTATCATACCCATCGCTAACAGTATTGAAGCAGTAACCATATCGATAATCAGAAAAGGAATAAACAGGACAAAACCCATTTGAAATGCGGTTTTCATCTCACTTATTATAAAAGCTGGTATAAGTGTAGTTGTAGGAATATCATCAGGTGTTTTTGGACGGGTTCCTTTGGTCAAATGCACAAACAAAGCCAGATCTTTTGTCCTTGTATATTTGAACATAAACTTTCTCAGAGGCACGATACCTTTATCAAAAGCTTCTTTTTCAGATATTTCTTTTTTAAGCATCGGCTGAATTGCCTTATCGTTTATCTCTTTCCAAACCGGGTTCATAATATAAAAAGTAAGGAATAACGCCATTCCCACAAGAATCTGGTTTGAAGGTTGAGAACCGATTGATAACGCCCTTTTCATGAACGAAAGAATTATTACTATGCGTGTAAACGAAGTCACCATTGTCAATAAGCTTGGAGCAAGGCTAAGTATGGTTATCATAACCACAATTTTCATCGCTGAGGTTAGCTGTACTCCTCCATCATCGGGCTTAGAAGACAAAGAAAAATTAAGCGGTAATGGATTCTGCTGTGCAAAAATATCCGATACAACGAAAAAACATATTCCTATAATAAAGGTAAAAATCAGAATTTTTATCAAATTACGCATGATCCGCGCCTTTCTGTTCCAATTTTTTGTTAAACAGATCAAGTAATGGAAGGAATTCTCTACTTGAAAGGGCATTTACTTTATCCTGCTCAGTGATTTTACTCAGCAAATTCATATTTTCAGGTGTAGCTCCGACAACAAGTACTTCATCAACAATTTTAATCATATATACAGCTTTGCTTTTATCCAGATGCAGTCTGTCAATTATTTCGATATACCGTTCTTTTTTGTTAAACAAATTTTTTTTGTCCTTAAGAATATAGCTCAAAACAAAAATTGCCCCAAAAATAGCGGCAATTATAACGAATAGAGTAACCATAACTTTAGTAAGGATTAATTTAAAATCAGGTTCTTGCATCGGTTTGGCGTCTTCAAATTTGAAAATATCATTTTGATGGTTTGTTTGAGCAACTTGCGCCACAGTTACAGCGGTATTTTCTATGGCGGCAGATTTACTTTCCTGAGCGATTAAGGAAGGAATCATCGATAACAACAACACAATAATAAAAAGTATCTTAACTACCCTATTGTTCATAAGAATATCACCTCTATTTAAAAAAATTTAATTTCGGTTTAGTCTTATGAGCAACAAATATGCCACCAGCTTATGATTATGCTGTCTCTTTTTTAAAAAAAGCTATCGAGGATTATTTATGGTAATTTTATAGCGATTTTAAGGCAAATAATTGAAGATAAGGCAATAGAGGCAAGAATTACCTATTAAATTTCTATACAGTGTCTAAGAAGTAAACAATAAAATTATTTCAGGTTCTTAATCCTTTGCTCCGGCCCAACAATATCGATTATCCTGATACCGAAATTTTCGTTAATAACCACTACTTCACCTCTTGCCAGAAGTTTATTGTTAACCAGAAGGTCAACAGGTTCTCCCGCGAGTTTATTGAGTTCAAGAATCGATCCGGACCCGAGTTCGAGAATATCTTTTATCATCATCGTTTTTCTGCCAAGTTCTGCTGATAGTTCCACATTCACATCAAGGATCAGGTCTATGTTATGGGACATTTTCTCCTTTTTTGAAGGCGCAACCAAAGGAGAAAATTGCAAAGGTTTGGCAACGGCATAAGATTTAGTCTGTTCCTCATAATCCTGTATTTGATCACTTTTAGCTACAGGTGAAACTTCAGCCGGTTTGGTGGGACCCGATGGAACACCGCCCGCAAGTAGGGCATCTATATCTTCCTGGCTTAAATTATCTTGGCTCATGGTATTTTTCTCCTATATAAATTTAATAATCTATCCTGCTACTTATAAGAAACCCTTTTTTAGACCCGATCAATCCCGGAACACCATAAAATTTCGGCACATTCTCCACGAATACATAATTCGGCGTGTTAACAGATTTTTCGAACATAATAATATCACCTGCCTGAAGTTCCATAATATCCCGTATCGGCAATTGAGTGCGCCCAACCTCAAAAGTAACTGTTACGGAAGCGTTTTTCAAGCTGAACTCGATATTCCTTTTCTGGTCGTCGGATATTTTTTTCGGCGGCGCTCCGATTAAATGCTGTGCGCTTAATTTATCTATCAAAGGTTCCAGAGACAAATATGGGATACAGATAGACATTATGCCTTTTGTCTCAGCAATTTTTACTTCAAGAGTAATTGCCGCAACAGTTTCACTCGGAGCAAGAATCTGGCAGAATTGAGGATTCATCTCTTTATCGACAAACTTAAAATCGATATCAGCAACATGTTCCCATGCTTCAGACAACCCAACAAGAGCGCGCTGAACCACATTAGACATAATTTTCTGTTCTATATCTGTAAACAACCTTATTTCCTGAGGAGATATTCCCGGCCCACCCAAAAGCCTGTCGACGATTGTGAATACAAGTATAGGATTGACCTCAAAAATCCCTCTTCCCATTAGTGGATCCATAGACATTATATTTATGCTTGTCGGATTAGGAAGCGACATAATGAATTCGCCATAAGTCAGCTGATCAACAGCGATCAGATTAATTTCAACCACAGTACGCAGATATGTGGACATGAAATTGCTCAAAAACCTCGCAAAATTTTCATGAACCATCTGCAATGTCCTGACCTGATCTTTGGAAATCATTTCAGGACGTTTAAAATCGTAGACGTTTACCTGCTTTTTTATACCCGGATCGGCTGTTGTATTAACCGGAATTTCACCCGAGGATACAGCGGATAACAGAGCATCTACCTCTTCCTGTGAAAGAATATCAGCCATGAACCAACCTCAAACAAAATTTATTGAATGACAAACTCAGTGAAATATACATTTTTAAGTTTCTCACCGCTTAACTTGGAATTGACTTTTTCCATAATCTCTTTGCGAATCTGATTTTTGCCTGAAAAGTCTATCAGGTCTTCCATTTCTTTACTACTTAGAATCATGATCAGCAAATCCGTTATCTGGGGTTTGCGCAGAGTTAATTCCTGCGCTACCGTCTCATTCGGAATCTCAAAACTGATACCTGCTCTCAGATATCTTGTAGCTTGAGAATCGGCAATGTTAACAACAATCACATCAAGAGGAAATATTATTCCCATCTGATTTGTGTCAGCCGCAACTTTCTTTTCTTCAGTTGAGTTGAATATTAGTTTGGTTGCCACAAAAAAACCGCTGACAGGTATAACTATCATTAAAAACAGACCTATGATCACATATTTTAGAACCGAGGATTTCTTTTTCTCCTGGACATTCGCTTTATCGTTTTGCTCCGGCATTGCTATCTCCTTTCAAATACTAATTCCTATCACTTTTTACAATAATATATTCCAAAAAATAAACATCAACTATATGCCCGCTAACCAATATTTTATTTATTGACTCGAGCATTAACCTTCGAGCATATTGTATGCCAGAAAGCGAGTTAAACTGCTCCACCGGTTTATTTGTTACGATTTCACTCATCAAGTTTTGTATTCGCGGTATATTATCCCTGACCTCATCGATCATCTTATTTGATTCCATCTCAAGGCAAACCGTCAATTTCAAAAATAAAGGTTCACCGTCTGAACGGAGATTATAGGGTTCCGGGTTTAACCTTATCAGCGGCCCGCTAAACTTTGTGGATTTGGAAATCCCTTCTTTATGCAAATATTTTTTTTCCAATATGAATTTGGTAGCGAAAAAAGTTGCTGTTATGCTTGCTATATTGGTTAGAATCAGAATAAAAACCAGAAATACTATTACTCCGTGAACAAAGAAAGATTCAAACTGTGTGACCGCCACAGATCCCAACTTATCCACGAAAGATTTTTTTGTATTATCAGCTTCGTCGTTATCGAACTTTCTTTTTCGTTCCGCCTGCGGATTATTTTTATCTTCAATAAGAGCTGTCGGCATAAAATTACCTGTTAATCATTTTCATTTTCTGTGATTTTGTCGTAACTTATTACAATTTCAACTCTCCTGTTAAGTTTTTTCCCTTCCATGGTAGAATTTGACGCTATCGGATGGTGTTCACCATAGGCAATAGCGGCCAATCTTTTGTTATCAACTCCAAGCTGGTTTAAATACCTCAACACCACCATCGCCCGCTCAAAAGACAATTCCCAGTTTGACTTATATGTATCCGAATAAATTGGAGTATCATCGGTATGCCCCTCAATAGTTAGCTGATAAGGTATATCTTTCACAAGATCAGCGACTTTAACAAAAAATTGTTTGGCGGTATCGGTTATTTCGAATCCACCCCTATCAAAACAAACAACCGACGGCATTCGGATTCGTAATGAGTTAAGCTCATTAATATATTCTATTGAACCTCCAAGCCCCTTTTTGTCAGAATCTTTTTTCATACTTTCCTTTATTGTAATAAGATAAGTCTCATCGAGTTTTTCACTGCTGTCACCCTGAGCCTTTTTGACGGTTTGTACTTTCTTGGGAACAACACTGGCGTTTGTTGAAAATTGATTATTCATTATCGAATAATTCGGACTTATTAACAACCCGAGATAATCCTGAATCGACCCCATTGTCTGTTTGAATTTGGTTTCCTGAATCGTCGAGAACGACATCAATACCACAAAAAAACATAAAAGCAAGGTCATTGTATCTGAATAAGTAAGAACCCAAGGAGCTATTCCCTCTTGAGTTTCTTCTTTTTTCTTTTTCATGATTCTTATTAACCTTCTTTCTTATCCTTTAAACCATTAGAAATTCTTAATCGCGGAGAGATAAACGCATTTAATTTCTGTTCCACTAATCTCGGGTTATCGCCGGACTGAATACTAAGTATTCCTTCGATAATAACTTCTTTAAGCAATATTTCTTCTTTGGATCTTGTTTTCAATTTATCAGCCATCGGCAAACATATAAAATTCGCTATAACAGCGCCGTAAAAAGTCGTTATCAAAGCCACACCCATTTTCGGCCCTAACCCATCCGGTTTATCCAATGTGGCAAGCATCAATATCAAACCGATCAACGTACCGATCATACCGAATGCCGGGGCGTAAGTACCGCCTGCTTTTAATAATCCCTGGCCATCGCTGTGCCTTCCTTCCAAAGCAGATATCTCATTCTCAAGTATCTCTTTTATCGCTTCCGGTGAAGTTCCGTCAACTGCAAGCTGAATCCCTTGTTTTAAAAATGTATCCGTGCTTTTATCAGCTTCTTCCTCAAGCGCAAGAATACCTTCGCGCCGGGCACGGGTGGCGAATTGAACCATCTGAGCGATAATTTCTTTAATTGAATTTTTCTTTATCAGAAAAACTTTTGTTATTATTTTAATTCCATTCAGGCATTGTTCAAGAGGGCTTAAAATCAACATGGTAGCCGCTGTTCCACCGATCACGAGAATAATGGATGGAAGGTCGATGAACATCAAAAATCCTTTAAAACCTTCACCGGCCGATAAAATTCCAAAACACATAAAAATTGCGCCGGCTATAATGCCTATTAGTGAACCTATATCCATTCTAAATCCTCCATATTATTTAATCGGCATCAACCTGAATTTGTTTAATCTTAAACCAATACAAAAATCCGTATTAAAAGATATCGTAACCGCATCAAATATATTTAGCTTTTCAGATAAAAAAAGAACGGTACCCGTGGAAGGTACCGTTCTTTTCATTCTATTGTCAAGTTTCTAATTACACTATGTTTACCAATTCCTGCAAAACCTCGTCCGCTGTTCGGATTACACGTGAGTTTGTCTGAAACCCTCTCTGGGCGGTAATAAGGGTTACGAATTCTTTTGCCAAATCAACATTTGATGATTCAAGCGAACTTAGAACCAGATCACCTCTCTGCCCTATGGTAGGCGCGTCAATAATGGCTACACCCGAATTAGCACTCTGGCGGAACAAACAATTAGAGGCACTTTCAAGCCCTTCCGGATTATCAAAAGATGCCAGTTGAATCTGCGAAAGCGCCTGTACCTGGCCATTTGTGAAATTTCCGTATATCATCCCGCTCGGCGCGATAGTTACATCCTGAAGGTCTCCGCTTGCATAGCCATCAGCGTTTCTAAACCCCAATGAAGAATCACCCTCAAACATAACTACACCCATAAAACTTGACAACTGGCCGGGATTTAAGGTAACAACCATCGGATCACCTACACCAGAAGGAGTTATTGTAATGCTCGTCGGATCAAAAGAAGCAAGCGATCCGTCTGCGTCGCATACTATGGTACCGTTTGTTGGAGTAACTGAAAGATCAGCCACGCCGGTTTCGGTTATCATGCTTGAAACATCCATAACATATTTGCTCTGTCCACCGCTCGAATCCCTGATATTAAACTTTACTGTAACAGTATGTGCAGTTCCGTCAGAATCATATGCGGTAAACGAACGGACATGGTTATCAGCAGAGTTCTGAGTTAAAGTATAGTTGCCTGATGAATTATCGAAAATATTATCGAAATTGACTTTTGTTCCTGAAGTAGTTATATTTAAATCACTTATTCCATAGTTGGTTCCGCCATCAGCCTCAACTATAAGTTTACCGCTATTCATATTCACATTACCGTTTGTTGTTATGCCGAAAGTATTCTGTATTTCCGCAGAAAGGTCACTTATAGTACTCAACGCTGCCACACTCACTGAACCAGGCACAACAGCGGTTCCGCCTACTTTTCCGCCAATGGAAATCGTATCACCCGCAGCAAGGGCGAGATCAACGCCTAAAGAATTTCTCAAATTTACCAATCTGTCTGTCGCGATGGCTTTATGAGAGAATTCATCACTTAACGCAGTATCGCCTGCATCAAAAGAACCGACAGATTTATTCGCGCTGGATAACGCCGACTGAAATGACGCGATATTACTTGCTATGGTCAGCGAGTTATTCGCCGCACCGCTTGTAAATTGAAGCGCACCGTCAGTTGTAACTGCCGCCGCGGATATATCGCTTATATTGGCGGCTATTGCCGTTGCAAGATCATCGAGTGAATTAAATGTAAGGCTTGCCGCCGGATTAGCAACAGGAGTGGAACTGTATGTAAAGGTTCCGGAATCTCCGGCAGTCGTTACTGTTACAGTAGTCGTACCGCTAACAAGACCGGATATTACTGTATTTGCCGATCCTGTAGCGAGCAGGCCTTCTACGCTATTATCCTGCCCGGGCTGTTCTGATGCATAAAAAGTGTCTGATTTCAAAACGCTACCCACTTGAGTCGCTCCGGAATCAAGGTTACCTATCAGATCGACAGATGTTGTTGCCGATGCGGGAAGTGTTATTCCCAGAGGTACCTGTATCGGTTCTGTTTGTGACCCCATGACACCGTTTACCGCGTTCAGCCCCATGACCCTATAACCGCCATCGTAGATAAGTCCGCCTTCAGAATCAAAATTGAACGAACCGTTTCTTGTAAAATAGTTATTTGTTCCGTCGCTTACTATAAAAAAACCTTCTCCCTGAATAGCAACATCATTTTCTCTTCCGGTGGAAAGTAAGTTCCCCTGCTCAAAATTCTGGTCTATTGATCCGACGATCGAACCCAACCCGACTTGTTTGGGGTTGACTCCTCCTCTTGTATCTGTCGGAGCCGAAGCACTGGATAATGTCTGGTAAAGCATACTCATGAAACTTACCCTGGATGATTTGAATCCTGGTGTCTGTGAATTTGCAATATTGTTACCGATGACGTCAAGCTGTGTCTGAAAATTCTTGAGACCTGATACTCCTGAGTATAACGCGCGAATAGACATATTAAGGATTCTCCTTTTTCTAAAAAATTGTTTTATTTGGTAACATTTGTTATCTCTTTAATTGTATCTACCGGTACATTATAGGAATCTATTTTCGCTATCGTTTTGTCACCTTCAAATGATATAGAATCAATAATACCGGTTACAGCGGTTTCACCATCATCCGCAATTCCGCTGACATTTTTCCCGATCAAAGAAGCATATTGTGAGACCTCCTGGCCTTTCATAAATGATGTAAAATTACTGTTCAGATTGGTCAACTGCTCAAGCTGTGAGAATGTGGCCATCTGTGCTATATATTCTTCATTGGACAACGGATCCATCGGATCCTGATTTGATAACTGGGCAATCATAAGTTTCAAAAAATCCTCTTTTCCAAGTGAAGTTCCATCTTTGGTAGAAGTTTTATCGTTGCCGGTTTTGCTTGAACTGCCTGCTAATATTTCGTTAACGTCCATATTGATATCCTCTTACGCTAAATAATCCAGTCGGTTTTCATTCGATATATTTGTTCTTCCGGTTAACCCCGGAACTCTTAATGTTTTGCTTTTTGTTTCAGTAGAATACAATTTATCGCCCCTTGTATTTTTTATGAATTCAAAATTCTCTTTAGCCGCTTGTCCACGATTTGACCTTTGCTCATCGAAATTTCCCGATGTGCCGGTTTCATTTTTCAGGCTTACTTCAATTTTTTCCACTTTTATACCCTGTGCGTTTAAATTCTTTTCCAGCTGAGCGAAATTCGATTCTATGGATTGCCTTACTTCGTGATTCTCCACTTTTATTTTCGCGGTTAAAACATTATTTTCCATAACCAGCTTCATCGATACTTCACCAAGATTATCCGGCCTTAAGGAAAACCGGATCTCGGAATGTTTTATGTCTCCTATATTGCGTGACTGCAATTGCGCCTGAAACTGATTAAATATTTCCCTATCGTATTTGAATTCCTCAAACCGATTGAAATTCAATTCTTTATTTATAGTTTTCTGTGCCGCTGGATCAGCTGTCTGGCCCCTTGATATATTGCCTATCTCAACATCAAATAATTTCCTGAATTCCTCAGTTCCATCTTCCGATAATTCCGGTTCGGATTTATCATTTTCACCAAACTCTAAACTTAAATTTTCAAACTCTTCATTATTAAATTCATCTATTTCTTCGGTTACTAATCCGCTATCAGTTGTGGAATCAATATCTTTTGAGCTATCTGCCGGCTCGGCGTCATCGTTTTCTTTTCTATCGCCCTTTTTTATTGTATTGGGATTAGATGTAGGATGAGGCGCTATCCGCTCAATTTCTTCACCAGTATTATCATTAATTTCTATTTCTCCATGATCAGATAACTTTTCCGGATCAATTTTTTTCTCAAAAGGAACTGTCATCTTCATTTCTTTATCTGATTTTTCAAACGAATCTGAAATTTCATTTATTTTATCTTCAGAAGTCTTATCTTTTATTTTGGCTTCATTTGTACTCTTTATTTGCTCGCCGGCGGGCAGTTCGTCGATAGAGGAAGTTAATTTTTCTTCCAAATTATCGGTCGAAAGCTGTGTTTCTGGTTCAACAGGTAAATCGGTATCAATCAAAGTATTATTTTTATTAATCGGATCCAAAGCAACTGAAACCGTTTGTGAATCAGCTTCGATTAAATTACTTTTGGAATCAACAATATTTCCTTCATTATTTTCATTTTGTTGATAAAATTCAAAGAAAGTGTTTTCCTGATCACTTTCTACAGATGAATCAACCTGAAAAGTTCCTATATTTTCCGCTTTTAAATCATAATAAGCAGGTTCCGATCCTTCCGTGATAATATCCTGATCTTCCCCAGAGAAATCTTCGCTTATCACTTCAGTTGTATTTTCTGCAATGGATTCTACTCCGTCTTTTTCAATTTGTTCAACCTGATCTTGTTTTTCATTAAGTTCAATTTTTGATTTTTCCAAATCATTTTCTTCTTTTTTATTATCTTTTTGATTTGTTCTATCTTTTGTTCTATCTATTGTACGGTCTTTTTGTTCAGATTTATTTTCTGCTCTTGCAATAGGATTCTTTTCGGAAGGTTCATCGATTTTTCTTGTATCTTGAAATCTTTCTTCTATTTCTCTGTTTTTGAAAAATCTATTTGCGTTTTTATTGATTGTATCTTTTCCATTAAAGATAAGTTTATTTTTATCATTGTTTTTATCATTGCGGTCCTGTAAACCATTTTTATAGATAAGTTCATTAAATATATTTCTGAAATCACTTTTCTGCGAATTTTTTACCTCAAAATTATCATTTTTGTACGATAAGAATACCGGGGCATTGAAAAATGGATCCAACTTCATTTTTTCTGTGATATTTACTTTCATGACGCCTCCATTTTGGGAATAATATCAGTAAATCAATTGAATAGGTCTTTCGCAATCGGCGTACCAACATGATTATGAGCTCATAGTGAGTTATTTTTAGTAATTTAATAGAAATTTTTGCCCGGTAAGTTATGCGATGATAGGGTAATATTTTCCATTTTTTTGATAAAATAATAAAAATTTTTACTGAAATACTACTATTATTAATCTCAATAAATGTACTATTATAGTTATTGGTTCGTTTTCACAATATGGATTTTAGCTTTAACTCTAAAATGGATTTTTTATGTGAAAATCAGACAAAAAATTAGCACAAGTTTTTTATTGATTGGATCTATTATTCTGCTTGCTATGAATTTGGCGTTCTATATTTACAGCAGTAGAATTATGATTAATGAAATTTTTACCCGAATTCAAAGTTTAGCACAAACCAAAGCAGATCATATTAATTATTATTTTACTCATATAAAAAAAGATGTTTATCTCTTATCTATTAACAAAAAATATGTCAATTTCACTTCAGTTCTTCTTGAAAATGCTACAAACGAACCACTTAAAACAGATTTCGATAATTTCTCAAGAGAATTCATAAAGTTGGAAGGTTACCGTTCCATTATTCTAATATCTAATAGAGAAAACAAAATTCTATATTCAACTTCATCTTCATTCCCTATAGGACAATATATTAATCAGCCGCCATATAAAAACACGTTTCTGGAAAAATCATATCTGGAATCAATAGAAACCGGTTCTCCCGTAATATCAGATATGCAGAAATACAAGAATATTGAAGCTCCAACGATGTTTGCCGTAGCACCAATAAAGAGGGAAAATATTACTATTGGGAGTGTAATTCTTGAAATTGACATAGATAAAGTCAACCGTCTATCAACACAAATTTCCGGATTTGGCAAAACAGGCGATACATTTTTAATAGGCATGGATTTTTCATTAAGATCAAAAACAAAAAACAAAAATGATTCTTTCCTGAAGAAACGAATATATACAAATTTAAACTTAAAAGGTTTTTTAAAGGATAAATCATCCGGGAACCGCATAATTTCATTATATGAACAGCAACAAGACAAAAGAATAATTGGAACTTGTGTTTTCATTCCATCCGTTAAATGGTTTTTGATAGCACAAATTGATCAAAAAGAGACACTTAAGCCATTAACCAATCTATTATGGATTACAATATTGCTCAGTGGGCTTGCCATTATAATTATGTACTTTATATCTTTAATAATAGCAAAATTTATCGTAGAACCAATACATTCACTGCAAAAAGGGATAGAAATCATTGAAAAGGGCAACCTTGACACTCATGTTAAGGTAACTTCAAACGACGAGATTGGCGATGTTACTTCCTCTTTTAATAAAATGGTGGAAATAAGAAAAATAGTAGAAAATAATTTACGCGACAGCCAACGGTTCATGCAAACTCTTTTAAGTAACCTTCCGGGTATGTCTTACAGGTGTTTAAACGACAAAAACTGGACAATGGAATTCTTAAGCGACGGTTGTTTTGAACTAACCGGATATTATCCGGGAGATCTGGTGTTAAACAGCAAACTATCGTATGGCAGGCTAATCCATGATGACGATAAAGAAATGGTTTGGAATGGAGTTCAGGCGGCATGCGTTGAAAAAAAACCGTTCAAGCTGGTTTATCGAATTATCACTGCAGACGGTTCGCAAAAATGGGTTTGGGAACAAGGAAGAGGCATATTCTCCGATTCAGGACAGCTGATTGCCATTGAAGGATTTATAACAGATATTACTGATCAGAAACTCGCAGAGGAAAATTTACATAAAGCACTAAATGATCTCGAAGTATCCAATACCGAATTGGATCAGTTTGCCTCAACAGCATCCCACGACCTTCAGGAACCGCTCAGGATTCTGATATCTTATCTTGAATTAATTGAAGAAAAACATATGCAAACATTATCCACGGAAGCAAAAAACTATATAAACCGCGCATTATCCAACTCAAAACGCATGAAACAACTAATTGACGGTATTCTTAGCTATTCACGAATCGGAAAAACTAAAACCGAATTTAACAGAATAGACTGCAACAATATTATCAAAAAAACGCTCAATAATTTGCAACTAACAATATCTGAAAACAATGCGATAATAAAGTATAGCGATTTACCAACCATATCAGGCGACGAATTACAGATCTGCCAGCTATTCCAGAATTTGATCGCTAACGCCCTAAGATACAGGTCTGACCGGTCTCCACTAATAGAAATCAGCGCAAAAAAAACAAAAAACGAGTTTTTATTTTGCATCAAAGATAACGGAATCGGCATCGACCAACGACATTTCAACCGTATTTTTCTTATGTTTGAAAGGCTTGATTCATCTGCAGAAGGAACAGGTATCGGGCTGTCAATATGTAAGAAAATTGTCGAGAATCATGGCGGTAAAATATGGGTGGATTCCGAAAAAGGCAAAGGATCATGTTTTTATTTTACGATTCCCGCTGAATAAATATTAGCTTTGTTCGGTTTTCAAAGATAAGGTTCTTATTCTCTCGCTTATCTTGGCGGCGCGTTTTTTGGATTCGGCGTCTTTCGCGGCAAACCCTTCGAGAATTTTAGCCGCCTGCCGTTCTTTCATAAGAACCAAAATATTTACAACAGTGTCGTCATCAAGTCCGGATAAAATTACAGCCGCCTGCATGGGATTCATCAATCCATAAACTTTTGAAAGTTTTTTCAGGTTCTTTTTCTCGTCTTCATCCATTTTCGAGATATTGGCTGAAGTCTCCGTCTGTAATTGCTCAAGTTTTTTTCTGGCAAGAATCAATTCTTCCTCAAGTTGCTTTATCCGATCGGATTGTTTTTCAAGAAGTTTCTCTTTTTCTATCAAAGATTCTCTTTTTGTTTTAAGTTCATCAAGCATTGAGTTATATTCAAGAGATAATTCCGATACAGCCGTTGAGTTTACCTGCTGTTTTTTAGCTTTATTTATCATAAACATAGCACCAATGACTACTGCGCTTAAAATTACAGCAAACATTACCATAAGTACAATTACTGTCGCGTTTGCGCGTATGCTGTGTTTATCTTTGCTCATAACTTATGCTCCATAAGAATGGTTTTTATTTACATAATTCATTATCGCTACTTCGTCGATAAAATTCTGTTCAAGCCTGTTCATCATCGCCGTATATTTTTTTATATCGATTTCCTTTAATCTCAATATGACTTTTTTATTACGTGTAGCCTCTATCAACTTTTCCCGTTTTTGGTCAACATCAATTTTTGCATTCAATATTTTTCTTTCCTGGTTTTTCTTTTCTCGTTGCAATCTACGCATATAATTCTGAAACTCGATAAAAAACATCGAAGAAAAAACTTTATTATTGCCAAATGTCGACATCTCAGCGGTCTTGAATCTCATAATCTCTTCAATTTTAGACAAATTCATTTCACATTCCTGAAGCACCTTCAAAGAAAGAGCGAAATCGCGTTTACATTGATCCTCAATGATTTGCCTGTGATTAAGAACATTTTCCATTGCAAAAGAATACTTTTTTGCCATATTTAAGCTGTATCCTTGAATAAGTTTATCAACTTTTTATAATTTTCATCAAATATTGATGATTCATTGTAATTTTGTTTAAGATAATTGTTTACACTATCTATCATTTTTATAGCAAAATCGATTTTCGGGTTACTCCCTTTTACATACGCGCCGATATTTATTAAATCCTCAGCTTTTTTATAAGTGGCGATTACTTCGCGCAACTTACCGGCGCATTTTGTGTGGTCCTTCGGTACGATTTCGTTCATTAACCTGCTGACACTATTTAAAATATCGATAGCCGGATAATGGTTTGTTGCAGCAATATCTCTCGATAATACAATATGCCCGTCAAGAATAGCCCTTACGGCATCAGCGATAGGTTCATTGAAATCGTCTCCTTCAACAAGTACCGTATACAACCCGGTGATTGATCCGCATCCTTTTTCCCCAGGACCGCTTCTTTCAAGAAGCGACGGCAACATCGAGAATACCGATGGAGTATATCCTTTAGATGTTGGCGGTTCACCCACAGATAACCCGACTTCACGTTGCGCCATGGCAAACCGTGTCAGCGAATCCATCATAAGCATTACATTATAACCTTGATCCCTGAAATATTCCGCTATGGAATGAGCCACAAGAGCTCCTTTAATTCTAATCAAAGCAGGTTGATCAGAAGTCGCCACAACAACAACTGATTTTCTAAGTCCTTCTTCACCCAGACTATTTTCCAGAAAATCGTTTAATTCTCTGCCTCGTTCTCCAATTAATCCGATAACGTTTATATCCGCTTCGGAATACCTTGCTATCATGCCCATAAGCATACTTTTACCCACACCGCTACCGGCAAAAATACCCATTCTCTGACCTTTTCCCATAGTCAGAAGACCGTCAATCGCTTTTATGCCGGTTCCTATTGGTTCCAGAATCCGGTTTCTGGACAAGGGTGATGGAGGCAAACTATTAACCGGATACTTTGTAAAAAACTGAATATCGCCCTTTTCATCCATCGGCCTGCCCAATCCATCAATTATTCTCCCAAGCATTGCTTCACCGACAGGTACCTCAAACCCCGATCCTGAAGAATTAACCAGGTCACCACATGTAACGCCAGAGAAAACTCCCAGAGGCATCAGCAATACTTTCTCATCCCTTAAACCGACTACTTCAGCAATAAGAGGATCGGGATTATTTTTCCGCTCTATACAGCACAAATCACCGATACTTACCTCCGGTCCGGTAGATTCCATAACAAGCCCAACCAGTTTATTGACTTTACCCTTTGTTTTAACAGGTTCAAAATGAGACATATAATGGTTATAAACACCCATTTTGTCTTTAAGGTATTTTATTGCTGTACCGGTGGCAACTGCCATTGAACCAGCTCCTCTATTTTGGTACGAATTTCACTTAATATTTTATCTATACGGGCATCTATAACGATTCTATTTGTTTCTATGTAACATCCGCCTTCTCCGACCTGAGGATCAATATCAATTTTAACCTGGCTTAAGTCGATATTTTGTGCCCTGAGTTCTGCAACAACCTGTTCAAAATATTTGCCAGCATGAGGATGCAGTTTTATATACAATCCTCTTTTTTCCGTTATTTTATGGATTGAGTCTTTAATTATCTGAGATATTTCATCACCATGTTTAAGTTGGTTCCTTACAACTATTTCAGAAACATATACTATTAGTTGGATTATATCCGCTTCCAATTCAACATAAAGATTGCCTATATAGGAATCTATTGCTTTTATTGAATTGGATATAAGCAAAGAAGCGTTGGAAAACTTTTTCTGTTCTGCGGCGGAAGCTTCTCTTAAACCTTTTTGATACCCTTCCTGAAAAGCTTTGTTTTTCGCCCGCTCAACTGTCTCATCGATAATTTTTTTGAGGCTTTCATCTTTCAGGTAATTTAATATTTTATCGTTAACAGGTGTAAGATTGTTAACCGATTTTTTTAATTTTATAACCTTAGACAATGAGTTCATCTTCGTTGGCACCTCTACCTGTAATCACTATTTCGCCTTCTTCCTCAAGCCTGCGAACAACGTTGACGATTTTCTGTTGAGCTTCTTCTACAACTTTTAACCTCACCGGTCCCATAAACTCAAGTTCTTCTTTAATCATTTCCGCCGCGCGTGACGAAATATTCTTGAATATCTTGTTTTTAACATCATCACTGGCGGCTTTAAGAGCAATACTGATATCATTTGTGTCAACTTCTTTAAGAACTTTCTGCATTGATTTGTCTTCCACATGAATAATATCTTCAAAAACAAACATCAATTTTTTGATTTCTTCAGCAAGGGTATGTTCTTTTTCTTCCAAAGATTCCAATATATTCTTTTCAGTTCCCCGATCCACAAAATTAAGAACTTCTGCCACTGATTTAGCACCTCCTATGGCATGGAGATCGGTATTGAAAGTACCCGCAAGTTTATCTTTGATAACTGCTTCAATCTGGGTAATTATTTCCGGTGATGTCTGCGACATTGTAGCTATTCGCACAACCACCTCTGCTTGTAGCATTTCAGGTAAAGCACACAAAATCTGGGCCGCCTTTTCTGATTCCAGATGCGCGAGAATTAACGCTATAGTCTGTGGTTGTTCCTGTTGCAAAAAACTGCAAATCTGGTTGGTATCAATTTTATCAAGTACCTCAAAAGGACCGTTTTTCCCCATCACAAGCCTGACTTTTTCTATAATCTCACCCGCTTTTTCTTTGCCGAGAGCTTCTTCTAAAACAAGTTTGGCGTAATTTTCACCACCTTTGGCTATATAGTCATTGGCAAGACTCATCTGATATGCTTCTTCGTAAACCCCAAGCCGCGCATCCCGCGAAATGTGTTTCAACTTAGAGATTTCAACAGATATTTTCTCTATTTCCTCTTCGGATAAACTCTGAAATATTTTTGCCGCTCCCCGAGTACCGAGAGATATTAATAATATAGCGGCTTTTTGAATGTTAGAAAGTTTTGATGAAGACATAATCGTTAATCCCCTGAATTCACACCTTAATTATTTTTCCTGTAGCCAACTTTTCAAAATCTGAACTATGTTGTCCGGACTTTCCTGCGCAACTTTAGTAATCGCTTTATGATACATCAAGCTTTTTTTGCGAAGTTCCAATTCACCCGGAGCCACCTGTAACTCGCTCAAATCAATATCTTCTTCACTAAGTTCTCTGGTTTCAACAGCTTTTTTGGATACAGACACAGATTCTTCCTCAATCTTAAACTTTTTAATAAGGCTTCCAAAAACAGTTAACGCAATAATCGCCATAATAACAACCGACGCGTTTTTCACTATAGTTACAATCAAATCTTTTCTTCCGGAACCATTCACTTTATTTGTGACAATAGTAGTTTCATCATTAAAAGCCATTTCTTTTACCACAACCGAATCGTTTCTTTTTACGTCAAACCCGATTGAGTTTTTGATCACATCTTCCAACTGTTTTAAATCATTCTGGGGTCTGGCAATATAGTTGCCGTTCGAATCTTTATTTTTTCTGACAAAAACAGCGGCGGTTAATTTTTTAACATCACCGGTAGTCTGAAGAACTTTCTGCACTTTTCTATCAATCTCATAAGTGTTCTTTATTGACTCTTTTTCCTGATTTGATTCTTCCCCGGATGTTTGCTGAACATTTTTATTCTTTTTATCAAGATTAGCAGATGTACCAGCCGCTGAACCTTTATCGCTTCTGCCTGAACTTTTCTCTGATGTAATTTGTTCTACTCTCACAACCGCGCTTTCGGGATCAAATTTTTCTTCGGTCACCTCAATCTGCTCGAAATTAAGTTCTGCATTAACTCTGACTATCGCGTTGTTCACCCCTAAAGCGGCTTCTAACATCGATTGAACTTTGTTTGTGAAATAACGTTCCACATTCTTCTTTAAATCAAGCTGATTTGCGTTGAGGTTTTCCGAACTGGTCGAATCTGAATTTTTCGATAATATGTTTCCATACTGATCGATTATGGTAATATTTTTTGGTTCAAGGCCTTCCACCGCACACGCTGTCAAGTACCTTATTCCATTTATCTGCTCATTTCCTAAAACCGCTCCCGGTTTCATGGTAAGAGCAATTGATGCGGTTGTATGTTTCTGATCTTCCGAAAATAGTTCGGTATTTGGTATGACAATATGGACTCTTGCATCGGCAACTTCCTCAAGCTGTGAAATTGTACGTCCGATTTCTCCCTGGATGGCGCGTATATAGTTCATTTTTTGGACAAAATCGGTTATACCGAAATTCGTTTTGTCGAAAATCTCGAAACCGATACTTTTGGTTTTGGGAACACCTTCTCCCGCCAATTCCAATCTCAAATCGTAAACTTTTTCACTGGGAACATAGATTACTCTTCCAGAATCTTTCAGCTGATACGGGACTTTCATGTCGCGCAATTTTTCTATGATTACAGCCGCATCGGATTGATCGAGTTTTGAGTATAAAAGGGCGTAATCCGGCCTGTTTGACCATAATGCCAACACAACAAACAAAGAAACCACAAATATAAAAAATCCAATAAGGGATATTCTTTGATTTATACCGAGTTTGCTCCATATATCTTTGAAATAAGACAAATATTCTTCGAAATATATTTTCAAGGCTATCCCTTTCAAATTTGATATGTTTCTCTTTGCTTGAATTTTAGACTAACGGTTAAAGAGCATTTTTCGTACCAAATTCAATAACATGAATACAGTTAAGATATGATTTTTAGTATTTATATAAATGATTTGAAGGAAAATTGTTTGCAGATTAAATTTAAGGTTAATTTTATGTGATTCCAAAATATTTTTTAATTCGCATTAGCCGCAATCGATTGAATTAGCAAAATAATTAAATAGTATTTAACCTGAGAGTAGCAATATGATCGTATAAGTAAGTAGATAAATGTTCAATTGTCTTTTTTTTAGACAGTTACGTTTAACGTAACAAAAATTGAATTTAAAGTGGTGTTTTCATTATCTCACTGTATGCCTGCATAAGTTTGTTTCTAATTTCCATCATTAATTTGAAAGCAACATCAGCCTCGCTCATAGCAACCATTACCTGATGGATATCTTTTATTTCACCGGTGGAAATTTTTTGTACCGATTCCGATGCGTTTACCTGAAGTTTGTTCACATCCTGAAAAAAATTGGACAACACTTCGGAAAATGAAGATGAACCGGATTCGGGTTTGGAAACGCCTCCTATTTTTTCAAGACCCGGAATTTCAGGTATTTTTAGGCCCTGGATTGGATTTATTGGATTTAAATCAGCCATTTTTTATGCCTCACTAAATTATTGTCCCATTTCAAGAGCTTTGTTCATCATAGTTTTCGCCGCGTTAAATGCGGCTATATTGGCTTCATACGATCTCGTCGCTGTTATCATATCGACCATTTCCTCAACCGGATTAACATTCGGGTATAATACAAAACCGTCTTTATCGACATCAGGATGTGAAGGATCGAATATTTTTTTATATGGCGTTTTACTGTCAACAATATCTGCTACTTCCACACCTTCGGAAGATCCGTTTTTGTTTAAGGTGCTATCAAGCATCTCTCTAAACATAACTAATTTGCGCGTATAAGGTTTTCCATCCGGACCGCTTGTGGTATTGGCGTTCGCGAGATTGTTGGAGATAATGTTCATCCTTACTCTTTCGGCGGATAACCCGGACGCGCTTACATCCAGCGAAGAAAAGATATCACCCATTTAAAAACCTCCAATTATTTTAATTTGGACTTTTCATTGCTTCTCGTAATTTATCAAATCTACCTTTGGTAAACTGAATATACATCTTATACATTACACTGTTTTTGGCAATTATAGAAAGTTCGGAATTAAGATCAACATTATTACCATCAAGCCGTACAGGAGTATTATCCGTCATTATTTTTACCGGTTCAATGTCGGATATAACTGATGGCTCATCCTGAGATATAGCGTTTTTCAATTGAGCCTGAAAATCTACATCGCTTCGTTTGAAATTCGGAGTGTTTACGTTCGCGATATTATTGGAAATAATATTTTGCCTCATTGATGTTATATCAAGCATTTTCTTATACAAACACGACATCTTATCGTTAAATATTGATAGCATGATCACCTCACTGTTTCGGATTTACCTGAAAAATCATATTAATTTTAAGCAAATACCATACCACACAAAATTAGCTGAAAATATGAACATAAATGATTTATATATGGAAAAAAAATAATATGGTCAGCGGTGTTTTTTTTGTTAAAGAGAAAAAAATGCCGTATTACTGAACATCTTTTTTCTCGTAATTTGAGAAACCCGGCGTGGATTTTATTGTAAGTTTACCATTATCTGAAGAAATAATAAGTGCATGCATATCTTTTCTATTTTTGAGTATTTCTATTCCCCTGTCAACACCAAGCACCATAAGTGAAGTAGACCAGCCATCCGCGGTAATTGTATCGTTGGCAATAACAGTTGTAGCAACTGTCTGTTTTACAGGCAATCCCGTTTTCGGTGAAAAAATCTGAGAATAACTTGAATCTCCGATTTTATAGTACCTTTCATAATTTCCGGAAGTAACTACAGCCATATCTTTAAACTCCAATACCTTAAACACCCTGGATTTGTTAAGCGGATCCTTGACCCCGATTCGCCATAATGCCCTTGTTCCGGGTTGGCCGGAACAGAAAATGTCGCCGCCTTCATCAATTAGAAAATTTTTTATCCCACTTTCCCGGAAAGAATTTACGATAATATCTATAGCATATCCAGAAGCTATTCCGCCAAAAGTTAATTGCATATCAGGTACTGTAAACTCTATTTCCTTTGACCTGTGATGCAATACAATCTTATCCCACCCAATTGATTTAAGAGTGTTTCGCAATTCCTCGTCAGTCGGTATTTTATTCCTTGCCTCAGCCATTTTCCATAAATTGTACAGCGGTTGTATCGTCACATCAAAGGCGCCTTCCGTTTCTTTATTTAACCTGTCCGAAATAAGCAATACGTTCCATACATGATCGGATACTTTATATCTGCCGGGTTTTGCCGCTTTATTTAGTATTGACAATTCACTGGTTTCGATAAAAGGAGACATAATATTCTCCACCTGTTTTATTTCATCGAAAGCCTCATCAATTGATTTTTTGAGGTATTTCTGATCACTGAAATAAGCGGTTATGGTCATATAGGAACCCATGACAGGCCTTATTTCACGAGTAAAATCGTTGGAACTTCGAAGAAAATGTTTTCCCAAAAAAAATACGCTGACAAAAAGCATTAATATCAGAAATAAACCAAGCACAAATCTTTCAAAGAAAACTCTTGAATCCAATTATGTTACCCCTTATTGTTTATTTTTATAAAAAACGCGTTATATTTTTTTGAATTCAGCGGTGGTTTAATCATATCAAATTTTTTTGCGTCTATTAAATTCACAATATAATCACAGTTTTTGTAATCAGATATAACTGTAATTTCATAATCATTATTTAATTCAGAATTAAAATCTTCGTCATCATTTATAAGAACAACTTTTTTCCCTGTGTAAAACAACAAAGACGGTGAAAAAGTACCTTTATAAACGTATAAAACATCTTCTTTCTTAAGTGAATCTCCCGCTATATTGAGAAACTCTTTCATTTCTTTGTTTAAATCCAATTTTATGTATTCCCTTGTAAAAAAAACGTGTCCTACAATAACAAATACAGCCGCGCAAACCAAAATACCCCTGTATTTATTTGATCTGATAAAATCTGTTAATATATAAGTTATTATAAAAGCAAAAGAAGGGTATACAGGCATGATATACCAATGAAGTTTGGTTTTCGAAAAGCTGAAAAGAAAAAAAACGACACAAAACCAGACAAAAAGAAAAATCGAAATTCTATCTTTTCGTATAGTTTTGTATACAAGAACGAAAAAAATCGGAATGAACACAAAAATCCATGGCCGTGACTTACTTATCATAATATCAATATAATAAAATATTCCGCCTCCATGACCTGCTATTTCAGAACCAATAGACCCTAATAATTTCATCCCAATAAAATGACCGAGAAAAAAGTTATGGAATTGCAGGTACTGCTGAATAAACCAGGGAGCAATAACAACTATCGCCAGAAAATTGCCTAACCACCAGTATTTATTTTTTACAACTTTTCTATAATCGGGAAAAAAGAACAGAGCGCATTGTACAAAAACCGGAAACAAACCGACAACCCATTTCGTCATAAGAGCCAACCCAACCGCCACACCGGATAAAAGGAAAAAATAATTCTTTTTTTCTCTAACCGCAAGGAAGAAAAAATAAAGAGACACGGTACTAAACATGGCAACAGGCACATCAAGCTGTCCCATTTTGGCAATTCTTATAAAATGAGGTGTTCCTAACAAAATAAGAGCAGATAAACAGCCTGCATATACACCTAACAATTTCTTTACCCAAAAATACGTTATGAAAACCAGTATAAATCCGGCAAACGCCGAACCTATCCGCGCCTGCCACTCGCCAACACCGAAAGACTCGTAAACCAATCTCGTAACCCAAATCATCAGAGGCGGTTTGTCTATCCATATACCTTTGTTCCAATACAGATTATACCAATCCCTGTTCTCAAGATTTTCTTTCGCTACCTGGGCGTAAACCGATTCGTCCCAATCGCGAAGACTACCGTTTAAGCCCAAAAACAATATCAGCGAACTTAATATACACAAAAAACAAACTATTGCGAAATTCAATCTCTTTTCCGGATTATTAAAAACCATCCCCACTCCCATCTAAAGTATTTTAAAAAATAACCTTCTTTTTTCAGGCTGAATTAATTATCATTACCCATTATGAATAATTCTGACAATAATAAATTAACTATATCCGGTATAAAAAAGCAAGAAGATATAATAATACCGATCAAAGAATACCTCGAAAAAATCACTTTTATTATCCGTAACAAGATTTTCACATCGGGCGCCAACAGTAATTATCTCAATAAAATTTTGGAAACTTCTGAAGCAAGCAAGATGTTGCGTACCATTCTTTTGCTGTATACGGCAAAATCCACCGGAGGAATCAGCGATAAGCACCTGCGCGCTTCAGCTGGCATTGAGATGTTTCATACAGCTAGCCTGATTCACGACGATATAATAGATCAATCGGATTCCCGCAGATCGGATTTTACGTTCAACGCACAGTTCGGAAATAAAACCGCCGTTCTGCTTGGTGATCTTGTTTTAAGCCTCGGACTGCAATTATTCGCTTCTTTGAATGACTCATCTATCATGAATTTGATTACCGGATCGATGGAAACAGTTGTTCACGGTGAGTTGAATCAACTCAATAACAAATTCCCGTCGGAAAATGAATATATAAACACTATCGATAAGAAAACAGGAACTCTATTTGGTTTATCCATGTTTCTCGGGAGTTACTTGAACAAATGCCCAGTTGAGAAAACATCTATCTGGAATAATGCAGGCCTGCTGATAGGAAGATCTTTCCAGATTATGGACGATATCAGCGATTTTAAAATAATCCCCGGTTCAAAAAACAGTTCCAACAACGATTTAAAAAATGGAATTCTCACTCTGCCATTAATTTATCTGCTCGACAACCTGAATGAAAACGATAGGAATTCAATTCTCGGCAATATAAGTCAACCCGAATCAGGCTTTATCCGCGATAAAATAGTGGATTCGGGAGCTCTTGAAAAAGTGCACGTCAAAACCAAATGTTTTCTTGACGAAGCGCTTACAACAATATCTAAAGTTTCGGATAATGAAACATTTGGTGTTTTCAGCAAAATAACAGAGATGATAGGTAATGAAATTTATTTATGAATAATTTACCAGCAGAACATTGAATTCCTGCGGTATCTCATTGTTATCGCGGTATTCATTTAGTTTATTGCGCAAGGTTCTAATGCTGATATCAAGCATTTGGGCTGTTTTTGTTTTATTCCACTGGTTAGCTTTAAGGCTCTCGAAAATCAGCTGTTTTTCCATTTCACGGACGGTTGTGCCTATCTTAAATCCGAAATCATCGCCGGAGACAATATTTTCCTGGTCAAGCAATGATTCCTCATCGTCATTAATATTATCTATCATTTCGCCCGGCATAATTATTTCCTGCGCTCCCATAACGACAGACCTCTCAACAATATTTTCAAGTTCGCGAACGTTTCCCGGCCATGAATATTTCAGCATTTTTTCAATTGAATTATCGGATAACGCGAAACCATCCATTCCATTTTCAGCACAGTATTTGTTGATAAAAAAAGTGGTAAGTTCAATTATATCGTCCGGCCGTTTTCGCAGAGGAGGAAGAAAAACAGGAACAACGTTTAACCTGTAATACAAATCTTCCCTGAACTCGCCTTTTTTTATCGACTGGATCAAATCCCTGTTGGTTGTGGCTATAATTCGCACATCAACTTTTATTGATTTTTCCCCACCAACTCTTTCAAATTCTCTTTCCTGAACAACACGGAGAAGTTTTGCCTGCAGATGAAGAGGTATTTCAGAAACTTCATCAAGAAGAATTGTTCCGCCGTTGGCAAGCTCGAACCTTCCCAGTCTTTTTGTATGAGCTCCTGTAAACGCGCCCTTTTCGTGACCGAACAATTCGCTCTCAAGAAGGCTTTCAGGCATGGCGGCACAATTGAGTTTTATAAACGGTTTATTGCTTCTGTCACTGCCATAATGAATCGCTCTGGCTACAAGTTCTTTACCTGTACCGCTTTCCCCCTGGATAAGAACTGTGGCTTTGCTTGTGGCTATTTTGGAAATCAACCCCATTACATTTCTCATCGGATAACTTGTACCAATGATTTCATTGAAATTATATTTCCTATTGATTTCCTGTTTCAAATATTTGTTTTCGTTGATCAGATTATGTTTATCGGATATTTTTTTCAACATTATTTCTATCTGATCAACAGAAAACGGTTTTAAGATATAGTCGAACGCGCCGATTTTCATCGCGTCGACAGCGGTTTCAACAGTTCCATAAGCAGTCATTACAACTACTTCGGTATCGGGATATTCGCCTTTTGCGCGTCTTAAAAGTTCAATTCCGCTCATTTGAGGCATTTTTATATCGGTAAATATAACGTCGAATTCTTTTTCCTTAAGTAATTCCAAAGCCATAAACCCGTCTTTGGCTGTCCACACATCGATACCAAACCTTTCCAGAGTTTCTTCGAGAAATTTGCGCATGAGAATTTCATCATCGACAATGAGAACGTTTTCTATAGTCATACAACTACCCCTTCCTGAATCTGTGTGTAGCCGGGCAGATAAATACTCATCCATGTTCCACGCCCGGGTTCAGAATTAACCCCAATTTTCCATCCGTGTTCCTCAATAATTTTATAAACGGTAGAAAGCCCTAACCCATTACCGTTTTCCTTGGTTGTACAGAACGGATAGAATATCTGATCCCTGATCATTTGAGGTATTCCGCAACCGGAATCTTTTATGGTTATGCAATGCCAGCATGAGGCATCTGGAATGCTATTTGGTAATCTTTTATGAAAATAAACCGAATCGCAATGCTGGAGTTTATCCTGATAATACAATAAAGCCGACTCAAAACTCTGTTCCCGCAACTGACCCGATATTTTGTGGTTTACAATAATCCTGCCGGAATTGTTTATCGAATCGAACGCATTGCTCAGAAGGTTCCATAATATTTGCTGAAACAATATTTTATCACCGTATATCTGTGTATCGTTTTCCGGATTAACCTCAAAGGCGATTTTTAAATTTTGTTTTGATTGATCGTTGTTTATGGTTTCGCAAACTTCAAATAATGCCTCCTGAATAGAAAAACAATCCTTTTTAAGATATATGGGTTTGGCGTAATTAAGCAAACTCGTAACAATATGATTAACGCTTTTAGCGCCTTGAACAATATAACTTGCCAGACGCTGGTTTTCCGGTTCTCTATCAAGAACCCGCACAAGAAGTGAAGCAAACCCTTCTATTCCTCCAAGCGGATTTCTGATTTCATGGGCAACCCTCGCCGCCATTTCGCCAAGAGCTACAAGCCTATCCGCCCGGCGGGCTTTTTCCTGCAGTTTTTTTATCTGGCGAAGATCATGGATAAGAATTATATAACCTATTTTTTCACCGGTACTGTTTATAATTGTCGATCCTGAAATACCCGAAGGTATTACATCGCCTTCCCTATTGACAAGCATGATTTCTGTTTCAGCCGAAAGTTTATCGTTTTTAATAAGTTCCATTATATCGGATAAATCTGTGTCTTCAGCTCTTATAATCTCTCTGATATTTATGTATTCACAATTCGCTTTATTTATCTTTAATAAAAACGCTGCCGCATCGTTTATGACGGTTGTCCTGAAATCAAGATCAGTAGCGATTACCGCTGAAGTCATGCTTAACAGAATATTTTCCAGATGACTTTTTATGTTATCAATTTCTTTTATTTTTTGCGATAACTCTATATTTTTCAATTCAAGTTCGTCATTTATTCGGGCAACTTCTTCTTCCAATTTATTGTATGCTTCAGTTAGTTTTTCTGTAGTTGAATTAAAAAAGGAAAATGCCTGAGCAAGTTGATCTACATGATTTTCACGCAGGTTCATATTCTATTCTCCTATTTACCAAACGCGGCGTAAGCCTTAGCGGCGTGTTGTCGAGTTATCTTTGGCTGGGAAGATTGTTTCAGGTTTTCCTGAAGCATCAGTTCATTACCCGCATCAATATTCAACAGGTTTTCAAGAATCGAGGCAATATCATGCAAATAGGTTTTTATGCGAAATCGTATCCGCGGATCAATATGGAGAGTATTTATTATATCACGAAGAGGAACGATTTCCTGTTCAAGCTCGTATATTTGATTCAGATGATCTTCTTTAGCCTTCAAAAACTCAAGTACTTTGTGCATAACAAGAGGTTTTGATTTTAAAACCGCTCTCTCTTTTTCCGACAAATCAAGAATATGTTCATAAACCAATTTCTGAGCAGAAAGTTTATTTATATATTTTTCAGTGATGTCATCAGTATCCATGTATTGAGCCATAACATAACCTTTCGGAATTAATGATTTACCGATTGAACCAGATCGGTTTGGTCTTGTTCGATCTCAGCAATGATTTTATTATATCCGCAATCAATAACAAAAGATCCGTCAATTACCGCACATCCTTTAAAAAACCGGCATTCGTCATCACATTCCATATGATTTATTTGAGCATTCAGGCTTTTGCAGAAAAGCAGGTTATCTTGTACTTTCAATATCATATCGAGCTCCTTTTAGTTTTTATTGAATTTTGAATGCCTCTGTTTCCATTCAATATTCTTCAAATCCCAAACCGCCTGTTTGGCAAATTCGCTATCAGGATACTGAGCTATCAGGCGTTTATAAAATTCATTGGATTTGTCGAAATTCTTTACATTTTCATAACATTTACTTATCTTATACAAAACCCATGCCTGATCTGAAGATACACCTGCAATTCCTGATAATATTTCATATTTTTGAGCCGATTTAACAAATTCTCCTTTATCAAAATAACCTTTAGCAAGCTCCATGAGAATTTCTTTTTCTATTACCTTTAAACGTTCTTCCTGTTCGTCGGCAAATTTTTTCTGTCCATGATCGTCGCCGTTTTTAGCTTTATTGGCAAAATTTCTGTTTATAATATCAATAGCTAAATTAAAATAATGTGTTGAGGAATCAAACTTTCCAATAGCGACAAGTGTTTTTCCCAACATATAAATGCCTTCGGTCTTGCGAATTAAATCATTCTCCTGATGTTCAAGGGAAAGAAAATACTCAAAAGCAGTTCTGTAGTTTTTCAGGTTGAAATAACTCAACCCAAGATAATAAACAGCATGGGGATTCGCGTTAATGTCTTCTTTATCGGCAATTTTTGATAAAGTCTCTATCGCTTTCTCGTATTCACCTTGATTATGGTATATTTCGCCTATATAAAAAAAGGATTGTTTCCTTTTCTCATCATCTATATTCATCGATTTTATTTTCTTGAAATTTTCTAATGCAAAATCAGGAACACCTAATTTAAGGTAACACATAGCAAGGTTATAAGTGGCATTTGCGTTCTCCGGATTTTCAGGATCGCGTTTAAGTGCAGTATAATATGCCGCCGACGCTTCCTTAAACTCATTGTTCAGATAATAAGATTCAGCAAGAGAATACATTGCTTTATCCCCGAATTTATTATCGTTTGAGTAAGTGGACACAACTTCCTTGAACATCTCTATTTCTTTATCATGTTCGCCTATTTTTCCGTAACATATTCCCAGCAGATACAATCCCTCAAAATAATATTTCGATCCCTTGTATTGGGTTACAAGTTTGCGCAATACCCACATTCCCTCAAAATAGTTTTTATTATCAATATAAATTTTGGCGACCTTAATGAAACTTTCGCATATAATATCGATATCATTGAAATACGAAGCGACATTCTCATAAGTAACAATGAGTTTTTTTATATCATTCTGGCGCCTGTAACAATCGGCGATCTGAAGATAGGCATCATAAGATAAATCCGTTTTCCCATACAAATCCAATACCTTGAAGAAACTTATTATCGCCGATTGATACTTTTTTATTTTTTTATAAGATACTCCGAGTTTAAAACGTACTTCTCTCGATTTACCTTCGACATTCATTTTTTCAACATATTTTTCAAAATACGGAACCGCTTTTTTATAATTCTTTGTAGTATAATAATAATCACCCAGTTTATAGAGCGCTTCATTATAAAACCCGCTATCAGGAAAATTATTTACCAGATTTTCAAGAAGCATGATCGAGGTTTCCTGAAGGAATATTTTTTTCTTATGGCCTGCAATATAATCGGGAACATCTTCAAATTCAAATCTGCGGTCAATTATTTTCTGGATCTGTTCGCGTTTCTGGTCAATTCCAAGCTTGTTCTCTGGCGAACTGTTTTGAGGATAATTCACAAGATCCTGTGCGTATAACCATAAGTGACCGAAAAAAATTAAAAATCCGATGATCAATAATTTGCAATTTTTCATTTTTGTTTTTCATTTGTTGTTTTTTTTATATCCGGCAAAATGGAGGCTTCTTTCATATATAAACCAGCCATTTCATATAACGCGCTTGAAAGTATTGTCTGTGACCTGGTATTTGTAATCAAATATTGCAGTACATCTTTTGCTTCCTGAATTTTTTCTCTGTTATACAGAAGACATGCCAGTTCCAGTCTTGCTTCCTCAACATAAACGGATTCAGGATAATTTTTAATCAATTCTTTATATTCCGTTATAGCGCTTAAGTCATAACCTATATTCTTATGACAGTTCGCAATCTGGTAATACCTCCAGATTTCCTTTTTATCAGATCGATTCAATGAACCGGCTAACAAATAATAGAATAGAGCGTCATTATATTTTATTTTGTCATCCGGAGCGTATTTGGTATTGTAGAATAAATCTCCAAAGGTGGTCAAAGCCTCAGAAGCAAAATCACGTTTCATTATTTTGTCAGAAACCGATTTTATGATTTCTCTCGCATCATAATATAATCCGCGTTCAAACTTCTCTGAAGCTTCATTCAGGGCATTATCATAATCTTTGCGGGTAAACAATGATTTTGTAGAATCACTGTAGAATTTATATTTTGAAGTATAACAATACATTCCATAAGGAACCCCCACTGCCGCTATTGAAACCAGAATAATAGCTATACCCGCGAAATGAACCTTAATCGATTGATCCATCGTTACCGGCCTTATTGTTTATGCTCCATAACAACCGTTTTTCAATACTGCTCACATTATCGCCACAACTTAACACGGCGTCTTCTTCGGATTCATAGATATCTATTATCCGAGTCAGCCCGCAGATATCAAACATCCGTTTAAGTTCTTCATTCATTCCGAAAATTTTCAAATCGCCGGCGTTTCTGCGCAATACATCAGCGGCTTTGCCGATAGCGCCAAGCCCTCTGCTGGATATAAATGTAATTCCGGTAAGGTCCAGAACAACAAACTTATTATCCTGGGAAATCAGATTGTTTATAAAGCCCGCGAATTCTTTTACTGTATCGAGTATCAGATCATCTAAAATCGTTAATACAGAAACGTTCCTGTTTTTATTTATTTTAATCCCCATATTATTCCATTCCGTTTTATATTTATTGGCTTGATTTTTCTTTGCTGAAAAATTTTTCCATTGTTACGCATGTACCTTTTCCCAATTCAGATTTTATTGATAAATTATTCATTAGAGATCTCATAAGGAATATTCCACGACCGCTTTCCTTTATAAGACCGTCATAACTTTTGTTATCCGGAGGAATATATTTATTTAAATCAAACCCTATGCCAAAATCTTCTATTTCAATCCGTATAAAGTCGTCGTCAATTTTATACCTGATAAGCACGTCACCCTTTTCACCATCAGGGTAAGCGAAATAAATCGCGTTTATAAGTGCTTCGTATATTGATGTTATTATGCTATGGCGGTCGGCATACGATAACTCAATTCCACGCAATAATTCTTCCGATGCGGACCTTACAAAAACCAGCGAATCGCTGTCGCATTTACATCGGATCTCTTTCTCACGGCACAACCCCGCACCCATACAGACCGATAAAATTGTTATATCATCATCCAAATCCGCGTCTTTTTCCACAAATTCCCTGAATAACGCCTCGGCAACAGAATACCTCTTTTCAGGGAGCATATTCGCTACACTTTGTTTTAATACAGTATAAGGATCATGCTGTTTGTATTTCTTCTCGATTACACGTATAAGCCCATCGGTAAAAAACAGGAAGATATCGCCCTGCACACAATTTATCGATGACAGATTAAAATCAGGGTTATCAAATAAACCTATAAATATACCGTCACCAATAAGGGTATTCGCGGTCCGCATATCACAGTGATTAAAATAAAGAGGTTTTTCGTGACCGGCGTTTATATATTGGAAAATACCTTTTTTAATATCAACAATACCCATAAATATTGATATCGGAACACCTCCAACACCCTGTTTCCTTAAATGATTGTTTACTCTGCGCAATATCTCTATCAGATTATCGGAATGGCTCGCTTCAGATCGGATAAGGCTTTTTACCATTATCATTACCAGAGATCCGTTCACTCCTTTTTCACCGACATCACCGATGACGATCAATATCTTATCTTCACTGATATAAAAATAATCATGAAAATCCGCTCCGACTCCTGATTTCGGTGCAGATTTCACATCTATGGACAAAGTACCGAGAATTGATTCGCCATTTGGAAGTATCCTGTCCTGAATTTCAAGCACATTTTGTTTTTCACGATTCGGATTTTCACTCTTGTCTGAAACCGCCTCAGGTAATGTTTGAGCGGATTTTTCGTTCGCTATTTCAATCCCTTTTGCAACAATAGTTTTAACATCATCAATCTTAAAAGGTTTTTGTATAAAATCCAGAGCGCCGAGCCGGATAGCATCCACAGCAGAATCAAGGTTCCCATATGCTGTAATTATAACAACTTGTGTAACAGGCGATAGTTCCTTCACTTTACCGAGCAATTGAATACCGGACATTCCGGGCATTCTCATATCGGTGAGCACTACCTTATACGGATCGTTCGTCAACGAATCTCTAAACAACTCAAGCCCTTCCTCCCCGCAGGCCGCTGTCTGAACAGCGTAACCTTCATCCAGAAGTGTCTCTTCCAATGCCCATACAATGCTTTTCTCATCATCTACAATTAATACTTTATCTTCCATTTCATTTGCCTTTTATAAATTCAGAAAAAAACCGCCGATCAATATAAAAATTAATTTTTAGAACTGTTATCCGGTTCCGAAAAAGGTAAATTTCCCCAATCTGCGTTATCCATTTCCTCAATTTCTCTACCTTTTATAGAAGAATCATTGTCTTTAAAAAGCGATTCATTATCTTTTGGATTAATAGGCTTAACTTTGTCTTTTACCTTATCAAGATCCAATCCCTGTACCGTCCAATCCTCGTATTCCATTTCCGGACGGGCTATTTTTAAAACCATACCGGGATAAATATAATCCGGATCAGCGATTTTTTCTTTGTTTGAGTAAAACAATTCAATCCATTTATAATTATTGTCGTAAATATTTTTCAAACCGGCTATTTTCCAAAGACTGTCATTCTTTTTGATTTCGTAATACGGTGGATACTGCGATTCACGTATCATCTTTTTGCGAAGTATGGCAATCTGCAGATTCGTCAGTTTCTGTTCCATAGCCACATATTTAAATTCAGCGTTGATTGCCTTTCGCTTAAATTCCTCAATTTCCGTATCTTTTTTCTGCAAAAACGATTCAAGATCAGCAACCCTTTTCTTCAAATACCGGCTCTCTTCTTCAATAGATTCTCTCTTTTTAACTTCCCTGATATATTTTTTGCGCAACATTTTCAATTCGGATAGAGGCGAATCATCTTTGATGGCTTTTTCCTCAACTCCATACGTTGTAGAACCTTCCTCAAGGTATCCAGCAGGACGCGGTTTGAGCGGTTCCTGTTGGTTTTGCCCGGATTGTTGCTGCTGTTGGCCGGCTACACTATCTTTGCTTGTCTGCTGTGCATAAGAATCCGACACAGCTATAATCGAAATAACCATGTACAAAATAGTTTTTCTACAGAACAAGATACTTTTTTTCATATACTACATACCTTCCCTTAAATTTTAAATAATATATAAGCAATATTTATTCCATATCCGGGTAAATGCATTTTAGCCTGCACAAAGCGGAGAGAAAATAATCAAGACAATAGAAAATAGATGCATTAATTCTTTTTATAAAAATAAAAAAAATTTTTTATAACAAAAAAGTTTATATCCAGCAAAAAAACAGAAACTTGTTTTTATCAGAATAATAAATATGATCCAGAGCCTTTTTCAGGAATTACAGCCAGATTCTTTATTATCTTTTAAAACAAGCAGAAGTATGTGAATAAAAATTCATATTTCAAAGTATAAAGAAACAATTTTTATTACTGAGCATAAAGAAAGATTGTGAGCCGATTACAGTTATTTACACATTGGATTCGCTTATCAATATTGATAAATGCCGTTGCTTTCCGCAAACATAATTTATTGTTGTAATAACTGAACTTATTCCTGTTCCAGATTATATTTTTTTATCTTTGTATATAATGTAGTCCGGTTAATACCAAGTTTCTTGGCAACCAGATTCTTGTTCCAATTAAATTTCGAGAGAGATCGCTGGATAACCATTTTTTCCATTTCATCGAGAGTAATCTCATCAATATCCGTGACAACATTATTTTCCTGTTGCGTGATTTCTGTGATTTCAGCAGGTTTTTGTTCACCGTTTCTGATATTCTCAAAATTTGTTTTTCTTGAGATATCAAGGTGTTCAGGCAATAAAACATCTTCACTGTGAAGAAGAATCGCTCTTTCGATAACGTTTTTCAGTTCTCTTACGTTACCCGGCCAATGATAAGAGAGTAAAATCTGTTCTGCCTGCGGATGAATCCTGGATACATTCTTATTAAAATCACGGTTAAAATGATCCATAAAAAATTTCGCCAGAACAATAATATCTTCTCCGCGTTCGCGAAGCGGTGGGCAATATATGGGAACAACATTGAGCCTGTAATAAAGGTCTTCCCGGAACAATCCTTCCTGAACATCATTTTCAAGATCCTTATTGGTAGCGGCAACTATCCTGACATCGACATAAATTTTTTTCGATCCTCCTACGCGCGTAAAACATCTCTCCTGCAGAACGCGCAGTAGTTTAGCCTGCATCGACATTTTCATGTCGCCGATTTCATCGAGAAACAATGTCCCTCCGTCAGATAATTCGAACAAACCCTTACGTTCGTTTTTCGCGTCGGTATAAGCTCCTTTCACATGCCCAAAAAGTTCACTTTCAAGCAAAGTATCGGCAATTGAGGTACAGTTTATATCGACAAAAGGTTTGTTGCACCTGTTGCTCGCGTAGTGTATAGCTCTGGCAACAAGCTCTTTGCCGGTTCCGCTTTCTCCCTGAATAAGAACAGTAGTTGCTTTACTCTCCACAATCTTTTTTATAGTATCTTTTAGTGTTTTTATAGGTATTGAGTTACCGAGAATCTGATCCAATGGGCTGTCCTGATCAAGCGGATTCGCCAGTTTCTGGCGAAACCTGAACTGTTCAATCCCTTTATATTGCTCAAGCTCGATGGAGTTTTGTATATCTATTTTTATTTTTTCTATATTGAGAGGTTTTTCAATGAAATTCAGGGCACCGTGTTTTGTAGCCTGAATAGCTGTCGGCACATCGGCATAAGCGCTCATCATTATCACGGGAATATCCGGATTAATGCTTTTTATTTGTTTCAATACTTTCAGCCCATCAATATCAGGCAATTTCATATCAAGCAAAACTATATCGGGTGAAGAATCTTTCGCTTCACGCAACGCTTTTTCTCCGGTAGCAGCTGTAATTACCCGGTAATTAGCGTCTGAAAGCGCTTCCTCAAGAGAAAAAACTATTGATGATTCATCGTCTACAATAAGAACAGTCGCAGGCATTCAAAAACCTCCCAAATCACTTAAGATTGTATCTGAATTATAATAATCTCCATATTAATCAAAAGGAAGATAAGTTTGTTCTTCCTCTATCGCATCCATTTCGACAGGCAATAATATAACAAACTGCGCTCCGCCCTGCGGTAAGTTCACAGCCTCGATTCTGCCTTTGTGCGATTGAATTATGCTTTTGGTTATAGTCAAACCTAATCCCAATCCGTATGTTTTTGAGGAGCTGAACGGAAGAAAAAGATCTTTTATTACTTCCTTTGGAATGCCCGGACCGGTATCTTTTATGGTTATCCTAACCCAACTTTTTGAGTCATTGGAAAATTTATCTGTTATAATGTTAAGGAACCCGCCTTCAGGCATGGCGTTAATACTGTTTAACATTATATTAACCACAGCCTGTTTCAACTGGTTTTCATCACAAAATATATCGGAAAGAGTTGAATCGTATTCTTTTGAAATTTCAATCTCGTGACGTTGTAATTTTTTATGAACAAGGTCTATAGCCTGCTCAATCACCTTATTTACATTTGACCTCAAAAAAGATGATTTCGTAGGGCTCGAAAAAACAAGTAATTCTTTGATTACTTTGTTAATCCGATCGATCTCCTCAAGAATAACCATTACAAACCGTTTTTTGCGGTCATCATCCGCCAACCTGCTTGCAAGTACCTGGGCGGTAGCGCTGATTCCGGCAAGAGGATTCCTGATCTCATGAGCTATACTTGCGGAAAGTTTTGCAAGAAGTGATATTTTATTAAGGTCTTTGCGCCTGTCTTCTGTTCTTTGAAACTCCTCGAATTCCCTGAATATTCCTATTACACCAACAATTTCATCATTTTTATTTTTCAGTAGAGAAGTTGTGCCCCCGACAGCAATCTCTATATTGTCTTTGCGGATCATATGTATTTTTTCTCTTGATGAGATAGAACCCGTCATGAGCGCGAAAGTAAGCCAGTTTTTTTCGTCTTCAATTTCCCTGAATATCTTTGAACAATGCACATTTTTAATCTCGCCTGATTTGTATCCGAGAATCATTTCCGCCGATCTGTTAATAAAAACTATCTCGCCTGATTTATTGACAACAATAATACCGCTGATCATATTTTGAAGAATCAGCTCATTAAACTGCTCTTTAAAATCATTCATCGGATTGCTTATAGGCATATTAACAGAGAATGATTCAATTAACCTTGCGATTATCTCTTTTGCGGTCTCCGCCGGCTTATTATCAAAACCAATAACAACACAATAGTCTTTATCTATTGAGGAAAAATTTATTAAATAAGATGTTGACATACCGGATATATTGTATTCGTTAATAAAATTAGACGGAAATTTGTCGGAATCAGAAGATAAAACAGCCATTAATTCAGATATTTCATTTGAGCAAAATCCAGAGCTATATACCATAACCAATCCACGATCCGGCACCCGGCGAAACAAAACCGTTTTCCCTGGATTCAATGTCAATTCAAACAACCTGATTAAATTTTTTTCAGATTCGATAAAAACCGGTTCTTCCGATTCATTATTATTAAAATCTTTTAGGAAATCAAAAACAATCGAATTATCCTGTTCATTCAAACTCATAAATTAACCTGAAATTTCTCCATGTTTTCTGAAAATATTTAACAAATATAATATTAATAAATTTTAAAAAGGCAAGATTCTAATTTTTTTAAAAATTTCCGCTGACTAAATATAAGATTACACAACAAGAAAAAGATTACAATAATTATTTATAAATTTTCATCTGATGATTGCGACTCGTTCAAAGAAGAATAAATTCTCTCAAGTTCAGTATTGGCTATTTCAAGTTCAGAGGTAAGCGATCTGACACGTTCTTCCATCGTTTTGTTCAATTCCATTAATTTTTTGTTGTTTTCTTTCAGGGAAAGATTTTCTATCTCGAGAAGTGAATTAACCTGATTTACCGCCGAATCCATATCATCGGAATCACCGGATTTTATTGATGACTGAAGTGTTTCTTTGTAAAATTTGAGTTCTTGATCTTTGGCGTAAAGAGATTGTCCTATCTCCTGTACTTTTTTCCTGAACTCTAATTCAAGAATCCTGAACTTTTCAGCGCTCATTATTACTTCAAGTTTATCTTTTATTTCCTTTGGAAGCCTGTCTATTACTTTTTCAATAAATTTAAAAAAAGATAGTCTCAACTCATCATTCTTCTTCAGCAATTTCATAAAATAATTGAATGTGATAATCCATGCAAGAAGACCGGTATATATCAAAATCCCCGTCTTAAATTCAAAAAATACTATTCCATAAGTATCAAAAGTTATTGACGATATCCAGAATGACAATATATTTAAAACAAAAAGAAATAAAAAATCAATTTTTATAGTATACATTGAATATGAACAAATTAAAGCCGGATACGCAAGAATCAGCAGATTATTCGCGGATCCATTTAAGAAAATCAGAAAAGTACATACCCCGATATCAAGCACATTGAGAGAAAACATAATGTACCTGAGAAACAGCACCGGCCACGAAGACATTTTCAGGATAAAGTAATTTCCCGTAAGAAACGTAAATACTATCGCCAAACTTGATGTATGATTGAATTTATTCGAGTAAGGGACAAATGAAACAAGAACAAAAAGCAAAAAATAATAGGCTGATCTGCTTAAAAATATTTTTACCGGTAGTTTCAAAATAGGTTGGCGGCTATTGAAAAAAACATCGGATGATTCATCTTTACCAGACGATAACAATGAGCTATCGTCAGGCGAATATACCTCTGAACGTATTGTTTCCGTAACATTGTTTTGTATAGATTTAGAATCTTCAGAATCAACAACATCGGATCCCACAGAAACCAATTCCCGGGATACTTCGTTATTTAAAGAAGGATCAATAGCAGTGTTTTGATTAACACCGGTTATTATTTTATCTCCGGAATTCATTTATAAAACCTGATAATTATTGATTTTTTATTGATTCCTCAACACTTCCATAAACCTTGAATATTTTATCAAGCTGAGTCAATTTAAACAGGCTTTTTATAAAATTCGATGGATTAATGATCGTCATCGACGCGTTTTTTTTACGCAGTTCTTTCAATAAATTAATCATCGCTCCAAGCCCCGAGCTGTTGACAAAAGATACGCCTGAAAAATCAAGATAGATGTTTTTTTTGCCTGAATCTACGATACTGAGAACCTGTCTTTTCAATTCCGGTGAAGATTCAATATCAATCTTTCCTTTTACAGTGAGTAAAACAATGTTACTCATTTCTTCATGAATAAGTTCCATAATACATTTCTCCTCATCTAATACATTTAAATAAAAATAACGCTTTATCGTCATGAAATTGCGATATACCAAGGAAATCGTCCACTTCTTTAAATATAGATTCCTTTATATATTTAACGGAATGCATGCTGTTTTGCTTAATAATTTGGTATAATTTATGTTTTCCGAAAAAAATATCTTCATTTTGATGCGATTCGGTAATTCCATCCGTATAACATACAACAAGGTCACCACCGACAAGTTCGGTTTCACTCTCTTTATATTCGCCGTCGGTATTTATGCCAAGTACCTTTCCGCCTTCAGAAAACTCCGTAAGAAAATCATCTTTTTTTCTGGATAACACCGGATAACAATGGCCTGCGTTAGTATAAGTCAATGTTTTCTTTTTCCGGTCTATTATTCCGCAAAATAAAGTTACATACAATCCCCACATACCTTGAAGGTCATGGCACAAAAGCGAGTTAATCTGCCCGACAACCGATTTTGGAGACTGCGCGTCTATCATTAGGGCTCTCCACATCCCGCGTATCTCCGTCATAAGCAAAGCGGCTGGTATTCCGCAAGTAGCCACGTCGCCGATTACGAATCCAAGCCGGTTGTTGTTTATGCGGAAAAAATCAAAAAAATCACCGCCGACTTCTTTTGCCGGTATACACACGGCATCAAACTCAAACCCGGGAAACAAAGGTAAATTTTTAGGTAAAAGCGAAGATTGAATTGTGTTTGCTATCTTGAGTTCTCTGTCAAGACGCCTTCCCTGTTGCCACATTTCCATGGAATCTACCACATGCTGGATCCTGAACAACTGGTTCTGAATCTGAATTACTTCTTTTTTAAGCCATGTATCTTTTGAGATTATACTTTTACCCCAACTGCGTATTCTTTTTCTCCTGAGACCTGACAATTCGTTGCCCTCTATATATCTTGACCAATCAAGAACATAATCACGGATTTTATTTTCTTTTGCAGGTGATATACGTATATCTGAAAAGATATTTTTAAGCAATTTAACAGCGTTTCCAGGTTGAATTTTCTCAAAAACACCAAATATCGGAATAGACCCGATTTTGTTTCGTTTTAATTCTCCTAAGATACACCCCAGTTTCGACTCAAACCCATTTTTTACCGATTCTCCTACAATAACTGCCATATCATATTTTAAATTACGCGGGATTTCACAGTCACCACCCCAATTAAAAAACTCTATGGGCTGGTACGCGCAATTATTATCAAGAAAACTGACTCTTTCTGAAGGAATAAATCCATTAAAGTTAACAAACAATACATTTATTTTTGGTTTAATAACTTCAAACTGATTTTTTATCATTACATGGGAATCTTTCTACTTGTTGTTAAATTCAATTAATGTCTTTTTAATGTTATAATCATGAAACCGTTTATTCATACTGGCATAAAATCTCTATTCTCTTCCCACAAACACAAATAATCTCAATAGATTCAATTACATCGCCTTTTTTTATTAAATTGATTTCCGGAGCAAATTCTTCTTTACTCGCCATAGACTGATGATAAACAAAGGTTTCATCACATATTTGTACATTCTCACTTTTTAAGATTTTATCCATCCTGACAGGTTTTGGCATTGAGGTAACCGGCGCAACTTTAAGTTTTTTGAGTACCTTATCCATATTTTATTTTCCTTTTTTAAGAATATTTTTACAACCAGTTTATATTAATGTATAAGCGAATTGAGAAATTCACTGGAATTAAGCATCTCGTTAAATATTCTTTTATAAATGTTATTTTTTGTATCCCCGATATCATCTAAAATTTGCCATACTTCAGGTTCTACAACTTGAATTTCTTCTTTGTCAGCGTTTCCGAAACAAAACACTTTTGAAAAAAAATTGCCGAGTTTGACACACGCGAGTTCTTTCTTATAAGGTGTGTTAGTGATCGGTTCATGATGAGCGGCTATTATGTCGGATAGAATTTCAGGGAAATACCATTTTTCCGCCATTATCTGCCCGATTTTCGAATGATCGTACCCGCATACTTCCCTTTCAGCGTCAACTATATCCATCTCTTTAGTGATGGCAAACACACTTATCTTATTTAATTGTACGGGTAAATATTTAGCTATCATAAGTTTCCCAATATCATGAAGAATTGCGGAAATAAACACTATCTCAATATTCTCCATTTTTAGCATTTTTGCCACTGCCCTCGCCGCGCAAGCTGATGATAGACAATGTTCCCAAAACAAATACCGGTCAAATACAACGCTGTTTTTTATCGGGAACGCCCCAAAAACTTCCGAAGCAAGAACAATATTTTTTATGGAATTCAGTCCCATTATCGTAATAGCGTGAGTTACACTCGATATTTTATGTTTGAAACCATAAAAACCTGAATTGACTACCCGTAAGATCTTAGCCACAAGAGCCTGATCTGTCATAATCAGCCTGGATATATCTTCGATGGACACATATTGATTGTTTATAGCGTTTTCAACCTTAAGTATTATAGGAGATAACGACGGCAACTCGCCAATATGGCCAAAAAGAGACTCTAAGTTTCCATTGTCATTCAATATTCTATTTGGGCTCATATAATTCTCATGAATTTTCTATAGAATTCAGTTCTTCAAGATAAGTCAGCATAAACTGACACATCTCTTCTTTTATATCCATCATAAAAGGATCGTCTTTGAATTTACCGAATTTTTTATCCATTGTTTTAAGCGAGATAATTATCTGGCGTTCCTGGGTATCTTTTTTATTTCTTGGCAAAAAAGTCGCATCCAAATCTTCCAGTCCCCAATTTTTAAAAAACTGGATATGTAGTTTATTTATCACAGTACCTTTAGTAAGCAATACATCACCGAACGGTGAGAGCAGATCTTTTTTTAAAACCATACCTTCGCGAAGGTTCCTGGTATCCATATAATTCCTAACCTTTCCAGCCAATGTTTAAATCATTATCCATTGCCGGTTTATAAGATCCCAGCGCTTTTTTGCCTTCAAAAAGTTTTGTTAATTCGGAATATGCCCTGTCTTTTAGAATCATGGCTGATCTAAGACATTGATGATCTTTTTTAACTAATTCGGCCGTTGCTAATTGTATTTTCTTCAACCTGTTTACACACAATTCATTTTTTAAATAACGCGACCACATGGAATCATTTATTTTTGAATTCAAAAAATCGTTTGATTTTTTTATCTCATTTATCAATAATTCTTTTTCTTCAATTACCGACAGAAAACCATCTATATCTTTTTTGCGCAGACAATCGCTTTGCCTATCCGATAATTCCGCGATAGAACAAATTATTTTTTCCACATTTTCAATAAAATCGTCCATACAGTAAATATCATCTGTTTTTAATCTGATCACCGGCTGTTTATCCATGAATATTGTGTATCCTCATAAGGTTTCATTATTCTTCGTTCACCCGCCAATACCCATAAATAATATATGGATATACCCGGCGGGGCTGATACGGGATGGTACCCTTTGGGTATAAGCACAACAGAATGGTTTTTTATTACAAGCGCTTCATCCAAACCATATTCGTTATTGTAGATTCTCTGGAATCCGAACCCATTATCCGGTTTGACGCGAAAATAATATACTTCCTCAAGTTTCACTTCTTTATCCTGATTATCGCAATCGTGCTTATGAGGAGGATAACTCGACCAGTTGCCTTCCGGATTAACTGTTTCACCTATAAGTATTCTATCGGCAGGTGAATCAGGCCCCATAATATCAAACACCTGCCTTGAGTATGATCCTTTTCCAACATTCTTCACATTTATATCTTCAGGCCTGATAATCAGCGGAGTATACATCTTTTCAGCCCTTACCGAAGATAAAACCGCCTGCGCATCGGAATCTGCCCGCAATTGAAGCCCATATCCAAGAGGAATATATACCGCCCATGGTTTTGCCACAAACATATCGGCTCTCGGACCGATACGTTCAAATCTTTTTCCGTCAAAAGACACAAAAAACGAACCTTTCAGAAGAACCAGCACACTTTCATATAACTGGCTTGGCTGAATATGATATTCCGAAGCGGTTTTCAGGTTTAGGTAACTCATCTTTATTCTTTTTATAAGTTTCTGCCTGTCATCTACCAGAGAAGTATACCCTTCTTTTTCTTCTTTATAATAGATATAATTATTCAACATATCTAAAAACCACCTTATCAATTATAAATTTTGTTGGACAATTATTTTAACTATCAGCTGATCATAACTTTCGATCTGTTTTTTGAACCGGATTTCAATACGCCGATTTCCTTAAGAAGATTCTTTATCTCTTGTTTCGTCATAAGAGGCACGGAAGTAGACATATATGGAATAACAGACTCGAATAATCTCGATTTTGATAAATCCATCTCTTTAATACGGGAACAAAGAACAAACATGTCATCCAACTCATCAGCAAGTTTTGATTCCTCAATGGTCAGAAGTTCTTCGTACAACTTTTCGCCCGGACGGGTACCGATAAATTTTATCCTTATTTCGTCTGGCAAATACCCTGCCAGAGGAGCAAGTTCATCGATCATAACTTCCGCGAGGTCAATCAATTTTAACGCAGGCATTTTCAGAATAAATATTTCACCGCCTTTTGCTATTCTTGTAGCCTCGAAAACAAGGCTTATCGCCTGAGGTATTGTCATCATGAAACGAGTCATATCCGGATTGGTTACCGTTACGGGCCCGCCTTTAAGTATTTGCTGAAAAAACAATGGAACCACCGATCCGCGCGACCCTATAACATTTCCGAACCTCACAGAAGCGAAAACCGTATTCGGGTTACACTGCGAATAATTAGCCGCCGCGATCAGCCTTTCGGCAAGAAGTTTTGTCGCGCCCATAACATTGGTAGGGCTACACGCCTTATCCGTACTTATGGAAATAACTTTGGAGACTCCTTCTTCTATAGATACATCTATCAGGTTTTCCGTACCGATGACATTTGTTTTCACCGCTTCAAACGGATTATACTCACAGGCAGGCACATGTTTTAGCGCCGCCGCGTGAAATACATAATCTATACCCTTTATGGATTTCGCGAGCCTTGCTTTATCCCTCACATCACCTACAAGGTAACGGATATTTTTAAATTCGGATAGCTCATGTTGCAGATCAAACTGTTCGGATTCTCCACGTGAATAAATTCTAACCACCTCAGGATTGAATTTTAATAAACTTCGTACAATTTCACGTCCTATGGAACCCGAACCACCGGTTACAAGGATTTTCTTGCCTTCAAACAGATCTCTCATCGTTGAGCTCCTCAGATATAAACTCATATTAGTCCAATTTATCCATAGTTATGGGTTCATGATTTTTTAGCGCCGTTTTAGCTCTTCTGCCTATAACATTCTCAATTTGCGCGGGATATAATCCGATCTCAGGTTTCAGAACAATAATTTTATCGGAAGTAATAATTTCACCCGGCTGTATATTGCCTTTGACTCTTATGCTTCTTCGGCTTGCGCAACGGACAGGAATTTCCGCCAGAGACGGCATCTTTATCCCGCAACCGAGCATTTTTTCTATTCTTCTTATATCAAGCACCATAGAATAAAAATCATCGGCAATGGACGAAATTCTGTGATCAGGCCCTTTCCAGTTGTTATCGAGAGTGAAATGTTTTTCGATTACTTTAGCGCCAAGAGAACATGCCGCAAGACACGCTATATTGCCCTCGGAATGATCCGAATACCCTATCGGATGCGGGAAATGGTTACTCATGGTTGTTATCGCATCCAGATTCAAATCTTCATCAGCAGGAGGATAACAGCTTACACAATGCAGTATCGCAACCTGATTGTTGCCTACGGAATAACAGGCATCCAGCGCGGTTTCGATCTCTTTTAAAGTCGACATTCCGGTAGAAATAACCAGTGGTTTACCTTTTTTAGCGACATGTTTAATTAATGGAATATGCGTAATATCGCTTGAGGCGATTTTGTACGCTGGAACACCGAGCGATTCGAGAAAATCCGCGGTTTCCTCATCGAATACAGAAGAAAAAAACATGATATTTTCGTCGTTTGCCGCGTTTATAAGTACACGGTGTGTCTGGTCGTCAAGTTCAAGCGCTTTATATAAATCATACGATGATTTTGTACCGCCGGTTAAATCCTCAACATCTTTAGTTTCCTGTAGATAAAGATCGCAGAACCTATCTGCCCGGAACGACTGAAACTTTACGGCGTTTGCTCCAGCTGTTCTGGCGGCTTTGATCAGTTTTACCGCTCTGTCAAGATCACCATTATGGTTTATTCCGATTTCCGCGATCACAAATATGGGCTGACCGTAACCTATGATGAAATTACCAATTTTGACGTCTTTGATTTCTCTCACTTTTAATACTCCATTTTTTAAACAACTGATTTTTGCCTGATATGTGAATTAATTTTGCTCCACTCAGGTTCAGACAACATAAGTTCTATAACATCATCTAAAGCAATAATTGTGCCTTCTTTATAAAGACGGTTATATATTTTTTCTATCAATGCAAAATCCTCGTTTGTATCTACAGTCAAGCGCAAATCGGGAAAAAATAAATTTAAAGGAACATCGAGCTGGCCTATCCTGAATATTTTTGAGTTTTCCCTGATAAATGGAGTTACATGCTCTCTTTGATATGGTTTTGAAGCTTTTTTCGCGGAATAAGAAAGCGCTTTTTTCGTGAATACTTCTATTCCCGTACCAAGCGGACAACCGTCTATCGACAGGTAATCCTCATTTGAATATGACATCCGAGCCACAGCCATATCGATAAATCTCGGTTCTATGAGGGGATTATCGCCGGTTACCCTGCATATTTTGTTGGATTTGACTATTTTTGAGGCAAGATAATACCTTTCTAAAACATCATCCTCGGATCCTCTGAATACTGCTATATCCATTTTGCGGGCTTCCCAGATGAGAACCTCATCTTCGAGTTTATCGGATGTGGCAAGAATAATCTCATCCACTGTAATAGCGCTCTTTACCCGCTGAACGATATGCCATATCATAGAATGTCCGGAAATTTTTTCAAGAACTTTACCTGGAAACCTGCTGGAACCCATTCTTGCTTGTATTATTGCCGCTACTTTCATTAAGATCTCCGCTATTTGTGATTATATCTGACTGTTTCTTTATGTAATACGGACAATCTGAATTTATTACGGAGAATACCTCACTATCTGTGATTACGCTTTTCCTCCGCTCCTCAATCCGTTTTTTTATCACTTTCGGCAATCTTGTCAACGCCCAGCAAAAACAAATGGGAAACCTGAACCTGAACGAGAAAATATCTTTTAGAACCGACGGTATCAAACCAAATAGATGTTCTTTTATAAGATGTGCGCTGTAAATGTTTTTCCATAAAAACAAATAACTGTTTCTTCCGGATACAAGCTTGATATATTTTGAGGTAAAACTATTTTTTATAACGCCCGATTCGCTATTATAAACTGTAGAACGCGGTTCATGTATAACCTTGAATCCATGTTTCCAAGCGCGATAAGATAAATCTATCTCTTCCCAGTAAAAAGGATGATACAGATCATCAAAACCACCCAGATCAAGAAACTTTTTTCTGTCAAACACAGCTGAACCTCCACACGCGAATAAAGTACAGCAAGGGCTTGATATGAATTTTCTCTCCTCAACTTTGAAACAGCCTTGATCCCAGTTAACTTTGCGTTTGCCATACGCGAAAGAACCTGTCTTTCTCCAGCGAACCTGAGGGCTTACAGCAAATACTGACGGATCACTGAAATGACTTAGCATATATTCTATTGAATCACCGATAACTATATCGTTACTAAGTATAAATACCCGATCATATTGAGCCAAAAGAACGCCCCTGTTGGCTGTTCTTGAAAAACCTTGGTTTTTCGTGTTCCTGCTGATTTTCACATATGGATAATTAGCAAGGATAGAGACGCTCTCATCAGTGCTGGCATCATCGACGATAATGATTTCAAACGGGATTCCGATCTTCTTTATTTTCCGGTAATTTTTCGCAAGAGTATCATTTAATTTTTTCGCGCCGTTCCAATTAGGTATTACAATGCTTAATCCGTTCATTCCAACCTCATTAAATTAAAGATCTCAAGATCCGACCGTTTTATTTTTTTACGTTCCTGTATTCTGCGCGATATCACCTGCGGAATATAATTCAGCGCCCAGAAAAACCCGATTACATACGCTCCCCTGCCGGTAAAAATGAATTTAACTAGTTTTGACGGCAGATAAATTATATGCGCCGCAACCCAGGGAAATAATCCGAGATTTTTCCAAATAAACAGAAACCTGTTTCGCCATACGATAGTTTTCATGTAAAGTTTCGAGTAAACTTTTTTAGCGGTAGTTTCTCTGAGATGAAAAACAACGCTCGCCGGCTGGTATATTATCTCATAACCTCTTTTCCAAGCACGGTAAGCTATATCGAGGTCTTCCCACGCATACGGATTGAAAATCAGGTCGAATCCGCCAAGTTCATTGAATATATCTTTCTTTACAAGAACCGCTCCCCCACAAAAAAATGTTGTATAAATGGCTTTATCCGCCATCGACTTTTTTTCGTCCAGAACAGGAGTGAGAAGCCCGGTTTTGAATTCCGCGTTACGCACTCCGTCATCGAGCTGGTTGTTAAACCTGAGCATTCTTGGCGCTACGGCGAATACCTTTTCGGATTCGATGGTTTCCATAAGAGGTTTAAGAAACCCTTTTTGGGGAACTACATCATTATTTAAAAAAAGTATATATTCATAATTGGCAAACTTGACAGCGATATTGTTGGACTTCGCAAACCCGAGGTTTTCCGGAGAAGTAAGGATACGCGCTTCAGGATATATTTTCCTTACAATATTTACGCTGTCATCGGAACTGCCGTTATCGAAAAACAACAGTTCCCAGTTAAAATCTTTCTCATAGCACATACACTCTATCACCTGTGGAAGAAATTTCTCTATTAGGTTTGCTCCGTTAAAATTAACTATGCATATCGAAATACCGCTCATCATTTTTTCAAAAAACCTCATCTGTTGCTGAACAATTTTTTCAATAGACCTTTTCCATACCCGCAAAAAAGCAACAAGTATGCCGCAAGATACACAAATATTCCTCGTATCTGATTTAATCCATAAGTATTAACAAAATTCCACCTGCCGTCGACACCAAACGCACCAACTGTCTTTGGCAACACCAATGAACTGAAAAGAAGAAGGTTCCAGCATCCGGCGCCATCAACAGTCGAATGGGGGAAAAGTACCATATCGTACCGGGTGTTTTTTAGTTTGCGCCTCAATAACTTGTCCGCATGAAAATAAGAAATCGAATTTTTCTTAGATATATATGGAAAAATATGTCTGAATATTTTCAAACCAAAAAGTTCTTTGATATCGTCAAATTTTGGTGAGACAATATCAATAGTTGAATCAGGGAACATATCCCTAACCTGTGATAGGAACCAGTCGAAATGCTTGTCGTATGTTGTTTTAAGAATCAGTATACTATTTGCATCTTGAGAGTGTATAGATTCGCTACATTCTTTCTCACCTGTATAAGGAAACGGGGCAAAAAAATTCAGCAACGAATCAGCGATATTGCCGAAATGTTTTTTGTAGTAGTTATGGCGCATATAAAATTCCTCAATCAGGCAAAACTCAAAATTGGTTTTTATACTCGCGCTTTTGTGATGTATTATATGCACAGATGGTGTAAACAAAATCTTAAAACCAGCGTTTTTTACCCGCTTACACCAATCCACATCGTTATAAAATATGGGAAACCGTTCATCAAATCCGCCTATTTTGGATATGACGTCTCTTCTGGTGAACAGAAAAGTTCCCGGCGGCTGTTCTATTTCGGTTTCTTCGTCGCATGAAAAAAAAGTCATCTTCTTATGTCCTGCCCAAATATTATCCGGATACTTTTTATCCAAACCGCTTTGAAGAAAAATTTCGTCTCTTAAATTCGGAAGCCCTGAACAAAAGTTCTGTATAGACCTGTCCGGATTGCGAAGCTGGCAGGATATTACGCCTATCGACGGATCGGATTCCATTTTCTGGATCAGTTTATCGAAAATATTATAAGGAATTATAGTATCAGGATTTAAAAAAAGGATATAATCTCCGGTTATATATTGGAGTGCCTGGTTGTTACCTTTAGCATAACCGGCGTTGATTGTATTTTGAATAAGTTTAACTCCCGGAAAAGATTGTTTAACCATACCCGCCGATTCATCATCAGATGAGTTATCCACCACAATTGTCTCAAGATTGGTTATATTCAAATTATCAATGGAGCTTAGGCAATCATAAAGAAAATTTCTGGTATTCCAGTTAACTATACAGATGGATACATCACTTTTTAATTCAATAGATAAAACTGCCGTTTTAGTTGACATTTATTTGCTCCCTGTTGATTTTATCGAATCATTTAGAGGCAACTCATCAAACTCCTTCAAAACCTCTGTTATACATTTCTCAATACTGTCTTCAATAATTACGAAATTCTGATCTGCGGTAAACCCTGCTTTATATTTTGCTCCGCATTCAATAAGCGAATTTTTGACATCAAGGTAACCTTCGCCATAATGATTGTCAAACAGCGCTACACCAAGATCAAATTTATAATTGTTACTTAAAAGAAGCGTCTCTTTTATGGAATCTGACTCAAACTCATCTGTGTTGCAAACTATAAGATTGCAGTCGGATATCAAATCAATGTCTTCTATCATGTGATGGCGCAAGGCAATTATTGTGATATTGGTCATTGGAAACATAACATCGATTGACTCAAGGCATTGGATGAGCTGATCCCATGAACTGCTGTGAAATATGAGAATGTCCTCAATATAAATGTCATTTAAAAGAGGATTATTCATATTGAGCACTTTATTTGAATATTCCATCATATGCCCGACAAGGCCTGTATTTATTACCGTTCTTTTATGCGGTTCCCTGCAGAATTCAACCAGTGGTTTCAGAAATTCAGAATTTAAAAAAACCGATGACGCCAATTTAACAGCGTTTTCAGATTTTCGTTTTATTTCTTCAGGCGATTTTTGTATCTTCTTTATCAGTTCCGTTAATTTTAATGGATTATCCGTATCCACTACCCAACCTGCTTTATATTTCCCAACAAGATTCGCGAGTCCGGAGTTCCTATCACAAATTACCGGCAACCCGCAACAAAGATACAATGCTCCTTCCACCGCAAACCTCATCTGATTTTCCAGGCTCGTTTCATAAAGCGAAACGCCAACACTGGCCGACCTGAATTCCCGAATCATTTCGTACCACGAGAAAATTTCGTTAAAAGAAAGATTATTTGAGAACTTATCAAGGTTTTCGCTCAAAAACAGATAATTATCAAGCCCGCTCTGAAATGAGTCCGATCCGATAATAAACTCAAGTATATGGTTATCTGTTTTAAGAACTTCGATTATTTGATCTATTGATTTAAAATCAACTATATTTGACGAGTCAAAATACGTCAAATATACTCTGCCGGATATATCTATGTTTTCATCTTTGAATATAAACGCTTCTTTTGGGAAAACAGGCGGAATTATATGAATTATGTTGCCGGAAACATCAAATCCGCTCTGCAATAACAGACTCATAAAAAACCATTTTTGCTTTTCGGTAGAACAGATAAATAAATCGCATTTTCTCAAAGCCTCAATTTTTCTCAACTGGAGCGAAATATCTGTTGAATGAGTAGAATCTACAATATCCATCGAACTCAGATCAAAAATAACGGGCAATTGTTTCCGGTTAATTTTTTCCGCTATTTCCCATTCACTTATCAGAACACAGCTCGGATTAATTTTTTTTAGAACTTTGTTCAAATTTGAATCGTTATAAAAAAACACACTGTTATACGATTCAACAAAAGATGGAAAATTAATCGTTTCCGGAAAAAGATAAGTTACATCAAATTTAAAATTTTTAAGCACTTCTCCAATACCCCACAACCTCGCGGCATCAGGTTGTGAAAAATTGTCTGCGAGAGGAAACATCTTTTGTGAAATAATTGTTATATCCATGTAATCCTCCTGTTGGATTTAGGTAGCGATACATGGATCATTGAGCATTTATTATGCCATTATTTCTCAAATATAAAAGGCAACGAGTCTTAATAAAAAAAAATTTTTCGCAAGAATATATTGAGAAACAGGGATAATCATTATTTCAAATATAAGATTTCCGGATATTTAGGTATAAAAGATTTGGAAGGTTATGTTTCATTCTTTAAAATGAAAATAAAACCTGTGCATAAAATAACAGCATCTATTTAAAAAATCAACGCGCCTCTTTTTTCGCGTTCTCGATAAGCATCTTTAGGCGCAAGTAACTTTCCTGATCGATTTTTCCAAGCCTATTTTTAATCTCTTCCGCTTGTTTGAGTTTGTTTTGAAGAAGGTAAACTTCTCCGATTTTGTATAATGCCATTGTATCGTTCGGATAAAGTTCAAGAACTTTATTATAATATTTCAGGGCTTCTTCATACTTTTCGATTTTCTGATAAACCAATCCCAGATTCACAATAGCAGGAACATAATCCGGTTTGCATTCAAGTGATTTTTTATAATTCTCGATTTCCTTATCATATTCGCCTTTTAGTGAATACGCTACTCCCAAATTCAAATAAGCATCGGCATTTTTCGGATCAAGGGCTATAACATCCTGATAAGTAACTATTGCCATGGCAAATTCCTGCCTGTCGAGAGCTATTTCACCCATACCCATAAGAGCTTCTATAGATTTCGGGTTTATCGTGAACAGATTATAATATGTTTCGCCTGCTTTCTGTTTATTTTTTGTATCCATATATAATTTGGCAAGCCGGATATATGCCTGCTCATGTTTAGGATCCAATTCTATAATCTTGCGGTAATATTTTTCAGCCGAATCAGTATCGTTTTTTGCGAAAAACGCCTCAGCTATCTCAAAATAAGCTTCTTTAAACTCAGGATTTTTCTCCACCGCCAAAAAAAACATGTCCCGGGCTTTGTCAATCTCGTTTTTATTTTTGTAAACCATACCCAACATATAACAGGCATTTTCATTTTGAGGCGCTATATCCAAAGACCTTTTTAAATAGTTTATTGAATCGTCATACTTTTGGGCACCAAACAATAACACGCCTTTGCGGTATAGTAACGCAGGACTATCCGGCGCGATATTCAAAGCCTGATCAATATACTCAAACGCTTCATCGTATTTGTTCATATTCTGATATACGATAGCAAGCTGGTCGTAACACTCAAGATAATCCGGTTTCAATTGAATCGCGGTTTTAAAAAATTCTATTGATTTCCCTGATTCGCCTTTATTATTCAAAACAAAACCGAGATAAAAATTATAATCAGGGTTATTCGGATCCCTGGCAACAAGTTTACGAGCTAACGGTTCCGCCTCATTCCAATTGCTGGAACCGATGTGAGATTTAAGCAGTAGAACAAACGATTCCATCTTGTCTTTTTCATCCTGAGAAAAACTCAGTCCGGCTATAAATAAAATAAAAACAAATATTAATCTAAAAACAGAATTTTTTTTCATTTTTGTCTTTTCTGTATCTAAGTTTAATTTTTCTATGGTTACCTTCGCCTATTTCTATAGAAACCCAGACAGCGTTATCTGGAATTATCTCAGGATGCCTGTCGGCCCATTCAACAACCGTTATCGCATCGTCAGCAAAAAATTCTTCCAAACCGGAAAGATAAAATTCCGCATCCGTCTGTATCCGGTAAAAATCAATATGGTATATGTTTACTTTGCCTTGGTACTCATTTACAATAGTAAACGTAGGGCTCGTAACGGGTACGGATTTATCGACACCAAGAGCTTTTGAAATCCCTTGAGTCAAACAAGTTTTCCCAGCACCAAGTTGCCCGCATAACGCCAGAACATCACCCGGTTCAAGGCGCAAGGCGATTTTTTCTCCAAGTTTTCTCGTCTGAACCGCTGTTCTGGTAATATACTCTATATCAACAAAATCTTTAACATCCAAAATGATTGTATCCCCCATGAAGTAATTCGTACAAAAATTTGTTTTCTTTAATGATTTTTATTTTTCCGCAATCCTCAACCGCCCTGCCTATAATTTTACATGATAAAGAAAACTTTTGCGTAAACTCTTTCAATTTATCCTCAATTATATTTTTTTCACCGGAAACAGTAAAGAGAAGTTCGTAATCCTCACCGTCATTTAAAGCGTGATCAATTGCAATATCCTGATTTTCACCCGCCAGTGAATATGCCGCATCTGAAACCGGTATCCTTTCGTATTCCAACTCAAAACCGATATTGCCGGCTTCGGCTATATGGAAAAGATCTTTCGCGATACCGTCGCTTAAATCTATCATCGCCGTCACTTTCAGGTTTTCAATCAGCCAAATAGATTCATAAACCCGCGGCGAAAAATCAAGGTGTTTTCCAAGTATACTTCCTCCAAGCGTTCCGGTTACACATAAATAATCGTTCTCAACTGCTCCGCTTCTATACTTTACATTATTTTTATTTACTTTACCGGCAAGAGCCAGAGAAATAAAAACTTCTTTTGCGGACGATGATAAATCACCGCCGATAATACTACAGCCGAATTTATCCGCGCAGTTTTTCATGCCTTTATAAAAGTTATCCAGCCACTGAGCGCTTAGATTATCGGGCAGGGCAAGCCCGACAGTAATCCACAACGGTTTTCCACCCATCGAAGCGATATCGCTAATGTTTCTCGCAAGCGCTTTCCAGCCGACTTTTGCCGGATCTGTATTATCAAGCTCAAAATGCCGCCCACTGATTAGCGAATCTTGTGTAAGAAGAAGATAATCATCGCCATGCGGGCAACATTCTACTACGGCAGTATCATCGCCAATCCCCTTTATCACATTATTCTGAATGGACTGGTAGTTTGAGATAATTTTTATCAGGGAGGATTCAGTCAATTGCCCTATTTGAGATTTACCCGTAAGATTCTCATCCATTTGAAACTATAGCTCCGGATATAGATTCGTTAAACGGCGGATATAGTATACCCGCTTCTGTAATAAACGCTGTAATCAGGTGCGCCGGAGTAACATCGAATGCCGGTGAATATACTTTTACGCCATCGGGCGCGGTTTTTTTCCCGAACAATTCCGTTACTTCAGACGAATCGCGCTCTTCAATCGGTATCTCGTCGCCTGAGATAATGCTCAAATCGAAAGTGGATCGCGGAGCCGCGACGTAAAACGGTATATCATGCGCTTTCGCCGCTATAGCAACCATATATGTCCCTATTTTATTAGCAGTATCTCCGTTGGACGCTATCCTGTCTGCACCGACGATAACCATATCTACTTTTTTCTCCATCATCACTTTAGCTGCGGTATTGTCGCAAATTACGGTTACATCTACGCCCGATTTCATCAGTTCCCAGGCGGTCAACCTTGACCCCTGCAACAGCGGACGCGTCTCATCCGAATAAACTTTTATGGTTTTTCCAGATTCGTGAGCGGCGTATATCACTCCTAAAGCAGTACCATAATCAACAGTAGCAAGCCCACCCGCGTTGCAATGGGTAAGGATATTGCATCTTTCGCCAACCAGCTTATTGCCAAACCGCCCGATTGCCCGGCAAATGGCTTTATCCTCATCCATAATTTTTTGCGCTTCGGATACAAGTTTCTCTTTTAACTCCGGCACTTGCGCAGAATCACTATCTTCTACAACTTTTTTCATCCTATTTAACGCCCAGAACAAATTTACCGCTGTCGGGCGCGATGACGCGAGATAATCAACGATATGCTTAAACCTGGCAACAAATTTTTCACGGTCGTCGGAATCAATATTTTTTATACCCACTACCACACCTAATGCCGCGGCAACACCTATAGCCGGAGCGCCTCGCACTCTTAACTTTTTTATCGCCTCCCATACTTCTTCCACAGTATCAAGATCCTTTACGACATACTGTTGAGGCAATAATGTCTGATCGATTATACTAAGTTTACAATCTTCCCATTTTATTGTTTCTACAGCCATATTTTTGCTCCGTTTACTTTTTTAATTAACAATATAATAAATATCGAGAATTTCCTCACAAACCTTTTCGGGAGTTTTGTTATCCGTTTTTATTTGATACGGTATTTTATCATAAAAAGGTTTTCGTTTTTCAAGCAGGTTTTTTATAGTCTCTATCGGCTCGGGAGTATTTAATAACGGCCTGTGTGAATGATGTTTTACTCTGTTATATATTGTTTCAGGTTCAGCGATTAGACAAAAACATATGCTGTTTCGCGTAAAATTTGCGATATTTTGCGCATCGATCACCACACCACCTCCCGTTGATATTATCAAATCGGATTTACCGGATAATTCCTCAACCAGATTTTTCTCCAATTCCCTGAAAAAAGGTTCACCGTTTTCAGAAAATATCTGGTTTATGGTTCGCCCCTCATTTTTTTCGATTACTTTATCCATATCTACTACCGGCAAACGTAAAATAGCACTCAACTTCTTTGCTATCAAAGATTTTCCTGTTCCCATAAATCCGCACAAGACAATATTTTTCATAAACTTTATCCGTTTTATATTAATTTAATTTTATATTTTACGATTTCGGCATCGAAAAAAGAACAGCTACACTGATCGAATTCACAATTATATGCATCACTATGGATGGAACCAGAGATCCGGTTTTTTCCACGAGGTATCCAAGCACAACGCCCAAAGTTACTATAGGCAGAAACGCCATAAAGTTATGATGTATTAACGAAAATAAAAGCGCGCTTGCGAGAATACCCCAGAAAACACCGAAATAATTTCGCAAACATCTGTATAAAAAACCTCGAAAAAATATTTCCTCAAATATCGGCCCTAAAACAGTAACAAAAATTATGACCAGTTTCAATTGCATCTCCGTGAATTCAGACTTATCTGAGAGCATATACAATACTTCCTGAGCTTTCAGCTCAATATTTAACGCTTTGCTCAATTCCAGCGTGATATAATTGAGCAAAAAGTAGAACGGCAAAAACATAAAGTAACTCTTTATACCTATATAGAAATGATGTAATAAATTACTTGTGTTTAAACCGAATTCGCTTATTGAATGGTTATACTTAACGTTGACAGTTTTAAGAAGAAAGAATATCGCGATAACTTCAGCGAACAACATATCAAGTATAAGAAGGAATGATGCATTTATATTTTTTTCCGGAATTTTGAATACTGTAATTACAATTTCCTGCAAAAAATTTAAAAATATATACGATGTAAAAAAAACGATTATTACCTTTGCTACATCCCATAAATTCCAGAAACAATGAATTTCATGAGGTTTTCCACAAACAGTTACCAATTGTGACGGTTTTCTTTCTTCACCATAATTATCTGATCGCTCAATTTGATCAATCGGCGGGGGTAACTTCAGTTTGCGTATGAAAAACAATCTATAAACAGTATTGAAGATCATAATTATTCCGGTTACTGTCGCGAAAACAATTATGAATCCTACAATTTTCAGTCCTTTACTTACATCCGAGCTTCTAAGAAGATCTTTTAAGTCTTCTCCTTTATATTCCTCAATTACGGTTTTCTTTTCAGCTTCACCTTTTTGTAAGTGGTAATAATTTATACCGAAAACAAATATAATAAAAAACATCAATACAATATAAATGATATCTTTTCTTACTGTATAAAAAAAATTTTTAAATTTTGCTAATAATTTTCTCAGCAAGACATTCAAACTCCTTATCCAATTTTGTGGAAATATCATTTCCTTTGCCGGCATATGGAAAAACACACAGGCACTCAATACCTGAAAGTTCCTCGATAATCCCCGGATTATCAGGCTGTGAAATATCTGTTTCAGCATCAGTTGTATTGTTAGCTGTAAACCCTATTATGGGAACTTTTCGATGTTCAAGCAATTTTAAAGTCATCAAAGTATGATTAATGGTTCCTAATTCTGTTCTGCAAACAACTAAAACAGGATACCCTAACTCGACAATTAAATCAATAACTGAATATTGTTTATCAAATGGAACAAGAATCCCGCCGATACCTTCAACAATAACAAGATCAGAACTTCGCTCAAGATTTCTTATCTTTTGTATCGCATATGAAACATCGATTTTCATACCTGTTTTCCGGATAATCGAATACGGCGCGAGAGGCTCTTTGAACGAAACCGCCGATGTATCATCCGGATCAACTCCCAAGCATTTGCTCAGCAGAATACTGTCCGGATTGGGTATTCCACCGCTCGCAACCGGTTTTATAGCGCAAACAGATACCCCTTTTTTCCTTAAAGCCATAGTCAACCCACATGTCACAATGGTTTTACCGACTTCCGTATCTGTTGCCGTAATGAAAATGCCTTTATTGCGGAACATAAAAACCTTTCAGTTTTGAGTAACTTTTAATATCGATTCGTACGTGGCTTCGATAAGATGGTTAAGTTCTTCTGAGGATATACACATAGGAGGCATAAGCACAATCACGTTTCCCAAAGGCCTTATAATTACCTGATGTTTGCGCGCTTCTTTGATTACTTTGATCCCGGTTTTATCTTCCCAGGAATAATCTTCTTTCGTATTTTTATCCTTTACCAGCTCGATGCCGATCATCAATCCTTTTTGCCGGATATCTCCCACATGTTCAAGCTGATTGAACTTTTTAAGGATGGTTGAGGCTTCTTTCGACCGCTCTTTTACATTATCCAGCAAATTTTCATTCTCGTAAATATCCAGATTGGCAATCGCCGCCGCGCACGCAAGCGGGTTTGCAGTGTAAGTATGCCCGTGAAAAAAAGTTTTCTTCTCAGCGTAATCGCCAAGAAACGCGCTGAATACTTCTTCGGTTGTAAGTGTTGCGGCAAGTGGAAGATATCCACCGGTTACACTTTTGGCGACAGTCATAATATCCGGTGTTATACCCTCGATATCACAGGCGAACATTTCTCCCGTGCGCCCAAATCCTGTGGCGACTTCATCGCAAATAAGCAATGTACCATATTCGCGCACGAGTTTCTGTAATCCAGCCATATATCCGGGCGGAGTCATTATCATTCCATCTGCGCCTTGTACTTCCGGTTCAATAACTACTGCCGCAATTTCATCGGGATTGGATTTGAGTATCGATTCAAGTTCAGATAAGCAATATTGGGCACAATCACAACCGGATTTATTAAACCTGTACGAATACGGGTACGGCGCGGTAAATGAATCAAACAATAACGGTTTGTATATTTTATGAAACAAATCCATACCGCCAAGGCTAACCGATCCGATAGTATCACCGTGATAAGCGCCGGTAAACTTGATAAACTTTTTGCGCGAAGCAAATCTGCCGCCCTCTTTCTGTTGCCAATACTGATAAGCCATTTTCAAAGCTATTTCCATCGCCGACGATCCATTATCAGAATAAAAAACTTTCTCTAACCCTGAAGGAATAATTCGCACAAGTTTTTCCGCAAGTTCAATAGCCGCCGGATGCGATAATCCAAGAAAAGTGCTGTGAGCCATTTTTTCCAATTGCCTCAAAATTGCATCATCAATTTCTTTTTTTCTGTGTCCGAACACATTAACCCATAACGACGAAACACCGTCCATATATTTATTTCCGTCTATATCGTAAAGCCAAACACCTTCAGCTCTGTCGACAACAATTATATCTTCTTCCATCCAATCTTTCATCTGAGTAAAAGGATGCCACACATATTTTTTGTCTTTATCGATCAGATTCATCATATCTCTCCTTGAAAAAATTATAGAAATTTCTCAGCGGATTTTTTCATTACCGATACCAAGTTTTCAATATCTTCATCCGAATGAACAGCCTGAAGGCTGATTCTAAGCCGTGCCTCGCCTTCAGGTACCGTCGGATACCTAACGGCACCAACCAAAATACCGTTTTCGGCTAAATAATCGCGCATACTAACCACAAGATTGTTATCGCCGATAATTACGGGAACAATCGGCGTAATCCCGTCAATAACGTTAAAACCTATGGTTCGCAATGAATTTCTTACAACCCCGCTTACTTGAAATAACCTGTCTCTTCTCCATGGTTCGGACTCGATTATTTCTATTGCCTTAATTGAAGCCGCGCATAATAAAGGCGGAATGCCTGTAGTATATATAAAACTTCTTCCTTTGTTAATAAGGAATTCTTTCAATTCATTTTTTCCGGCAATAAACCCGCCCAGAACCCCACAGGCTTTGCTTAATGTTCCCATATGAATATCGATATCATTCTCAAGCCCGAAATGATCCGCTGTTCCCGCTCCTCGTTTGCCAAGAACGCCGGTAGCGTGAGCATCGTCAACCATAACAGAAGCGTTATATTCTTTTGCCAAACCACAGATTTCAGGCAATGGAGCTATATCGCCATCCATACTGAAAACACCATCGGTAACAATCAGAATCGGTTTCTTTAAGGCAAACCGTTCAAGCACCTTTTTTAAATCAGAGGGATCGTTGTGCTGATATATACGTAGAGTAGCCCGCGAAAACCTGCAGGCATCAAATAAACTCGCGTGGATCAGTTTATCCGCCAGAATCAATCCCTCTTCATGATGCATAAGGGTTATTATACATCCGAGATTAGCCATGTATCCCGTCGGAAACACCAGAGCGGCCTGTTGCCGTTTTAAACCAGCGATTTTTTCCTCAAGTTGAGAATGTATATCATAATTCCCGGATATTAAACGAGATGCACCTGCCCCCACACCATATAATTCCGAAGATTTTTTTACCGCCCCGATCAAACGGGCATCCGAGGCAAGGCCGAGATAATCATTTGACGCGAAATTAACAATCGCTTTGCCGTTTAACATTTGTCTATCCGAATCATTCCCGGGGATAATTTCACTCAATTGACGGTATAATCCCGCATCGTGAATATAGCTTAACTCTTTATTTAACAAAAAGTTATCGTTCATCAGTCTATTTCCGGATCAAATTTTCGAAAAAGGATACCCGCCATCGGGCCTCCAAAACCATACGATAAGTTTATAGCGTTAACCAATTCTTTTTTCTTCGGCTTTTCCGGATTATAATTCAAATCGCATTCAGGATCAGGATCGTCAAGCCGGATCGTAGGCGGTATTTCCTGATTATAAACAGATAAAACAGTTATGATCGATTCCACCGCACTTCCCGCCCCCAGCATATGCCCTGTAAGAGGTTTTGTCGCGCTTAGATCTATATCAAAAGCTTTCTCGCCGAAAACCTTTTTTATGGCTCTGGTCTCCGCTATATCATTCATTTTTGTCGCGGTACCATGAAGGTTAATGTAATCAATCGGATTTGTACCCTTATCAGTCAACCTGGATAGTATTTCGGCGATTACTTCTCCATCAGGGTTCATTGAAGTCATTCCGCTTGGATCGTTTAACACCGACCAGCCGTCAATCACGGCATACGGCTTTTTCCCTCTTTTTTTCGCCGATTGAGCGGTTTCAATAACCACAACCCCGCTACCTTCGGAAATAAAAAATCCGTTCCTGTTTTTATGAAACGGCTTAAAATTGCCGTAATCATCGGTAAGTACATTCATGTTTCTATATGATGATAAAAATGCTGTTTCAGGTATTACCTCAACACCGCCGCCAAGCATAATATCCGAATCGCCGCTTAATATTATCCGGCATGCGGTGATTATTGCCATCAAACCGGTTACACAACTTGCGCTCAAACTGAGCGACGGCCCCTTGAAACCAAACTTTTTCAATAGGTAAACACACGGAATTTCAACACTCCCCGCTATAGGCGCGTTAAAATCAGGCGTATAATGGCCCGCAACAAGATGTTTTATCGCCTTAACCCATTTTTCCGATCTACCCATCGTCGGGCGTGCGCAAGAGATTATCGCGCCAAGATCCAGCCTCCCTGCCAACCCCGCGTCCTCAATAGCCAAACCCGATGCCTCATGGACAAATGCCCTGCGCTGATCAGAATAAGGTTTTTTCTTATGTATGAACTTCCCAAGCGCCTGGAGTTTTTTTTCGTTAATATGAATCACACCGTTTTTACTCTCGGCAAGATCGGCTTCTTCGCAAGGGCAACCGCCGATAATATTCTTCCAGAATTTATCCACTGAACTCCCATGAGGAGTAACCAGCCCTATACCTGTAATCCATAACTCTTTGTTCATAACCATCCCACAATTCTGCTATCGAGATTGAAAATTTGACCCGAAACAGAATTCATTCCGCACAAACCTACAATAAATTCCGCAGATTCCCCGGCATCAGTTAACCTTCCGAGAACATTCTCTTCCAGTGCTTTATCTTTAACCTTTTGACAGGATCTCGCACCCATTCCCGCATTCATAAATCCGGGCAAAACCGCATTCACTTTTATATCGTAACGCCCGACTTCTTTTGCAAACGACTTAACCGCACCGATCAACCCGGCTTTAGATGCACTGTAAACACTCTGCCCTTCACGACCACAGGAACCTGAATATGACGATACCGCTATAATACTACCGCTATTTTGGTTTATCATATGGGGCAAAACAGCTTTTGCTGATGTAAAAAATCCTTTCAAATTGATATCCACCATCTCATTTATTTCCCAATCCGCTGTCTTAGCCAATATATTATCGTAATTGACCGCCGCGTTTACCACAAGAACATCAATTCTTCCCCATTTATCCATTATTTTTTCCGTATACGCTGTATTCTCAGCCAAACTCGAAGCGTTAACCTTATCCCACAAGAAAAACTCATTATTAAGTCCGGTTCCTTTTTTTGACGTATACGCGACAAAATACCCATTTCCTCGAAATTTATTCAACAAAACCGCGCCAAATCCCCCTGTCCCACCGGATATAAAGGCTACTTTTTCGTCAACCTTGATTTTTTTTTGGTTAACAACCATATAAATTTTTTCATTTTTTAAGTTATTTTGAATTTAAATACAGGAATAGCAGATTAGATCAGTCTGCAACAATTTTTACCATCCCATTTGGCTTTATAAAGAGCTTTATCAATATTGGAGATAATGTCATCGGTATTTAAACCGTTTTTCTTTCCCTCGCACAAACTCGCGCCAATACTTATTGTGGTATTTATATTTCCGCTATCTGTCTTGAAAAAAGTTTTCTCAACTTTTTTTCTGATTCTCTCACAAATCTGTTCAAGCTCAACTCTTTGCGATATATTCGGCAAAAGCGCGATAAATTCTTCCCCGCCGTAACGCCCGATTATATCACTTTCACGCAGGTTATCGCGCAAAATATCAGCTATTTTTTTTAACACCTCGTCTCCAAACGGATGTCCGTAATTATCGTTTATTTTCTTAAAATCATCCACATCCAGCATAATACATCCGAAACTTTTATCGTATCTGGAAGATTTTTTCAGCTCGATCTGTAATATTTCGGTAAAATACCTTCTATTAAAACACCCGGTAAGATAATCTCGCACTGCAAGTTCCTGTAACTCATCCTTAGCAGTGCGGAGTTCATCCTGAAGCGATTTTATTCGTAACATCGATTTTATCCGGGCCATTACTTCCTTTATATCTACAGGTTTTGTAATATAATCATCGGCACCGGTATCAAGCCCTTCTATTTTGCTTGATATATCGTCGCGGGCAGTTATCATTATAATAGGTATATAGTTATCCTTTATTTCCATTCTAACCTGCCTGCAAACTTCAAAACCGTTTTTTTTCGGCAGATTCAAATCAAGAAGTATTATATCCGGGATTTCTTTTAAAACCATATCTATCGCTGCTTCACCGTCGTAAGCCATAACAGTCCGGTAACCCAAGGCATTTAACCCTATCTCCAGCATCTCAACAATTTTTCTGTCATCATCCACAATCAAAATTTTCGGCATTTTACAATCCTTTAAATTAAAGGGGTAATTATAAAAAAAATAAATTATAGTTACAATATTTTATAGATCAATGCTAAACTTATTTTGTAAAATTTTTCTTATCTTCAAATATTTTTAACGGGAAACCAATATATTTATGTATTCTAACATTTTTAATCGGAATAATATAAGAAATTTCATAAAAATAGAATTTTTAATTTTCACCGTTTTATTTTTTTTTAATAATTACCAGGTTTTTCCCGCCAACAAAAAGTTGACTATTGTCCCGTTATCGGCAAACACCGCTCAAATATGTTACGCACTTGGTTTGAAGGATAATATATTATATATACCTTCAGATCTTCAATGGCCGCAGGAATTGACAACAAAACCTAAATTGACCAATGAAATTGCGCCAAAAAAAATCATATCCCTTAATCCAGGCTTAGTATTGGCTGATAAATCATCTACCCCGCCAAAAATAATGGCTGAATTCATAAACGCGGGACTTGATGTAAAGATCACTTCCAACGATACAATTGATGAAATCTATAAAACAATTAGTTTAATCGGCAAATCAACAAAAACAACAGAAAAATCTGATAAATTAATAAAAGATATGAAAAATAAGTTGGATTTGCTAAAAAAAATTATCGCGGATACCAAATCCAATCCGAAGGTATTGATGATAGTCAACACAAGTCCAATAACAATACCTCAAAAGGGATCTCTTCTGGACGAACTTATCCGCATAGCCGGCGGAGATAACATTACATCATTTACCAACAACAATAATACTCTTGAAAATATACTTAACGTAAAACCGGATATTATTATTGAGTTAGTTGATAATCCTTCTGACGAGAGACAACTTGATGACGTATACAAAAGATGGGCAAAATATAAGAATGTCCCTGCGGCAAAGAACGGGAATATAAAGGTGATACCAGGCAATGAGTTGCTCGTCGCAAGCCACAGGATAGTGGAAGGAGCAATTATTCTTGCGTCAGCCATTCACCCTGATAAGCGGGAAGAGATTCTGAATTTAATAAGAAACGATAAATGACCATCATCTTATGATACAAAAAACAATAAGAATATCGTAAATAGCATGTGTGTAAACCGCTATGGAAAAACCACGGAGTTTATAGACAAGACAGAAAAACAAACCGCCAGCCAACCTGAATAAAAAAGAATAAAGAGAAAATTTTTCTCCGAATATCCCTAAATAATGAATCAATGAAAAACCGCATGATGTTATAAACGCGGCAAAAATTCCGGCAAAAACAGTATCAAATTTAAATATTTTCATTAATAAAACCGAAATACCACTGAATAAAAGTACCCTGAACAACAATTCTTCATATATTCCGGCACCCAATGATAGAATCAAACCTGCCCAGCTTTTTTCTATTTGCGCTGTAGAACAGGTAATTACAGAGAAAAATTTTAATATAAAAAAAGAAAAAAGAAGGGAAAAAAATAAACTTTCCACAAGCATCATAATGTAATAATACCAGTGAAACACAAGAAATTCTTTTCGCGGCCTGAAAATAATTAGAAATATAAGAAGGGCCAGAACTGAAACCACAAAAAATGTCGAAATACCGCAGTATTGGATAGCAAACTTAATTAACACATCCACAAGATTGCGGATCTTGTCCATCGAGTTCCTGTAAACCCACCAAACACCAATCTCATAAAAAAGAAATAGCGGTACAACAAGTAGTATGCTGTAGTAATGATGGTGTGTATATCGTAAATACGCTTTTAAAAAATTCATAGCCATTTGATTTTAATTTGACATAATAACGTCTTTGGTTGTATTTATGTATTAGTATATATTATGATTTTATTAAAATTTTAAAAAAAGAAATTTTAATTTTTTTTGAAGGATAACATAAAAATGAATTTAGCTATGCTTATTGAAGATAGTGCGCGGATGTTCGCGCAAAAAAAAGCAATGGTTTTCAATAAAAAGGTATATAAATACCGTTCACTTAACGAAACCATCAACCGTTACGCAAATTTATTTTTAGAAAAATACCGCATACAAAAAGGAAAACATGTCGGGATACTTCTTAATAATTCACCTGAATACATTATTCTTTCTCTCGCAGTTATAAAAACAGGCGCTACCATAATTCCCATAAACAGGTTTTTAACAGCGCGGGAAATAAAATTTATCGTCGATGAAAGCGATATGGCGTACCTGATATCATCTTCTGATTTTAAAGAAAGTTTTCAGGTATTGTCTTCCTGCGAGAAACTAAATAAAATTCTTTCTGCGGATATTACGGCAACCGGCGAAAAAATAGATTCGATTCCCACCGATGTAAATTGTTATTCAAGTGAAAACCTGAATCTGAAAATATCCGAAAACGATCCGGCAATAATTATTTTTACTTCAGGAACAACAGGATACCCGAAAGGGGCGATGCTCTCACATAAAAATTTAATAAGCAATGTATTAAGCTGTACAGAAGCAATAAAGGTAACGCATAAAGACAATCTGCTTCTCGCTCTGCCAATGTTTCATTCGTTCACCTTTACAGTATGCATACTTATGCCCCTGGCAAAAGGAGCGGCTATTATCGGGCTTCCTTCAATAAAACCTTTTTCACTTGTGCTAAAGAGCATACTACTTAACAGAATAACCATATTTATTTGTATTCCAAAAGTTTATGATATTATTTCGGAAAAAAGAATTCCATTTTTTCTTAAACCGTTTATAAAAATACGGCTTTGTATATCCGGCTCCGCTCCTTTATCCGCAAAGACTCTGGAGAGATTCAAGAAAAATATTCGGCTTCCATTGCTTGAGGGATACGGATTATCGGAAACATCGCCTGTCGTATCGGTAAACCCGATTTTCGGCGAACAGAAACCCGGTTCCGTCGGATTGCCTGTAAAAGGAGTTAAAGTAAAAATATTTGATGACAACCAAAATGAAGTCCAATTGGGAGAATCCGGTGAAATAGCCGTAAAAGGCGACAATGTGATGCTTGGATATTATAAAAAACCACAGGAAACCTCAGAAACAATTAAGAACGGATGGCTTCTTACCGGTGATATAGGTAAACTCGATGAAGATGGATATATTTATATCCTCGACAGAAAAAAAGATATGATCCTTATGCAGGGCATGAACATATACCCGCGAGAAATTGAGGAAGTGATACTTTCTCATCATTGCGTCGAGGAAGCGGCGGTAGTTGGTATAAAGGAAGAAAACCATGGTGAAATACCGATCGCGTTTATAGTTGTTAAAGAAGGATTCAAAGTAACCAACAGGGAACTTGCAAAATTCTGCAAAGAACGGTTAGCAAGTTATAAATGCCCAAGAAAATATATGTTTCTCGATAAACTTCCGCGTTCATCCGTAGGGAAAATTCTAAAAAAAGACCTTATGGATATTTTAGATTAAATTTGAACTGCTCAGAAGTTTATTTACTATCTGATTTATCTCGGAAAACTTGAATGGTTTCTTCACAAACGCATGGCCGGGAAGTTCGATTTTGTCTCTTTCCTTATCATCAATATTCAATCCGGTAATAAAAACTATTCGAGGTTTGCCGTCAGCGACTTTTATTTTTTTTACGGATTCGACCCCGCTTATACCCGGCATCATTATATCCATAAAAATAATATCGAATTTTCTGGATTCACATAAATCAACCGCTTTTTCACCATCGGAAACAGACGATACTTTATGCCCTGATATTTTGAGCATCTCGGCAAGTAGTTCCCTGATTCCATCTTCATCATCCACAATCAGAATATCAGCTTTTTTTGAATTTTTGAAATTTTTTGAGATCCCAATGTACTCAGAACCATGATCCTTCTCAAGTTCGTTTTTGTAAGGTGAATCTACAGGTAACTTTATCATAAACAACGCGCCTTTTCCATATTCGCTTTGCACTTCGAGCATACCACCATGGCTTTCTATAACACCCACAGATACCGATAAACCCAATCCTGTTCCGGGAACCTCATCAGAACCCCAGACACCTTTTGTTGTAAAAAACGGTTCGAATATTTTTTTCTGGAACTCTTTTTTTATACCATGCCCTGTATCAGCAATACTAATAATAACATATCCATCTTTTTCAGCGATATTTATGGTTAATAATCCGCCTTTATTGCGCATAGCATGGCGAGCGTTAATAATCAGATTCAAAAATACCTGCTGTAAAAGCGATATATCGCATATTATCTTTGGAACTTCACAGTATCTTCGAATTATTTTAATATTGTCTTTTTCAATGTCCCGTTCAATAAGAGCGATAGTTTCCTCCATCGCTTCCCTCAGATCGGCATAATCTATTCTCGATTTCGACCTTTTTGAGAACGATAACAGGTTCTGCGCAATAGTTTTTGCTCTTTCTGAAGCATTCAAAACAACCTTTAAAGCTTTGTTGCAGGTTGTAAGATCAGCTTTTTGCACCGCGAGCTCAGCATAACCCTGCATCATACAAAGCAAATTATTAAATTCGTGAGCTACACCACCCGCCAAAGTTCCAAGAGCGGCCATTTTTTCAGAGTGAATAAGCTGGTCACGGGTTTTTATCAACGTTTTGTTAATGTTCTCAAGTTTTTTGGTTCTTTGTTTTACTTTCTGCTCAAGAGTTTTGTTTATCTCTTCCATCTCCTTGAACAGATGTACGTTTTTTAAAGCAATGGCTATCTGGTTGGTTATCATGGTGAGCAGGTGCTCTTCTTCCGGACCGAAAGCATTTGCATTGTTATGGCTTAAATTCATAACTCCAACTGTCTCTCCACCTGCTTTTAGAGGCAAACAAAGCAATGACTTAATATGATTGTTGATATTATTTATAGACACAAACCGTTCATCGATAGTTACATCGCTTATCAGAATGGATTTACCTTCTTTAGCTACTTTTCCGGCAACACCTTCATCCAGTTTGAAATGATAATGGGGAGAATCGGTTTCATAAAATATTGCCTTATTCTCAACCGGCGACCAAAGCGCTTTGAGAATCAGGCATTTCTTTTTATTATCAAGTACCATGATCGAACAATAACGAACATTGATTTCATCTTTGATTGTATCGATAATAGAACAACAGACCTTTTTTATATCAGGAACATACTGAAGAGAATCGTTGATTCTTCTAACGATTGATAATTCATGGATTTTCTTTACCAATTGCCTGTTTGTTTTTAATAATGTTGAGTAATATAAACTTTCTTTTTTATCCATGACCGGAAGACCGTAAATATTAAATTTTCCTCAAAATTTCAAAATCGATAATATATTGAATTTTTATGTTACAAAATAATTTATCGACATTGCATTATATTAATTTAATTATTTACATATTTTCTCCCCTTCCAGGCCATACCCTTGCCTGAATAATAAGTTATCGCGGAATTTATATGCAGAAATACCGTAAACATACCTCCTACAGGTATAGTCAAAATATATTTATTTGAAAGGTTTAACAATCTGTTTAACTGCAATCTCATTATTATAATTACACATAGCGGCAACAAAGATAACAAAATTTTTGGTATATCGGCTTGTTTTACAAAAAATAACGAAAAAGGAACTATAAATGGCGCTATTTGAGTAAAAAACACGTATCCACAAGCGTAAATAGTCGATAAAATATTTTCTCCCGCCGCGAAAAAAATATTTTTGGTGAACCCTTCGATAATCTGATTGTAATTCCGATACATTCTCGTAGAAACAATCTTTCTTCCACCGGAAATAGCGATTCTGAAACCCGCTTTTTTCACAAGATGCGAAAAAGCAAAATCCTCAACTACTTTGCTTTTTATCGATTCATGTCCGCCTGTTTTAAAATATACTTCCTTTTTTATGGCAATGAACTGGCCTGTTGCCCTTGCAACCTGTGACTGCGCATTATTGACTTTGCGTATCGGGAACCTTGTCCCAAACCATAGGAATACATTTGGGAGAATCACATTTTCCCAGAAAGATTCCATTATCTGGCCCGTCATGAGACTAAAAAAGTCAAAGTTACCTCTCTGCACAGCAAGCATCACAGAATTAATCATGTAAGGGTTATGGCGCGTATCGGCGTCTATGAATAAAAACCAGTCCCCTTTAGCCGCCAAAGCACCTTGATAACAGGCAAAACTTTTCCCGACCCACCCTTTAGGAAGCGGTTTTTCTTCCACCAACTTTACTTTCGGATGTTTTGAGGAAAATTCTTTTATGATTTCCCGCGTCCCGTCAGTAGAATCACCATCGACAACAAGTATTTCATAATCGGGATAATCCTGGTTCACCAGAGAATCAAGGCATATCCGTATATTGTCTATTTCGTTGCGTGACGGTATAACCACGGAAACAAAAGGATGTTCACGTTCCAAATAAGGTTGCGGCTCAATATCCTTATATCCAAGAGCATTCAGCCATGACAAAAAAATAAAAATAAAAACCGCGATAAAATAAACGGCAAGCGAAATAAATATTACATCATCCATGATCAAAACCTTTTGTTTACCATTTCAACAACCTGTTTAATAACCTGATCCACATTATAATACCTGTAACTCCCGAACCTGCCTGCAAAATCCAGGTTATCGTAATTTAATCCGCTCAAAATAGCATCACGAGCAAAACTCATATTCAGGTCATGCAGAATATACGCATATTTGTTCCATTCGCTATACACACCAACAATATCCGAGCGATTAAACATTCCAAGATCAGCTATACTATCGACTATTGTTGCGACTCTTGATTCGCTTGCACCCTCTGTATCTGTAGCAGGATAAGTTGCCTCACACAAAATTGAAGAATGCCCGGCAGGACAAAGATTATCGCTGTAATTACTGAAAAAAGTAATTCGATTCGCCTCACTCTGATTCTCATAAGGCAAATAAACCCACGAATACGGTAACGTACTTTCTTTTTTTAGACAAATAAGTACCGAGCAAAGCGATATATACTTCAGCCGGTTAAACTGATCTTTTATATCTTGCGGTATAAAATCGGATATTTTTCCAAATTCATCAAGGGGTATTGTACTGACAACTCTGTCAAATGATTCTCCGTTTATCACCCAGTCAGATCCATTTCTTGAAATTTTTGAAACAGGAGTATTCAGTCTGATTTTATTCTCCACAGGTTCGGCAACAGCGTCAATAAAAGTTTGAACACCCCCATGTTTCGGATAATAAAAAGATGACTGGTGTTTGTAACCTTCCGTCTGGATTCCCAGAGCGGATTTCACAACATCCCTTACCGGTGCGTGCGGGATCCGGTTCTCTATCCAATCGACACTCATATTCGACGGGTCCGTGCACCATATTTTACGATTATAAGGAACCATGAAATGTTTACACAACCCATCGCCAAAATAGTCGTAAATAAGTTCACCGAAATTACTGTAACTTTTTCCATTGCGGTTAACGGAGGCATTGATAAACCCGATTAAACACTCGTAACGAATATCCGAAGGCAAATCCGCAAGCCCGTTTTCAATAGGATATTTTATGAATTTATCATGCATGAAAATTTTCGTATTGCGCTTATGTTTATATAAATTATCCTCACCTAAAAACGAGATTATAAAATCAAGAATATCTTTATGGACAGAATGAAAGATATGGCCTCCGCCGACATCAAACAAAAAATCATTAGATAATTTTCGTGTTCTGCATAAACCGCCGGCTTGAGGGTATTTTTCGAATATAGTGATGTCATACCCCTTTTTATAAAGCAGATTACCGGTCATTAAACCGGTTATGCCCGCACCGAGTATGGCAACTTTCATCAATATGTCTCCGAAATTCTGTGATTTTTCCGGGTAAGTTTTATATATGGTATTCTGCGTTCAAGAAAATCAGAAACAGCAAAATTATATGCCTCAAATTTTTCTATATGAGCAAGATGCCCGGCATCATCAATCAATTTCAGTTCCGAATCGTGAATATTCTTCGATAAATAAACCGCGTCGTCCGGTTTAGTTACTTTATCGTATTTTCCCCATATAATTAATGTCGGGGCTTTAACGTCTTTCACTTTATCCCTGATATCATCGAATATAACGTGTTTTAACCCACGGACAAACGCCCTGTTGTTAGCATCATACAGTTTTGTCCCGAAATATTTTCTGCGATACAAAATCCTATGCCGCACAAGTTCTTCAGATCTCGGGGAAACGTGATACCATGACCACTCGATATGATCCCGCATCTTCTTCTCAGAAACATCTCTGAAGCGTCCTTCGGTTATATACCATTTAAGCATGAGTTTCTCAAATACTCCATAAGATGGCCTTACACCTGTCGAACTTCCTATTACCAGCGCGTCAACCTTATCGGGATAAGTCAGGCAAAATTCCAGAGCTATATGCGCCCCCAGAGAGTTTCCGATCAACGTAGCCGACTGGATATTCAATTTATCCATAAACTTAGAGACAAATCCGGTAAAATAATTTATATCATAAGATACATCAGGGAAATCCGATTTGCCAAATCCGGGAAGGTCAACGGCAATAACCCTGTATTTATCGAAAAAATAAGGGTAATTATACCTGAAATTATGAATGGATAAACTCAAACCATGGATAAATAGCAGGACATCCCCATTTTTTACGCCATCATCAATATAGCAAACCTTAACATTGTCTATTGTAATATATTTCTCATTGCCGATGTAACGTGTCTCAACATATTTCTCGGCGGGATTTATGGATGTATCCATTTTATAATCAAAAGAATATGTCGAATCGACATAAGTAACTATTTGATATAAAACAAGAATTAATGCCAGATTTATTTTCATGGAAAATAATTTCATCATATCAACCGTAAAATGAGATAATTATTATATTTAGACCTCAATTTTATTTTGCGTCTCTTTTTTATATTTAGATAAAGCAAACAACGGGAAAAAATCTTTGTACATATGATACCTTATGTAAAAGGCATTCGGAAACCCCGTGCCGGTGAATTCTTTTTCTTCCCATGAACCGTCCTGCAGTTGTTTTCCGATAAGAAAATCAATACCTCTTTTAACTCTTGAGTCATTGGCATATCCGTAAGAGATAAGGGCTATCAGCACCCATGCGGTTTGCGATGGAGTACTCGTTCCTCTGCCGGCGAAAGTATCTCTTTCATAAGATCTGCATGACTCACCCCAACCGCCATCATGATTTTGTATCGCGAACAACCAATCTATAGCACGCTTCACATATGGTTCGTCTTTGCTCTCTCCTATCGCCGCAAGGCCCGCAAGTACGGCCCAGGTACCGTAAATATAGTTCACACCCCACCTGCCGAACCATGGACCATCCGGATGCTGTTCGCGTTTTAAATAATCTATGGCGAGTTTTACCGGTACAAAATCTTTGCCATAACCTAAAATCGCCAGAAGTTCTATTATTCTGCCTGTGATGTCAGGGCAACTCGGATCGAGCATAGTCTTAAAATCGTTAAACAGTATCAAATTGTATACCGGATTATTCACGTCTTTATCGAAAGCGCCCCATCCGCCATCGGTATTTTGCATATTCAAAAGCCACATCAAACCCTTTTTTAAACGGCTAGCTTTATCAACTCCTGATACCCCGTTAACGTTTAGTAACGCCAGAATAACCGCGCTTGTATCATCGGCATCGGGATAAAATTCATTGTAATATTCAAACGACCATCCTCCGGGTTGAGCTTGTGGTACTTTTATTTTCCAATCACCGTCTCTGGTTGTTTGTCTATTATAAAGCCATGATGCCGCTTTTACTAAAGATTCATCCCTGTCACTAATCCCTGATTCGGCAAGAGCAATCGTTGTCCATGCAGTATCCCACACAGGTGATACACAGGATTGCTGATGGATGGAATTCTCATCCTCGATATGAAACCGCTCTATCGCCTCAAACCCTTTTTTTATTGGAGTAAAATCATTATTATATCCAAGCGTTTTAAGAGCCATTATCGAAAATGCCATCGCAGGGAAAATACCTCCCCAATCGCCTGATTTATCCTGGTGGTCAAGTATCCATTTTTCGGCTTTTTTTATCGCGAGTTTTTTTGATATTTTTATCGGACTTTTTTCGAGAATTTTTAAAATTCTATCCGCCCCGATAAAAAAATTGTGCCAACTTAAAAAGTTGTCATCCTTCTCAAAAGAAAAGTCAACTTCATCCCTTGGGATTGTATATAACTCATCAATATTAGCAGACTCAGGAACATGTATTCGCGGTTTAATTTCCATCAGAACCGTAAGCGGCACAACACATATACGTGCCCACGAGCTGAACTCATAAATATTAAACGAGCAAACTCTGGGTATATAAATTATCTCTACAGGAATCGAAGGAGTACCTTCCCATTCAAATTGTCCGAAAAAAGAAAGGTTGATTTTTGTAATCACCCTTGATTTCATTACACCGCCCGATTTCAGGATAAATTCCCGCGCTTTTTGCATAAAAGGCTCATCTTTGCCGTATCCGGCAAGTTTCAACACGAAATATGATTCAACGGAAGCGCTGATATCTCCCGGTCCACCATAATAAATCGGCCAGCTTCCATCCTCACTCTGTTTCGAAATTATATAATTAGCAGCTTTTCGCACTTTCTCATGATCAACCATATCCATAAAATACATCAGCATTATGTATTCCGCTGTAAGGGTCGTATTGGCTTCAAGCTCGCCTATCCAGTGACCATCAGGTTTCTGCTGAGATAGAATATAATCCCTTGATTTTGATATTGTTTGCGAAACAATGCAATTATCATCAGTAACTATATCGTTGCCTGTCTTAAACTCTTTATCCAGTATTTTATTTACCGATTCGATAATTGCGGAAGTATCAAGAGATTTATATAATCCTACTTTCGATTTTATGCGGGAAAATATATTGGGATTTATAAATCCATTTATTATATTTACACGCTCTTTGCTACTCATTGCATATTTCCCTTATTTTATACATTTACTCTTTCTTTTATTTTACGCTATCATAATATTATAACATATATTACTATAAGCAATATTTTAAGGGATTAAATTATGGTAAATTCAGTCCTTATCGTCAAGTATATTTTAATATATAACAAACAGCAGTGTTGTTCCCAATATTTCTAAGGTATCTTTATGATTTATGAAAAAGAAAATTTATTGCTCCATTCATGTTGCGCCCCCTGCTCACCTTACGTAATGAAGCTGTTATCGGAAAAATACAATATCAGTATTTTTTTCTACAACCCCAATATTCATCCGAAAGAAGAATATGAGTTAAGAGTTAATGAGATAAAAAAACTCTGCGCTGAAACAGGAACAGACCTTATTCTTGGCGATTATGATACGGATTTATGGTTTCAATCCGTTAAGGGATTGGAAAATGAACCGGAAAAAGGTAAACGGTGCGAAATATGTTTCCGGTTGCGCCTTAAATCTTGCATGCAAAAAGCTGAGGAACTAAAAATACCATACGTAACAACTACATTAACAGTAAGCCCTCTTAAAAATGCCTCCACAATAAATTTCATCGGCAATAATCTCGCATTAGAATATGGAATTCATTTTCTTGCCGAAAATTTTAAAAAACAAAATGGTTTTAAACTCACTTGCGAGTTAGCAAAAGAATATAATTTTTACAGACAGAACTATTGCGGATGCATTTTCAGCCAAAGAATCAAATAATCATTAAAATAATTTTTTTATTATGTTTTTTATAAAAAATAAATATTTTTATTGACTTTTTATACATTCTAAAGTAATATAATGTAAAATAATGAAATAATTATGCTTTTTTATTATTTTTAAGTAGTTTCATAGATTTTTGTATATTATACTGTTTTTTATTAAATTGTTATTTTGTTTAAAGATTTCGTAATTAAAATTGTTTGTAAACAGTTTTTGTTTTATTTGAAATTTATTTTATTTATTTTCGTCAAAATTTATAAAGAAATAAAAGATGTCTAACATAACAACCAAAAAAAACGGAGTTGGTTATGAAACTTATAAACATGTTGCTTAAATTACAGGAACTTGAGAACAAATGCAAAGAAAGTAATTTAAGCGAAACAGAGAGAGAACATATCTCAAGCGAAGTCACCTTGATCAAGGCGCAAATTCCACACGACATCGAAACAAGATTTTACAAACTTTATAAAAAACACGGTGAAGCTGTTGTGATAGCTAATGGCGGAGTATGTCATGGTTGTTACATAAATTTGCCATCCAGTCAGGCAATTGAAATAAATTACAATGAAGAACTTAATGTGTGTCAAAACTGCGGCAGATTCATCTACATTGATTCAAAAGAAACTATTGCTATCTTCTGAGAAACCGCCGTTTTTTTACATATAACAAAAACACAAAAATCAGTATGTCTTTCCCACTGATTTTTGTGTTTTTTTTCGTTATAATATCAATCCGAATCTTTTTCAAAAATAATTATCTAATTTTTATAGATAAAACTATCGTATTTTAGTATATAATCAAAATAATGATAAAAATAATAATGAAATATATTTGTTCATCCATATCTAATTTTTTAATTGTTTTTCTTTTACTGGCAAACCATTGTTCGTCAGATCAAAACGAAGTTGGCGAATCGCTCTACAGCGATTGCGATTCCATATCAACATCGACATCGGAGAATGACAACGATAATTCCCCTTCAGATTATGATCCGGAAAATAAGAAATTAATTTCGGAAAATTACATTAAAATTCAGGAGAAATTGAGTTCAAACGACCTTGAAAGCGCAATAATTTTATTAAAAGAAACCGAATTGCTTGATCCGGAAAATAAACTAACAACAAAAAACCTGGCCAACACATTAAATAATTACGCAGTCTCACTCGCTGAACAAGGAATTTATGATAAAGCTATCGCTAACATCGAGGAAGCATATGTTATCGATAACACCAACGAGCAAATTTCAGAAAATTATTATAAAATTATTCTTGCCTGCGCTATAAGGTATTACGAACAAAAAAACTGGTTCGAATCTATAAATTATTATACTTACCTGATCCAGTTCGGCAAAGATACGCAACAGATAAATAATTCCATATCAGATATTTATTTTAACTGGGGAATGGAATTTCTTGCTAACAACCAGCCGGAATCAGCAAAAGATAAGTTTTTGCAATCTCTTGATATATACCCAGATAACAAAAATACCCTTTATCAGATGGGTATGTTGGAATACAACAAACATAATCTCGTTGAGGCAAAATACTATTTTGATAAACTTTTCGCCGTTGATTCTGCAAATACTGAGCTTGCCCAGATGCTTTCAAAACTGGATAAAGAAATCGAGATAGAACCTGATTTGAGCTATAAGGAAGATGACCATTTCGATATCCGTTATGAACAATCACTTGATAATAAACTCGTTACGGTATTAAAAAAAGAACTTGAAAGCGCTTACCGAAATATCGGAGCGCGTTTTTCATATTATCCTGAAGATAAAATAATCGTTCTTTTACTTAGCAAAGATAATTTCCAGTATACAACCAATCTTCCGCATTGGGTAGCCGGCATATACGACGGCAAAATACGCATCCCCATAAGCGATGATATAAATGAATTAAAGAAAACAATAAATCATGAATACATCCACGTAATCCTTCACCGATTAAGCAATAACAATATACCTCGATGGTTTAATGAGGGAGTAGCTGAATTTCTTTCGGAAAAAAATTATACATATTCATTATTAAAATTAAATATGATGAAAAATAATTTGATTCCCCATGAAAAACTCAACGCCGCAATCAATTCAGGGAATGAGGATCTGGTTAAGCTCGCTTATGAAGAATCAATGATGATAGTCGAATATATCTATACAAGATACGGCATAAACAAAATAAAGTCTATCACCGAATCATTTGCCCGGAGCAATTCCGATGATAACACTGTTTTTACCAATTTATCTGTCTCAAAAGATGATTTTGAGAAAAGCTGGAAAAAGTACGCAGTAAAAAAACTCTTATCTATTACGGAACAAAAAAAGTTACGTAGCCTGATTAAGTCCTGAGAAAAAATTTCTTTATTCTCTTGAGTTTGTTTCTGCTTGATGAAGGACAAGTATAAACATATGATCTCATCCTGCATAATGTCAACGCCATAATCGGATGAATGTTTTTGTAACAATGATGGCAATGAAACTTCATGAAATCCTTTTTTATAAGATACGGGCAACGCATATAAAATAGTCCTTTTGTTGATAATTATCGGAATAATACTTGAATCTTTGAAATATTTCAAAAAATATTTTATGATATTTGAATGATAATAACGTTTTTTAATTTACATGGAGGTTATCTATGAAAGCATCATATATTGAAAATTTTGGAAACGCGGATGTCATAAAAACAGGCAATCTGCCTGATCCTGAATGCGGTAAATCCGATGTCATAATCGAAGTTAAAGCGGCGGCTCTAAACCATCTGGACATATGGGTACGGATGGGACGACCGGGTAAAGAGATGCAATTCCCGCACATACTCGGCTCAGACGCTTCAGGTATTGTAAAAGCTACAGGATCGGATGTTCACGGTATAAGTATTGGCGATGAGGTTGTTATTAATCCCGGTATCGGTTGCGGATACTGCGATTACTGCCGGGCAGGCGAACAGAGCGAATGCGTATCGTTCGGGATTATGGGGTTATCGCGGGCAGGCACTTTCGCCGATTATACCGCACTTCCATATATGAACATATACCGCAAACCCGAACACTTGAGTTTTCAGGAAGCGGCGGCATTTCCTCTCACATACCTCACAGCATGGAGAATGATTGTATCGAAAGGAGAATTAAAACCGGGACAAACCATTCTAATTCATGGGATTGGCGGAGGAGTAGCCCAGGCGGCTCTCAAAATAGCAAAACTTATGGGAGCGAATATAATCGTTACTTCATCATCCAGGCAAAAACTCGAATCCGCCATAAAAAACGGTGCGCATCATGCCATTCTATATACTGAAAATAACATCGCGGAAAAAGTCAAAGAATTCACATCAGGACGCGGAGCCGATTTGATAATCGACTCTGTCGGCGCGGCAACAATGCAAATCAACCATGAACTGGCAAAAAAAGGCGGCAGGATCGTTCTTTGCGGAGTCACCAGCGGAGCGAAAACCGAGATCAACCTTCAGGCATTATACTGGAACCAACTCAAGATTTTCGGATCAACCATGGGCTCCAATAATGAATTCAAAATGATGATCGATTTTATCAACATAAACAAAATCAGGCCTGAAATTGATTCGGTATTCCCTTTATCCGATACGATAAAAGCTACTGAGCTAATGGAAAAAGGAGCTCAAACAGGTAAAATTATCCTTGATTTGACTCTCTGATTACTTTACAAACTCAGCGAGCCGAAACGTACGCGGGTTTCCGTACTGCCTGCAAATCGAGCTGGATAACATAACTTCCTGCGAATTGGAATCGGTATCGGTATCGCTCGGATCGATATTTAACCTGATCTTTTTCCCCGCTTGAGGTTTGAAATCTCCAAAAAAACCGTTGGGGAAAAACATCTCTATAACATATCCGCTGGAAACCTTTTTTACAAAATATTTAACCTGTCCGGTTTTTGCCTGTTCAAAAGACGACGGCACAAAAGCCCATATACTCTGTCTGACTTCGGAAAAGTTTCCGGGAGAAATGCCAAGCTGGTAATCATCATCATTCGAATAGGGAATATACTCATCCGATTCGTAATCGGTATCAAGACAAAACTCAATATGATCCCCGTTTATTATCTGGTCTTTTGTGTAATTTTGTACAATCTTATCATCAGTTACTTCAAATAAGGCGTATAAACCATCCTCATTCCACGCAAGCCTCGCATAACAGCTCAAATCCGACGGTCCTTTCCACCTTCCTTTGGTTACTTCATATATCAGATTCTTTTTATCCCCCACATATACTTTTTCTATTCCATCCCAATCGGATACGTTACCGTCGATATTCACGGATGATTTAACATAAGGTATCTTTATTATTTCCTGATCCGGATATACAGTCGCATCCTTAATTATTTTTCTTCCTTTGTTCATTTTCCTGTACGATTCCAGATAATGAATCGAAAAACCGATAAACGCAGGAGACGTTTGCAGTCTCGCGTTAACTTTTTCCAGAATTTCTTCCATCAGTTGCCATCCTTCATCCTCAAAAGTGATCGGATAATCGACACCCCATCTTTTTGAGGGTTCCTGTGTTTCAATACCGGATTCGATTTTCTTGTCCATTCTCCGGGCAACATCGACGAATTTCTGTGCTCTGTCGCCCATTAAACTGGCGTTATCGGTGTAATTCATCAATGTCAGGTAATCCACAGCGCTAAGAAGCTGTTCTATTTCCTGCTCATTCCAAAATGTCGGCACATCAAGGCCAAAGACAATATTTGGATTCATATTCCGCATCAACTCACCATATTTTTCAATCGATTCGAAAAATTTTTCCCTGAATTTAGGGTTTGTATGCCAAACAGGCAACGTATACGACTCGATATCAAGATGAACCCCATCCAATCGCGATTCAAGCGGTTGTTCGGAATTGTATTCAGACACGGCGTTGATTATGTTTGTTACTTCATAACCCTGATACCCCCACGCCGGATTACCGGATAAAAATTGAACACATATACCATTTGAATGAGCCTGAGTAATAAATTTCACCATTTTATTTTTCCAGACCTCGTCTTTGAGATAATATGCTTTGCAGTCGAGATATATGTTGGTAATAGATTTACCTGTGCCATGCGGGTTTTTCAGGAATTTGAAAAAACTGTTTCTCGCAAACCCATTATTAATTAACTCAATTCCCTCACCCCAAATCCAAATGGACCTGCTCAAATGAGGGCGCGAAAAAAAACGTTCCCTCCCCGTCATCTGCTCATCCTGGGAATAAGAATTGCTAATTATTAACATCAAAAAAACAACCGCAGTTAAAAACATTTTCATAAACATCTCCTGATAAAGATTAATTTTTATATATTATTTCGAACACGTTTATATATTCAGGTATCGAATTAACAATTAAAAAAAGCAATATGATTAATTTTTATACCAATTGATCGATATTATTATATGGATAAAACACAAAAGATAAAGAGGAATAATGACTCGACTAAAAGCTGACCTGCACATTCACAATAAATACGATATTCTCGATAGAGCTTACGGCACAAACGGGTTGGTTTCCCCATATAAAATAATAGATCTCGCCGTTGAAAACGGCTACCATGTTTTATCATTCACACATCACGGTGTACTTTACCACGATCCCAATGTAATCGACTACGCAAAAGATAAAGGAATAATACTGATTCCGGGCATAGAAGCGTTTATAAATCGCAAACATGTGCTACTGTATAACTTTAGACAAAAAATAGTCATAGATAGTTTCACTAAACTTGAAAAATTTAAAGGCGAAGAAAATCTCGTTATCGCCCCACATCCTTTTTACCCATGGAAATGTTGTTTGAAAAAAGATGTTTTTAAATATATGGACTGTTTTGACGCGCTCGAGTATTCACATTTTTACACCAACTTACTTAACCCGAATAGAAAAACGCTTGATTTCTGTTACACATTCGACAAAACAATTGTAGGGTTCTCCGATACACACATAAAAGAACAATTCGGCACAACGTATTCCCTGATTGACGTGGATGAAGTATCTGTCGAAGGTATAATCGACGCGATAAAAAAAGGAAGGGTTGAGGTTGTGTCTATTCCGCTAAACATGAAACGATTTGTCAAAATTTGCCTTTGGATGGCTGGCAGAATGAATTATATCAGCGGAAAAGAAATGCGTAAAAATATTTTATCTATCGAGAGTTATGAAACTTCTCATTCTGAAATCATAGATTCATCAAATCTCCTGTAAACCAAAAATAATCGATTTTACAGCAAAATACTGTATTACATAATTATCCGATCCCACTTCTGCAGATGGCAGATGAACAAACATTGAATCCGGTTTACCTTTTAATTTGTTCATTAAAGCGCAACTTATATAATACGATTGATTACACAAATATGTTCCCGCAAAATACGATATTTCGCTATCTATTTTGTTCGCGTACAATTTTTGTTTGATGAAATTCAAGTCTATCGATGAAAAAAACGCTTCTCTTCCACCCTGCAAAATTTTTTCGCCGTTTGCATAGTTTCCGGAATTATCCGCGATTTTGCTGGATATAACATTAAGAGCGACTTTTTCAAGATATATTATTTCCGCACCGGGTTTTATTCCCGTAAGTACACTATAGTCAGGATTGAATCCGATAATTTCTTTCTCAATAATATTATTAACCGTTTGAAAATCAACCGGGAGAACACAGCTCCTGATAATCAAACCTGCAATAGCTTCTTCACTATTGATTTCCAAAACCAAATCCGATGTATGGTTAACCTCAACACCGGGAAAAGAACCAAACCCGAATAATAATATTTTCATCCGCCATCCTTAAATATTTTCTTATTATCATATATTATGATATTTTATTTTAAATCAAACTTTTTTATTTATGATCAAAATGAGAATCAACGAAATTCCAAAATCATATTTTTTATCCATAGCCATTCTTTTATGGTTACTTTTCAGTTTTTTAATGTATAACCTACACAAAAAAAATGATATGGGCGACTTCATACCGCTTTATACTGCATCAAAACTCACATTCTATTCACAATCTATTAAAAAACATATGTACGACCACCATCCTATCCATTTTGATAGAGTAAATGACAGCATATTTTTGAAACTAACCAGAAAATCTGGAATTAATGTTAAAATTATTCATCCTTATGTATACCCGCCTTTTTTCGCATGGCAGATGAAACCGCTGGTATACTTTGGTTTTGGAACAGCAAAAATATTATTTCTTATTTTTAATATAATTTTTTTCTGCGTTGGTTTTTTCCTGATTTGCAAAGAACTCAACATTCACGAATATAAGATTTTAACTATTTGCTCCCCATTAATATTTTATTTCTTTTTTCCACTTAAATATTCTCTCGGCCTCGGTCAAACAACTCCATTTATATTTTTCCTAATCTCGCTTTCATATTATTTTATGAACCGCAAACATGATTTCACCGCAGGATTGATTTTAGGCTATTGTATAAGCATTAAAATCTCACCAATTTTTATTTTTTTACCTTTACTTTTAGGGCGAAAATATAAACTCGCATTTGCGTCTGTTATCGCGATAATATCATTTTTTGTGTCAAATATTCTTATTTTCAGCTGGGATTTAACATATATCTATATTAACCGAATCGCGGATATCTTTTTAAAAATCTCGTTTCCGGCTTGGAATAATGTATCTTTTCAAGCTATGTTAATGCGTTATAAAATCCCATTGGATTCAGTATTTTGGTATTTCCCGGTAAAACCTGATTTTAGCATTCAGTTAATAAATATAACATTTATCTTATCTATAGTTATTTTTTCCTCTATATCAGTTTTAAAAAATAAATATATGTTTGAGGATATAAAGAGGCTTAATGGATTTATTTTTTGCAACGGTATACTTTTATCTTTACTTGTCCCAAAAATAACATGGAATCATTACTTCGTCTATATGTTAATACCAGTATTATGGATATTAAACGAAACACGAAGGATAAAAAACAAACGTATAAAAATCTGGATTTTTTTATTAACCGGGCTTACATGGAGCTTTATAAGCGCTCACACCATATATCTTGCGTCTTTTGTTTTCTACAATGCACCGTTAAAAATACAGGGAGGATTTCCAAGCATGATTTTTTCTCTTCCCCTAATTGGCGGGATATGCATTTTTGTTATTCTAAACCTAATTCCGATACTAAAAAAAAATGATCTTCAATAAAATTATAGTAATAAAGAGGCTCCTAATCCCCAAAAGGATCAGGAGCCACATATTGAATTCAAACGATATACAGAATTATATTGCTACAACCGATTTTATTTCAGGTACGGCTTTTTTTATTTCTTTCTCGATACCCATCTTGAGAGTCATCTGCGACATGGGGCATGTTCCGCACGCGCCTCTAAGCTTTACTTTTACTATCCCATCGTCTGTGATATCAATCAGATCAACATCTCCACCATCGGCCTGCAACATCGGTTTAACCATCTGAATAACTTCTTTTACTTTATCTTTATCCATTTTCGATCTCCTTGTTTTCGATTTCTTAGATTCTATTTATGTGTTTTTGATTAAAATCTTCGAAATTTATTGATAGCCAATAAAAAATACAGATATTTTTATCCTTAAAAGCGCAATAGTCAAGAAAAATGAATTTTTTAATCAAATTTGTGTTGGAAAATAAAATTTTTCCATTAAAATAAACAAGAATAATCCAAGGAGGACATAATGAAATCAATCAGTAATTTTGCAAAATATCTTCTATTATTTCTAATGTTTACTTACCTATCTTTAACAAGTTCAGGATGCGCGCTTCTGCTAATTGGCGGCGCAACAGGAGCGTATATTTACGGACAACATCTTCAGAAATGCCAGAGATGCGGGAAAATGGTATCTGAAAACGCGCTTCATTGTCCCGAATGCGGAGTAATATTACAGCAAGAACCCGCGCAAAAAAAATAAGTTGAAAATTTATAAAAACAACTTTTTTATTTTTCTTTTTTTAGCTTTAACGGTTTTGGGAATATATTCGCCATCACTACGATATCCGTTTCTAAACTGGGATGATACGGTGTATATTGTTCAAAATCCATTATTTGATGGAAACTTTTTTTCATCAGTAAAAAATATTTTTTCATCGAATTATTTCGGCAACTACTTTCCCATCCATCTTCTAAGCTATCTGATAGAAATCAAGTTATTCGGTTATAACCCGTTTTTTTTTCATCTGGATAATATAATACTCCATATTTTTAACGCATTTTTCATTTTCCTGCTTTTTTACAAGCTAACCGCTAAATCGATGCCTGCTTTTACATGCGCAGTTTTGTTTGCTGTTCATCCGATTCATTGCGAATCGGTAGCTTGGGTTTCCGAACGCAAAGACACATTGTATCTTTTTTTTATGCTGGCTTCTTTTATTGTTTTATTGGAATATTATGACAAAAGAAAATTTCCGCATTTAATTTTTTCATTGATACTTTATATTTTAAGCGTTCTTTGCAAATCCACATCCATTGTTTTTCCATTTCTGGTTTTGATAACATTACCCGTATTCAAAAAAGCTTTTTTGGCGGCAAAACGAGATTATTTAACTCTTGTTCCCTATTTTTTTATATCTACCTTGATTGTGGTAATTCAAATGACCGCAGAAGAATCTTATGGGGGTTGGGGCGAGAAAATAAGTTTTTTTATGATAGCGGATATCATTGTGAGATATTTATTCCATGTATCATACCCAATAAACCTCTCTCCGCGATATAGTATTGAGGTGTCCTCCTTGTCGCCATTGTTAATTTTTATTATCTCATTGATTTTGATTTATTCCTGCTCAAAAAAACGGTTTTTCCGATGGAGCTTCTTATGGTTTCTGACAGGATTATTGCCTGTGCTAAACATAATCCCGATTCAAATAAAGATGGCGGACAGGTATATGTATCTACCGGGCATATCATTATATTTTTTATTTTCATTGTGGGCTGATAATCTTCTCAATTCAAATTTACGAAACAAAAAAATTGTTATCACATCGATTATTTTTTTAATTACATTTCTTTGCATCAGAAATATCTCTTACACAAGAACATTCAGCAATACAAAATCGCTCTGGCAAAGAGTATTATCCTCTGATAGAAACGATCCTTCCGCTCTTTTGAATATCGCGATAATCGATTATAATTCCACAGGCAACATAAATGAATCGGAACAAATAGTTAAGAAGGTTTATAAACTTGCGCCCAGCAATCCGGAGATACTCATCAAAATCGGAAAATTATTTTTTCTGGATGGGGAACTAACTAAATCGGAACAATTTATTAGAGAAGCCCTGTCTATTCCGAAAACGAAATATCAATTTCCCGAATCTCTGACTATTGCCATGCAAATCTACAAGCAAAAAAGCGATTTTGTTAATGAGAAAAAAATTCTTGATATAATCGGTTCATTAAAAACGTTTCAGTCTCAATTTAAAAATCTAAACGATAGTTTCTATAAAAGAATAAATCTTTATAAAAAATTAAATGATAACGAAAACAGCAATTCTATTGATACCAGCTTTATCAATTCCGCGCTTAAGTTATACTCTATGGGCAATATTGATGGAACAAAGCGGATTATCAATAAAGCAATTAAGTTTAACCTCAATAATCCCGATTTGTTTTTTCTATACGGGCTCGGATTTCTTTTGGAAAATGATAAAAAACGAGCGTATGATTTCTTTTCTAAAAGTATCAATTCCACAAACGGATTTTTCAATTTTTTCGCATCCGCCTTAATTAATAATCATAATATTGAGATTATTGAGGATATTTTAATTAAAGGATTGAAAAAATATGACAATAATCCCCTCTTATATCTGGAACTGGCGGTACTTTACGCTGAATCCGGAAAATTTGGTGAAGCTGAACAAATGCTCGGTAAAGCATTGCAGTCTAATGCGGCATGGGAATACATTCCCAGATCACTTTACGTACATAAACTGATCAGGATTTCGCAAAACCGGTTTTAATTTTATCGACAACAATAATCATAAACGCCTGATAAAAGAAACTTACCCAAAAACCTATAACCACGTAAGAGATAATGTATGGCATGTGTGATAACTTATGAATAATAAACAATAATCCGCTCGTTATTATTATTCCTGTTACCCGCACTAAAAAATTGATTTCATAAAATTTCTCAAGATTATATTTATTTCCCAATTCCATTCCGAAAAATATCCCTGATAAAACAGTACATGTTTTCTCAATACGCAAAACCGGTAACGATACGGCAAAAACAAAAAATAAAACAGCAAAAATCCAATATGGCAACTGAAATTTCAATTTACGGGAACTAATATACAACAACAATACCAACGCCGCGAATCCCCATCCGCCAATAATATCTATCGGATAATGCACACCGAGATACAACCTCGATAAAGCCATAAGCAAAACAAAAACAACACAACCGATAACAATCCATAATCTTTTTTTATTCCAAATAGCTATCAACCCCCATAAAGTAAGAGATCCCTGAGCATGGCCGCTCGGAAACCCATACCCTTGCGCAAGACCCTGATAAATGGGCAAAGTTAAAGATACCGGCGGGCGGGGTAGTGAAAATATTTCTTTCATGACAGTATTTAAAATAAGAGATAACAATGTAACGGATATAATAATACAAGCCGTTTTTCTATCCAGCCATCCGAAAAGAAAAGGGATAAGAAGCATATAGAAATATTCGCTTCCGAAGAAAGTCAGTGCGATAAAAAACATATCCAATACCGTGTTGCGGTAATGGCTTATCCATAAGAGAAACTGTTGTTGAAGAAGAAAGAAATCCGAAGACGCAATTATTTGGTTTATCATTTGTTTATGCAAGCATCTTTTTTACAACTTTTCGTAAATCATCTACATAAAAAGGTTTTGAAATATATATATTTCCTATGGAATCAAGAAACTTATTTGTTTCCGGATCATAGGTATCGCCTGTTGTGAAGATCATTCTTTTTTCAAGCCCGGGATAATGATTTTTCACCCAGCTGTATAATGTCGGCCCGTCAATTCCAGGCATCCTGATATCGGTTAAAATAACATTATATTCGTTGGAAGAAGTAATTTTAGTTATCGCCTGGTCACCGCTTTCAGCTATATCCACTTCGTAAAATTCCTCAAGAATATCTTTCATTACATCACGCAGGTATTCGTCATCATCAATAATAAGAATTCTCGATCCTTTTGAAGTTTCTCCTATATCGGAAATAAAGGTTTTGCTCTGATCTTTCTCGACAGGGAGAGTGATGGTAACCGTTGTTCCTTTTTGTTCATGCGAACTAATTTGAATCGTTCCTTTATGATTCTGGAGGAGATTATAAACAATACTCAACCCAAGCCCTACATTATTCTTCTCGGATTTTGTAGTAAAAAATGGATCGAATATATCATTTAAAATATCATCGGGTATACCGATACCAGTATCCTTAATCATGATCCTGCAATGTGCATCTTCGCAATCAGTAGATATAATTAGTTCTCCACCCCGATGTTCCATAGCTTCATAACTGTTGGTAAGCAAATTTAAAAATACTTTACTAATCTGCTTTTTATCTACGTTCAGTTCCGGGATATTTGTTTTAAATTCTTTGACAATTTTTATATTTTTGCTCTGAAACTTGTATTTAAGAAGAGAAATGGTATTTTCCATCATTTGGTTAATATCAACTTTTTCTTTATTCTGCTGAGGTGAAGACGAAGAGAAATAAAGCAGAGAATCCACAATCGATTTTACACTCTGAGCCGATTCCTCTATACAGGTGAGCCATTTGAGACTCTTCGGATTCATCTCTCTGGCAATAAGAAGCTGGGCATAAGCAAGTATTGGGCTTATCCTGTTATTTAATTCATGCGTTATTCCGGTTAAAAGTTTTCCAAAAGAAGCGAGTTTCTCGTTCTGAATCAGTTTAAGTTCCAGTTCTACATGCCTGGTTATATCATTTATAACCATTATAATATTGGACTCCACTTCCGATGACATCTTAAATATCTGAATATTGAGCACTTTTTTATCACGCTTGCTGTCAATAAATTTTATTCTGGATAAGTTAACAGGATTGCCTTTTTCCATAATCTGTTTTATATGAGAAATTAGTTTTGTGTCTTCCAAAAAGTGCGGATCGAAAAAGTCAATTATTTTACTTCCGATTATATCCGAAGGATCCATATAAAAAAGAGATTGGCATTCAGTGCTTACATATGATATTTCCAAATCTGAATTAAGGCCTATCACTGTATACGGCAAAGTATTTATTATGTTTTCAAAATATTCTTTTAGATTCTGCAAATTCTGAAGAAACTCCGCTTTCTGTTTTTGAGAATGATACTTATCTATCGATTTCAAAAGAATTATCGGCAGTATTGTAAGGAAACCGTCTTTCTTCAGAACATAATCATATGCCCCGTACTGGAGAGCTTCATGCACGATTTCTTCGTCTTCTCTATTGGTAACAAAGACGATAGGAACATCATAACCCTGATCGTTCAATTTCTTTAATATGTCAAGCCCGCTCATTTTAGGTAAAGTATAATCAACTATAATAGCATCATACCTTACATTGTTCCTGTTGAGATTATCAAATAAATCCGCTCCGGATATAAATGAATCCACTTCAAACACGGATTTGAATTCACACAATGTAGTTTTTATAAGAAATATATGATTTTCGTCATCTTCGACAAGAGCAATCTTGAATTTTTTCTCACCCAACTTCACATCTCCTCGATAAAGTATTACATGGTAATTTTTTTATGATATAAAAAAACCCATGACATAATATCATGTAATTTTTATAAAATAAAATATTTTATTTTATTTTTTTCCTAACAATTCAATATATATTTTTAGATTACTTTTTCAAAATACGGTTAAAAAATGGAACCGAAAATAAACAAGAAAACCTGTCTATTCAGCTATTTCTCTACAGTATCAGATTTTACGTGGTTTTTCATATTTTATGAAAAACGCCAATATTGATGGAATCAGAAAAAGAGTAAAAATAGTGGAAATCATCAACCCCGACAAAAGAACACTTCCAAGCCCGCGATATAACTCACTGCCGGCTCCTGTGGTTACAACAAGCGGGGCTAACCCTAATACACTGGTTGTAGTTGTCATAAATATCGGCCTTATCCTCGTACGAACAGACTCGGTTATAGCGGCTAAACCTGTTATTCCTTCGTAACGCGCATTATTTATAGACTGATATACAATTAAAATAGCGTTATTTACCACTGTCCCTACAAGTATGATAAAACCAAGCATTGTTATAACATCAAATGACTGAGGTGCGATAAATTTATTAACAAACCAGATGCCAAAGAATCCTCCGGCCGCTCCTAAAGGTATTGAAAAAAGAATTATCAACGGATACAGGAAATTCTCAAGAAGCGCCGACATAAGAAGATAAGTTATTACTATCGCGAGAATGAAATTCCATTGCAGAGCCTGGCGTGTTTGCGTTAGCTTATCCGCATTACCACCAATCTGAACCTCAACATCTTTAAGCTGGCCTCCTTTTTTTAATGGAGCCACTACTTCATTCTCAATTATATCCATCGCAGACTGAAGCGGAATTTCTTCAGGAGGAGTAACTTCGAGTGTAATATTTCTTTTGCGTTCCACATGGTTTACCTGAGTCATACCCTGCTCATATTTCAAATCGGCTATATTATTAATCGTTATAAGGTCACCGAACCTGTTTGCTATCTGACTATTCATTATATCTTCAGGAGTCTTTATAATTTCCGCATCGCTTCTAAGCACAAGATCGATATTTTTTTCCCCTGCCGGTTTGAACTCATCTATTTTTCTGCCATCCATCAGAATATCAATATAAGTACCTACTCCATCTTCAGTCAATCCATTTGCAATAACTTTCGCTCTGTCAGGGATAATGTTCGCTTCAGGATAAGATATCTCCAACGACGGTACCGGCCTTATCTGTGCATTTTTGATTTTACCGCCTATCATACCGAAAAGCATTCTCGCGGAACTTATTATTTTATCAACATCTTCACCGGATAACCTTACCTCGACCGTCCTGCCTCTTCCTATTCTGTTTTCAAATATGCCCGCCTGTAAACTCGCACCGAAAATACCCGGAATTGAGTTTATTATTCGCATAAACAACGGTATTGATTTGCGCGCTTCGGTTTCATGTTCATTTATCGCACCAAAAATTGTTATTCTGTCCGCGGCAACATAAAAAAGATTTTTAAGTTTAGGTATCCCATCTTTATAATCATTATCAAAATAAGGTTTTACGGATTTATATATGTAATTGCCTATCTCATTGCGTTTTTCTACCGAATAACCTGGGGGCGGAACTAATATATTCAATATAAGATTCCTGTTACCAAGAGGTAAATACTCCGCTTTCGGAGCCAGTAACTTAATCATCCCTATCGATAAAGAAACCAGAACAAGTACTGTAATAATTCTCGTAAACCAATTTTTTAACGAAATTTGCACAAAGAACATAATAAATCCGGTAAAAAAATTACCTATCTTATTAAAAATATTCATAATTGGTTTTGTCTTAGCTTCTTTATTTTCAATTTTCTTTACTCTCTTTTCCGTGATACGGTATAAAATATCGGAAATTGTCGGGATTACAGTTACCGACACAAAAAAACTGAGAAATATCGAAAACGAAATCGCAATAGCAATATCCTTGAAAAGCTGTCCTGCTTCTTGTTTTATAAAAATTACAGGCAAGAAAACCGCAAGCGTTGTTGCCGTAGACGCCAGAACCGCGCCCCAAACTTCTTTTGTACCATCGTATGAAGCATTAAACGGGGATTTTCCCATTCCCCTATGCCTGTCGATATTCTCAAGAACCACAATTGAATTATCCACTAACATTCCTACCGCAAAAGAAATACCGGCAAGACTCACAACATTAAAATTACGGCCCAAAATCCACATGAATATAAATGTCCCGATAGCGGAAATAGGTATGGAAACAGCGATTGTAATAGTAGAACTTATGGAACGCAAAAAAAGATACAATACAATGATCGCCAAAATGCTTCCGAATATAACATTATTCTTAACAATATTTATTGATGTCTCTATATATGGAACCTGATCGTAAACCCAATGGATATAAAGGTTATTATCTTTCAGGATTCCCGCGTTGAGCGAATCAACAACTTTCCTTACATTTTTCGTCAGATCAATTACATTAGCCCCTTGTTCCCTGCGTATAGCAACCACAATAACAGGATCGCCATTCTGCATAACCGAAACATCATTTGTAGCGTATCCAAACCTTGTGGTAGCTACATCTTTAAGAAAAACCTTCTGTAAACCGTCGTTAAATAAAAGCACATTCATCGGATCATCAAGATTCTGGAATTCACTCATTGTACGCACACGATAATTCTTTTTGGCAACACCAAGCGTTCCGGCAGAAACATTGGCGTTGGCAGTACGCAATCGGTTTATGATATCATCTATAGTAAGATGATAAGAAGCCACTTTTTCAGGATCAATAACTATCTCAAGTTGCTTTTCAGTTCCTCCGAAAATGAATAAGGAACCGACACCCGGAACCCTTTCGAGATACTGGCGAACATTGTTTTCAAAAAAAGTACGGTAAGTATTGATTACCGATTTATCGGCGTTTTTTGTTTTTAACATCATCCAGATAATTGGCGATGATTGGCTTCCGGTAGCATCAATTATTGGTTTGTCTACGTTTTCCGGATAATCCGATACTTCATTAAGTTTATTAGAAACCCTCAAAAGCGCTTCATCAATATTTATACCAACCTTGAACGTCAGAGTAATGTCGCAATAACTATTATAACAGGAACTTTCCATCAGGGTTAACCCCTGTAACCCTTTTAAAGTATCCTCTTGTTTTTCGATAATATTCTTCTCCATTTCATAGGGCGTCGCACCAGGCCATGTTGTAGATACTGTAATCTGAGGTTCCTCAACATCAGGAGTTAACTGAACAGGAAGTTTTGTCAAACCAATATATCCAAAAAGAATAATAAGAATAACACCAACCGCCACCGAGACGGGTTTATTTATACAATATGTAATGAAATCCATCCGAATTACTTCCTCTCCGCCATAGTATAATTTTCATCAACGACCGTTACAGGCTGATTGGGCATCAATCTATCGTTTCCATCTGTTACCACCGGCATACCTTTTACAATATACGGATTGTCTACACCGACATATTCGCCAATATAAGCGATTATGTTAACAGGAAGTATTTCAGCTTTTTTATCCTTTATTGTATATACAAAATATTTCCCTCCATTTGCGATAAGAGCATCTCTGCTTATTATTCTCAGTTTCATTTTATCACTTACGGGAACGTGAACTGTAGCAGACATGTTTTGAATAGCGTTTTTAAAATACGGGATTTTTATTTTTATAACAAATGTTTTGCTTTTTATATCTGCAACAGGTACTAACCCATCTATTTTTCCAGTCATTTCTTTATGCAAAGCATCAATTTTCAACAAAATGTCGTTACCCGAAATGAGATAATTTATTATATCCTCATTGACAGCGACTTTAACAATAGTATCATCTGTAGAAGCAACAGTACATATCGGTGATTGCCGCTCAATCCATTGCCCGACTTCGCTTGATTTTTTTAGGATAACTCCATCAAAAGGAGCCCTGATACTGCTTTTTTCTATCTGAAGCTCAAGTTTCTGTATATTAATTTTCGCTACATCGATTTTCTTTAAAAGAGCCTTATATGCATAAAGAAGGTCCTCATAAGCTTTTTGGCTTGTTGATGAAGATTTATACAGCTTTTCAGACCGTTCGAGATTCCGTTTTGTATTTTCGGCATTAATCTCGTTTTCCTCAAGCTGTCGTTTGAGCACATCAAGGTCTTTCTGAGCGAAATCAGTATTTAAAGTAGCCAGAACATCATCTTTTTTTACAAACGAACCTTCATCAAAATATAACTTGTCTACCAATCCCGCCACTTCAGGAGATACAGATGATATTTTGTCGTAATCTACAATTCCGGATATTTGGTTAGTTTTGGAAACCTCCTGCTCGGTTACTGTGGATACAACAACTTTTGCGGGAGGCATTTGAGGTGCCTGAGCCAATACTATCGATCCAACCGCAAATATAACAAACAAGACAAAAACCGATTTGATTAATTTCATCCAATTCTCCATTTTTTCTTTTATGATTCTTGAGCAATCAATTATAACATATCCAATATTTAATACAAAAATAGTTTTTTTTATATTCATTGAGTTTTTAATCAATTGATGAAAAAAACAAAGGTTAATTCAGCGGATAAGATATATTAATAATTTGATTATAATTAAATATAAAAGATAAAACGCGGATAAAAAATAAACAGGGGTACCGTCTCAAAGTACGATACCCCTTGTTATTAAAAAATTATATTTAATTATAATTTATACATAGATATTATTTCAGACAATACCTGAGCTTCTTTTTCCATATCGCTTGCCGCGGTTACTGTATGCTGAGCGCCTTTGTCGCTTTCTTCAGCTATATTGCTAACCATCCCGACAGCATTGGTTACTTCGGATGTGCTGTTTGTCTGTTCCTGCATAGCGGTACTTACCTCATCGGATATTTTCGCCAGATTCTGCATCGCGATCGATATCTCGCTGGATCCTTTGGACTGTTCATCCATGGCGTTTAGGATTTCCTGCGTAAGTTTGTTTATTTCTTCCATCGCGTTGGTAATCTCTCTGGATCCTTTCTGCTGATCGTTAGTTTCATTGCCAACATCAGTAGCGAGCCTTGTTACTTCATACGCCGATTTAGTCGTATCCCCGATTACTTTGTCTACTTCTTCTATAAGCTGAACACCTCTTTCAGCTTTATGATTGGAATCTTTTATCAGTTCCGTTATCTCTTTGGATGCCTGCGCTGACTGTTCTGCGAGATTGCGTACTTCATCGGCTACTACCGCAAACCCTTTGCCTGCCTCACCTGCGCGTGCGGCCTCGATCGCGGCGTTTAACGCAAGCAGGTTTGTCTGTGAAGCTATACCGGTAATAACTCCGATAATATTATTTATCTTCTCGGAACTTACGGCTATATCTTTCATCGCTTTTACGCTCTCTTTTACAGCCTTGTTCGCCGCTTCCGCTTTCTCGCTCATATCTTTGGATATTGTCAACATACCCTGTGAATTATCAGCTACGTGTTTTATCGATGTCGAAAGCTGTTCCGCGGATGCCGTAGATTCGTTTATTGCCGCCGCCTGCGACTCAACATTCTTATATACCTGCTGGACGTTCCTGCTCATCTGCTCAACTGCTGTTGTTGTTTCGGTAACCGATGAAGTCTGAATTTCTATGCTTTTTATAACCTCATTACCGTTTTTAGCTATCTGGTCAACAGCGCTTTTGGTTTCCTGAGCGGAACTGGCGAGTTCTTCTGCGCTCTTTGACATTTGACGAGCCGTTGCGCTCAACTCTTCCGAACTTGACACTATCGAAGTAGCCACGTTTTTAAGCCTGCCGATTATGTTTCTTAAACTATCGGTTAATCCGTTAAACGCTTTTGCCAACTGACCGATTTCATCTTCGCTATCTACATTAAGTTTCTCTATAGCAAGGTTACCAGCGCTAATTTCATTTGCGTTTTTAACTACTTTTGCCAAAGGATCAGATATGCTTTTCGCCAACCATAAGATCAACAGCGAACCTATAATTGACGATACAACAATCGCAAGTACTATCAAATTCCTGATATTATATAATGTATCCATAAAATCGCTAAGATAACTTCCGGATGCTATAATCCAATCATTTTCAGGATAATACGCGTATGAAACAATCTTTTTCTTTCCTTCCCATGTATATTCTATAAATCCCTTTTTGGTATCTATGATCTGTTTTATGAAATCAAAACTCGCAAGGTTTTTTCCTTCATTTGTAGGATGAATTATAGCATCGCCTTTTGAATTTAACACGAACATATAACCTGTTTTACCAACTTTTTTCGCCATAACCTGGCTTCTTATCGCTTCATCAACCTTCTTTTTGGCTACCGCCTCGGCAAACGCTTCTCCATGCTCTACCAGCTCGTTGCCGACAGATAGAAATTTATTCATAAATTCCTGATTAATTATAGCAGTATCCAAACTTGCCATTATTTCTTTATAATGACTTATAGCACTTTCCACATTTTTAGTATCAATTTTGTTTGCCTGCGCATATTCAAATAAATTTTCCAATTTATTGAATTCCTTATCCATTTCATCATGGAAACCTTTTATTTTTTCTTCGGGAAGATAACCTTTGTATGCTATGGCATTAACAGCTTGCCTGCGGGCGTTAAACAATATACCTTTGTAATAACCTACAAAAAAATCTACTTGCTCAGACTGATTTTTAACAAAGTTTACATAATCAGCAACCTGCTCTTCCATTTTCCCACGGACTTCCTGATATATACCGTCTTTTGTAAATGAATACACAAAAATTCCTGTTGCCGCAAGAGCAATAATTAATATGGACAGGCAGAACGAAATCAATTTTGATTTTATTGACCAGTTTTTAAAATTCACTTTCATCTTTGGTATCTCCTTTGAAAATTTTGTTACGTGAAATATTTTTTTATTCTTTATGGTCATTATCGGTTTTCTTATATATATCTTTATTATTTTTTTATTTTTACATATTTCTTATTTTATATTTTTTGTTGAAGAGTAATTTCTTATTTATATGATACACTATATATTTATTTGTTATTCAATATATTACATTTATACTATGATCTGATTATTCTAATAACAATTTAGACATATTAATTCATAACGGAATCATTTATCGTTTATTCTGCTTATTCTATAGCTTTTTATATCTTTCTAACCTTCAGCTAAAATTATTGCGTCCATAAGTTCTTCAATGTTCATAATGCTAACCGGTGGTGAAAGATATGCATTTTAAAATTAAAATCACCAGTAATCGATAAATTGGTTAGTTCTAAAAAGACATGATGATAATAAGAATATTTACATATAAAGCATCTCCAAAAAAAAATCAGGAACAAATTTTAAATTTGTTCCTGATTAATAGTGTTTTGTTTTATAGTAAAAATTAATACTTCGTTTAAATAGTCTATGTGAAATTACAATTTGTACATGGATACTATTTCCGACAAAACCTGAGCTTCTCTTTCCATATCGCTTGCCGCGGTTACTGTATGCTGAGCGCCTTTGTCGCTTTCTTCAGCTATATTGCTAACCATTCCGACGGCATTTGTCACTTCGGATGTGCTGTTTGTCTGTTCCTGCATTGCCGCACTTACTTCATCGGATATTTTTGCCAGATTCTGCATCGCAAGCGATATCTCGCTGGATCCTTTAGACTGTTCATCCATGGCGTTTAGGATTTCCTGCGTAAGTTTGTTTATTTCTTCCATCGCGTTGGTAATCTCTCTGGATCCTTTCTGCTGATCATTGGTTTCATTACCAACATCAGTAGCGAGCCTTGTTACTTCATACGCCGATTTGGTTGTATCCTCAATTACTTTGTCCACTTCTTCTATAAGCTGAACACCTCTTTCAGCTTTATGATTGGAATCCTTTATCAGTTCCGTTATCTCTTTGGATGCCTGCGCTGACTGTTCGGCGAGATTGCGTACTTCATCGGCTACTACCGCAAACCCTTTGCCTGCCTCACCAGCACGAGCGGCTTCGATTGCCGCGTTTAACGCAAGCAGGTTTGTCTGCGAAGCTATACCGGTAATAACTCCGATAATATTATTTATCTTCTCGGAACTTACGGCTATGTCTTTCATCGCTTTCACGCTCTCTTTTACAGCCTTGTTCGCCGCTTCCGCTTTCTCGCTCATATCTTTGGATATAGTCAACATACCCTGTGAATTATCAGCCACGTGTTTTATCGATGTCGAAAGCTGTTCAGCAGAAGCAGTGGATTGATTTATCGCCGTCGCCTGCGACTCAACATTCTTATATACCTGCTGGACGTTCCTGCTCATCTGCTCAACTGCTGTTGTTGTTTCGGTAACCGATGAAGTCTGCACTTCTATGCTTTTTACAACCTCATTACCGTTTTTGGCGATCTGGTCAACAGCGCTTTTGGTTTCCTGAGCAGAACTGGCAAGTTCTTCAGCGCTTTTTGACATCTGGCGAGCCGTTGCGCTTAGTTCTTCTGAACTCGATACTATTGAAGTAGCCACATTTTTAAGCCTGCCAACTATATTTCTTAAACTATCGGTTAATCCATTAAAGGCTTTTGCCAACTGACCGATTTCATCTTCACTATCTAAAACAAGTTTGTCTATAGTAAGGTTACCCGCACTGATCTCATTGGCGTTCTTAACAACTTTTGCCAGCGGATCTGAGATACTTTTCGCCAACCATAAAATCATTAGTGCACCAATAATAGACGATACCACAACCGCTATTACTACTAAATTCCTGATATTATACAATGTATCCATAAAATCGCTAAGGTAACTCCCGGATACCACAATCCAATCTTTTTCAGGATAATAACCGTACGATGCTATCTTCTTTTTCCCTTCCCATAAATATTCTACAAACCCTTTTTTAGTATCGATTATTTGCTTAGCGAAATCCTCACCGGCAATATTATTCCCCTCATTCGTAGGATGAATTACGATATCGCCTTTTGAATTCATCACATACATATAACCGGTTTTACCTACTTTTTTAGCCAGAATCTGACTTCTTATGGCATCATGAACTTTCTTTTCCGCTACTATTTCTGCAAATGCCTCTCCATGTTCTACCAGCTCATTACCCACAGATAGAAATTTGTTCATTAATTCCTGATTGATTGCCGTTGTACGCAAAGCGTTTACAATTTCCTTATAACTTTTGACTGTGCTCTCAATATCTTTTGTTTCTATATTTTTTGTGTGCGCATACTCATATAAATTCTCAATTTGAGAGAAATTTTTTTCCATTTCATCATAGAAACCATTTATTTTATCATCAGAAAGATAACCTTTGTATGCTATGGCATTAACAGCTTGCCTGCGGGCATTAAACAATATACCTTTGTAATAACCTACAAAAAATTCTACCTGCTCAGACTGATTTTTAACAAAATTGACGTAATCCGCAACCTGCTCTTCCATTTTCCCACGGACTTCCTGATATAATCCTTTTTCTGTAGATGTATATACAAAATATCCTGTGGACACAAGAGCAAGAATTAAAATAGACAGGCAGAACGAAATTAATTTTGTTTTAATTGACCAGTTTTTGAAATTCACTTTCATCTTTAATATCTCCTTTTCTGATATTGTTGTATGAAGGACATTAATAACTCTTTAACTAATTTATCGGTTTGCCTGTATATTTATTTACTTTTATTTGCATATTAATTTATAGTCCTCAACCAAAATAAATCATTTTTATTCCTTTATTGATAACTATATGCAGTAGTATATGGTATCTTTGAGTATTGTTTCTATATTGGAAAGATGTCTTAAAATTATATAATGTTTGTTAATTATTTTATGCGTCTGTAAAGATTTATCATATTCTTCTGTAGATTTTATTACTTTTTGGTATTTGATTGACAAAAAACGATGAGACGAAAAACAGGAATGACATATTTGAATACATCATTCCTGTTTTAAAAGATTATTTTTATTGCCTAAAGGAAACATGATTCAGTCGATATAGAATCTTTCCCTCCAACCAATTAATTATTATATTTATAGGGAATATTAATACTTAATGCTTCCTCCGAACAAAGGTTCTTTAGATTTTTCCTGCTGTCTTTCAGGAGTTGTTTCTTTTTTGATTTCCGGTTGAGGTTTCTTTTCCACATTCGCGTTTGCTGATGCGGCTTGAGCAGATTCTTTTCTATTTGGATTAACATCGCATTTTCCAATAAATGTGGCGCCTTCGTTTATCGTAAGCCTATTTGCCTTGATATCGCCGTATAATTCCGCGCTTGAGCGAAGTTCTATTTTATCGTCCGCGAGAATATTGCCCCACACTTTTCCTTCAATAATAATGCTTCCAACCTTGATTTCAGCTTTCACCTGTCCGGTTTTCCCCACAAGCAAAATTCCTTTGCTGGTAAGATTACCTTCAAAATAACCGCTTACAATTAATTTGTTGGAAAATTCAAGAGAACCTTTAAACTTAGTATCATCGCTGAGTATTGTTTCTTTTTCCATATTCCCGGAAGGATAATCGGACTGTCTATCTCTATCGAACATAAAAAATCTCCTTAAATTATATGGTTATATGTTATTCTACAATGACATCTGAATCCAATTTAACAACAGAAGAACCTATAAATGTAGCTCCTTCAGAAACTTCAAGTTTAGGTGCGTAAAGTTCGCCAGAGAAAAACGAGCCCGGCTGAAGTTTTACCAAACCGTCGGACACAAGTTTTCCTTTGAATTTTCCGTCTATGATCGCTTCGCCTACACAAACATTCCCATTCACCTGTCCTGAAGCTGTAATATACAACACGCCTTTTGTCTCTATATCGCCTCTAAAAAAATCATTCTTTTTATAATCCTGAAGATTTATCCTCTGCCCGCATTTCTTGCAGAATGTAGATATTGCTACAGTCGGTACGTCCTGCTTGGTTTTACATGAAGAACATATGATTATCTTGGAATCTGTGCTGTAATTCCTCTCAGGTTTCTGAACTGCATAAGATTTGGGATTAAGATCTATCTCATCCTGATATTCTATCTGAGATTCTATTACTTTTTTAACATTAAATATACGTTTACAATTCTTACAGAAAGCAGATACCGAATGCTGAGCCACCATCTGCGGGATATCGCAATACGGGCAATTAACTTCTATCATATCGCCCGCTCTTTTACTTTTTTCTTTAAAAAGAAATTCTTTTAGCATATGCCTATCTTTTCTATTGTTGTTTTGACTTACTTACCCTTGCTTCACCTACAAAAATCACCCCTTCTTCAACACTTATAGCAGAAGCTTTTATATCTCCATATATTTTAGCGTTAGAAGATAACTTAACCTTACCGTCAACTTCAATTTTACCTTTAAAATTTCCTTTGACGGTTAAATCTTTCGCTTTAACATTCGCATTTGTTGTTGATCCGTCTTCCAAATATAAAGAACCGTTTGAAGATATTGTACCTGTTACCGCGCCAAAAACCTTCAATTCATCTTTAAACTCTATCTCGCCTTCAAATTTTACATCTTTAGTGAGCACACTCGATATTTTTTCCTCTTTTGGAACCGTATTCGAATACGGTTCGTATACGTTTGAATACGATGGTTTTGTTTCTTCACTTTCCGGTGAAGACGCGCTCAATCTTCTTAAAATATTACTCATATTTCCACCATTACCTTATAAATTTTTGATGATTTATATTTATTGAGGTTTATTTTTAAATTAAGGAATTTATCATAAAAGGACATTATTAATTTATAGTTTTTTAAAAACCACCCTGTCAAGATAAAAAACCATAATTATTCTTTTACTAATCAAATTTGTAAAAGAATAGTGATTTTACTCTTTTTTAAGCACAAACACAGATGAAGACTTAATTATTGTATTACTAAATCCACGACTTTTAAAGAAATAAATTAATTCAGCCGCCTGCGGATCAAATCTATTTCCTATAACCATCACAGCGTCAAAGCAATCAAGCAGCGATTGAGTATACTGATCCGTTGTTTTCGCGTAGATATCCAGCACTGGAGGCGGATTTTTATAGCATACAATATTGTTGCCGGTAAAAAAATGGTACGGATTAATCCCGCCTTTGAGCAAATGATAGTACTCAAATACCCTGTGGCTGGCACAACTCCATATATATGGTTCACAAACAACCGGCAGAATCTTTAATCCCCGGGGAATTTTTTTAAAATCTTTTACAATTCCTTTAAGCTCAATATTAGACCACTTGAAATAATCATAATTAGCTACTGCTGAATATATATTAACTATCAGAAGAATAAAACAAACACTATACCTTATTTTATTCTTTAATGGAAACAAAATCACCGCAAATAAATTAGCGATAAAAAAAGACCTCTGGTCTGGCCCATAAAAAAACAACGTTGTCGGCAAAAATATATTAAGCAATATCACAATAAAAACATAAAACATTTTCCGCAATTTTTCATTAGCAGATACCTTCACTCCATATATTACCAGCACAATAACACAGAAAAAAATCAAACCGACTGCCGTGTAACCATCATAGAACGTGTATGGCGCAAGCGATATAAGCAGTGTCTTAATTTTGTTGAATGAAAACAGTATCATCTCCGCCACGTTCTTTTTCACAACAAGCGTTCCTCTTTCCGATAACTGCCACCACCCAAAAAGAACAATGCCGGGTAAAAAAAATAATATATTATAAAAAATTTCCCTGATTTTTTTGTTAAATATCAGATATGACGAAATCGAGATAAACGCGATATAAAAAGTAAACATATGCGATAAATACAAAAGCTGAATCAGAATAAATACAAGTATTTTTCTTATCGGAATCCTGTTTTCATCCAATACCAGTCCCCACAGGCAAAAAAATAGTATGAGGCTCATCAGAAAATTCTCGTTTCCCATGCAAGCAAAAAATGAATATGTATATAAAATAGCGAAAAGAACATATACACGGCTTTGCCGGAAAATTCTTGTAATAAAATAAAAAAAACTTAGTGGGAAAAAGATAATATAAATCGAATAAAAAAGTTTTGAAGCTAGTTTCAAGGGAAATAGCAAACCCAGCAAATATACCGCAATATCAGAAAGAACATTCGGCACAGGGTTGATATTTATATCAAAATTACGGTTATAGTCGTATTTCGGATTATTGTAATTCAGAAGTACGTTTTCTCTCAATAAATGCGATGGATGATCCTGAAATGGAATAAATGTAAATCCCCAGACAAGCAAAAGATTGTAAATAATCAGAAATAATGAAATGATCAGGAAGACCGCATCAACATGCCTCAATAATTTGTAGAAAATAGATCGCAAGAATACACCTTAAATTTCATTTGAGTATTTTCGGCATATATTTGATCAGATCGGACGCTACCAGTCCTCGCTTACCCAATGTTTTTATAGCAGTATCCGCAATTAAACCATGAAAATATACAGCACCACATGCCGCGTTAACAGGTTTCATCCCCTGTGCGATAAACGATCCAACCATCCCCGCCAACACATCGCCCGAACCGGCTTTAGCCAACCCGCTGTTTCCGGTTAAATTAACATAAATATCACCATTGGTATCGGCAATAACGGTATTTTTACCTTTAAGGATAGTTATTACACCGTATTTCATCGCAAAATCTCTTGTATACTTAATTCTATCCGACTGAATTTCAGCTACAGGCACAGATAAAAGCCTCGATAATTCACCCGGATGTGGAGTAATAACAACCTCCGATTTCCTATCCAGAAATGCCTCGGCGCTTACCGATGCCACAGCGTTAAGAGCATCGGCATCAGCCACTATTGGATACGGTGACTCTTTTATCAAGCTTAAAATCAATTCTGCCGTTGACAGATGTTTTCCTATTCCGGGACCAACAAGGATCGAATTGCATTTCCTATCCGCCATAGTAGAAAAAACGGTTTGAAGACAATCCAAATGGAGAGTTTTATCTTCAGTTTCGCAAAGCGGTTTGGTGATCACTTCAGTAAGCTTGATTTCGAAAATATCATGCAAACTCTTTGGGCATCCCAATGTTACCATACCACACCCGGCGCGCAAGGCCGATTCGCAAGCCAGAACCGCCGCTCCGGTAAATCCTGTTGAGCCGGCAAGCACAAATAAATGGCCGAAAGTCATTTTATGCGAATTCTCAGAGCGAATCGGAAGCAAAGACACCATTTTCTCATGTTCCAAACACTCTATATCGGATACAACCGAATTGATAGATTCATCAGGAAAACCTATATCCGCAACTTTAATTTTTCCCGCCAGTTCCACTCCCAGACCTCTAATCAAGCCGAGTTTAGGCAAACCTAATGTTACGGTAATATCAGCCTTTACAGCCAGATTGCCCGCTTCCCCCGTATTTCCGTTTACACCGGAAGGAATATCTATGGATAAAACAGGTTTGTTCAAACCAAGGATAAAAAAAATCGCTTCCGCCACATGCCCTTTTGGAACACCGCTAAACCCTGTTCCGAATATACCGTCAACGATTAAACCGCATCTGATGGCGAATCCTTTGGTTTCCAATAGTTTATCGAGAGTATCGGCGTGTATAATTGAATCGGGATAAAATTCAGCGATTTTTTTATAGTTCTCAAGCGCTTCATTTTTCAGTTCATCGGGCTGACAAAGCAATATCAGTCTCGTATCAATATGCGGGTGTTCATTCTTGAGATACCTCACCGCCACAAAAGCGTCGCCGCCATTATTTCCTTTATAGCCAAAAACAGCTATACTTTTATTTCTGCGAGATTTTTTTGTTATTCTGAAAGCTTCTTTAGCTATTTGACAGCCGGCGTTCTCCATCAACAACAGAGCGGGAATTCCCATTTTATCAATGGCGTGTTTATCTATCATCACCATCTGGTCGGCTGTTACAATTTTCATTACCGCAATAGTTCCTTCATTTCCTTTACTGCTTGCGTTAACCCCACAAATACCGCTCTGCTTATAATGCTATGTCCGATGTTAAGTTCTTCAAGATGAGGAATATCGCAGATTCTTCGCACATTGATATAATTTAAACCATGCCCGGCGTTTACTCTTAATCCGAATTTTTTGGCGATATTAGCCGCCTGAATCAATGAATTCAGTTCCATTTCAATTTCTTTTTCAGAGAGGGAATTCGCGTATTTTCCTGTATGAAACTCAATAAAATTAGTCTTTGTTTTCGCGGCAGAATTTATCTGATCGGGATCGGGATCAATAAATAAACTTGTGATTATCCCAATAGACTGAAAAAACCTGACTGTTTCAGTCAGAGAACTCAAGTTTCTTGTTACATCAAGCCCGCCTTCAGTAGTGATTTCCTCACGTTTTTCCGGTACGAGAGTTACCTGATCGGGCTTAATTTTGGCGGCGATTTCTATTATTGATTTTTCATTAGCCATCTCAAGGTTTAATTTCGTCTGAATAGTTTTTCTTAAAATTTCCACATCCCTGTCCTGAATGTGACGCCTGTCTTCTCTTAAATGAACAGTTATCGCATCCGCACCGGCAAGCTCGGTAACCACAGCCGCCCACACAGGATCAGGTTCACACTCCCGTCTTGCCTGACGTATTGTCGCGACATGATCTATGTTAACTCCCAACTTAATCATCTGATGATTCTCCTGTTGCAATATTACGGTTTACGGTTTAACCTCTACGGTAACTTCCACGGAGGAAGGCTTTATTTCAGCTACAGTCACTCCTTTGAGCAAAAGTTGATCTGAGATTCTTCCCTCAATAGGAAGATCATATACACCCGGTTCAAGGTTTGCGACATCTATAAATACTTTTATATCTGTGGCATCACTTACATCAAGCACTTCCCGTTTTCCATTCAGAGTTACTTCTGCTTCACGGACAGACATTTTCATGGCATATGGAGTTTTTACCAGTTCCATAATCCTTATGGGGATTTTTGCGAATGTCCTGCGTGCTTGTTCTTCACCGATCATAATAGTTATTTCCACAGTCTTATCCTCATTCAAAGGATGACGGGGCAAAAGTTCCTGAAGCCGCACATTGGGAAACCTTCGTGTGCTTATCAATCCAGAAATATCTATAGGATCGGTATTCACGGTATCTATATTCTCCGCTAACTGGGCAGGAGCACGCAATACTATGGTTGGCGGATTCACAATGTGATTTTTTAACTCAACATAACCGGGAGCGGGTTTACCGCGTGTTATGACATTAACCTTAAAATCTTTTTCTATAATTCTATCCAGATTAATCGTTATGCGTTTCGGAAAAAATTTTTCAACAGATACGTGATTGGGTACGGAAATATTCATATCCTGAACAGGTACAATAATATTTCCAGTCTGAAAAACATCGGTTAAATCCTTGTATATGCGAAACGATTTGGGTGTCAATGTATCCAGGATACCCGCAGGGCCTTTTACAGTAAGGTTTATATACTCGACATTGTTTGTTATAGGTATCATCTTTTCCGATAAATCAATTTTTACAGGAACTCTGAAAGTCACTTCTTTACTGACAAGATCAGTTATATAAATCCAGGAACCTATCGCAAGCACAAGTGAAATAAGTTTAAGCCATATGTTATTCATGATAATTTTTCTTAAATCAAACAATTCCATATTCGATTCTATCTCGCTTTCGATATGTTATCGTATATACTTTTGAGAGCTTCTTTTATCTTATCCTGAGCGACATCATGAATAAGATTCCCGTTTTCCACAAGAGATATGGTGCCGGTTTCTTCGGATATAACAAGTATCAGCGCGTCGGTTTCTTCGCTCAAACCTACTGCCGCTCTGTGGCGTGTCCCCAGAGATTTACTTAGCTGATGATACTGCGATAAAGGCAACAAACACGATGACGCCGCTATTCGGTCACGCTCAATTATAACCGCACCGTCATGCAGAGGGCTTATCGGCATAAATATAGAATATATAAGTTCTTTACTAATAAGACTATCCATTAATATACCAGTATTAATATAATTTTTCAGCCCGATTTCACGTTCAAAAGCAAGAATAGCACCTATCTTTTTTGTCGACAACGTTAAAACAGCATCAGTAATTATATCCGGAATTTTTCTATCTGTAGCCAGAGACATAAAAAAAGGATTTCTGCCAAGACGGGCAAGCCCCCTGCGCAATTCCGGCTGGAAAATGATTATAAGCGCGGTAATGGCTATCGGAGTAAACATAGTCAACAACCAGTTAATTACCGATAAATCAAGTTTCTGTGAAATGAGAAACGTTATTATAAGGAGCAAAAGCCCTTTAAGTACCTGAACGGTTCTTGTACCTTTAATGAGCAAAAGAATATAATAGATCATAAAGGTCAAAATCAGGATTTCGATAACCGGTTTCCAATTATCGAGCAAAAACTGATTGATATACTCAAACCCCCGCATGAAAAAATTAGCTGTCATCATCTTCTTTATTCCGTTTCATTATTTCATTGAGCATAACCATAATTTTCTTTATCTGGCCCACATTATGTACTCTAAAAATATCAGCCCCATTCAACATTGCATACGCTACTGTAGCAACAGTGCCAAATAATCTATCCTCCATGGAATCACCCATTATCGCGGATATAAACCGTTTATTTGATGTTCCTATCAATAAAGGTGAGTTAAACTTTTTAAAATCAGCGCAATTAGAGATAATATCAAGATTATGTTCCGTTGTTTTTCCAAACCCTATTCCAGGATCGATGATCATTCTATCATGAGGGATACCAAATCTTTTACAAAAAGTTAACCGTTCCTGAAAAAAATCGGATATTTCTTCTACAACCCCTCTTTCATAATAAGGATTTACCTGCATAGTAGCAGGCTCACCCAGCATATGCATTATAACTATGCCCGAATTATATTTCAACACAACTTCAGGCATTCGGGCATCAAATCTGAGCCCGGAAACATCATTAATAATATCCGCACCTTCATTCAAAGCCGATTCAGCCACTTTTGAGCTGGTTGTATCAATAGAGATACACACATCGGATAATTCCCTGATCTTTTTAAGCACGGGAATAATACGGTTTATCTGTTCCTGTGCCGGCACGGGTTCAGATCCAGGCCTTGTGGATTCACCGCCGATATCGATTATATCCGCTCCTGAATTTATCATTTCAATAGAATGGTCTACTGCGGAATTAGCATCAAAATATTTACCGCCGTCATAAAAAGAATCCGGGGTTACGTTCAAAATCCCCATGATAAGTTTATTATTTCTCTTTAATAATCCGGCAATATCATACATTTGTCATATCTTTTACTGAAGCTTTACCGCTAAACTTCTTTGATTTCGATTGGTTGACAATTTCTTCTATTTCAGAACCGTCAAGCACTTCTTTTTGTAACAGGTTCTCGGCTATTTTCAACAGCGCGCCCTCATTAACCTTTATTATTTCCTTAGCTCTTTTATAACAAGTTTCAATGATCACTTTTATCTCATTATCTATTTCTATCGCGGTAGACTCGCTATAATCACCCCGGATATGACCATCTTTTTTTAAAAAAACCTGTTCGTCATGATCACCCAACTTTATCAGGCCGATTTTATCACTCATCCCCCATTCACAAACCATCATTTTCGCGATTTTTGTAGCCCGTTCTATATCATTGCTGGAACCATTTGATATATCGTTAAATACAATTTCCTCGGCTACCCTGCCACCCATTAATCCGGTTATTTCACCCAGAAGCTGTGTCCTGGTTTCGGTATATTTATCTTTTTTTGGCAACTGCATTGTCGCCCCCAAATATGCTATTCCCCGTGGAATTACGGTTACTTTATGGAGAGGCTCAACTTCGGGAATGAGATGCAAAACCAAAGCGTGACCGGCTTCATGAAACGCGCTGATTTTTCTATCTTCCTCATCCACTATGATACTGCGGCGTTCTTTACCCCATTTAACCTTATCACGAGATTCCTCAAAATCAGATAACTCAACACATGATTTCCCCAACCTCGCTGCCCGAAGAGCTGATTCATTAACCAGATTAGCCAGGTCTGCGCCTGAGAAACCAGGTGTACCTCTTGCTACTCTCTCCAAATCAACTCCCGTTGCCAAAGATATTTTGCCGCAATGAACTTTCAAAATACCTATTCTCCCGTGAAGATCCGGAAGATCTATAACAATCTGCCTGTCAAACCGGCCCGGCCTGAGCAAAGCGGGATCAAGAATATCCGGTCTGTTTGTAGCCGCGATTATAATTATTCCTTCCTGAGTATTAAAACCATCCATCTCTACCAAAAGAGCATTTAAAGTATGTTCCCTTTCATCATGCCCGCCTTCGACCCATTTGCTTCGATATCGCCCTATCGCATCCAGCTCATCCAAAAAAATTATACAAGGGGCATTTCTTTTCGCTTTCTTAAAAAGGTCTCTAACCCTTGACGCACCGACTCCGGCAAACATCTCCACAAAATCCGATCCGCTGATACTTAAAAAAGGTACTTGCGCTTCACCCGCTATTGCTTTAGCCAGCAATGTTTTCCCTGTTCCGGGAGGCCCCATTAACAACATACCTTTGGGCATTCTGCCACCGAGTTTCTGAAACTTCTTCGGATCTTTCAGGAATTCCACAACTTCCTGCAATTCTTCTTTCGCTTCGTTTACTCCCTCAACATCGGCAAATGTTATGAATTCACGTTCTTTATTAAACATCCGTGCCCGGCTTTTGCCAAACCGCATAGCTCCCCTGCCTACACCCCGCAACTGAATGCTTAACAAAAACCAGACTAAACTTACTATTACCAAAATAGGTATGATTGAAAGTAATATGTTTGGGAATATATTGTTCGCGTGTTTTATACGGAAATTCTTAATGTTTTCACGCATTATACTGTAAAGATTGATGTCTTCCCGCGGAATAATCAGGCTAAACTTTTTCCCACTTTTGTAATCCGGATTATATTTCCCTTTCAGCTTATTGCCACGCAATATCGCCAGATCAATTTTCTTTTCCTCAACATCCCTACAGAACTCGGAATATGTCGGGTTCTCTGTCTGATTCTGCTGATTGTGAAAAAGTTTCATCACTATAATACTGAATACTATTATGACAATCCAGATTATAATAGTTTTTCGTACCTGGAAATTGTCGTTTCTTTTATTGAAGCTATTATTGATTTTTCGATTCATTTGATTATCCTGATTTTACCATGCGTTTATCTCATGAAAAATATAATAGATTTAATCCTTTAAAACAATACTTAAATTTTCAAATGTACAGTAACTTTTAACTCATCCTCCCCACCACAATCGATTATTGCCTGTTTTACACCGGGCACCCACAGAACTTTCCCGTCCTGATTGCAAATAAGAGGCAATGTGTTCCTGAGTATCGAGGGTATATGTTCATCAATAAACAATTTTTTTATTTTCTTTGTACCTGATTGCAGTTTTATTCTATCCCCGTCACGCCTGTTTCGGACAAACAACCTTGTTTCAACAGGATTTATAAGAAATATGATATTGAAAAAGACATCTTTGCCGGAAATTAAATCTTTCCATAAATCAGATTGGTTAACAGACAAACATTGAGAGTGTTTTACTGATTGGGTTTGGATCTCTATTTTTATTGCGCTGTCAATTTTAAGTTTACTATCAATTTTTAATTCTTCGACAAACGAATCAGGTTCAAAAAAACGTTCAAACACCTTATCTTCAGATACAAAAATATAGTTTGAATCACTATACACAGATATTTTTTGCGGAAACTTAAATTGAACTGTCTCAACGGTTGAAAAATTACCGACAAAAGAGTTAAACTGATTTAAAGAAAAACGGATAGGAGATTTTGACAACTCATACATTGAGTCAATCAGGAGTTGTGTTATCTCGTATTTATTCAGGATCTGGACATCTTTCTTAAGATAAACATGAATAAAATCATTTCTGATCAATATGTTGTCTTTTAACACATTCAAAGATTTTTTTATAATTTTAGATTGTTGTGAAATTAATTTTAATGAATTTAAAAAAGTATTTTTAAATGAACTATTAAAACTTTTTTCTATTTCAGGAATAAGAAAATTACGTATTCTATTTCTAATGAATTCGTTTGAGAAATTTGACTTATCTATCCGGAACGGTATATTCTTATTTTCAAGATATGCAAGTATATCTTTTTTCCAGCAGTTTATAATCGGTCTGATAAGTATTTTGTCATCCATTTTGCGTTTAAACTTTAAACAGGTTAACCCCTCTATTCCACATCCGTATATTATCCTTAAAAGCGCGGTTTCGATTTTGTCATCGGCGGTATGGGCAGTGGCAATATATGAGGCGTTTATTTTTTCCGCTTCTTTTTTAAAATAATCGTAACGGACTTTCCTCGCGCACATCTCTATAGAAACTTTTGTCTGCTCCGAAATACTTTTTATATCGGCGCAATAAACAGATAGCGGATTGCCATATTCATCGGCAAGTTTGCGCACAAAATCCTCATCGAGATCACTATCCTGTGAACGCAACTTGTGGTTTATGTGTATGAGATTCAAATTCAGACCGGTTTTATTTTTAATTGATATGAGAAGGTAGTATAGAAAAACCGAATCCGGACCGCCAGACAAACCAAGCAAAATCGTATCCGATGACCGGAATATATTTTTACCAACAAAATAATCCGATAATTTATTCAAATAATCATTAATCATAAGAGACATTTTTGTGACCGTTCAGCCGACATTCTTTTCTTTGGAATTTTTTATGATTTATTCAAGTTAAAATATGTTCATCCGCGGGTTTATGTTTTCTCTCAATAAATTCCGGTTTCCATGGATAAAACGTGAAAACTACGGAAATTATACCGACAATGATAAGCCAATCGATTCCATACAGCACAACCGAATCGACCGGGTAATCACCATACGGTTTTTCCAGTTCATCAGATAAAGAGATTATCAGCATAATAATAAGAAAAGCAGGAGTAATATACCTGATACTGACATCCCACCATTTACCCAATCTAAAACTTTTTGTTTCTACAGACGCGTTAATATGAGCTCTCAACCTATCCGATTTCAGAATCCATCCGACAATAATGCATTCAAATATCCCGCCAATGATAAGTCCGTAATTTGTCACAAAATGATCTGTAATATCAAGTATCAGCAATCCCGCGCCGGTAGTAAAAATCAAACTTCCAAAAAATCCGATCAAACATAGATACGACACAACTTTTTTTCTGTTCCAGCCAAACTTATCCCTAAGAGAACAAGTAAATGCCTCAACAAGAGATATTGCCGATGTTAATCCAGCAATAACAAGAGTGGAGAAAAAGAATACACCAAATAAACTTCTGAAAAAAGGAAGATTATTTATAGCTTCAGGATAAACCACAAACGCAAGCTGAGGGCCTTGTTTTATGACAGAGTTGATTGGAAGCCCTTTTTTTAAAGCCATAAAACCTATCAAGCCGAAAACAGCGAACCCGGCTATTACCTCAAAAAAGGAATTAGCACAGGCATTAATAACCGCGTTTCTTGTTATATTCGCTTTACGAGGCAGATAACTTGCATAAGTTATCATAATCCCGAACCCCAGAGAGATTGAAAAAAATATCTGGCCGAAAGCGGCAATCCAGACTTTTACATCTTTTAAAGTATCCCATTGAGGATGAAGATAAGCCTTTATCCCTTCGCCGGCACCGGGTAGTGTAACACTCCATCCAAGAAGAACAAAAAGAAGCACAAATAGCATCGGAATAAAATACCCGCATGCTTTTTCGATACCATGATGTATTTCCTTGTAAGAAATAACCCAACAAGCAGCCCAAACCAGCAATGTCGCGCTTACAATAGGTAAATTCAACCCTCCCAGAATAAACGGACTTTTTGTAATATTTAAAACAGAATTAAAAAAAAATGATTCTGTATCGTTACCCCAATTTAAATTAAAACTTAAGAATAAATAAATCAGGCAATATCCAATAACAACAGAATAATAAAGCATAATACCGAATAATGCCGTTATCGGCATCCACCAGCCAACCCACTCCCATTTTGAGCTGATACGCGCAAAACTTAATGGACTTGCACCAAGTTCTCGATGTCCCAACCCATATTCCAGAATTAATAGAGGTATACCTGCTACTATCAAAGCAACAAAATATGGAATCAAAAAAGCTCCGCCACCATATTTATAAGTAACATATGGAAACCTCCATATATTACCAAGACCGATCGATGAACCTATTGCCGCGAGAAGAAACCCAACCTGAGATTTCCATGAACCGCGCGTAAACTTCTTGTCCATAATAACCTTTCTTAATAAATAAACTTTGCATTATATTATTACGACAATATGAATTTCCGGTTTTGCGATCTTTGCCACGGTTACTTTGAAGGTGTAATCTGAATAGCTTTTTCACATTTCTTTATATAATTTTTCACTTCTTCATTATCAGGTTTAAAACCAGCAGATTTCTGAAACTGAACAATAGCTTTTCTATATTCGCCATCATCATATAATTTTTTCCCGGTCTCAAAACATTTATCAAATAACTCGTCTTCAACCGATTTTTCTACGGGTTTGGGTTTCTCTTCGATTACAGGCTCAGGTTCAACCGATTCAACAGGCGCCACCGGCATTTGCGATTCCTCGAACTTTTTACGTTCCATTTCCTCGGATTTCAATCTCTCTTTTTCCTGTTCTTCAAGCTTAATTAGAACCCTCGATAGATAATCTTTAGCTTCCTGATTATCCGGATCATAAGAAATTACTTTCTCAAAAGATTCACGCGCACCTTCAAAATTACCTACATCAAAATAAACTTTACCCACAACCATTTCTTTTTTTACTAATTTTCTCAGTTCTTCCTGCTCATTTCGGATCAACTGTGGTTCCTCCGGCGGCAGTTCTTTTTCCTGAATCATGTTTTTTTGATAACCCTCTATTTTTTTCGCTACCATCTCTTTGATAACACCCAGGTTTCTTCGCGTCAGCTGCGAAACATCACCCTGAGTAATAGTCGGTACAATAGAAAGTTCGTTATCTTTTTGACCAAGATCTATCTTCCAATTGTCAAACTCGTTAATAAGGTTCAACTCCGCCACAAAATACACTCCCTTAAAGTCACTTTCATAAACCATCAGGTAATAGGCTACTATGTTCTTATCATCAAAAACAAATGAATCTAAAGTAACAACATTAATAAAATCTTTTTCTCTCTTAAAGTTTGACGACATGCCTTTCACGGTTTTTGTAAAATCATTTAAATTGGTTTTACCTTTAATATTGTTTGATAATAAACCATATAAAATATCCGCTTTTTCAGGTTTACAGATATTTTCGAGATAATACCTCCCCATTTCAATGGGATTTGACATGGAAAGATATAATTCTTTATCTACCATCGCCTGAGTTTTTTTCGCTTCTTTTTTTCCGGCACATCCTGCAAACAAAATTAAAACCAGAAAAAAAATTAACAATTCTATTGATTTTTTCATAATTCTCCTTTATTTCAACGCAATTTCTATTTCATTACTCTTATATATCACAACAATACTTAAGAAACTGATTTTTTTTATAGAGAAAATTCCATTCGATTCTCCTTCTGAATAAGGCACACCATCAATATACACATATTTTCCTTCCATATCAGACACAACTCCGCTGATAACAAAATCAGGCAACATAACATCCGCCGGATTAATTTCGTATTCAACAACAGGAATATTTTGATTAAACTCCAATTCGTCCGGTTTTATTTTTGGTTTTGATTCAGCCCTCTGCGGCAAAATCAATTCGTCTTCAAGAATATCATCTTCCACATCCGGCCCTAAAGTTTCAGCTGATTGTTCCGGCAATACATCAAGGTCAGGTATAGTATCAAGCTGATCCATCTTTTTATTAACTGATTGTAATTTTTGTTCTATGACTGGAGTACTAATTTGTTCAGGCTGATTTTCGACCTTTTTTGAATTAGCGGATAACAAAAGGTAAACAAATAGAACTGAGCTCACCGTGAACATCAGCACAAATCCAGCGATAAGCCCTACAATAAAACTGTTATTTTTGTCACGGATTGTTATAAAAAAGCTTTTTACATCAAGCCCTTTGTTATTACGATCCGGACCGGCTTTTTTTAAAGCGTTAATTATGATACTCATGTAATCTCACTTAAAATTTAAATGAGGTATCCGCTCATTTTTTACGTTTCCCAAAAGCGCGAGCCGTGTATTTATATCCACTATTCCATCAGGGTTAAGGCCCACGTTTTTTTGAAAATTCTTAACTGCCGAAACTATACCATCATTATATATTCCATCAAGTTCTCCGGCATAATATCCAAGTTCCTGGAGCATCTGCTGGATTTGCTCAACAATTTTGCCGGTGTTGGTCCTATAAAATATCTCATCTGTATTAACGACACCTCTGACGAATATAATCGCGTTTCCTACAAATATTTTTTCCAGTTCACTTAGTTTAAGTTTTTCGCTCGACTCGTCGCCGATAATTAACGCTTCATCAGCTGATACTCGCCTGATAAGCATATATTTACGAATATATTTCGGATCTGAAACCTGCAAAAGAGCAGGTAAATTCAATTTGATAATTGTTTCCAGGTCCACCCATGATTCCACACTTGATAAACCAGATTCAAGAGCGATTTTCTCAAAATCAAGTTTTTCTCCAGAACCATATTTTTTATCTATCGCTTCAACCAGATTCCTGTCAACATCCCACAAATTTAATAAACTTAATACCGCCTTGATAGAGGGGTTAACAAACTTCTTTTCAACAGACGGGGAAATATTTACTTTTCCCTGATCGTTAACTACTAATTGTACTGGCCTGGTTTCGTTCTTGATTTTCTCGGTCTCTATTCTGTTGAAAGCAGTTTCAAAAAGCCTGCGCGCATTGGCCAGTGTATCGGAATAAGAACCTATTGATGTATTGAAATCTTTATAAAATATATATAATCCTGCGAACATGAGGACAATGGAACCGACAAAAGAGTATTTTAGTACACGCTTAAAAGAAAATCCCCATGAAAAGAATTTATTTCTCATATCTTTGAGCGGTTTTTTCCCATCGATCTCTTTGATGGCTTTTTTAACCAGCGGAAGAGTAATTTTTTTAGTTTCAACCACATACGCGGCAAGTAATGAATTATCGCAAATTACATTTATTATACGGGGTATTCCCTTGGATTTGGCGTAAATCCGCTTCAGTGCCTTATCGGTAAACTGGATTACACCTTCTTCCGAACCGGCTATTTTCAACCTGTGATATATATAATCGGTCATCTCCTGATAATCAAGCGGATACAAATGGTAGCGCACAGTTATTCTCTGGTTGAGCTGACGTAATTCCGGTGTTTTCAATATATCGAGAAGTTCCGGTTGTCCGACCATTATTATCTGAAGCAATTTCTCTTTTTCCGTTTCCAGGTTCGATAACATTCGCAACTGTTCAAGTGTCTCAAATGGAAGGTTTTGGCATTCGTCGATAAGTACAACAACATTTTTATTTTTCTGTTTCTGGCTTAATAGAAACTCATTTAGCTCGTCAATCAATTCTTTTTTCGATTGAACTTTTGTCCTGATACCAAGATCCTGGTTAATCGTCTGAAGTATCTCAAAAGCGTTTAAATACGAATTAAGTACAAACGCAACCTCCGTATTCTCGTCCATTCTGCTTAAGAGCGCCCTGCATAAAGTGGTTTTACCGGCACCCACTTCGCCTGTTATCAAAATAAATCCTTTGCGCGCCTCGATTCCATAAGCAAGATGAGCCAAAGCTTCCTGATGTTTCTTGCTCGGAAACAAAAAATGAGAATCCGGAGTCAAATCAAACGGGTTTTCTTTTAAACCAAAAAATTCTTTATACATTTATTGAATTCACACCTATTTTATTTATTTTCGTTCTGGTTTTCTTCTTTGTTTTCATCCGATTTTTGGATCTGTTCTTTTTTCTCCGCGTTCATCTCATCGACATAATTAAGTTGCAGATTGGATATATAACTGGATAATATACGGTCTTCTTCCTGTGTAAGGTTACCTTGTGTTTTTGTTTTCAGCATAGTCAACCAATCAATTGTCATTCCGGCGGCTTCGAGATTTTTTTCAACTTTGCCCGTTACCGGATTCATAACTTTGCCAAGATGTTGCAGAGCTGAATTGGCTAATAAAGAAACCAACGCCATAAACTGGTATTCAGTATTTTTTCCCGATTGCGTCATAGATCCCTCCTGAACCATATATTAAAAAAATTATAATTTAAAAGGTTTGTCAAAAGCTTCCTCAAAATCTAACCCGCCTTTAAAATCATCTTTGCTGTCGTTTTCACTTTTACCAAGAAGACCGAATTCAACAAGATTAAACACTATATCGCCGAAATCAGAACTTTTTGTTATTCCCCAATGCTCAAGTACAATCCGAGCCATAGGGCCATATTGCTCCAACGCGTAATCTTTTATTCCGCCGAGTAGCTCTTTGCCGGATATATGTCCTGATAGCTTAAGTTTGTTTGAGGTATAATTAAACGCAAGTAGCACAAAATTATAACCTTCCATTTCATAGCGGTTATCGTGCTTTACTATTTCATCAAGTATCTCAAATAGACTTTTTTTCTGTTCCATTAGTTCATTCTTCTCTATTGAGCATTAACTGATATCTTATCTTATCATCATCACTCAGGGAATTGAAATTATCTTTTTTGAGTTTCTCAAATCTTTTTGTGATTTTAGATACAAGCGATTGGGTCCATGACATTATATATCTGGCTACTTCTTTTGCGGAATGTTCGTGTTGATCAACATTATTTATTTTCTCGCCCAAAAATTGATTGAGAAAACTTTTATCATACTGAAGCAGATTCTCATATCCAATTAGAATCCTTACAGCATACAGTGAATCGATAACCAATTCAATGCACCTCAAAAAGCTTTCCTCATTAGGATCATTGTTTTCACATCGCATGGCATTGATCGTATTTTCCCTTATCTGCTCAAATAAATCTATCGCATACCTTATCTCATTTTCTCTTTTTTCAATTGGAATTTCCAGAAAATCCTGTTTCAACTCACCAATTCCTTTTATATAGAATTTATCACGGCGGGCAAGGTATACTGGCCTGTTCACATTACGTTTATTCATATCTATAAATGCCTTTTAATTAATAATTAACATTCTAAATTTTTCGCAAAAAACGCTTAAATATTATCAGATACCGATTTACATGTCAATTTTATACTATTTCAAATGAAATTTTTTATTTCATAATTTGACAGACCGGAATTGTTATTTTATATATATTTTATGAAAACTTTTCTTTTTATCCTGATTAAATCTATTGTTCTGTCTATTTTACTATCAAACAATACCATAAATAAACATAACTTAACCGAAATTGAGAATATCATTCTTGAGATATCCAAACCGGATTATGATATGGTTGTGCATATATCAAAACATTTATCGAAAAAATTTTATCTGCCGCATTCTCCTGATTTTGCCGCAAAATACGCGAAAAGCCATTATCCGGTTATAAAAAAAGCTTTAATAAAAGTATCGCCGTTTTTATCCGATAGCGAATTTGATTCATACATAATTCCACTACTACATGATAAAGATCAAACAGTTGTGCTCGAAACCATAATTGCTGTGGGAAACCGTAGAAACCCTTTTTATGAAACTGCATTATACAATGTTTACAAACAGTATCCGGAAAACGAATCGGTTCTCTTATGCCTGATTTCCGCTTATTCTAACTTTAAATCGGAAAAAGCTTCAGACTTTATATCTTCTTTTTATAACCCAGACAATGTAACTACAACAACATTAGTGCTTGGCTCACTTGGTAAAACACGAACCGAACATTCGGCGAAAATACTTGTCGATTTATTTACCGACGCTAGCGACTGGGAAAAAATTGGTATTATACAAACCATGTCGTATTTTCGAGAAAATAAAACAATCGAGAATTTTTTAATAAACATTTTAGCAAACAAAGATGATATTTTTTATCCACACGCAATCCAGACCGCCGGTGAACTTGAATTTGTGAATTTTTACAAACAAATACAAAATTCTTTGAAATCAAATAATCAGATAATTAGAAATTCCGCTATTTTCGCAACATCTTTTTTCTGCAAACTAAATGATGTGCCAATTCTACTTAAATACATAACCAACAATTTTTCTGATAATACAGACCAACTTATTTACACATCAATTGAAAGAATCTGCTCTATTTATACATTCGATGAAATATTGAGAGAATTGTCATCATCCGATCATCCTGCAATAGTGGCGGCTCAGCTCGGCAATATCGGCGATGAATCATCGGTAGAAGTTTTAACGGAGCTACTTAACAACGACGATCCGATAAACAGGATCGCCGCTATCAATTCGCTTAAAACAATCGGTGGTGAAAAAGCTGTCGCAAACCTCATCGGCCGATTACCGGAATCATCGCCTCTGGAGTTTATTTATCTTGCAAAAATGCTCAAACAAATGATTGATGAATCAACTATCAGCGCGGATACCGTTTTAAAAGCGCTTGACAAACCGTTCAATCATGAGAAATACGTTTTATTCAAATCTCTTTCAGGCGATGAAGATGTCTTATTCGAATACTATAATTTATTGAGATCCGAATCAACCAGGTTCAGGTTAGCCGCCATCACCTTTGCAGGCAGTTTCTGTAAATATAATTTAATAACCGATGAGCTCAAATACATCCTGCAAACAGGCTCCATACCGGAGAGGTATTATTGCGTATCAGCTTTATTGGAAATGAGCAAAGAAAAAAAGGATATTGCCAGATTCCTAAAAAAATATCTCGCGCAGGAAAAAAATCCGGTCATAAAAAAACTTATTGAAAACTTATCCTAAATATCAGCCGATTTTCTCTTTTATATCCAGATTATGTCTTCCAAGAAAATTTTTTACTCTTATGAGCGCTTCTTTTATATCGTCAACACTGGCGGCGTACGCGCATCTTATATAACCTTCACCTGTTTCACCGAATGCCGTTCCCGGCACTAAAGCTACAGTTTCTTCCTGAAGTAATTTCCTGCAAAACTGTTCTGAAGTAAACGGAAGCCTTTTTATAGATGGAAACGCGTAAAACGCACCTTCAGGCATATTGCATGGCAGACCAAGGTCGTTAAATCCTTCCACAATCATATGTCTGCGACGATTATATTCATTTTTCATGTAATTCACGTCCCGGTTACCTCGTTTTAAAGCTTCAATAGCAGCGTATTGTCCGGATATCGGGGCACATAACATTGAATACTGGTGAATCTTCATCATTGCCTCTATTACTTCATGTGGTCCAGCGGCATACCCTATGCGCCAGCCTGTCATCGCAAAAGCTTTTGAAAAACCGGATAGCAATATTGTTCTCTTTTGCATATCGGGTAAAGACGGAAAACTTATATGATCGTAATCATATGTCAGTTCGCCATATATCTCATCCGATACAACAAGCAGATCAAACTCTGCGGCGATTTTGGCTATCTGGAGAAGTTCTTCTTTATCAAAACTTTTACCTGTCGGATTGTTAGGATAATTTATGAATATCGCTTTTGTCTTTGGTGTAATCATCGAACGTACTTTATCTATGTCCAATACAAATTTTTCATCATGGATAATCGATATTTTCACAGGGATACCGCCTGCTAATGTAACAAGCGGCGAATATGCCACATATGACGGTTCAAACAATATCACTTCCTCACCTGGATTTAATATCGCCCTGAAAACCAAATCCATTGCCTCACTTGCGCCAACAGTAATAATAATCTCCTTTTTCGGATCATAAGTTACTGAATTGTTCTGGTAAAGATAATCGGATATCCTTTCTCGCAATTCCAATAGACCCATGTTAGAAGTATATGATGTGGCTCCTTTTTCTATAGAATATATCGCCGCTTCGCAAATATGCCATGGCGTTACAAAATCCGGTTCACCAACACCCAACGATATTACATCGTCCATACCTATTACCAGTTCAAAAAACGCTCTTATTCCTGATGGTGGAATACCTTTAATTAGTTCCGATCTGAAATCTCTCATTATAATCACCTTTTATTTTTCAGGGAGTTACAGCAAGACGCGGCGGTTTCTCTTCGCTTTCAAGAATATATCCGCCTTCTTTATATCTTTTTAAAAGAAAATGAGTTGATGTACTTTTCACATGATCCAAAGTCGCCAGTTTCTCAGCGACAAAAAAAGCTATTTCCTTCATGCTATCCCCTTCAACAAGCAAAAGCAAATCGAATCCGCCCGACATCAAAGACAATGATTTCACTTCGGGAAATTTGTAAATTCTTTGCGCAATCGAATCGAAGCCTACTCCTCTTTGAGGACTACATTGCACCTCAATTATACATTGTGTTTTTTTTGACTCTACGCGCTGACGGTTAACTACAGCTTTATAAGTGAGAATCGTACCGTCTTTTTCCATCTCCTCTATCATAGACTTTATTAAATCCTCAGGTTGATCCAACATAACAGCTATGTCTGCCGGAGTTCGCCTTGAATCGAATTCAAGAATATCAAGAATCTCTCTCGTGAGAACTTCTTTTTCCATAATTGCCACCTTCATTGTATCATTTTTATTTTGTTTAATTTCGCCCCGATAAAATTACAATATATTTTCATTTTTGTCATCATATCGCAAATTATTTTTTTATCAGGTATAACAAAAAAAATAAGGGGTTTTGCAACCCCTTATTCATATATTTATATTATTTTTATTAACTATTACTCTTTTTCTTCTTCAGTCGATTCATCCAAAACCGTATCTTCGGGTTGCGATATTTCAGCGGCTTTTTTCTCCGCTTCCGCTACAGTTTTATCTGCTTCAGGCGCGGATACTTTTGCCTCGGCTTTTGCCGGTGCGGCTTTCATTTCAGGGGCTTCTTTATAAGTCAATTCCAGAATCGCCATTATCGAACCGTCGCCACGGCGTCTTGATACTTTCACAACCCTTGTATAACCGCCTTGCCTGTTCTCAAATTTCGGGCCGATCTCTTTGAATATTTTGCTTACCATTGTTTTATCCTGAAATATCGCCTCAACCTGACGTATCGCAGACAAATTATTTTTTTTCGCAAGCGTAACTACTTTATCCGCCCATTTTGATGTAACTTTAGCTTTTGTCAAAGTTGTAATTACTCTCTCACTATTGAATAGACCACGCATTATATTCATAATGGTAGCCTTTCTATGACTTTTAGTACGGCTTAATTTTGTACTCAAATTCTTATGGCGCATAAATAAGGTTCTCCTTAATTATAAAAAACGTTTCCTTAACCAAGATTATATTGACTGCTCTTCCGTTTCAGGTTGCAGTGATTTTCTGCGTTCTTCAACTTTCCTTTTTAAATCCTCAGAAATAGACATTCCTAAACGTAGCCCCATCCCGTCGAGAATAGCTTTTATTTCGTTGAGAGATTTTTTCCCGAAATTTCTATATTTCAGCATTTCGGCTTCGGATTTCTGCACAAGCTCACCAATAGTTGAGATATTAGCGCTTGTTATGCAGTTTGCGGACCTTACAGATAATTCCACTTCCGTTATACTCATAAGAAGCATTCTTTCTAATTCTTCCTTTTCGTTGCGCCCTTTCTTTTCTTCTTCCACTTCTTTCTCAATTTCAAAAACCTGCTCAGTATAATCCGCAAAAATATTCAGGTGCTCCTTTAAAATAGTCGCAGACTGTGAAAGAGCGTCATCTGGAGATAACCTGCCGTCAGTCCAAATATGCAGAATAAGTTTATCGTAATCCGTCATCTGTCCAACACGAGTATTCTCTACTTCATATTTCACCTTAATAACAGGTGTAAATATTGAGTCTATCGGTATAGTTCCGATCGGCTGATTTGTATCTTTGTTTCTTTCAGAAGGCCAATATCCTCTTCCTATGCTTAATCCCAATTCCATATGCAATTCACCATCTTTGGCAAGAGTAGCGATATGATGATCAGGGTTTATTATTTCCATGGTATGATCGATAGCAATATCTTTAGCCGTTACTTCACCTTCTCCTTTAACATCGAGTCTTAACATTCTTGATTCTCTTGACTGAACTTTTATCAACACACCTTTTAAATTCAGAATAATTTCGGATACGTCTTCAACAACCCCAGGTAAATTGGCAAATTCGTGCAACACATTATCTATTTTTATGGAAGTTATAGCTGCTCCTTCCAGAGATGATAAAAGTACTCTCCGCAAAGAATTACCGACAGTATATCCAAACCCCGACTCAAAAGGATCTGCGACAAATACGCCGTAATTACCTGAAGATAGCGATTCGTCTTTAACGAGTCTCTTTGGCCACTCGAATTTACCTATAATAAAAGCCATAGTTTTTATCTCCCCCTACTTACTATCAGTAGTTGTTATAGAATTTTATAAATTATTTAGAATATAACTCTACAATCAAATGCTCATTAATCTGAACATCCATCTTTTCCCGAGTAGGTGCTTCAAGAATTTGTATTTTCATATTGTCACGATCAACTGACATCCATTCCGGCACAATCCTTGACTCAGTGAGTTTTATGCTATTAGCCGCAAATTTTCTGCTTTTCTCGTTATCCTTTATTTCAATTATATCACCGGTTTTTACCTGGTAAGACGGGATATTTACGTTTCTCCCATTAACTTTCACATGCCCGTGAGTTACAAACATTCTCCCAACCGATCTTGCTGAACAGAATCCTGCGCGAAAAACAATGTTATCGAGCCTTAACTCGAGGAACTTTAACAGGTTCTCACCAGTAATACCTTTTTTCCTTGCGGCTTTATCAAAAGTAAGCCTGAACTGTTTTTCAAGCACACCATATATTCTTCTGAGTTTCTGTTTTTCCCTGAGCTGTTCTGCATAAGGTGATAACTTGGCTCTTTTCTTGCCATGCATACCAGGAGCAAAACTTCTTCTCTCAAAAATACATTTTGCCGTATAACATTTATATCCTTTTAAGAAAAGTTTAGTATTTTCTCTTCGGCATAATTTACAAACTGGGCCACGATACCGCGCCATCTTTTCTTATTCTCCTTTCATATAATATCTTAATAATGTATCCGCCAATTATACTCTTCGTCTTTTCGGCGGCCTACAACCGTTATGCGGGATAGGTGTTACATCTCTAATCACAGTTATATTCAAACCGGCGGCCTGAAGAGCTCTTATAGCTGATTCTCTTCCCGCTCCGGGACCTTTTACATTAACTTCAAGTTCGTGCATTCCATGTTCTTTTGCCAGATTAGCCGCTTCAGTAGCAACTACTTGAGCCGCAAAGGCAGTACTCTTTCTGGCACCAGAGAATTTTACACGGCCGGCGCTAGCCCAGGAAACCACGTTGCCCTGCATATCCGTAATACTGACTATGGTATTATTAAATGTAGCCTTTATATGAGCGACACCCTTAGGTATATTCTTAAGTTCTTTTCTTCTGGCTTTTTTCGTTCCTTTTTTAGTAGCACCTTTTGCCACAGTCTATCCTCCTTACTTCTTTTTACCAACCATAGTTTTACGAGGCCCTTTGCGGGTTCTTGCATTCGTCCGGGTTCTCTGGCCGCGAACAGGAAGACCGCGTTTATGACGCATTCCTCTGTAACAACCTATGTTCATTAATCTCTTTATATTAGCGGCGATCTCTCTACGCAAATCACCTTCCACTTTGTATTCCTGGCTAATGATAGCGCTTATTCTACCAATCTCATCATCAGTTAAATCTTTTGCTCTTGTATCCGGATTGATTCCAGCTCTTTCCAATAACGACTTTGACGTGGTCGGCCCGATACCATAGATATATCTAAGCGCAACTTCAACCCTTTTTTCTTTAGGGATATCGACTCCAAAAATTCTCGGCACCGCTTTTATCCTCCTATAATATATTTTATCAACCTTGTCTTTGCTTATGTCGCGGATTGTCACATATTATTCGTATTATTCCCTTTCTGCGAATAATCTTACATTTTGCGCAAATTCTCTTTACTGAAGCTCTTACTTTCACAACAAGCCTGCCTTTCTTATTTATATTATCATTATTATCTGATTATTTTTGTCTATATATTATTCTTCCTTTTGTAAGGTCATATGGTGACATTTCAACCATTACCTTATCACCAGGAAGTATTCTTATAAAATTCATCCTCATCTTTCCTGAGATATGAGCCAAAATCATGTGACCGTTTTTTAATTCTACCCTGAACATCGTGTTTGGAAGAAGTTCTGATACAACTCCCTCCGCTTTAATTAAATCTTCTTTAGGCATGTAAATACCTCTGGTCCATCCTTTGTTATCGCTACTGTATGTTCAAAATGAGCAGATGGTTTTCCATCGACAGTAACTACCGTCCATCCATCAGCTAATGTTTTTACTTTATAGGTTCCCATGTTTACCATCGGTTCTATTGCGAAAACCATACCTTCTTTTAATATCGGACCTGTGTTTTTCTGACCGAAATTCGGGATCTGAGGTTCTTCATGCATTTGTCTTCCAATACCATGTCCTACATAATCCCTTACAACTGAAAATCCATTTCTTTCCACAACTTCTTCTATGGCAAAAGATATATCACCCAACCTGTTGCCGGGTAAAGCATTACTTATTCCTGCAATTAACGATTCTTCCGTGATTTTCAGCAGTTTTTCATTCATCGGGCTGATTTTGCCAACGCCAACAGTTACTGCCATATCACCATAAAAATTATTTTTTATCACACCAAAATCTAGTGATACAATATCGCCTTCGCTTAATCTGCGTTTTCCGGGAATACCGTGTACAACCTCTTCATTAACAGATATGCATAAACAACTTGGATAACCTCTATATCCCTTAAAAGCCGGTATCGCTTTTCGTTGTTTTATCAGATCTTCGCAATATTTATCAAGCTCTATTGTCAGAACACCAGGTTTTATTAATTTTTTAACTTCATCCAGTATTTCAGCTGTAACACTGGCGCTTTCGCGCATCGCATCAAGTTCTCTTGCAGATTTTATAAATATCATTTTTATTTACGAAGCCGATTTTTTTAATTTTTTCAATATATCTTCCGTAATACGCTCTATCTGCTGACCTGCATCTACCGAAACCAATAAACCTTTTTTATCATAATAACTTATCAGATCTTTTGTTTTACTGTCATATACCTGTAATCTATTCCTTACAGTGCTTTCCTTATCATCTTCTCTTTGTATCAGTTTAGCCCCATCAAGATCACATGTCTCAGCACTTTTTGGCGGCAGATATTTTATATGATAATTCTTTCCACAAACAGGGCATGTTCTTCTGCCGGTAAGACGAATTACTATTTCGTCTTCATCAGCAAACAACTGGATAACTGAATCCATACTTATCCCTAACTCTCTTAGCTTTTCGTCCAATGCCACAGCCTGGCTTACCGTTCTTGGAAAACCATCCAGCAAAAACCCATTTTTGCAATCAGATTCTTTTATCCTTATTTCAACCAATCTTATCACAACTTCATCAGGAACAAGCTCACCTCTATTCATATATGATTCAGCTTCTTTCCCGACATCCGTACCCCTTTTTACCGCATCCCTTAATATGTCTCCCGTCGATATGTGTGGTATTTCGTATTCAGCTGTTATTTTTTCAGCCTGGGTCCCTTTACCTACTCCAGGAGGACCAAGAAGAATAATTCTCATGTCAAACCTTTCTTATTAGAATCTGCCTTTTAATCTTGTCTTACTCATAAAACCATCATAATGGCGCATTATCAAATGTGATTCAACCTGTCGCATTGTATCAAGCATTACACCGACAATAATCAATAACCCCGTACCACCAAGAAATTGTGTCACAAGATACGGTATTTTTAGTTTGGTGCTTATCAATGCGGGAAATATAGCAATTACAGCAAGAAAAATCGCTCCTGCAAATGTTATTCTTGTCATTATCGACTCAAAATATTCTGCGGTATTTTTTCCAGGCCTTATTCCCGGCACAAAAGCACCCCCGCGTTTCATATCATCCGCTATCTGGATAGGGTTAAATTGTGTCGCCGTCCAGAAATAGCAGAAAAATATAATCAATACAACATATAAACATTCGTAAAGCATTTCTCCCGGCGCCAACATATTACTCAACGCCTTCAAAAACGAGAAAACCGAATCATCACTTATCATTGTACCTACAGTCGCCGGGAACAGCAATAATGAAGAAGCAAAAATTATCGGTATAACACCTGCATAGTTAACTCGCAATGGCATATATGTATTTTGCGCTTGATATACTCTTCTTCCCCGAATCTGCTGTGCTCGCTGAATGGGTATTTTTCTTTGTGCTTGTGTCAACATTATTATCCCCACGACAACAGCAACCATTAGCGCAAACAATACCAGTAGTATCATAGGACTTTTACCCTGTGCATTACCAGGAGCATATAACTGCCACGCAAGTCCAACAGCAGAAGGAAACCTCGAAATAATACCTACAGTAATTATCATTGAGATTCCGTTTCCAATACCTTTCAGGGATATTTGCTCGCCTAACCACATCAATACTAATGTACCGCAAGTTAAAGTTATAACAGAAGATATCTTAAACAAAATCCCAGGATGCGGCACAATAACCATTCCCTCAAACACTCTCGCGATACGCTCTGGATTTTCCAGTGCCGCCGCAATAAAAAACGCCTGAAACATCGCCAGAAATACTGTGAAATATCTTGTATATTGATTTATTTTCTTACGTCCTGATTCCCCTTCTCTTGCTATCTTTTCCAATCTTGGAAAAACAATCTGAAGCAACTGCATAATAATGGAAGCACTTATGTAAGGCATGATCCCCAAGGCAAACAACGTGCATTGTGCCAACGCTCCGCCAGAAAACATACTTACAAGGGAAAATATTGATCCTCCTTGATTTGCTTCTATCCTTTTCATTAATTCCGCAAGAGCGGCTCCATCAATACCAGGAGTTGGTATATGGGCGCCTAACCTGCAAATAGCAAGTAAACCCAGAGTAAGCAATACTCTGGTTCTTAATTCAGGTATTTTTAAAATATTTGAGAATGCTGATAACATGATTAATTCCTTTAGTAATTAATCCAGAACTTTAATTTTTATATTCTTTCCCTTAATTTTTTCCATAGCGGTCTTACTGAATTTATGCGCATGGACTTCAATATTATTTGCAGTCAATTCGCCATCGCCCAGAACTTTCAGCTTTCCCGTATAGGATTTAACAATGCCTTCGCTTACAAGCAATTCAGGAGTTATAACCATTCCTTCCTGAAACTTATTCAAATCATCTATATTGATAATCGAATAAAAAACCTTGAAATCCTTATTATTGAACCCTCTTTTTGGCAACCTTCTCTGCAGTGGCATCTGACCGCCTTCAAAACCAATCTTTCTCGAATAACCAGACCTGGCTTTCTGACCTTTGTGGCCTCTACCCGCTGTTTTTCCATTACCGCTTCCGATACCACGTCCTCTGCGGTTATTTGATTTTGTTGCCCCCTCGTTACTTCTTAATTCATTCAGCTTCATCTGACCATAACCCCCGCATCTTGAAGACTTTTTCTTTGCTTCTCAATTTTTGTAAACCATCCATTGTGGCTCTAACAATATTCAGAGGATTGGTTGAACCCAGAGATTTGCAAAGCACGTCTCGAATACCGGATAATTCCATCACTGAGCGAACAGCACCACCTGCAATAACTCCGGTACCTGGTGCAGCAGGTTTCATCAAAACTCTCCCGGCACCAAACTCGCCAATTATATTATGAGTAATTGTCGATCCAAATAAAGGAACCTCTATCAGATCTTTTTTAGCCTGATCCACACCTTTTCTTATAGCTTCCGAAACTTCGTTTGCTTTACCTAATCCAAATCCTACCTTACCCTGCCTGTCACCGACAACTACTAAAGCACTAAAACTGAACCTTCGTCCACCTTTTACTACTTTAGCGCAACGATTTACACTTACGACTACTTCGCTGAGTTCTATTGTTTTCTCTTCCAAGTGTGAAACCTCCGCCTATTAAAATTTTATACCTGATTCTCTTAAAGTATCTGCCAACATTTTGATATTTCCATGGTATTTATAACCATTTCTGTCAAAACGTATTGCAGCAATATTTTTCTCTTTCGCCTTTTCAGCCAATATTTTTCCGATAGCCTTTGCTGTCTCTGTGTTAACCCCGGTTTTCTTTGATTTACCTTTATAATCTTTTGATAAAGTCGATGTTGAAACCAAAGTGTGTCCCGCTACATCATCGATCAACTGGACATATAAGTGATTCAAGCTTTTAAAGACTGTCAACCTTGGTTTTTCATCTGTTCCTTTGACTTTATCACGCAAACGTAATTGCTTGGCTTTCCGCATTTCTTTTTTAGATTCTTTTTTCCTCATACCAAACCTACTTTTTATTTTTTACTGACTGTTTTTCCTGCTTTTCTACGGACCTTCTCGCCAACATATCTAATTCCTTTACCTTTATACGGCTCAGGCGGATAATATCCTCTGATCTTAGCAGCAACGGCACCGACTTGCTGTTTGTCTATACCGGAAACTTCAATCGTGTTTCCCTGTACATTAATCGATATACCTTGAGGTATAGGATATACAACAGGATGCGAAAACCCGAGACTCATTACCAGTGCATTTCCTTCAATCTTCGCACGATAACCGACACCAATAATTTCCATCGATTTCGTAAACCCTTTACTAACCCCTGTTACCATATTGTTCAGCAAGCTTCTTACCAAACCATGATATGCACGAACCTGCCGTAAATCCGTTGAACGTTTGCAGATAATTTTATTCTCTTCTTTCTCTACATTTATTTCTTTCGGCGGGTTATAACTTAACGATCCTTTTGGACCTTTTACTGTAATTGTACCGCTTTGAAACGATATATCCGTTCCAGCCGGCAAATCTATTGGTTTTTTTCCTATCCGTGACATTATATTATTCCTCCATTAACTTCACCAAACATAGCAGAGCACTTCGCCGCCAACGTTTTCTCTCTGGGCCTGTCGATCAGTTAAAATTCCTTTTGGAGTTGATAAAATTGCAATCCCCAAACCACCCATTACCTTAGGTAATTTTTTCGAATTCGTATAATATCTTCTACCGGGTTTACTGATTCTTGATAAATCGATAATGACTCTTTCATTAGCTGGCGTATATTTCAATGTTACACGTATACTTGGATACTTTCCTGAATCAACTATTTCGTAATTATCAATATAACCTTCTTCTTTCAGTACTCTAGCCATCTCAAGCTTTATTTTTGATGCTGGAATCTCAACTTCTTTATGCAAGGCACTGTTTGCATTGCGTATTCGAGTCAAGAAGTCAGCTATTGGATCAGTCATGGACATATTTTTTTCCTCCCAACCTTCTACCAACTTGCCTTTATTAAACCGGGTATTTTACCTTCACCCGCCAATTTTCTTAAACATATTCTACATAACTTAAATTTCCGGTAATAACTGCGCCTTCTTCCGCAATTATTGCACCGGAAATATTTTCGAACCTCAAATTTCGGTTCTTTTTTACTCTTTTCTACAAGTGCTTTTTTAGCCACGGGGCAAAAAACCTCCTCTATCGATTATTTTTTTGCAAAAGGAAGACCGATAATTTTAAGCATTTCAAAAGCTTCTTCGTCAGTCTTGCTTGTCGTTACAAAAGTTAAGTTCATACCTTGGGTACGTGTCACTTTATCTAAATTCAATTCCGGAAATATTGTCTGATCATCCAGCCCCATACTATAGTTTCCAAAACCATCAAATGAATCTGTGGGTATACCCCTGAAATCCCTTATCCTGGGTACGGCAACATGAATCAATCTATCCAGAAATTCATACATCATTTTACCACGCAATGTTACTTTACACCCAATCGGCATACCTTCCCTTATTTTAAAACCCGCTATACTTTTTCTTGCTTTTGTTATTACAGGCCGCTGTCCCACAATCTGAGTTAATTCAGCAACTGCGTCTTCAATCACTTTCTGATCTCTTGAACCTTCTCCAATACCCATATTAATAACGAGTTTTTCTATTTTGGGTACCTGCCACACATTCGAGTAGTTGAATTTCTTAACCATTTCAGGTATAACTTCTTTTTTATATTTTTCCAAAAGACGTGTCATTTTCACTTCACCCTTATATTATATCACCACATTTAACACATATTCTATTCTTTGTTCCCTGTTCTATTTTTCCACATCTTGTTCTAACAGGTTTATTACATTTCGGACAGTAAAGCTGTACATTTGAACAAGCTATAAATCCTTCTTTTTTTGAAATACCACCTTTTTGATTCTGCTGACTCGGTCGCTCATAATGTGTTAAATAATTAACACCTTCAACAAGGACTCTTTGTTTTTCAACATCAATTTCGAGAATTTTTCCCTGTTTGCCTTTATCTTTTCCGGTTATAACACAAACCGCATCATTTTTTCTTAATTTTCGTTTTGGTGAAGTTTTATCAGTTTTCATTTTATTAAAAATCCTTTTCCATTATATTACTTCAGGAGCTAATGATACAATTTTCATAAAATTCTTTTCTCTTAATTCTCTGGCAACAGGACCAAAAATACGAGTTCCCTTCGGGTTTTTCTGATTATCTATAACTACGACAGCATTTTTATCAAATCTTAATATGGATCCGTCTTTTCTTTTTATATCGTTGGAGGTTCTTACAACGACAGCTTTTATGACTTCACCCTTTTTTACGTTTCCTTCAGGTATGGCTTCCTGAACCGATGCAATGATGATATCGCCAACTCTTGCAAACTGTTTATTTCCAGTACCAAGAACCATAATACATCTGACTTTCTTCGCGCCGGAATTGTCAGCTACTTCTAATCTTGTCCTCATCTTAATCATTATGCCAATCTCCCTCTCACCATCATCTAACTGTTTTTACAATTTTACACAACCGCCATCTTTTTGTTTTGCTTAACGGTTTGGTTTCGATTATCTCAACAGTATCCCCTATTTTTGCTTCGCCATTTTGATCGTGCGCTTTGAGTTTTGTGTATACCCTCATAACTTTTTTGTAGACCGAGTGCATAACGCTTCTTTCCACCTGGACAACTATTGTCTTGTCCATCTTGTCACTTATGACAACACCGACCCTTTTTTTTCTTGAACCCCTTGATAAAGCTGCCATTTTATTGCTCCTGAAAATTATTGCTCTTCATTTAATATGGTATTTATTCTTGCTATCTCTTTTTTTACTACCCTGATTCTTCCGACTTTCTCAATCTGTCCAGTTTTTTTCTGTATTCTCAAATTAAACATTTCCAATCTGAACTCAGCTAACAATTTATTTAATTCATCAGAAGATTTCTTTCTTAATTCATTTGCTTTCATTGTTCTATTCCCGATAATTTTATTTTTATACTCTATGCATACTTCTTACAACAAACTTTGTTTTTATAGGAAATTTAGCTGTGGCTAACTTCATTGCTTCCCTTGCTACATTTTCCGGTACACCCTCGAGTTCAAACATTATTCTACCGGGCTTAATTACAGCTACCCATCCTTCCGGAGCTCCTTTACCTTTACCCATCCTTGTTTCGGCGGGTTTTTTGGTAATTGGTTTATCAGGAAATACTCTAATCCATACTTTACCTTTTCTTTTTATGAATCGAGTTAATGCCACACGAGCCGCCTCGATCTGTATATTGGATATCCATGCTCTCTCAAGCGCCTGCATCCCATATTCACCGAAATCAATTGTATGGCCTGCAGTACTATCACCTTTACGAGACCCGCGTTGCATTTTTCTGAATTTTACTCTTTTAGGCATCAGTGGCATTTTTTAAAATCTCCTTATTCCTTCTCCTCTTTGCCGGGGATTCTTTCACCCTTGCAAATCCAGACTTTTACTCCAATTGCACCATACGTTGTTCTGGCTTCTGTAAAACCATAATCTATATCCGCTCTTAATGTCTGTAGCGGTATTTTCCCTTCTTTATATCCTTCGCTTCTGGACATTTCAGATCCGCCCAATCTGCCTGAACACAATATTTTTATACCGGCGGCACCTATCTGTATCGCTGTTGTTACAGCCTTTTTCATCGCTCTTCTATGTGATACCCTTCTCTCCAACTGTAAAGCTACATTTTCCGCTACCAATTGAGCATCTATATCCGGATTCTTGACTTCTGCAATATCTATAAAAAGTTCTTTATCGGTGAACTTTACAAGTTCTTCTTTAATCTTGTCAATCTCCGCGCCTTTTCTGCCTATGATAATCCCAGGCCTTGCGGCATATATCGTAATTTTTGCACGACTACTTGCTCTCTCAATAACAATTTTGGATATTCCGGCGAAATTCAACCTTTGTTTAAGGAATTTTCTTATTTTTATATCTTCATTGACAAGAGTTCCAAAATCACGCTTTGGCGCGTACCATTTTGACATCCAATTTTTTGTTACAGTAACTCTCAAACCTGTCGGATTAACTTTCTGCCCCATTATTAAACTCCTATTTTGTTCCAACCACAATAGTTATATGGGATGTCCTTTTTCTGATTCTAAAAGCCCTACCCATCGCTCTTGGACGGAACCTTTTTAACATTGGACCTCCATCTACAAAAATTTCCTTTACCACCATTCCATCCAGATCCACACCGGCCTCGCTTTTATTTTGTACATTACTTAGCGCGGATTTCAGTATCTTCTCCATCATTTCAGCTGCTTTTTTATTTGTAAATCTTACTATATCCATTGCAGCATTTACTTCCTTGCCGCGTATAACATCCGCAATCAGCCTCATTTTCCTCGGCGATATTCTGGCATATTTCCAAATTGCTTGAGCTTCCATTATTGCGCACCTCTTTACTTATCTTATTTTGCACCCGGATGTGCTTTAAAAGTTCTAGTAGGAGCGAATTCACCTAATTTATGCCCCACCATATTTTCCGTGATAAATACTGGCAAAAATTTCTTGCCATTATAAACCGCTAAAGTATGCCCTATAAATTCCGGTGTAATCATCGATCTTCTCGACCAAGTCTTTACAACTTTCTTCTCATTAACATCATTCATCTTATCTATTTTTTCCTGCAGAGAAGGCTCAACATAGGGACCTTTTTTAATTGATCTTGCCATTTTAATTTACCTCTACTTATTTCTTCTCTTTACTATATATTTATCACTTAGTTTATGCAAAGTCCGGGTCTTTTTTCCTTTTGTCTTAACACCCCAAGGTGTACATGGATGTCGCCCTCCAGATGTTTTACCTTCGCCACCACCCATCGGATGATCCACAGGGTTCATAGCAACACCCCTGACTTTCGGCCGCTTGCCCAAATATCGTGTACGCCCTGCTTTACCAAGCGTCACATTTTCATGATCTGTATTGCTTACCTGCCCGAGTGTCGCTCTGCATTTTAGATGAACTTTTCTCAATTCTCCAGACGGAAACTTTAATAGGGCAAAACCACTTTCTTTAGCCATTAATATAGCATAACTTCCTGCGCTTCTTGCAATCTGGGCACCTTTTCCGATCTTTAATTCAATATTATGTACCTGACTACCGAGCGGCATTCTCTCCAGCTCCATACAGTTGCCGATCTCTATTTCAGCACTTTTTCCGGACATAATTTTATCATCAACTTTTAAACCTTCAGGCGCTATAATATAGCTTTTTTCGCCATCGATATATTGCAAAAGCGCTATCCTTGATGAACGATTCGGATCATATTCAATAGATACCACTTTTGCCTCAACATCATCTTTACAGCGCTTGAAATCAATAATTCTGTACAAACGTTTATGTCCACCACCTCTTCGACGGACAGTTATTCTTCCATTGTTATTCCTGCCGCTTTTTTTACTATTTGATTCACACAGCGATTTCAACGGCTCGCTTTTTGTTACTTCTTCAAAAGTCGAGAAACTTACATATCTTCTCGATAATGGAGTTGGTTTTGATTTTTTTATTCCCATGCCTTAATTCCCTTAATTATTATATAAATTCTATCTTTTCACCCTTTTTTAACGTAACAACAGCCTTTTTCCAATCAGGCTTCTTTCCAATGTGATAACGCATCCTTTTTGTTTTGCCAAGCACATTAACCGTATTTACTTTTTCCACCTTTACATGAAAAAGCTTTTCAACAGCATACTTAATTTCAATTTTGTTTACGTCAGGACGAACAACAAAAGCATACTTTCCATTCTCTGCCATTATTGTGCTCTGCTCACTAATTACAGGCTCTTTAATAATTTGGGTTAATTCTTTCATATTTTCTCCATTAATTAAAAACAATCGAAAGTGAATTTTCGATTGTTTTTTTAGCTTTGAAGAGTGAATTTAAACTAAAATGCTGATATAATATATTAATAAATATAATATGTCAATATAATATTTATTCTATTAATCTACTTTTTATAACTTCAATAGCTTCTTTTTCTATTATTATCTTTTCACAATCTAACAATTCATATGTATTAACATCATTGCAATTAACAATTTTTACTTCAGGTATATTCCTTGCGGATCTGATTAAATTTAAATCTAATGCCGCACTGATAACCAATACCTTTTTTTCATTCAGATCAAGATTCTTTAATACACCAACAAATTCTTTTGTTTTTGGTTTATTAAAGTCAAATTTTTCAACGATTACCATCGAATCCGAATTTAACTTATCGGATAAAGCAGATAACAATGCTATCCTTTTAAGTTCTTTCGACACATTCTTCGAATAATCTCTTGGTTTTGGGCCGAATACTGTACCGCCACCCTTCCATAAAGGCGATGTTCTTGTACCTATTCTTGCTCTACCTGTACCTTTTTGTCGCCACGGCTTTTTTGTACTCGCATTGATTTCATTTCTCGTTTTTGTACAAGCCGTTCCACTCCTTTGATTTGCAAGATATGCTACAACTACATCATGCACAACATGTGGTTTTGGTTCATATCCAGCTATTTTCTGATCTATAGCTAAAGATCCTACCACTTCACCTTTAGTATTATATACATTATATTCGCCCATTACAGCTCACCTCATTATTTGCTGACAAAAGCTTTCTTTTTAGCTTTTCTTATTTCTATATATGATCCCTTTGGTCCAGGCAAAGCACCTTTTACAATTATTAGATTTAAATCCTCTTTTAAATCTACAATCAGTAGACTTTGCACTGTTACCCGTTTACCTCCCATTCGTCCCGGAAGCCTATGTCCTTTATACGTTCTGGATGGAAAAGCCGATGCTCCCACCGAACCAGGCGCTCTATGAAACATTGAACCGTGTGTATCGTCTCCACCATGCCATCCCCATCTTTTCACACCGCCCGCAAATCCTTTTCCGATCGATTTTCCGGATACGTCTATATAATCTCCTTTGGAAAAATACGATATATTTATTTCATCCCCAATATTATACTTTTCCAATTCGCCTTTACCAATCCTGCTCTCTTTCAAATATTTTTTAGGCGATATCCCTGATTTCTTCAGATATCCTGATTCCGGCTTATTCAGTTTATTTTCTTTTATATCAAGAAAACCGAGCTGTATAGCTTCATATCCGTGTTTTTCCGAAGTTTTTTTATTAACGACTGTTCCATTTTCCAACTCTATTACCGAAACCGGTATAATTTCGCCTTTTTCATTGAACAGCCTCGCCATTCCTTTTTTCTTACCCAAGAGGATAATACTCACTTTATTGTCTCCTTATCCCAACATTTCAAAAGGCTTTATACTTTTATTTTTATATCAACGCCAGCTGGTAGATTGAGTTTTCTCAGTTCGTCTATTGTTTTTGCTGTCGGATCAACGACATCAAGCAATCTTTTATGTGTTCTAATCTCAAATTGCTCACGTGATTTTTTATCCACATGCGGTGACCGTAAAACTGTATATCTCTCAATCTTTGTCGGCAATGGTATCGGCCCCAATATTTTGGCTCCGGTCCTCTTCGCGGTCTCTACGATCTCAAGAGTTGATTGATCCAATACCCTGTGATCATACGCCTTTAATTTAATCCTAATTCTTTGCTTATCCATCGGATATCCCCGTATTATTCAACTATTTCGGTTACTCTGCCGGCGCCTATGGTTCTTCCGCCTTCCCTGATAGCGAATCTCAACCCTTTCTCCATCGCTATCGGCATTATAAGCTCAACATATACGCTTATATTATCGCCAGGCATTACCATCTCCACTCCTTCCGGCAAATTCAATGTCCCTGTCACATCGGTTGTCCGGAAATAAAACTGCGGACGGTATCCACTGAAAAACGGCGTGTGACGACCACCTTCATCTTTGCTCAAAACGTATACTTCGCCCTTGAACTTCTTATGCGGTGTTATACTTCCCGGTTTCGCCAATACCTGACCGCGCTCCACTCCGCTCTTATCTACTCCGCGAAGCAGTACACCGATATTATCTCCGGCTTCACCATAATCAAGCAACTTCTTGAACATCTCCACTCCGGTTACTACCGACTTTTTCGTATCTGTCAACCCAACGATCTCTATCTCTTCGCCTACCTTTATCTGACCTCTCTCCACTCTACCAGTCGCCACCGTTCCACGACCGGTTATCGAGAACACATCTTCCACCGGCATCAAAAACGGTTTGTCTATATCGCGTTTCGGTGTAGGTATGTAACTATCCACCGCTTCCATCAGCTTCATTATCGCAGCCTGGCCAACTTCCCCTTCTTCGCCTTCCATCGCCTTCAGCGCTGAACCCCTTACAATCGGTATCTCGTCGCCGGGAAACTCGTATTTCGACAACAATTCTCTTATCTCAAGCTCAACCAGCTCCAACAATTCTTCATCGTCAACCATATCCACTTTATTCATAAACACTACCATCGACGGCACACCCACCTGACGCGCAAGCAGAATGTGTTCTCTCGTCTGAGGCATCGGACCGTCAGCCGCGCTTACAACCAGTATCGCTCCATCCATCTGCGCCGCTCCGGTAATCATGTTCTTTATATAATCAGCATGGCCAGGACAATCCACATGAGCGTAATGACGATTGTCTGTCTGATACTCTACGTGAGCTGTCGCTATGGTAATTCCTCTCTCCCTCTCTTCAGGTGCGTTATCTATCGAATCATATGATCTTACCGATGCATATCCTTTTTTCGCCAGTGTCATTGTTATTGCGGCTGTCAATGTCGTCTTACCATGATCCACGTGACCAATTGTTCCTATGTTTACGTGCGGTTTTGTCCTCTCAAATTTCTCTTTGGCCATTGGTTACTCCTTTTTATTTAATTTGTTTTCTTTTTTTATTATATTAACTTTAAATTTTTACCATCTATAGTGGGCAAACGCTTTATTAGCTTCCGCCATTTTATGCGTATCCTCTCTTTTCTTTATTGCGGCCCCCTGTGACTTATAAGCATCTATAATTTCTGCAGCGAGACAATCTACCATAGGTTGCCCTTTTCTCTGGCGAGCAAACTGTATTATCCAGCGAGTTGCCATTGTAAATTGTCGTTCCGCCGAAACATCAACAGGAACCTGATACGTAGCGCCACCAACACGCCTCGATTTGACTTCCAAGATGGGTTTAACATTATCAAGCGCTTTCTGAAAAACCTTAATCGCGTCTGCCTCGCCTACCCTTTGAGCAGCCAAATCTACCGCATTATAAAATATTTTCTCAGCAGTACTTTTTTTACCTTCCAACATAAGCATATTTATAAACTTCATAACATCAGTACTGTTATATCTTGAATCTGGCATTGTTTCTCTTTTTACTGCTCTTCTACGTCTGGACATAAATCAGAAAACCTCCTGTCATTTATTTCTTAGGCGCTTTAGCACCGTATTTCGATCTTCCTTGACGGCGTTTTTCAACACCCATCGCATCAAGTGTTCCACGAATTATATGATATCGGACTCCAGGTAAATCTTTTACCCTGCCGCCTCTTATTAATACTATTGAGTGCTCCTGAAGATTATGCCCCATTCCTGGTATATAAGCCGTTACTTCCATTGAATTAGATAAACGCACCCTTGCTATTTTACGCAATGCCGAATTTGGTTTTTTAGGTGTTTGAGTTTTCACCTGCAAACAAACACCACGTTTTTGCGGACATTCTTTCATCGCTGGCGTTTTGCATTTTTTTCTTACTTTTTGCCTACCTTTTCTTATGAGCTGATTAATAGTCGGCATTTAAATCTCCTTTTTATTCCCAATTTAAAAATAAGTTTTCGAAATATATACGTTTTTAATCATAATGTCAAGATTTTTTTTCACTATCTGAAAATGAGACATCAGGCATATCGGCGGCTATATCAAAATTGGAATAACATTTAAAGCCCGGCCCCGCAGGTATCAAATGCCCCATAATTACGTTTTCTTTGAACCCATTCAGATAATCGACTCTTCCTGAAGACGCCGCATCAGTTAACACTCTTGTTGTCTCCTGGAACGAAGCGGCTGATATAAAGCTATTTGTTCCCAAAGAAGCTTTTGTTATACCCAGCAAAATTGTTGTCGCTTCAGCCGGTTTACCGCCTTTTCTAATTACGTCCCGATTTTCTTTATTGAATTTTATTTTTTCTACCTGTTCTCCGTATAAGAAAGAAGTATCACCCGGATCAGTAATTCTTACTTTTTTAAGCATTTGACGTATGATTATTTCTATATGCTTATCATTTATTTCCACACCCTGAAGACGATATACTTCCTGGATCTGGTTTACAAGGTATTCCTGCAGCTCTTTCGGTCCACAAACCTGTAATATTTCCTGAGGAACAACAGGACCTTCTGTAAGTTGCTGTCCTTTTTTAACTTTATCGCCTTTGTAAACAGTCAGGTGCTTACCATGTGAAGTTAAATGTTCTTCTTCGGCTCCGGTTTCCGGATCGCGAACAATAATTCTTCGTTTACCTTTTACTGTACCTTTGAATTCCACTATACCGTCAATTTTAGCTATTTCAGCCGCGTCTTTTGGGCGTCTGGCTTCAAACAGTTCTGCCACTCGCGGCAAACCGCCTGTAATATCTTTCGTTTTACTAATTTTTCTCGGAGTTTTTGCTATCAGATAACCTGCATCTATATCCTGCCCGTCTTCAACTACGATATGAGCGCCAGCGGGAATCGAATGCTGAGCAAGAATCTCTTCATTGACATCATAAAGAACAATCTGCGGATGAAGTTCTTCTTTATGTTCAATAATAACTGTTCCCACAAGACCAGTAGACTCATCGATCTCCTTTTTCATTGTCACGCCTTCGATGATATCGCTAAAACGGACTATACCTTTGCGCTCTGAAAGAATCGGGATATTATATGGATCCCATTTAACGAACGCTTCTCCTTTAACCACAGAACCGCCATCAGGGATACTGATTACCGAACCAATTACCACACTATATTTCTCAAGTTCACGGCCCTCAGGAGTATTAATACTGATCAATCCATTCTTATTCAATACAATTAAAGTATTTTCCTTTGTTTGCACAAATTTAATATCATGGTATTGAATAATTCCATCGTTTTTTGCGATAATTTGCGGTTGTTTAAATACCTGGCTTGCTGTACCACCTATATGAAACGTTCTCATGGTCAACTGAGTTCCAGGCTCACCGATTGACTGAGCGGCTATAATTCCAACCGCTTCGCCTAAATCAACCATTTTGTTTGTGGCAAGATTCAACCCGTAGCACATCCTGCAAGTTCCCGTATCACTTTCGCAAGTCAATACCGACCTTATTTTTAAACTTTCTATTCCACTCCGATTAATTTTTTCCGCTTTTTCTTCATTTATAAGATCGTCAGCTTTACAAATAATTTCTCCAGTCGCAGGATTGACCACATCCTCCAAAACTATTCGCCCTATAATACGTTCCTTTAGTGAAACTATTTCATCATCACCTTCATATATCGCTTTCACAATAATTCCATTTAAAGTATGACAATTATCTTCAGTGATAATCATATCCTGCGCAACATCTACCAATCTCCTTGTAAGATAACCTGAATCGGCTGTTTTCAACGCTGTATCCGCAAGACCTTTTCTAGCACCGTGTGTTGATGTAAAGTATTCAAGAACCGTTAATCCTTCCCTGAAGTTTGACAAAATCGGCGTCTCAATGATTTCGCCTGATGGTTTTGCCATAAGTCCCCTCATACCTGCCAACTGACGTATCTGCTGGCGACTTCCTCTCGCGCCAGAATCAACCATCATAAACACGGAATTTATTGATCCCATTCTTACTGAAGCCTGTAATCCCTTATACATCGCTTCAGATATAGTATCAGTCGCGTGTGTCCAGATATCTATTATCTTATTATACCGTTCACCGTCGGTAATGCTTCCTGTATGATACTGCTTCTCAACTTCATTGATCTCTGAGCGAGCGCTGTCAAGCATTTCCTTTTTCTCATCAGGTATTATCATATCATCAATTGAAATTGATATACCCGCCTTTGTCGCCGAATTAAAACCAAGTCTTTTTAAACTATCAAGTATTTGAACCGTTCTTTTATGCCCAACACATTTATAACATTTCATAATTAATTCGCCCAATTTTTTCTTATTGAGCTCATAATTTACATATCCGATTTCTTTTGGAACTATTTCATTAAATATTATTCTACCGGCAGTAGTTATAATTAGATTATTATCTATTTTGACCTTAATTTTCTCATGGATATTTATTATTTTCCCGTCAAGAGCAAGCAAAACTTCTTCTGGACTCCCGTAGGACCTGATAATATTTTCAGTTGCGGGAAGTTCTTTTGTTAAATAATAACATCCAAGCGTAATATCTTGCGAAGGAGTGGTTATCGGCTTCCCTGATGACGGAGAAAATATATTGTTTGTTGCAAGCATCAGCATTTTTGCTTCAAGCTGAGCCTCAGTCGATAAAGGTATATGCACTGCCATCTGGTCACCATCAAAATCAGCGTTGAAAGCCGCGCAAACAAGAGGATGTATCCTTATAGCTTTACCTTCTATCAATATAGGTTCAAAAGCCTGAATACCAAGCCTGTGAAGCGTTGGAGCGCGGTTAAGCATTACCGGATGCCCTTTTGTTACCTCTTCCAGAATATCCCATACCTCAGGAGCACCGCGTTCAATCATCTTTTTCGCGCTTCGTATCGTATGAATATTTCCTCTTTCTTTCAGCTTTCTTATGATAAACGGCTCAAAAAGCTCTAAAGCCATTTCTTTCGGCAACCCGCACTGATTCAATTTCAGTTCAGGCCCTACAACGATAACCGAACGTCCCGAATAATCGACACGTTTTCCCAATAGATTCTGCCTGAACCTTCCTTGTTTTCCTTTAAGCATGTCACTCAATGATTTCAAGGGCCTATTGCCTGATCCAACAACCGGCCGTCCGTGACGTCCGTTATCATATAAAGCATCCACTGCTTCCTGAAGCATTCTTTTTTCGTTTCTTATAATTACTTCCGGAGTTTTTAGTTCAAGGATACTTTTTAATCTGTTATTTCTATTTATAACCCTGCGATAAAGATCATTCAAATCAGACGTAGCAAACCTTCCGCCTTCCAGTGGTACAAGCGGTCTCAAATCCGGCGGAATAACAGGTATTGCGCTCATAACCATCCAGGCCGGATCATTCTTTGATTTTCTAAACCCTTCAACAATTTTAAGCCGTTTGCTTATTTTCTTTAAAGTCTGTTTTGATTTTGTTTTCAGCATCTTGCTTCTTAGTTCTTCAGCAAGAAGATCAAGGTCTTCCATTTTTAACAGTTCTTTTACGGCTTCAGCACCTATTAAATATTTAAAACTGTTATCTCCATATTTTGATTTTGCTTCCCGGCATTCCATCTCGCTTAAAAGTTGCTTTTTCTCCAATGGAGTATTGCCCGGGTCAATAACAACATAATCCTCGTAATATAAAACCCTTTCCAAAGCCCGCGTCGACATTTCCAAAATATTGCCTATTCTGCTTGGAGTGGTTTTAAAAAACCATATATGCGATACCGGTACCGCAACTTCAATATGCCCCATTCTCTCTCTTCGTACTTTTGACTGGGTAACTTCAACGCCACACCGATCGCATATAGCGCCTTTATGTTTTATTCTTTTATATTTTCCGCAACTGCATTCCCAATCTTTAGTCGGCCCGAAGATTCTTTCGCAAAACAACCCGCCTTTTTCCGGTTTGAATGTCCTGTAATTTATTGTTTCAGGATTCTTTACTTCACCCCTTGACCATGCATGAATAACTTCCGGCGAGGCAATTTTTATAGTTACTCTATCAAACGTACCTCTCAAATTATAATCTGTATAAGAATCAATAATTCTCTCAGTCAAATCAAAATCTCCTTTTGATTAATTTTTATGAATTACTCTTCTTCCTTCTCCACACGAACATCAAGACATAAACTCTGCATCTCTTTGATCAATACGTTGAAAGATTCAGGAGTACCTGCCTCAAGCGAATTATCGCCTTTGACAATTGATTCATAAATTCTCGTTCTGCCCTGAACATCATCACTTTTGACTGTCAACAGTTCCTGTAAGGCATATGCCGCACCATAAGCTTCCATTGCCCACACTTCCATTTCCCCGAATCTCTGTCCACCGAATTGAGCTTTTCCGCCTAGAGGCTGTTGTGTAACAAGCGAATAAGGTCCAATAGCACGAGCATGTATTTTATCCGCAACAAGGTGATTCAGTTTAAGCATATATATATATCCAACTACAACTTCCTGATCAAATGGATCTCCTGTGCGCCCATCACAAAGTTTTACTTTTCCCGATTCTGGCACCCCGGCTTTTTTCAAGTACTCTTTTATTTGTTCTTCAGAAAGACCTTTAAAAACAGGTGTCATCATATGCAATCCAAGAACTTTTGCCGCCCAGCCCAAATGTGTTTCGAGAAGCTGTCCCACATTCATACGTGAAGGCACGCCAAGCGGATTTAAAACCATCTCAACCGGTGTTCCATCGGGCATGTAAGGCATATCTTCTTCTGGAAGAATCTTTGCAATAACACCTTTGTTACCATGCCTTCCTGCCATCTTATCACCGACCATTAATTTTCTTTTGCTTGCGATATAAACTTTTACCTGTTTTATTACACCAGGATCAAGTTCGTCACCTTTTTTATAGTTTTCTATATCCCTGTTTTCTTTTACTTCATTTTCCTCAAGCATTTTCCTGTACCAGAACAGAACTTTGCTCAAATTCTCATCAAAAACTGGATCTTCAACATGAATATACTCATAATTCGTTTCTTTTAACCTCTCGAGCATATCCTCGGTAATATTTTTATCAGCAGGAATCAGTATCTCCTGATTACGCAGGTTTATGAGATTCCCTTTCATTTTTTTATTAAGAAGAACTTCACGGATTTTATTGTCCTTAAGAGCTTCCAGATCATCAAATATCTTTCTATAATAATCCGATATCTCTTTAAGGACTCTTTTTTCTTCTTGCTTTTCCTGTTCGGTTCTCGCCTTTTCTTTTCTTGCAAAAACCTTCACATCAATAACAATACCTTCAGTACCTGAAGGAACTGTAAGCGATGCATCTCGCACATCAGCGGCTTTCTCACCGAATATCGCCCGCAAAAGCCTCTCTTCGGGTGATAATTCCGTTTCGCTTTTCGGAGTAATTTTACCGACAAGTATGTCTCCGGGTTTCACTTCAGCGCCAATTCGGATAATACCATCTTCATCAAGATCCTTCAGCGCCTCTTCCCCGACATTTGGTATATCGCGGGTAATTTCTTCTTTCCCAAGTTTCGTATCTCTGGCGCCGATTTCAAATTCTTCTATATGAACGGATGTATATATATCCTCTTTCACAAGTTTTTCGCTGATCAGAATAGCGTCCTCGAAATTGTATCCGCCCCAAGGCATGAAAGCAACCAGCACGTTTCTTCCCAATGCAAGTTCGCCATTTCTTGTGCTTGGCCCGTCGGCAAGAACCTGCCCTTTTTTAACCTGCTGGCCTTTTTTAACTAATGGCCTCTGGTTAAACGATGTACCTGCATTTGATCTTTGAAATTTGGTTATATTATATACATTACCGTTAATTATTATTTTTGTCGCGTCAACATATTCAACAACACCGTCTTCTTCCGCTACTACCATTACACCGGAATCTTTTGCTGCTCTATGTTCAAGACCAGTAGCGACAAGAGGCGCTTCTGTTGTCAACAATGGAACAGCCTGACGTTGCATGTTCGATCCCATCAAAGCTCTGTTGGCATCGTCGTGTTCCAAAAACGGTATTAAGCCGGCGGCAACACTGACCAGCTGTTTTGGCGATACATCGGCATAATTTAGCTTTGCCGATTCTATCCTTAAGAAATCGTTTCGATAACGCGCAATAACTTCTTTCGGAACTATTTTCTGTACTTTATCAAGTTCAATATCAGACTGTCCTATAAGATAATTTTCTTCTTCGTCAGCTGATAAATACTTGATATTGTCAGTAACTTTCCCTTCATCCACTATTTTGTAAGGAGTTTCTATGAAACCGAATTCATTAATTCTCGCATAAGTTCCAAGAGAAGAAATTAAACCAATATTGGGCCCTTCTGGTGTCTCAATAGGACAAATCCTTCCATAATGGCTTGAATGAACATCGCGGACTTCAAAACCAGCGCGTTCCCGGCTCAAACCACCCGGTCCAAGAGCACTTAACCTTCTTTTATGAGTTAGTTCCGCCAATGGATTTGTCTGATCCATAAACTGAGACAACTGACTCCGTCCGAAAAAATCTTTTATTATACTTGATAATCCCTTCGGATTTACAAGTTTATGTGGAGTCATCACATCCGAACTCATATCATATAGATTCATTCTCTCTTTTATCAGCCGTTCCATTCTGGCCAAACCAATACGACATTGATTTTGTAAAAGTTCACCTACCGATCTTACACGACGATTACCTAAATGATCAATATCATCAATCAATCCTTCACCCTCAGGTAAGTTCAACAGATATTTCACAGCCTCAACAATATCTCTTTTATCCAGAACAGTATTCTTTAATTCTTCATCGTTGATTTCGAGAGCGAGTTTTTTATTTAATTTGAATCTTCCTACCCTGCTCAGATCGTATCTTTTTTGATCAAAGAACAATCTATGAAGTAACGCTTTTGCATTTGCCACCGTAGCAGGGTCTCCCGGCCTCAGTTTACGGTATATATCTTTAAGAGCGTCTTCACTGTTTTTCGTGGGGTCCTTTTTAAGCATTCGTATTATTGGAGACTCTTCATCGACATCTTTGACAATTTTTATATTCCTGATACCTAATTCTTTAATTTTCTGCAACACGGATTTTGAGATTTTTTGAAGTTGAGGTAAAATTATCACATCTTCTTTTTCATCTTTCACATCCGCCGCAAGTATCTGACCAACCACATCGCCCATAGGCGTCGATGCAAGATCTATATCTTCTACGGTATGAAAAAGTTCTAATATCTCCGTATTTTCAGAATATCCTAACGCCCGTAAAAATTCCGTAACAAGAATTTTCCGTCTGCGCCTGCGTCTGTCCATATAAATATATATGTATCCATTTATATCAAACTGAACCTCAAGCCATGACCCGCGATAAGGTATAATCCTGAACGAATAAAGCACTGTTCCGCGTGGATGTATTGTCTGCTCGAAACAAATTCCCGGCGACCTATGCAACTGGCTGACAATTACTCTTTCCGCTCCATTTATGATGAATGTGCCTTTTGAAGTCATCAATGGGATACTCCCAAAATAGACGTCTTCTTCTTTTACATTGTCATGTTCGGTTAGGCGCAGACGAACCTTCAATGGCGCCGCAAACGTCAGCCCCCGCTTCCTTGATTCATCGACATCATATTTTGGCACACCAAGAGTAAAACTTACGTAATCCAGACTACAACTTTCATCATAACTTTTTATAGGAAATATTTCTTTAAATACAGCATGAAGCCCTTGGTCTTTTCTTTTTTCAGGCAAAATATCAAGCTGTAGAAAATCCTTGTATGATTTAGTCTGGACTTCAACCAAATCCGGTATATCAATCGACGTTTCGTGCTCCACCACCCCTACACGTTCGGTATATAAAATATCTTTTTCAAAACTCATAGACCACCCCACGGTTTAATCGGTAGGTATTTTTTTAAAAATCCGTTTCCGTAAACCGTAATTAGCTTTTCAATTCAACAACGGCTCCAGCTTCTTCAAGTTTTTTCTTAATAGCTTCCGCTTCTTCTTTCGGAAGATTTTCTTTTACTGGTTTTGGCGGATTATCAACAAGATCTTTAGCTTCTTTCAATCCCAGATTTGTAATTTCTCTTACAACTTTAATTACCTGGATTTTTTTGTCGCCGGAACCTACCAACACAACATTAAACTCAGTAGGTTCTTCAGCAACTGCCGCTGGTGCAGCTCCTGCTGCTCCTGGTGCAGCAGCTACAGCCACTGGCGCCGCTGCAGATACCCCGAATTCCTCTTCCATCATCTTTACCCACTGGGATATCTCAACCATAGTTAAACCTTTAACCATCTCAACACCAAGTTTAACTTTGTCTTCTACAGATAATCCTTTTATCGAATCCAACAATTTTTCTACTTCAGGCATGACTAATTCCTCCTATTTATTTTAAGTTACATTTTCTATAATCAAATTTATTTATTATTCCGATTTTTTTTCAGCAATACCATTTAAAACATATAACATATTTCTCAAAGGAGCCGAGAGAACACTCACAAACCCATTTAACGGCGCTTTCAATGTACCCATCAATTTTGCAAGAAGAACTTCTCTTGACGGCAATTTGGAAAGTTCAACAACCTGCTCTTCATTAAACCACCTGCCCTCTACAAACCCTCCTTTTAACTTTAGTAGTCCATTTTTTTCTTTCTCGATACCTAAAAGCATCTTAGCCATCGCAATAGAATCGCTTTTACTGAATACAACCGCAGTTGACCCTTTTAAGCTATCTTCTAATTGTTTGCTAACTTCATATCCGGATTCTTTAACCGCTATTTTAAATACTCTGTTTTTTACAACCATGTATTTTGATGATTCTTTCCGGCAACTCTTGTGGATCGCCGAAATATCCTCAGCAGTCAAACCGACATAACTTGTTACGAAAAACCCGTTGGACTCTTTCAGGTTTTCCGATATTTCTTCAACAAGATATTTCTTTTCTAGTCTCACGACGACTTATCCTCCATATATTAATTAAGCTGTTTCAGAAAAAGATTTTATGTCGATCTGCATACCGGGGTTCATTGTACTTGTTAACGAACAGTTCTGAATATAAATACCTTTTGCTGTCGATGGTTTAGCCTTCACTATAGCCTCGTATAACGCCCTCGCATTATCAACAATTTTATCTTCCGCAAATGAAACCTTACCTATAGGAGCATGAACATTGGCGGCTTTATCAACCTTAAACTCAATTTTTCCGGCTTTGAGCTCTTTCACAACCGATCCGACATCGTTTGTTACCGTACCTGTTTTTGGTGTTGGCATTAATCCTCTTGGCCCCAAGATTTTACCCAGTTTACCAAGATCACGCATCGCATCTGGCGTTGCTACAGCTGAATCGAAATCCAACCAGCCGTTTTTTATCTTATCCATTAAATCATCATAACCTACATAATCCGCTCCGGCTTCTTTCGCTTTTTCCGCATTATCACCTTTTGCAAACACCAGAACTCGTACTTTTTTGCCTATACCATGCGGTAAAACTACAGTACTCCTTACAGCCTGATCTGAATGCCGCGGATCAACTCCCAAACGGAAAGCAACTTCAACTGTCTCATCAAATTTTGCTTTTGGGAATTTTTTCAATATGCTTACGGCTTCTTTTATTGTGTAAGCTTTATTTTTCTCGACCATTTTAGAGGCCTGCTCATATCTTTTACTATGTTTTGCCATCTTACACCACCTCTATTCCCATACTTTTTGCTGTTCCTTCAACAATTCTCATAGCGGCTTCTTCCGACCCTGCGTTCAAATCCTGGATTTTCTGTTTTGCTATATCTCTTACCTGATCTTTTGTGACTTTACCTACCTTGTTCTTGTTCGGAACACCGGACCCAGAAGCTATACCGGCGGCTTTTTTTAACAATACTGCCGCAGGCGGTGATTTCATTATAAATGTAAACGACCGATCCTGATAAACAGTAATTACCACAGGTAACACCAGACCTGCTCTGTCCTGGGAAACAGCGTTAAACTGTTTCACAAACTCCATAATATTCACTCCATGTTGACCTAAAGCAGGCCCAACAGGAGGTGCAGGAGTTGCCGAACCGGCAGGTAATTGCAATTTTATACTCCCTACGACTTTTTTTGCCACTTTGTCTCCCTCCTAATGAGATATTTCTATCTTATTTCAGGTACGTTCTACCTGAGAATATTCCAGTTCAAGCGGTGTTGTACGCCCGAAAATTGTTATCATTATCTTCAATTTCCCTTTATCCGGATCAATATCCTGTATTACTCCCGAGAAATTAATAAACGGACCTTCTTTTATTTTAACATTCTCGCCTTTTTCAAACATTATTTTCGGTTTTACGGATTTTTGCCTGTCAGCGATCTGTCTTTTTATATTGTCAACCTCTTCACCCAAGAGAGGTACCGGTTTCCCTCCACCGACGAATCCAATAATCCCATTTGTATTTTTTACAAAATACCAGGCATCCTCATCTAAATCCATGTTGATTAATATATAACCCGGGAAAAATTTCCTCGAAGTTATTGTTTTCTTTCCTGATTTAACTTCGGATACATTTTCTGTAGGAATTAAAACCTCTTTGATTTTATCTCCCATTTCCTCCAGTTTAATTTTGTTTTCCAGATTTTCTTTTACTTTTGATTCCTGTCCGGATAATGTATGAACTACATACCATTCGAATGACATAATATAAATCCCGTTATATTAAAATATTAGTTTTATAATTGTTTGAAATACAAAATCGATCACACCAACAATCACAGCCAAAACCAAAAGCCCCACCAAAACTACAATTGTGGATTCACGCAATTCACGAAACTTTTCCCAGCGTGTAACACCTGTTCCCTGCTTTATCGGCCATGATACTTTTGATAATTCCATAAACACTTCGTTAGTAAACTGATACACAGATTCACTCTTAATAAGGCCGAATACAATCAATCCTGAAAAAATCATCGCTACAAGATTGGATAACTCAACCATACCAAATATCCTCGGATTCTGCAACCACCCTCCAAATAGATCAAATGTACCATACATCAACGAACTCAAAGGAAACCAAGCTATAACGCCTACACATATGTAAGTAATATAAATATTTTTTTTGTTCGCTTTTGCTTGTTTTGTGGGATTTGTGATAGCCACGTTAATTTATCCTCTCTTTATCTTTATAATTTGAATTCTAAACAGGCCAGGAGGGACTCGAACCCCCAACACCCGGTTTTGGAGACCGGTGCTCTAGCCATTAGAGCTACTGGCCTATATTTTATTTAGTTTCTCGATGCAAAGTATGCTTTCTATCAAACTTACAGAATTTATTGAATTCCAGTTTGCCCTGAGTTTTCTTTTTGTTTTTTGTCGTTGTATAATTTCTTCTTTTGCATTCAGTACATGCCAATGTTACTATTTCTCTCATAACATCTCCAAAATATCATGTTTGTTATTTTTATTTTTATTCAACTATTTCGGTTACTCTGCCGGCGCCTATGGTTCTTCCGCCTTCCCTGATAGCGAACCTCAACCCTTTCTCCATCGCTATCGGCATTATAAGCTCAACATATACGCTTATATTATCGCCAGGCATTACCATCTCCACTCCTTCCGGCAAATTCAATGTCCCTGTCACATCGGTTGTCCGGAAATAAAACTGCGGACGGTATCCACTGAAAAACGGCGTGTGACGACCACCTTCATCTTTGCTCAAAACGTATACTTCGCCCTTGAACTTCTTATGCGGTGTTATACTTCCCGGTTTCGCCAATACCTGACCGCGCTCCACTCCGCTCTTATCTACTCCGCGAAGCAGTACACCGATATTATCTCCGGCTTCACCATAATCAAGCAACTTCTTGAACATCTCCACTCCGGTTACTACCGACTTTTTCGTATCTGTCAACCCAACGATCTCTATCTCTTCGCCTACCTTTATCTGACCTCTCTCCACTCTACCAGTCGCCACCGTTCCACGACCGGTTATCGAGAACACATCTTCCACCGGCATCAAAAACGGTTTGTCTATATCGCGTTTCGGTGTAGGTATGTAACTATCCACCGCTTCCATCAGCTTCATTATCGCAGCCTGGCCAACTTCCCCTTCTTCGCCTTCCATCGCCTTCAGCGCTGAACCCCTTACAATCGGTATCTCGTCGCCGGGAAACTCGTATTTCGACAACAATTCTCTTATCTCAAGCTCAACCAGCTCCAACAATTCTTCATCGTCAACCATATCCACTTTATTCATAAACACTACCATCGACGGCACACCCACCTGACGCGCAAGCAGAATGTGTTCTCTCGTCTGAGGCATCGGACCGTCAGCCGCGCTTACAACCAGTATCGCTCCATCCATCTGCGCCGCTCCGGTAATCATGTTCTTTATATAATCAGCATGGCCAGGACAATCCACATGAGCGTAATGACGATTGTCTGTCTGATACTCTACGTGAGCTGTCGCTATGGTAATTCCTCTCTCCCTCTCTTCAGGTGCGTTATCTATCGAATCATATGATCTTACCGATGCATATCCTTTTTTCGCCAGTGTCATTGTTATTGCGGCTGTCAATGTCGTCTTACCATGATCCACGTGACCAATTGTTCCTATGTTTACGTGCGGTTTTGTCCTCTCAAATTTCTCTTTGGCCATTGGTAGCCTCCTTTAGAGTATACATTCTTTAACACCAAGATCGACAAATTCAAGCCCTCGACCGGAATTGAACCGGTGACCTCATGCTTACCATGCATGTGCTCTACCTACTGAGCTACGAGGGCAAACAAAAAAAATCCACATTCAAAAAAATGTTAAAATATTTTAAGACAAGATTCTTCTCAAGTCAATAAAAAATAAAAATCACCCTTCCGTCAGGTAATATCAATTAACTAACGGTTAAAAGGGTATTTTCATAATCTTTGGAGCGAGCGATGGGAATCGAACCCACATGGCTAGCTTGGAAGGCTAGGGCTCTACCATTGAGCTACGCTCGCGCCTAATCCAAATAAAAAAATGGTGGTGAGAGGTGGATTCGAACCACCGAAGGCATACGCCGGCAGATTTACAGTCTGCTCCATTTGGCCGCTTTGGTATCTCACCATCGAAAATTCCAGATTGCTTTCATTGAAGCTGGCGATGGGACTCGAACCCGCAACCTGCTGATTACAAATCAGCTGCTCTACCGATTGAGCTACGCCAGCATCTTGTTTCACCTAAAAAAATAATGGATGCTTTTATACATAAATTTATTGGGTCAAGTCAAGTTTTTTTTATTAATTTTTTATTATTCTTTAAGTTTTTTTTCATCAAAACAAATATAGATCTTTATAAACCAACAATCCATATTCCAATTTATGAAATAATAGTTTATTTTCTTTATCTCATTATCTTTTTTTATTGAATACCTGATTTATCATATCCATATTTCAAAAGTTCATCGGCAATAATAAATCTTATGTTCTCATCTTTCGCGCCAATAATCACACAAATAATTGGAACATTTCTATTAAGTGCTGTTGCGACAACGCAATAACCGGAAGAACGTACATAACCCGTTTTAAACCCGGTAATATCCGATCTCATAGACAATAATTTATTTGTATTTTCAATAACTGTCGCCCCATTCCTGATGGTATCTTTTTTTCGAGAAGTATACTGTAATATTTCCGGATGTCTGGCGCAAAAATAACCGGTCAATTTCGCTATATCTATCGCGCACGAATATTGATCTCCTTTACCCGGATAAGGTATTCCATGTGAATTATAAAATTTAGTGTTTTTCAGTCCGATCGAATCGGCTTTCTTATTCATCAAATCAACAAACTTGTCTTCAGTTCCAGCGACAAACCGCGCAAGTTCATAAGCGGCGTCATTGGCGGAATAAATAGCACATGCTTTTATTAAATCCTCTATAGTAATCTTTTCACCGGGTCTCAGATTAATTGTTTTGCCTGCTATCTTTTTATCAGGCAAAGGTATAGTAATTTTTTGGGATATATCGAGTTTATTATCGTTAACATAATCAAAAACAACCAGCAATGTCATTATCTTCACAAGAGAAGCCGGCGTAATTTTTAAAGTTGGATTCAGCGAATATAAAATTCGGCCTGTTGCGGGTTCCATAAGCAAAACCGAATCAACCTGGATATTTTTAGGTTCCATATTGTTCGTCGCGTAAGAAACATTATTCAGGAATATAAATACGAAGAATATAAAAAGCGAAAATATAACGCCGGATCTAAACATAATATTTATAGCCTAAGCTAACTTAAGTTTTCTCTGGAAAAGCGATAAAAATCCGACATACAGGAATCCGAAAAGGAAATTTAAATAGAAAAATATTGAGAAATAATAATTATTCTGAAATGCCCATATTGCTATCAAACCGAAATATAATCCGAACGATATCTCAAGTATAGGCAAAATACTTTTTTCTCCGAAATATTTTTTTTGTTTCCATTGATCTTTCTTGTTAATTACATTAAATTTAGGAGTGCGATAGAAAACACCCGCTTTTTTCACCATTGCCTCAATGCAAGCCTTAACATTATTTAATGTCAACCCCATTATTATGGATGATATGAAGAATATATCGTATAACACCTTCAGGTTCAATGACCGCTTTGTTTCTCTATAAAGAATAAAAAAATGAACCCAAAAACTGCAGGTAACTATCAAAAATACCGGCCACTCAAAAAACTGCATATGAAACATGGAAAAATTGATCTGCAATCTTAAAAGTGGATATAAAATTATAAGAAGTATAAATGTCAAAAAGTACGCGAAATTAATAACCAGATGAAAACTCGCGTCAAGTTTAATACGAAGAGGATAACTGCTTTTCCAGATAAGCGGAAGAAGTTTCTTCGCGTTTTGAATAGCTCCTTTAGCCCATCTATGCTGTTGTGATTTGAATGAAAGCATCTCAACGGGCAATTCCGCAGGTGTTATCAAGTCATGCACAAAACAGAATTTCCATCCTTTGAGCTGGGCACGATACGACAGATCAAGATCTTCGGTTAAGGTATCGCCCTGCCAGTTACCGGCTTCCTCAATAGCTTTTTTCCTCCATATACCGCCGGTACCGTTAAAATTGAAAAACAATCCGGACCTGCTTCTGGCAGTATGATAAAAGACAAAATGATCATCAAGAAGCAACGCCTGAACGCGCGTCAACATGGAATAATCTTTATTCAAATGTCCCCATCGCGACTGAACAAGCCCTATCTGAGGATCGGTAAAATAATGTATTGTCCGCATAAGAAAATCCGGTGTCGGCAGGAAATCTGCGTCGAATATCGCTATGAACTCGCCTTTGGCTTGTTCCATTCCGTATTTAAGAGCCCCGGCTTTGTAACCTTCCCGGTTTGGCCTTCTTATTTGTTTTATATCAAAACCTTTAGACTGGCGATCAGCTACAACTTCGCGTATCAGGTCAACTGTATTGTCATCGGAATCATCAAGGACTTGAATTTCGAGTTTATCTTTTGGATAATCGAGAGCGATAACATAATCTATCAACCGTTCAACCACATAATATTCGTTATAAACCGGCAACTGAACAGTTACGGGAGGTAATTCGTCGAAACTCGATTTCGGATTAATTTTCATATTCTTACACCGGAAATAAAGACAAAGAATATACGAACGGTACAATCCGAAAATAACAAGAAAGCTAATAACAAAACAGTAAATTATAAAGAAAGTCAACTTCATTATTAAAACCTCTGCTATAAATTAAAATGTAAAATGAATTAATAAGTTTCAAAGATTATATAATAAAGAAAATATAAAAATACATATTTTTTATCATAATTTTGCCACATAATATTTAAATCGAGCAAAAACATGCCGGTTATTTCTGGCTATCGCATTTAAATTAATCAAATAATCAATCTTTTGCGTATACAGCAAATTGAAACGATTACCAGAACAGGTAAACAGACCGCGATCCACGCGACATCGAAAACCAAACCCTGATCGAATTTGCCGATAATCAAAGCCCTCATTAAATTCACACAATTTGTAAGAGGTATAAATACAGCTATTTTTTTAAGTATTCCCGGCAACTCGTCTACAGGCAATACGATTCCGGATAAAAAAAACATTGGCGTACAACATCCGGTAATATAAAAATTGAAATTGTTTATATCCTTCACATAAGAAGTTACAATGAGAGCCATGGCACCGTAAATAGACCCCGCAACAAACCCTACAAACGGAGTGAGCAATGCCCAAAATGAATCCACAAGCCCGAACATCGTAATCGTAATAAGAACCGCACTTGAAAACATAAACCCTTTGGTCCCTGCCCATAATATTTCTCCAAGAAACGCCTCAGCCACTCCCACGGGCGTGCATAACATGGCATAATAAATTTTCTCATAATGCATTCTGATAAAAGTACCGTATGTAAGTTCAAATGTAGCAGTAAACATGGCTGTGGAAGCAAGTAAACCTGAAGCGACATATTTACTGTATTTTATCCCCATTATATCATCAATATGTTTTCCCAAACCAATACCGATTGCCGCAAGAAAAAATAGCGGTTCAAGAAAAGGAGGGAATCCGTTTGCCAATAGATTTTTAAAATAACATTTCCGGTGCCTCATCCAAACACTGATAACCCTGTTTATATATGTCGGAACATAAATACTCATTCGTTGAGCCCCCTTTTAGCCAGTTTCAGGAATAAATCCTCAAGCGTTGATGTACGGATTACCAGAGAATTAATATTTTTATCTGTACTTATTCCCCTTAATTTTATATCAGAATCGCAATACATGTAACACCTGTTATCATAAACCTCAACAGAACAATCCGGTGTGTTTTTAAATAAATTTATATCAAATCCGTTTTCCGCAAGATTAAATTCCATCACAAATTTTTGAATATGTTTTTCCACAAGATCCTGAGGACTACCGATCATCAATATTTTTCCTTTATCCATCATAACAAGGCGATCACATAGACGCGTGGCTTCTTCCATATAATGAGTAGTAAGAAGCATCGTAACACCGGAAGATTTCAACTCCCTGAGTTTCTGCCAGATCAGATGCCGGACCTGCGGGTCTAATCCGGTTGTGGGTTCATCAAGAACAAGAATTTTCGGATTATTGAGCAATGCCCGAATCAACACCAGTCTGCGCATCATGCCGCCGGATAATTCCTTTATCCTTGATTTACTTTTCTCTCCCAATTCCATAAACTCTAGAAGTTTCCGAATACGGTTTGCGGATTCCCGTTTCGGAAGAGAGAAATATCTTGAGTAAATGAATAGATTCTCCTCTACGGTCAACTCAAGATCAAGATTATCTGTCTGTGGCACAACTCCAATTAATGATTTTATTTTTGCCGAGTCCTTATTCGGAGCCATTCCCATTATGTCAATTTCACCGCAAGTAACAGGGCTTAAACAGTAAATCATGCTCATTGTTGTGGTTTTACCGGCACCGTTTGGCCCGAGAAAACCGAAACATTCGCCTGAATTAATTGCAAAATTCACATCATCAACAGCAACAAAATTACCGAATTTCTTAGTCAGATTGGTTGCGACAATAATTGGTTTTCGCGACATTTGCACACCTCATTTAAACCTTATTGATTCTGAAAGCCTATAATGTTACAATCATCAATCAAGTAAGTAAAGAGACTTTTTATTATAATACGTTTAAAATATACTTTTTTTCAAACCCACTAAAAAAGGATATCACATCTTGAATACAAAACTTATAACCGGATTTATTTTGGTTTGCCAAACACTCTTTTTTCTATTTGGTTTTGTAAAACCAAGTTATTCGATTTCACCGGAAGAGGTTCTGGTTGTCTACAACGGTGACAACATTGATTCTGTAAAACTCGCCAAAGAATATCAGGCAATCCGCAAAATCCCCGAGAAAAATATGTGTTATGTCATATGCACCTCTTCGGAAACGATATCCAGAGACGAATATAATCAAAAAATAAGAAAAAAAATCGAAAACCACTTGATTAAAAACAGTATTAAAGAAAAAATCCTTTTCATAACAACTATTTATGGACTTCCCTTGGGAATTTACGAGAATGAATTGGGCGATCTGCAAGAGAAAAACAAGGAACTGCTTGGCATCATTAACGATAAATCTCGATTTATAAACAGCGAGAAATCAATAGCTTTATTGAAGAACGAAATTGCCGCCAACGATAAAAAAGCAAACGATATCAAAGCTCGCCGGTCTCACGCGTCTCTTGATTCAGAATTATCCCTGCTTTTCAATAATTACGATACAACCGGATGGATAAGAAACCCGTATTTCTTCTACAATAAATCTTATGAAAGGTTTTCACGAAAATTTCCAATTTATCTTGTAGCCCGGCTCGACGGGCACAATCCTGACGAAGTACGAAGAATTATGGACGATACAATCAAAGCAGAAAGAGACGGACTCAAAGGAACAGCCTATTTCGATACACGAGGAATATATAATGGAACCGACGCATATTGCGCAATGGACAAATTTATATTTCAGAGCTCCGAGCTAACCGAAAAAGCGGGAATTAAGACTGTTGTTGAAAAGACAGGCAAACTGTTCGGTAAATCGGAATGCCCTGACACGGCAATCTATTGGGGTTGGTACCGGCTTCAGAATTATATGGATTCATTTACTTTTGTTCCCGGAGCGATAACAGTTCACATCGCTTCAGGAGAATGCGAATCGCTCAAAAGAGGTAATTTCTGGTGCCCCCAGTTTTTGTTACATGGCGCTACAGTTACTATAGGCCCTATTGACGAACCTTATGTAAGCAGTTTCCCAAACCCAAAAATTTTCATAGCCGCTCTTCTTGACGGATATACTTTGGCTGAAGCTTATTATCTTTCGACTCCATATTTATCATGGCAGATGGTTCTGGTAGGCGACCCGATATACCGCCCCTTCAAAAAAAGGATTAACCAGAAATTAAGATAGAAATTATTCTTTTCCTTTTCTAACCTGTGTTACGTTAACTGATATGTCCTCAAATGGATCGATGGCGAAATACTTTTTCATAAGTTGAATTGTTTTGTATTGTTTCCATTTCTTTATTTTCCAACCTTTGAAAACGTAAGTAAAAAAGAAATGATAAAATATCCCTATACCCCATCCCAATAGCGGATAGATAGCCCAAACCTGACCGGGGGTAAATATAATATTGCACAATATAAAAGATATATTAGCCAGCACATAAATTATCAGATGTACATAAAATGAGGCTTTTCTCTCAAACCGTTCGCTCTGCATGGGGTTTTTACTGAATACATCAATAAATATGTACGCGTAAGTCATATGGCCTACAACAAATATCCCCCAGAACCATACCGGCCATAATGCCCATGTGATTTTCGATTCATTAATATAGTTTACTAAAATCAACATCACGTTTACGGTAAGATAAATAGACAAATGGAAATAAAAAATCATCCTGTTCTGAACGATTTGTTTAGCCCGATTATAATACTTCAATTTATGTTCACGCCTGCTGATCTGGTTACTTGTCATCTTTTTATCCTCAAAATAAAAAAAGAATACCAAAATATTTTTTAAAAATCAATTGTTGTGATTATTATTCTCTGCCTTCGATATCCGATTTATCCAACAATTCCGGCACAATATCCAGGTTCTCACCGGGAACGAGCTTTTTTATATCCGAACTAATATGTTTTAACTGTTGATATAATGAATTATAGCTGTTAACCACCGTATGAAGGTTTTTTCCAAGCCTCCTTAAAAATTCATCATATAATTTAACATGCTTAATCAGGTTTCTCACCTGATTCAATATATCAGCAATGGAATTCTTTACTTTAAATTCATGGAGCGCCTGCAAAATAATCTGCAAATACGCAAACAGGTTGCTCGGAGATACAATAACAACCGATTTCGAATAGGCATACGATATTATATCATTGTTATCCGTAGTTTTTATAATATCGAATCCGGAGATAACCTGCTGAAACAATCCTTCTCCGGGAATAAACATAAGGGCGAAATTCGTGGTATTTTCTTCAGGTTTTACATATTTGGCGGTTTCATTTATCCTTAATTTTACATCAGCTACAATTTCGCGGGCGAGTTTTTCCCTGATTTCCTTATCTTCTCCATCAAGAAATAAATAATATTTCGACAACGAAAATTTCGCGTCAACAGGTATGATTTTATTGTCGATAAATATTGCCGCGTCAACTATTGAACCGTCTTTAAACCGGTATTGGGTTTTGTAATTGGCTGACGGCAAAGTATCGGACAATATGTTTTCCAAAATATATTCACCGTAAATACCACGTTGTTTGGGATTTTTCAATACATACTCCAATTTCTGAAGCTGGCGCGCAAAATCAACAACTTTATTGTTTGTCTCATCAAGCCGGACAAGTTTTTCGGTTACAGCTCGAATTGTATCCGATGCCTTAAGCAAATGCTCATGTAAAATCTTGTTCGATTCGCCAATACGCTGGTCTATATTTGTAGAGAAAGTGTTCAGCTGATTTTGAAGATATAAAATATCCTCATTTTTACCGGCAGAACCTAATTTCCTCACGGAATATATAAGGTATCCCACCAGAATTATCAGTATAAACAAAATAGTAATCAGTACCGCAACAAGAATATTCATAAAAAAACTTTTTTATCACAAAATTATTTTCTATTTTTAAATAATATTATATAAAGTTCCTTCTTAAAAAAAGGAATCAGTATTATGTATAAAAAAATAATTACCCACAATGATTTCGATGGTATAGTTTGCGCCGCACTATGTAGTCATTATTACAAGATAGATGATATCATATTCGCATCTCCAAACAATATAATTGATAAATCTATAATTGTAAATAACGATTGTGTATTATGCGACCTTCCTTACAGTACCAACTGCGGCTTATGGTTTGATCACCATATTGGAAATAAAGAAGAGCTTAACCAGCGAAAAATAAACATCGATGAAATACCCGGCTGTTTTTACGTTAAACCAAGTTGCGCGAGAGTTGTTTACGATTACCTGGGAGATAAAGCCCAATGGCCCCATTTTTTTTCTCAAACTGTAATAGAAACAGATATAATCGATTCTTTCGCCTATTCATGCTCTCAGGACTGGATAAAAAAAACACCGGGCAAACTTATCAATTGTGCCATTAACTCCGGTTTCTCCTCACCACAGGAAGAATTTTCTTTTATGCGCAGTCTTGTTTCACAAATAAAATCAGCCTCGCTTGAAGAAATTACTGCTCTCGATTGGATAAAACCTCGCGTAGAAAAATATTATGCTGAAGAATCAGCTATGATCAATATCATTAAGGAATCAACCTTTTTTATCTCTAACGACAGGAATAGAGAAATCGCGGTTATCGACCTAACTAAATTCAACCGCAAACCGAATATTATCAGAGCGCTTGTTTTCCTTTTATATCCCGAATCAAAAGCGGTTATTTCCATTCAGAACCAGTTTAACAGGGGCGTCAAACTGAACAATCTGTTTATATCAATGTCGCTCGGGTTTTATTATTATAACAAAAAACATGGAAAAGATATAGGCATGATCATGGACACTCTCGGGCTCGGAGACGGTCACACGGGCGCCGCAGGAGGCAGGATCTACTGTAACTCAAAACAAGATATGATAAGGAAAAAACAAGATATCTTAAAGCAAATATTCGATATGTGGATTTCCCAACCGGATCAAATACCCGAATAACAAACCTTATTTTTTAAATAAATTTTTAAACAATTCGTTATCCGGATTTAATTTATATGCCTTAACAACGCATTCTCTCATCTTTTCCCTTTCTCCAATACTTGACAAAAAACTGATATATTCCATCCATGTATTTATATAATAAGGATCAGTATTTATCGCCCGTTTAAAATTTGCGTGTGCTCTTTCATAATCTTTATTGACAAACGCTGTTTTCGCTACAGCAATGTAATCTCGCGCGGAAATCGGCTTGATATTATAGAAAATAAAAACTGCGCATATTAAAATCGAGTATGAAACAAGAACTGCCTTTATATTGTTTTTTTTGGCGAATAACCTTCTCAATACACATATATATAAAGTAACCAGAGGAATTATTTTGCAACTATGATATAAAACGCTTTGCGCTTCAGTCCAAAAAGGTTGTATTTCCGTATAACTTTTGCCGAGATTCATATTAAGAAAATAAAAAACCGTAGGTATTCCAAGCAAAAACCATAAAAAACCGATAACTTTTCTGTTATTTTTTTTGAATTCCATTGCCAGTACAGGAATTAACATAACCAAATGATGTTCCCAAATGAATTTATAAGATATGAAAAACGCGCATAACCATAATGAAACCAAATCAAGCATATCCGGTTGCCTGTTCTTCAGCCTCAGTTGAACCCATAAAGTGAATAAAATTACCGTTAAACCCCATAAAATCTGAACAGCGTTTATGAAATTTATATTATATGTAAATACATACGAAATTTCACTTATCAAAGGGTAAATACCGACATTTCCCGCCTGATAAAAATAATCAAGAGGCGAACCAAAAACATAATTTATGAAATACCCGATATCCTTGGGGAAAAATAAAAAATATGGGATAAACAAAATCAGCGACAACGGTATAACAAACCAGACTTTTTTAATTTGAGTTTTATTAAAATACGCTGGTATGAGAAAAGCTGTATTCAGTTTTATATTCAAGCTCAATGATAAAAAAATTATGTTCATTATCTTCCTATTTTTTAAGAAGCTGAACATTATGCCGGCAACAAAAAGCCCCATCAGCGTATTTGTCTGCCCCATATACAGATCAATGTAAAAGGGTGTATACATCATGGAGAAAATCAATATCCAGAAAAATGCATCAGGATCATCAATAATTTTATATATCAATACCAGCATAAGTGCGAAAAAAAAGACAATTGCCACAATCCATATTTTATATGCGGTCCAGAAATTGAGATATTGTGATACAATCCCCACACTATAGGCAAGAAACGGAGGATATTTATACAACGCCGCGTAAGGAACAGTAAGTTTTTTTCCTTCGGTCTGATAGATACTATGTCCCTTTAAAATATCACTGCCAGCCTGATAAAACTGGAAAAAATCGCTTCCCGCCCCGATACGATGGGATGTATCGTTAAAAAGAGGGTTTAAGAAACCGGAACCGAGCGAGTTCCAGAACATCGCCTGAACCCCCAACCCCGCAAGAAGGAAAATGATATGAATTTTTTTCATTTTATTTGTATGCCCGCACATCAACAAGCTGAAGTTGAATTGCGGGTATACCGGAATAATTTTCCATATTCAATGAATAAACAATATCTACTTTATCGCCTTTGGTCAGATCTTTTACCTGTGACTGCATATTGAACCCTATAACTTCCTGCATAATGCCGAATTCATCTTCAACGACAAATTTCACATGGTTTCTCCCGAAATATCTCGGGAACCCCTGCACAGTTAAACCTTGAGTAAGAAATATAGGCCTTGAGTTTTTTTGGCCATACGGCGAAAGCATCTCTATTTCTTTCATCAGTTCGTCACCGATATCGGATAAACTCAGTTTAAAATCAATACTTATTTCCGGCAGAAGATCGTCTTTATTTATTTCCTGATCGGCAATCGCATTTATTTTCTCGATAAAATTGCCAAGCTGATCCTCCCTTATAGACAATCCTGCGGCATAACTATGCCCGCCAAACTCAAGAAGCATATTCTGGCATCGTTTTAACCATTCAAGAAGGTTTATCGAATTTATGCTTCGCGCTGAACCTCTCCCGATTCCATCTTCTATAGCCAGGACTATTGCAGGTTTGTTATATTCTCTTGTTAATCTTGAAGCAACTATACTCACTATCCCAACAGGCCAATCTTCTTTTGCGGCAATGATTATCTTTCTGTTTTTTATGTCCGGATTATTCTCGATATAGTCTTTTGCCTGTTTAAAAACAGTCTCCTCAAGTTGCTGGCGATGCCTGTTATTTATTTCGATTATCTCTGCAAGCCTTTCGGATTCTTCTTCATCAGTGGATATCATAAGCTGAACGCCAAGCGCAGCATCTTTAAGACGCCCAATTGAGTTTATACGCGGAGCAATAAAAAAACTTACATGATATGTTTTGAAATTTTGATCGAATTGGATCCCTGATTTTTCTTTTAATTTCCTTATACCGACTTTTTTTGATGTGGACAACTTTTTCAGTCCGTACTGAACAAAAATTCTATTTTCATCTATCAGGGGCATCATATCCGCAATCGTTCCGAGAGCGACCATATCCAGCTGATCTTTCAGATCGATATTGTCAAAGGCGGTTATTTTAAGTTCGCGTGATTTTTTCAACAACGCATGAAGAAACTTAAAACAAACTCCAACACCCGCGAGATCTTTAAACGGATAATTACATTGAAGCTGATTCGGATTGACAATAGCTACCGCGTCAGGAAGTATATCGCCAGGCATATGATGATCTGTAATTATAACATCTATATTGTTCTGTTTGAGTTTTTCTACTTCATTGATCGCGTTTATCCCGCAATCTACAGTAATCATAAGTTTCGCGCCAACACGAAGAGCGCATTGTATGCCTTCTTCGCCCAACCCATAACCTTCCATTAGCCTGTTTGGAATGTAGTAATAAACAGGTATACCTACCTGCGACAGAATAGAATACAAAATCGCAGTGCTTGTCACGCCGTCGACATCATAATCGCCGTGAATCAGCACAGGTTCACGCTTTTCGAATGCCTGCAATAACCGGTTTATAGCTTTATCCATCCCATACATAAGAAACGGATCATATATATCTTTCAAGGTTATATTCAGAAACCTGTCCGCTTTTTCAACCGTATTCAACCCGCGGTTTATAAGGATCTGGGCGGTTACTCTGCTGATTTCAAAATGCTGTGAAATCTGATCACGCAACTCATCAAGACTTGGGTACAAAATCCATCTTTTTTTCATTATGTTCACGCAAATTTTCAGCCTGATAATTTACATCAAGCTTTTTTGTTTTTTTCCATGAACAATACTATAGGGCTTGCTACAAATACCGATGAATATGTACCTGTTGTTATTCCAACGATAAGTATAAACGCGAAATCGTTTAACACCTCTCCGCCGAAAAAGTACAGCGCCACCAATACAAGCAATGTGGTTACTCCCGTAAGTGCTGTTCTGCTTATCGTCTGGTTTATGCTAAGGTTTACTATGGATGACATATTAAGTTTTTTATTGGATCCCATATTTTCTCGAATCCTGTCATATACCACAATAGTATCGTTTATTGAATATCCTACCATAGTCAGCATAGCGGCTACGTAAGTAAGCGATATTTCTCTGCCAGATAGAGCAAAAATACCCATCGTTATCAAAACATCATGAACTAACGCTATCACCGCTCCGAGAGCGAATCTGAATTCAAATCGCCATGATATGTAAATCAGCAATCCGGCAAGCGAAAACAAAAGTGCGAGAAACGCCTTTTGCCGCAATTCAGCACCTATTGTCGGGCCGACATATTCTGTTCTTTCCCGCTGAATACCATAATCAGCAAACTTTTTCTTCAAAGTCTCATATATTTTCTCGGTAGCTGCGGATTCGGTCTTAATCAATATATTCTTCGATTCACCATAATGCTGTATCGTAGCCGATCCTTCGCCCATCTCTTTTAATGTTGACCTGACACTGTTCAGCTCAAGAGGTTTTTTTACCGAAAACTGAAGCAGTGTCCCACCGGTAAAATCTATTCCGAAATTTTTATTGCCGCGCATTAGAAAAAAACCCATCCCGACAATTATTATAATCACGGATACCGTTAAACATTTTTTAATTAATCCGACAAAATTAATATTGGTGTTTCCAAAAACCTGAAGCATTTTTATTTCTTTGATCTGGAATTTTTCCACCAGAATCTGCATTATCACATGAACCACAAAAACCGCTGTGAACAAACTTGCCAGAATACCCGTGGTTAGGGTAACCGCAAATCCCTTAATCGGCCCTGTTCCAAACTTGAATAAGAAAGCGGCGGTAATCAGTGTTGTAATATTGGAATCGAAAATGGTTATAAAAGCGCGTTTAAATCCTGCTTCCATAGCGGAATGTATAGTTTTTCCCAGTTTAAGTTCTTCGCGTATTCTTTCATTGATAAGCACATTCGCGTCAACCGCCATACCCATGGTAAGGATAATACCCGCAATACCAGGTAAAGTTAACGTAAACCCGAATAAACTCATTACCCCCGTAATAATCAATATATTCATACATAACGCGAAATCCGCCACAAGACCGGATATGAAATAATATATCGCCATAAATACAACCACCGCCACAAACCCGATTATAGAAGAGTTTATTCCCTGTTTAACCGAATCGCTACCCAAACTCGGGCTTATTGACCGGTTATCGATAAGTTTCATCGGGACAGGCAACGCTCCGCCGGACAACTGACGGGATAACCTTTGCGCTTCTTCGTTGGTAAACCTGCCCTGAATAACAGCGCGCCCGCCTGATATTGCCGACCTTATGGAAGGAGCGGATATGATTTTATCATCGAGCAAAATCGCCAAGCGTTTGCCAACATTCTCTCCGGTAACTTTGGCAAACCGTTTTGCGCCTTCTCGCGTAAACTCAAGCCCTACTTCCGGCATACCAAAACCTGATGAGGATGTAACATATGCGCTCTTTAAAAGTTCGCCTGTCAAGGCTGGCTTTGCTTTTACAAGCATTGGTGTTTCTTCCGTTTCACCGCGTTCATTAGTATTGACTTCGTTTTTCAATTCCCAACCGAGCGGAACTTTGCCGTTAATTGCTTCGGTTAACTTCTGCGAATCATCATTAACAAGCCTGAACTCAAGAAACGCCACGTCACCGATAGTTTTTATCGCTTCGTTTGGATCGTTAAGCCCCGGTAACTGCACTACAATCCTATCGGAACCCTGGGTATAAATTGAAGGTTCCTTTACCCCCAGAGCATCTATTCTATTGCGAATAACTTCAGCGGCCCTGTAAATACTTTCCTGACGCATCAATGTGGATAATCCCATCTGGTTGAGTTTTTCTTTATCCACTTCCCAAACAAGATGCACACCGCCTTTCAAATCAAGCCCGAGATTAAGTTTTCCTTTCTGTGTTACCGTATCGAAAGGAGGATTTGAGAAATAAAACGCTCCCGCAAGCACGACAAGGATAATAATCAACTTGATTAAAAGATTTCTTTTCATTAATCCCTCCAGTTCACTTTTTTATTTTTTTATATATAAACATTAAAGTATTAATTTCACAAGTCATACAAACATCTATTAATCTCAAAAAATATCTTGAATATTAAAAGATATAAAAATCTCTTTCAATTTATAACGGATATTCCCAAAAAAAAACTATAAATATTTTTAATTTTCTAACAATGACACACTTGATTTGCTGACTTCAAGCTTAACTTCCCCATCAACTTTGACAAGAACAGTATTTTCCTTGATCCCGACGACAATACCATGTATCCCGCCAGCTGTTATAACTTTATCGCCTTTTTTCAGCGAATTGATAAGTTCTTGTTTTCTTTTCTGTTCTTTTTTCTGCGGAAGATAAACTATAAAATAAAATATCAACAGTATCAATATAAACATCGGCAACATTCCAACAAGAGATCCACCTGGAGGTTGAGGTGCGTTTGCTTGAGCTAAAATCAAAAAATTCATTACTTTTCTCCTTGGATTATATTATTTAGAAATTCTTTCTTAAACTCAACAAAACTGCCGTCATCTATCGCGTCTCTAATATTTTGCATTAGATTCAGAAAAAAATAAATATTATGCAACGATAAAAGAACCGGGCCCAACATCTCATTTGTATTAAACAAATGCCTCAAATACGCCCTGCTGAAATTCCGGCAAGTATAACATCCGCAATTCGAATCAAGAGGATTCATGTCGTCTTTATATTCACCGTTGCGGACAACCAATTTACCAAAAGATGTAAATCCGGTACCGTTTCTGCCGTATCGAGTGGGTATAACACAATCAAACATATCTAAACCTGAATCCACCATATGAAGGATATCTTCAGGAAACCCGCACCCCATAAAATAACGTGGCTGGTTTTCTGGCAAAAGACCGGCAGTATAAGCCGCCACTTCATACATAAGATTCTGGGGTTCACCAACACTCAATCCGCCGACAGCGTATCCATCAAATCCGATTTCGCATAGCGCTTCAGCGCAATTCTTACGCAAATCAGTATATATGCCGCCCTGCACAATACCAAACATCGCATGATCTGTATCATCCAAGGTTCGATAGTTTTTGCATAATTCCGCCCATTCTAAAGTAATTTTAAGTGAATTGCAAGTATAATTATAATCAGACGGATATGGCACACATTCGTCAAATACCATTCGTATATCACTGCCAAGAATTTTCTGGATCCGCATAGCATCCTGTGGCGTCAAAAAATGATAAGAACCATCGATATGTGATTGAAACTCAACTCCTTCATTAGTTATTTTCCGCAATTTGGATAAACTGAAAACCTGATATCCTCCCGAATCTGTCAAAATAGGTTTGCTCCAACCCATAAATTTATGTAATCCGCCGGCTTTAGAGATTATATCAAGTCCGGGACGTAAATATAGATGATATGTATTTCCGAGAATTATCTGGGCATTGAGTTCATTCAGGTCACGAGGCATCAGCCCCTTTACAGTAGCCTGTGTACCCACGGGCATAAAAATGGGAGTCTGTATCGTACCGTGAGGCGTTTCAAGTATACCCCGCCTTGCATTGGAATGATTGTCTTTTTTAAGTAAAGTAAATTTCATTTTATTCATCCAAAATCAACATTGCGTCACCATAACTATAAAACCGGTATTTTTCTTTTATGGCAATTTCATACGCTTTCAATATTAAATCACTACCGGCAAGGGCACATACTAACATAAGCAATGTGGATTTTGGAAGATGAAAATTTGTGATCATACTGCCAATTAACTTGAATTCACGCCCGGGATAAATAAAAAGATCCGTTTTCCCGGTTATTGGTGAAATTAACCCATTATCCCCTGCGGCGGATTCCAGAGTACGCACAACCGTTGTGCCTACAGGTAAGATTTTCTTTCCGTTACTAATATGCTCGTTTATTTTTTTTGCGGTATCTTCATTTATAGAAAAATACTCATATTCCATTTTGTGATTCTTCACATCATCAGTTTTGACAGGCAAGAAAGTCCCGGGCCCGACATGAAGGGTAACATCAGCAAACATGAAACTCTTTTTCCGCAACTTTTCAATCAATTCGGAACTAAAATGAAAGCTTGCTGTTGGAGCCGCCACCGAACCTTCATAATCCGCAAATAAACTTTGGTACCGTTCTTTATCGTAAAGTTTATCGTTATCATTACGCTCTTTCCTTTTTATATAGGGAGGAAGCGGCATAACACCAAATCTGTGAGCTACTTCAAGCGGATCATTATTGCGGAAATCAACTATTTTTCTGCCATCTGAAACCTCGTCTCCAATATAAACAACAGTATCCGAACCATCGATTATAACAGGTATTCCTTTCTTAGTTCTGGCAAAAGGTTTAATCATAGCTTCCCACAGATTGCCTTCAATTTTTCTTAAAAGCAGGATCTCTACTTTTCCACCTGCGGGTTTTGAACCGATTAATCTCGCGGGAAACACTTTCGTATTATTTACGGTTATAAGGTAATCCGGATTGATGAAATTATCAAGGTCCCAGAAAGTAGAATTAATTATTCTACCTGTTTTTTTGTATATCACCATCAGTTTTGAATCATGACGTTTCTCAGAAGGAAATTGAGCAATCAGCTCAGGGGGAAGGTAATACTCAAATTCAGATAAATGCATCAATACATCCTTCTAATCTGCGCGCCGGGATAATAGTAGCGCAGGATATCCTGATATTTCATTCCCGATTCCGCCAATTTTTTAGCGCCATACTGACACATTCCAACACCATGCCCCCATCCTTTGCCAACAAAAATATAATATTTTCCCGCGGAATGAATGGTGAACATGGAACTTCTCAATTTATTATACCCCAGGATTTTTCTAAACTGATTAATAGGTATTGTATTCGGACTTCCATCAGCATAAACGATCACACTGCGCAACCTCGGGTAAACGGGAGCGGACTCGCCATAATCAAGCCTTGAAATGGAATGCCATCGATAACCATTTCTGTTAAATTCCCTGACAATTTCTTTTTTGCTCAAGATATGGCTCCAGAGATAATATTCACTGCTTTTACAATAATCGCACCTGACTATTTTAGGAAAACTCATTGTGCTTCGCCATACCGCCGAAGCATATTCCGTAGCGCCGCCGCAGACAGCATGGAAATACGCCGGCATTAATTTAGAACCGAAATACAAAACCTGTCCTCTTGTAACTTCAACAGCCCATGCTGATTTAGGTGTTTCAGACCGGGTTCCGTTATAGGCCTGTGAATCCAATCCGATATCGAAAATATTTTTCTGGTTTGTTAAAACATGAAATGAGGCAAATGATCTCGAAGCAACAGCCTGTGCCTTTAGCGCTTCCTGCCTCCATGAATCGGATACTTCCGAAGTTACCACACTTTTTAAATACTCCTCGATATCTATATGGTTAATAGCATACACCAGCCCATTTTTGGCAACAAGCTCGAGCTCGCCTCGATATGAATTCCCGTTTAAAAGAAACCTTTGTTTATCATCGATCTTGAAATACAAACGCTGTGGATATTTAATTCTACGGTTATTACCGAAACATAAAGCAGGTGAAGCGGTAGTTACCTTATCATAAAAATTTCTTCCCCTTGAAATAAACCTGTTTCTGACCGGATCGATTATCTCATAGGAACGGTTGATCTCAACCCTTACCGATCTGGATACTGCCAGAACTACCCGGATATCCATACGCGGGCCGGATCCTCTCCTCCCCAATGCCAAACCGCTGGTACGTGGATAAGTACCGATAAAAAAAACAAAGACTATTATAATCAAAAAAACTATTTTTCTCATCATCTGCGTCTCAGAAAATAAAAAATTAATGTCAAGATAGCGCTTATCAGCAAACAACTAACAATTGGAAAATAAAAAGAGAAATTTTTCCCTTTTATGTTTATATCACCAGGTAATTTACCGATAAAAAAATTAAATTTTCCAACTAATATCAGTAATATACCAAATATTACAAGGATAAATCCAGAAAAAAGGATAAATCTTCCTAATTCTTTATACATGAAATCCATTTTCAAAAAAGATTCTCCTGAAAAAAATCATCACCGGGAACATCCTGATAAAATGAATTATGTTTGATATTGAGATGTTCATAGGCAAGGCGGGTTACTTTTCTCCCGCTTGGTGTGCGTTTCATATATCCCTGTTGTATAAGGTATGGTTCATAAACTTCCTCAATGGTATCAGGCTCTTCACCTATAGCGACGGCAAGTGAATTTATCCCTACCGGCCCACCGTCGAATTTTTTTATAATGGTTTCCAGAATCATTTTATCCATTTCATCAAGCCCCTTGCCGTCTACGTCAAGCATAATCATAGCCGAATCAGCAATCTGAGCAGTGATTTTGTTATCCGCTTTAACCTGAGCGAAATCGCGCACTCTGCGCAAAAGCCCGTTAGCGATTCTCGGTGTGCCTCTTGACCTGCGAGCGATTTCAAAAGCTCCTTCATCGTTTATCTCAACATTGAGTATTCGCGCTGACCGCAAAACGATTTTGCGCAACTCTTGCGGATCATAGTAATTGAGTCGGTTGATCAATCCAAACCTTGAACGCAAAGGTGATGTAAGCAATCCGCTTCGTGTTGTCGCTCCTACCAATGTAAACTTCGGTATATTTAACCTGATGCTCCTCGCGCTTGGGCCTTTATCAAGAATAATATCCAGAACAAAATCTTCCATAGCGGAATATAAATATTCCTCAACGATATGGTTCAGCCTGTGAATCTCATCAATGAACAAAACATCACCTTCCTCAAGATTGGTGAGAATTCCCGCGAGATCTCCGGGCCGTTCAATCACCGGTCCTGAAGTTATTCTTATATTCGATCCTGTAGCGTTCGCGATAAGATGAGCGAGCGTGGTTTTGCCCAGCCCCGGAGGGCCCGAAAACAGGCAATGATCAAGACACTCGCCACGGTCTTTAGCCGCCTTTATAAAAATAAGAAGCCGTTCCTTGATTTTATCCTGCCCGATAAAATCATCGAATATCGCGGGCCTTAACGATTGATCGAGCAATATATCTTTTTCTAAAAACTCGTCTATGAATCTGTCTTTCATATCTATTTATTTATCATTTTCAGTGTTAATTTTAACAAATCCTCTATTTTTAAGGAATCCAGTTTATATTCCTTTATAATTTCCCGTACAGCCTGTTGTGCTTTACCCTGATTATACCCCAGAGATACAAGCGCGTTTATTGTATCGGTTATCATTTCCTTTTGTTTCTGATCGGCTTTAAACTCAACAGTTACCTGATCAATAGCGGGAATCTTTTCTTTCAATTCCAGAACCAATCTTTCAGCGGTTTTTTTACCGACTCCGGGTATCATAGAAATTCTTTTCACATCTTCAGCCACCAGAGCCGATGTCAACTCGTTTACGCTTATTCCCGACAATATCCCCAAAGCGACTTTCGGCCCGATTTTGGATACACCTATAAGCATCCTGAACAGATCTTTTTCATCTTTTGTTATAAATCCGAACAGCGACATTGCGTCTTCCCGGACATGAAAATGTGTATGAATCATAATCTGTTCGCCAACTTTCGGTAATTTCGCAAACGTGCTCAATGGAATAAACACCTCAAGCCCACCCCATTGGCAATCTATGACAATACTTGTAGGCTGCGATACTATAAGTTGCCCGCGCAAAAAAGAAATCAAAATAACTCTCCTTTAGACCATAATAAAATCAAATCGTTTTAATTATTTTTAATTTAAATGATTTCTTGTTATGTACATGGCATATTGCGAGCGCGAGAGCATCGGATACATCGTTCGCACCGTCAATTTTGTCGATAGCAAGTATCATTTTAACCATTTTATGTACCTGAGATTTGTCAGCCTTACCGTATCCGGTGACAGATTTTTTTACTTCAAGCGGAGAATATTCGAATATTTCCAAACCACCTTGAGCAGCAGATAAAATCAGAGCGCCTCTGATTTCACCGAGGCGCATCAAAACCTTTGGATTTTTGAAAAAGAACGCGCTTTCTATAGCGCACTGATCCGGTTGAAACTCTTTTATTATGGCTATAATCTGATCGTATATTTCCAGATACCTTTGTGATACGACCTTGTCTGTGCATTCAATACAACCAAAAGCAACGGTTTTCATTTTACCGCCGGATTCATCAATAATTCCATACCCGGTTCGATATGTCCCTGGATCAATCCCGATAATTCGCACGTCCCTAACCCAATCGTTAAACAAATTTCAGCGATAATATTTATATAACAGCAAATAAATCCTTATTCCGCTTCAAGCTTCTTCATGATCTCATCAGAAATATCGAAGTTGGCATATACATTCTGGACATCGTCATGATCTTCAAGCGTCTCTACCAGATCAAGCACCTGTTTCGCTTCTTTTTCGTTAACCTGAACAGTATTGCTTGGCAAAGCGGTTATTTCCGCCGATTCAGTAGCTATTTTATTTTTTGCCAGCGCTTCTTTAACCGATTCAAAATCCTGCAAACCGGTTATTACCTCGTAAATATCTCCTTCGGTTTTCACGTCTTCAGCGCCTGCATCCAGAGTGATATCCAAAAGGGTATCTTCATCGACAGTTTCCTTTTTGATAGTAATAAACCCTTTTTTAGTAAACATCCATGCTACGGCATTAGCGGAAGCCATATTTCCGTTTCGTTTTGTAAAAATGCTTCGTATCTCTGATGTTGTCCTATTTTTATTGTCGGTTAGAACCTCAATTAGTACAGCTACTCCGCCCGGCCCGTATCCTTCATAAACAGATTCTTCATAGGTTACGCCCGGCAATTCACCGGTACCTTTTTTAATTGCCCTTTCTATATTATCGCCGGGCATATTGGCTTCTTTGCCCGCCATAACAGCGGTACGCAATCTGGGGTTACTATTAAGATCTCCACCACCTATTTTTGCAGCCACAGTAATTTCTTTGCTTATTCTTGAGAACAGTTTGCCTCGTTTTGCGTCTATCGCCGCTTTTTTATGTTTTATACTAGCCCATTTGGAATGACCTGACACGTGATTAATCTCCTTTATTTATTTTATTCCTCTTCTTCAACTTCTTTCTTCTTATATAATTCCTGTACTTTTTTGGCTATCATTGCGGGAACTTCCTCATAATGCGAAAAATCCATCGCAAACCCGGCACTTCCGCCTGTAATTGAGCGAAGTTCAGTCGGGAATGTGTACATCTCAGCCAGCGGAGCCTGAGCTTTGATCAACTGTAATCCTGCTCCAGCCGCTTCCAATCCCATTACCCGTCCGCGTTTTGAATTAAGGTCGCCAGTAACTTGTCCCATAAACTCATCATTTACCATGATCTCGACATTCATATATGGTTCAAGCAAATACGGGTCCGCTTTTTCCATAGCGTCTTTAAACGCCTTTGATCCAGCAAGTTTAAACGCAAGTTCAGATGAGTCTACTGTATGGAATGAACCGAAATATAACCTTACCCTGACATCCTGTACCGGAAACCCGGCGACAACACCGGAATCCAAAGCTCCGACAATTCCCTTTTCAACACCCGGGATAAAGTTTCTTGGAATAACGCCACCAACGATCTCATCAACAAACTCGAATCCATTTCCCCTGTCCATCGGTTCGATACGAATAAATACCTCCGCGTACTGACCACGGCCACCACTTTGTTTTTTATGTTTGCAGTGCCCTTCGGATTTTTTCCGTACTGTTTCGCGATAAGCTACTTTCGGTACAGTTAAATCCATGTCGACACCGTATTTTTTCCTGAGTACATCCATTTTGACATTTATATGCAGATCGCCCAATCCGGAAACAATCAATTCTTTTGTTTCAACATTTCTATGTACTTCAAGAGTCGGATCTTCCGCAGCTATCTGGTGCAAACCACCCGCAATCTTCTCGTCTTCGCCTGTTTTTTTAGCATGAACCGCAAAGGAAGTGTTCGGTTTGGGAAACTCAACGTTTGCAAACTCTATCGGATCGTTAGGATCGGCAAAAGTATTTCCTATATGGGTATTTTTGAGTTTCGCTACAGCTATTATTTCGCCGGCAAATCCTTCATGGATTAATTTCTGTTCTTTGCCTTTAAATGTGATAAAGTTATTCACTTTTTCCTTATTGCGTGTTGAAACATTATAAACTTCGTGATCACAGGTCATTACACCGGATATGACTTTTATGTAGGTCAACTGGCCGATATATGGATCGGATACGATTTTAAAAACCCTGCCGCTATATGGAGCTTTTATCGCATATTTGCGTTCCGATTTACCGTCCGCGGATTTTATCGCAGGGAACAAATCGGGAGACGGCATATAATCACACACAAAATCTACCAATTCTTTTACTCCGATATTTAAACCTGCCGAACCACATAAAATCGGGATAAGTTTTCTATTGAGAATCGCTTTGCGTATACCTGCCACAATTTCATCCTGGCTGAACTTTTCGCCTTCGAGATACTTTTCTGTCAAAGCATCATCACTTTCGGCAATAACTTCCATAAGGCCTTCGCGGGAAATCTCGAAATCATCTTTTAATTCAGAGTTCTGGCAAGTTTCGCCAAGTAAGCTGACTACAGCTTTAAAAGAAGCTTCTTTTCCTACAGGAATAAATACCGGTACACATATATTCCCGAAAGATTGTTTTATGGAATCGACTTGTTTATCGAAATTGGCATGTTCTTTATCCAGCCTGTTAATGTAAATAATCGCAGGTTTGGAATGTTCTTCAAGATACCGCATAACCTTGGTTGTCTGCACCTGGACACCGGATACGGCATCCACAACAACCACACCGAAATCGGCGCCCTCCATTGCCCCGACGGTTTCACCGTAAAAATCGTTGAATCCCGGTGTATCGAGTACAAAAATCTCAAAATCATCTTTATTGAAACAAAATACTTTGCTATGGATTGTAGTTTGCCGCTGTTTTTCCTCCTCGAAATAATCCGCGAAAGAAGTTCCTTCGCTGACTTTACCCCACCTATCGGATTCACCGGCGTTGAAAAATATGGTGTCTACCAAACTTGTTTTTCCGGATTGACTATGCCCAACAATTGCAAAACTCCTGAGTCTGGTTATGTCTTTCTCTTTCATAATAATCTCCTAATTGAGGTTTAATATGACACATTTGTGACACCTTACTTAAAATTATTTTCTATCATAAAATAGTTTTTCAATTTAACAAATAATTTTTTCATAAACAAGAAAAAATAAAATGCGTAATCGATAAAATTTTCTTCAATGAAAAATAAAAAAAGCGCATCCGATTAAATCGAATGCGCTTTGATTGCGGAAATTATATATTTTTTTAATTATTCAAGCGTTATTGATGAATTCGCTATTTTAGTACCGGCTTTAGTAGAGATTATAAAGTCGCCAACATTATTTAGCGATTCAGTTGGAACTGTAAAAGTAAAAATACAATTTTCGATTATCCCGTCTTCACCCAGAGCCGTCTCATCGAATTTCAGACCGAAATAACCGGTTTGAGGATCCGGATCTACTATCTCTATCGGGTAACCATTTGTGGATGAAGCAGTAACGGCTGCCTGTTGTAAAATTTCCAACGGCAACGGCAACCCAAATGTATACGATACGTGACTGAGGGCTTTATTGTTCTCACCCGATGTAAGATTTATTGTTATAGTAGTATCCTGTCCATCATTGTTAGTTGTAACTTCAAGTAAAAATCCATTCTCATCAAGTATAGGAGGATATGTAACTATTTCCGGATCATTTGCCGGAGGCTCGGGTTCAGGTTCAGGTTCCGGCTCAGGGTCTGGTTCAGTTACCGATTGTTCATCGTCATTTTCGGAATCTTCTGAAGGAGTGAACCTCGATGGAGGTATAATTCCATTGAACAATTCAACATGGCCGTCAACAAAAGCCGCTATCGCTATGTTATCTCCGTGTCTGAAAGATACTTCCTGATCATTTGATACTACACCGTATGAACTGTCCGTTAATAATACAGTAGTCGCCGCGCTTTCTATAAACTCAAGTTTCACTCCAGTAATATATACATTGAATCCATATGAATATACCGGATTGGAATCAAGTATACTTCCATTTACTTCAGGACACATTGTTATCCGGTAATCTTTATTGAAGAATAATGACATAGGTCCACCAGCATATGCTGTATCCTGGAAAATGCTCATATAATCTGAATCATTGTTTGTCGCGGGTATCATATAATCGGATGAATTTAAAGAAGCGATCGTCAGAGGAAGGGTATTCATAGATTCATTAGCATACAAAATAGACGCGACAGCAAGTTGCCTCTGATTCCCAATACAGGTGGCTTGCCTTCCTTTTTCCTTCATATTATGGACGGAAGGAACCAGCATAAGAGTTAAAATTGAAATCAAAACAAATACCAGTAAAATCTCTAAAAACGTATAACCTTTTTCATACTTTCGAGCCATCATCTTCTTACCCTCCTTAGATACCCTATATTCTAACTGATATAATTTATAAGCATTTACTGTACCCGGCTGTTTTAACCGTTTTTCAAGGAGGATATTACATTTGGTGCTAATTGTTGTTCGATATCAGGACACAGTCTAATGTCCGATCAGCGGACACTTAATTATTTGTTCTTACCGTTACCATTACCGTTGGAATTCGAACCATCCCCGTGCGCCGGGTTTGATGGATCTTCACCGGCTGGTGTATTTTCGCCCTGGCATTCTTCTCCGCCATTGCCTAATCCGTTGTTTCCATTATCGTTGCCATTACCGTTTCCATTGGATTCCTGTTCGGTTTCCTGTTCCTGTTCAGGACCATCATTTTGCCCCTGATTCTGGTTTTGATTCTGCTCACAATTCTGATTGCCATTGCCGTTACCGTTGCCGTTACCATTTCCATTACCGTTGGAATTCGAGCCATCCCCGTGCGCCGGATTTGATGGATCTTCACCGGCTGGAGTATCTTCACCTTGAGATTCTTCTCCACCATTTCCTAATCCGTTATTGCCATTATCGTTACCGTTGCCGTTTCCATTGGATTCCTGTTCGGTTTCCTGTTCCTGTTCAGGGCCATCATTTTGACCCTGGTTCTGATTTTGATTCTGGTTCTGGTTCTGTTCACAATTCTGATTACCGTTACCATTACCGTTACCATTACCGTTACCATTGCCGTTACCGTTACCGTTACCCGGATTAGATGGGTCTTCTCCTGCAGGAGTATCTTCACCCTGCGATTCTTCTCCGCCATTACCTAATCCATTGTTGCCATGATCGTTTCCGTTCTGTTGGTTTTCATCATCTATATTATTGTCGTCGTTGTCTTCAAAATCTTCATCGTTATCTTCCTGAGGCGTAAATTTAGAAGGTGGTATAATATCGGAAAATAATTCAATATGACCGTCAACATAAGCGGCTATTGCGTCATGTACGCCATGCCTGAATGAGACTTCCTGTGTATTTGAAACCGCGGAGAAAAAGCTATCTGTCAACATTACAGTTGTTGAAGCGCTTTCTATACAATCCAGAGTAACTCCTGTAATATACACATTGAATCCGTATGAATATGTCGGGACATCGTCTTTCATTGACCCACTTACTTCCGGGCATTGTGTTATTCTTAAATCATTGTTATAGAAATTTGACATAGAAAACTGTGCATAAGCATTTGACTCAAGTAAATATTGTATATCGTCATATCCGGTTTCCGGTATATATTCTCCATCAACCAATGAGGCTATACTTATAGGCAGTGTGCTTCTGGATTCATTAGCATAGAGTAATGCCGCAACAGCAAGTTGTCTTTGGTTTCCTATACAGGTAGCCTGACGTCCTTTTTCTTTCATATTATGTACTGATGGGGCAAGCATCATGGTTAGTATTGAAATTAGAGAGAATACAAGCAACAGTTCAAGGAAAGTAAAACCACGATTATTTTTTGTCATAAGCCAATCTCCATATGTTCATTATTTAATATTCGTAATTTGTTGTCAGAAAATTTAGCAAAATATGTACCTGTTTATTTTTGAGATATTTATGCGTGATAATATTAATGAATAAAATCAGTGAACGGAAATCGGACATATGTGACTGTATGACATGGATACAAAAAAAAGAACTCAGGTTTATTCAACCTGAGTTCTAAAATTTTAACCCGGCAACGACCTACTCTCCCACAGCCTACACTGCAGTACCATCGGCGCTGGAGGGCTTGACTTCCGTGTTCGGAATGGGAACGGGTATTTCTCCTCCGCTATGGTCACCGGGAACATATTCTTATTAAAATATTACAGTATTATAGGGAACACCGGGTTCGGGTATTAGCCGAACCCGACATCCTCGACTATATAAAATGGTCAAGCCAATCGACCTATTAGTACCAGTAAGCTCAACACGTTACCGCGCTTACACACCTGGCCTATCAACCTTGTAGTCTACAAGGGATCTAATTGGGATATCTCATCTTGAGGGAGGTTTGGCGCTTAGATGCATTCAGCGCTTATCCTATCCGAACATAGCTACCCAGCGATGCTCCTGGCGGAACAACTGGAACACCATTGGTTCGTCAATCCCGGTCCTCTCGTACTAGGGATTAGTCCTCTCAAATATCCAACGCCCGTATCAGATAGGGACCGAACTGTCTCACGACGTTCTAAACCCAGCTCACGTGCCGCTTTAACCGGCGAACAGCCGGACCCTTGGGACCTTCTCCAGCCCCAGGATGCGACGAGCCGACATCGAGGTGCCAAACCGCTTCGTCGATATGAACTCTTGGAAGCGATAAGCCTGTTATCCCCGGAGTACCTTTTGTCCGATGAGCGACGGCAATTCCACATTCAACCGCCGGATCACTAAGGCCTGCTTTCGCACCTGCTCGACTTGTAGGTCTCGCAGTCAAGCTCCCTTCTACCTTTACGCTCTACACACGATTGCCAACCGTGTTGAGGGAACCTTCGCACTCCTCCGTTACGCTTTTGGAGGAAACCGCCCCAGTTAAACTACCCGCCTGACAATGTCCTCGACCTGGATTACAGATCTAAGTTAGAACCTCAGTACAATAAGAGTGGTATTTCAAGGTTGGCTCCACCGATCCTGACGAACCAGTTTCACAGCCTCCCACCTATCCTACACATAGTGGACCGAAGTCCAATATCAGGGTATAGTAAAGGTTCACGGGGTCTTTCCGTCTAGATACGGGAAAGCGGTATCTTCACCGCCATTACAATTTCGCCGAGCCCCCCGTTGAGACAGCGCTCAAATCGTTACGCCATTCATGCAGGTCGGAACTTACCCGACAAGGAATTTCGCTACCTTAGGACCGTTATAGTTACGGCCGCCGTTTACTGGGGCTTCGGTTCAGAGCTTCGCCCGAAGGCTAACCCCTTCCCTTAACCTTTCAGCACCGGGCAGGCGTCAGACCCTATACGTCATCTTACGATTTAGCAGAGTCCTGTGTTTTTAGTAAACAGTCGCCTGAGCTATTTCACTGCGGCCTTCAAAAGCTCTGAGAGTAAATCTCTTCACTTTTAAAGGCACCCCTTCTCCCGAAGTTACGGGGCTAGATTGCCGAGTTCCTTAACGGGGGTTGTCTCGCGCACCTTGGTATATTCTACCCACCTACCTGTGTCGGTTTCCGGTACGATCACCCTAACAACTCGCTACGAAGCTTTTCTTGGCAGCGTAGCATCAGCGAATCCGCTTCACCCGAAGGATCCGCGTCCTATCACCTCTCAGAGTTAACAGAAGTCCGGATTTACCAAAACTTCCCTCCTACCAGCTTCGACGCACACTTCCAATCGTACGCTCGCTTAGCTTCCTGCGTCACTCCTTCACTCAAACGCTATTAAGGTGGTACATGAATATTAACATGTTTTCCATCACCTACGCCTTTCGGCCTCGGCTTAGGGATCGACTAACCCTGGGAGGACGAGCCTTGCCCAGGAAACCTGAGGTTTTCGGTGATAATGATTCTCACATTATTTATCGCTACTCATACTGGCATAATCTCTTCTATACAGTCCAAACATCCTTACGGTTATCCTTCAACCCGTATAGAATGCTCCTCTACCACCGGAATATAATTCCGATCCGTAGCTTCGGCGATGAGCTTAGCCCCGATCATTATCGGCGCAGAATCACTCGACTAGTGAGCTATTACGCACTCTTTAAATGATGGCTGCCTCTAAGCCAACATCCTAGCTGTTTATGCAATTCCACATCCTTTATCACTTAGCTCATACTTTGGGGCCTTAGCTGACGATCTGGGCTGTTTCCCTTTTGACAATGAAGCTTATCCCCCACTGTCTGACTCCCGCGGTAAGGTACAACGGTATTCGGAGTTTGATTGGTTTCGGTAACCTGGTAAGGCCCCTAGCCCATTCAGTGCTCTACCCCCATTGCCCATTTGCGCGAGGCTAGTCCTAAAACTATTTCGAGGAGTACCAGCTATCTCTGAGTTTGTTTAGCCTTTCACTCCTATTCACAGCTCATCCCGGGATTTTTCAACATCCATAGGTTCGGACCTCCACGCATTTTTACATGCGCTTCGCCCTGGCCATGAATAGATCACTCAGTTTCGGGTCTAATCCATACAACTATTCGCACAGTTAGTACTCGCTTTCGCTTCGGCTCCGTCCCAGAAGGACTTAACCTAACGCCGCATAGATTAACTCGCCAGTTCATTATGCAAAAGGCACGCAGTCACACGTTCACGATCCAAAGATCGTGCATAGTGCTCCTACTGTTTGTAAGCATTCGGTTTCAGGTACTATTTCACTCTCCTAATAGGAGTTCTTTTCACCTTTCCCTCACGGTACTTGTCCGCTATCGGTCGCTAATTAGTATTTAGCCTTGGAAGATGGTCCTCCCGGATTCCTACGGGGTTCCACGTGTCCCGTAGTACTTGGGAAACTGATTCAGGAAGGCTATTGCTTTTCGTTTACGGGACTTTCACCCTCTACGGTTTGACTTTCCAGACAATTCTACTAAACAATAACTTGGTAACTTCCCGACCGTTCGATATAACAGTCCAATCAGCCCCCGCAACCTCCGCATTGCAACGGATATCGCCTTTAACACAATGCGAATTTAGGCTCTTTCCGTTTCGCTCGCCACTACTCAGGAAATCGCAATTGCTTTCTTTTCCTTGGGTTACTTAGATGTTTCAGTTCTCCCAGTTTGCTTTCCAGCCCTATTTTATTCAGACTGGAATGTTGAGGCATTTCCCTCAACGGGTTCCCCCATTCAGAAATCTCCGGATCAAAGCTTGCTGGCAACTCCCCGGAGCTTATCGCAGCTAACCACGTCTTTCATCGCCTTCTAGCGCCAAGGCATCCACCAAATGCCCTTTGTTGCTTGACCATTATTTTATCACTCGTTTTTACACTCGTTAATTTCTCGTCGAAATTGTGTACCCTATAATACTGTCAAAGATCAATTTGATATATAAATTATCATAAAATCAATATTCTGGTGGAGATAACCGGGATCGAACCGGTAACCTCTGCCTTGCAAGGGCAGCGCTCTCCCAATTGAGCTATATCCCCTACTAATGGGCCTAGGTAGAATCGAACTACCGACCTCACCCTTATCAGGGGTGCGCTCTAACCTACTGAGCTATAGGCCCTCGGAAAATCTTTAATAATTTATTTGGAACGACGCATCAAGCTATCGACCTGTATGGAAAAACCATATAATTGATTCAAATCTAATTAACCCGAAGCCAATTTCCGGTTAAATTCAAATCAGGCTTTTCATACTCCTTAGAAAGGAGGTGATCCAGCCGCACCTTCCGATACGGCTACCTTGTTACGACTTCATCCCAATCATTGGCCTTACCTTAGGCGACTTCCTCCCGAAGGTTAGATCATCGACTTCGGGTAAAACCAACTTTCGTGATGTGACGGGCGGTGTGTACAAGGCCCGGGAACGTATTCACGGCGCCGTAGCTGATGCGCCATTACTAGCGATTCCGACTTCATGGAGTCGAATTGCAGACTCCAATCTGAACTGAGACCGGCTTTTTGGGATTGGCTCCACCTCGCGGTTTGGCAACCCTTTGTACCGGCCATTGTAGCACGTGTGCAGCCCAGGACGTAAGGGCCATAATGACTTGACGTCATCCCCACCTTCCTCCGGTTTATCACCGGCAGTCTCTTTAGAGTGCCCACCCGAAGTGATGGCAACTAAAAACAAGGGTTGCGCTCGTTGCGGGACTTAACCCAACATCTCACGACACGAGCTGACGACAGCCATGCAACACCTGTGCACCGGCTCCGAAGAGAAGGCTATTTCATAGCCGGTCCAGTGCATGTCAAGTCCTGGTAAGGTTCTACGCGTTGCGTCGTATTAAGCCACATGCTCCACCGCTTGTGCGGGCCCCCGTCAATTCCTTTGAGTTTCAACCTTGCGGCCGTACTCCCCAGGCGGGGCACTTATCGTGTTAACTACGGCACAGAAGGGGTCGATACCTCCTACACCAAGTGCCCATCGTTTACGGCCAGGACTACCGGGGTATCTAATCCCGTTCGCTCCCCTGGCTTTCGCGCTTCAGTGTCAGTGTCAGGCCAGAGAGCCGCCTTCGCCACCGGTGTTCTTCTCAATATCTACGCATTTCACCGCTACACTGAGAATTCCGCTCCCTTTTCCTGCACTCAAGCCTATCAGTTTCAGATGCAGTTCTCCAGTTAAGCTGAAGGCTTTCACATCTAACTTAATAAACCACCTAGACGCCCTTTACGCCCAATAAATCCGAACAACGCTTGCCCCCTTCGTATTACCGCGGCTGCTGGCACGAAGTTAGCCGGGGCTTCCTCCCATGGTACCGTCAAACATATATGGTATTAACATATATGCATTTCGTCCCATGTGACAGAGCTTTACAATCCGAAGACCTTCATCGCTCACGCGGCGTCGCTTTGTCAGGCTTTCGCCCATTGCAAAAGATTCTCGACTGCAGCCTCCCGTAGGAGTCTGGGCAGTGTCTCAGTCCCAGTGTGGCCGACCACCCTCTCAGGACGGCTACCCATCATTGCCTTGGTAGGCCATTACCCTACCAACTAGCTAATAGGCCGCAAGCTCCTCTCTAAGCGGCAGGCCTTACGGTCCCCACCTTTAGATATATTTAGATGCCCAAACATATCCACATTCGGAATTAGCGTCTCTTTCGAGTCGTTATTCCCAACTTAGAGGCAGATTACTTACGTGTTACTCACCCTTTCGCCACTCTCACCAAACTTCACTTTCCCGAAGGATTGATCAGTAAGGATCGCGTTCGACTTGCATGCCTAATCCACGCCGCCAGCGTTCGTTCTGAGCCAGGATCAAACTCTCCATAATAATATGGAAAAATATCCTATTTTCCTTTTTTGTTTCGTCAATTAAATTGACGGTATTGGCATTTGAGCTTAATGCATCATTCCAAATAAATTTTCAAAGAACTACCAATCTCCACCCACACCATTAGGTGTTCTATTTCAAAATCAAATTTTCTATTTCAAAAATTGTGTCTCAAACAATACCAAATTCATTTCGGCTTAGTCAATAGAAAAATTTAACTTTTTTTACTTTTTTTTAACTTACTTATAATCATCAATGAACAATCTTTTTTATCTAACAAAGTGGCGCAAATTCTATTTGATAATTATCATTAAGTCAATACTTTTTTTTCGCTTTTTTTACTTTTTTTATTTTCTACTTCTATAAAGCTATTTACGCCTATTTTTCATTCTCTTTCCCATCACTATAAACCTTTTTTCAGGGAAATGTTCGCATAATATAACCCGCTTTTTTTTAAAATGCAATTATATTTTACATATTTTTTTCTATCCCTTATAATTTGTCATACCATATAGCGTATAATACAACCTTTCGTATCTAAAGCCAAAGAGGTAAGACTTAATAAACTCGAGCAGGTTTAAACTTTCTACATATTATTTTAATTATTTTATGAATTCTAAAATACCTTATATGTCAATGATTTTTGCCAATATTTTAACTATTTCAGGCTTGTTATCGCTGGCGATTCTTTTTATCTTTTGTCTTTATATAAACTTGAGTATAATCTTTCATTCTCTGGGGTATACCGGTTTGATTGCCGGACTCGTTTTCGCTCCCGTAATTTTTGTCGCGGCGCCTTTTTACGCTTTGTTCTTTAAGAACGATTTTTTACCGCTTTTGATTTGTTACGGAGGAAGCTTATTGAGTTTTGCGGCAATCTCAGCTGGAATTATTATCAGAAATAAACTGAAATAATGATATCCACATTATATATTATTAATCATTACCATGAAAAAAATTGAGGTTTTATCCTGATGGACAATTTACACAAAACCAAACAAAATCTTTTTATTACCGGTGCATCAGGTTTCCTGGGATCCAACCTGATTCGGTTCTTGGCCCCTTTCTGCAACCTTTCACTGCAGTATCATCAAACAGACATTAATTATATGGCAGGGGAAAAATTGAGAATAGACCTTACCAGTGAAAAAGAAGTGAAAACAGCGGCATCTTCCGGCAAATTCGATTTTGTGGTTCACCTTGCCGCTTTAACTTCCGTTGATGAATGTGAAAAGGACAAAAGCTATGCCAGTAAAATAAATATAGAGGGAACGCGAAATATCATAAATTATTTCAATGATAAAAATATACCTGTGCTTTTTATATCTACTGACCTTGTATTTGATGGAACAAAAGGCAATTACTCGGAAAACGACCCGGTTAATCCCGTAAATTATTATTCGGAAACAAAAATCATGGCGGAAAACATTGTTCTCGGTACAATGAGTGAAAATGCGATTTTCAGAATAGCTCTTTCTTACGGCAAAAGTTTTGCCGGAGCAAAAGGCGGGTACCTTGATAATCTCCTGCAATCACTTGCCGTGGCGAAACAACAGTATCTTTTCCATGATCAGTTTCGTACACCTCTTTATTCATTCGATTTCTGTACTGCCGTAAAAAAACTTGTTGAAAGGAAAATTCAGCGACGTGCGGAATGCCAGTCAAAAATTTACCATATAGGCGGAAAAGAAAAAGTATCCAGATTTGAGCTCGGAATAAAAACCTGCGAGATCTTCGAAATAGACAATTCTCTTATAAAACCATCTTCCATGCAACACTCCGGTTACACAGCAACACGGGGAGCAGATTGTTCACTGAATATATCTCTGGCAAGTAAGGAACTCGATTTCCAACCCGAATCGATAAACGATAATCTTAAAAAAGATAAAAATATAAGAAAGGAAGAATTAAAAAATGCCAATCTCAATAGCCATTGACGGACACTCAGGCTCCGGCAAAAGCACTTTAGCACGGCAACTCGCGGATAAATTCGGTTTTATTTATGTAGATACTGGCGCATTATACCGGGCAATCACTTTGAAAGTGATTGAAGTTTGCGGCGATCAATTCACCGACCTGGATTTAAATCACATTGTAAAACATACATATATTAATATACTTCAGACGCCGCAAGGAAACCGGATTTCCCTTGACGGCAAAGATGTCAGCGAAAAGATCAGGGAACCGAAAGTAGCGTCTCTGGTATCCAAAGTCGCCGCTAAACCGGTGATACGGAATTTTCTTGTTGAAATTCAAAGAAATACCGCCCGGGGCAAAAATGTTGTTCTGGAAGGCAGAGATATCGGCACGGTCGTTTTACCTGATGCGAATTTCAAATTTTTCGTTACCGCAAACATTGAGGAAAGAGCAAAAAGGAGATTGAACGAACTCAGGGAAAACGGCATAGACATATCTTTCAATGAAGTCCTCAATAATTTACGGCAACGCGATATGGAAGATTCCTCACGGGAAATGAGCCCTCTGAAAAAAGCGCCTGATGCGATAGAAATAGATTCAACCACAATGACACCGGAAGAAAAACTAAATTTCGTCTACAGGATAATAAACTCGAGATTATTCGATAAATCAAATATATTTCACACCATCTATCGCGCAACAATTCTAATTATTTATAAATTTCTCTTCAGGGTTGAGTTTACATATGAAGATTACGAATCTCTAAAATCTTTCACAGGCCTTGTTGTGGCAAATCACTGTAGCAATCTGGACCCGCCTATGGTAGGTGTATCGCTCCCTTTTCATTTGCATTACCTCGCTAAAGATTCCCTTTTGAAAAATAAAATTTTTGCGAAAATTTTAAAACCATGCAACATTATTCCGATAAACAGAGGGGAACCTACTCCAGGCAGTATAAAAACTATCTTCAGATGTATTGATGAAGGTAAATCAGTCATAGTATTTCCCGAAGGAACAAGATCCGGGGACGGCGAAATGAAACCTGCCAAACAGGGTGCCGGCTTAATCGCTGGCAAAGTTAATTCACCCATTTTACCGGTATATATAAAAGGATCGTATTTAGCTTTACCTAAAGGATCGATAATACCAAAACCGGTAAAAATTAATGTATTTGTAGGCAAACCATTTTTGGTTGACTCAGAATTAAAAACCGATATTAAGAATCCGAAGGAAAAATACCAGATCATCGCCGATTTGCTCATGAACAAGATACAAAATATCAAAATTAAATATGTTTCTTGATTAAGATTGATATTGACAAAACTTGATTATTCAAGTAAATTGCTATAATCCAATTTTCTAAAAATTGGAAATACATATTTCTAAGGGAGGAAACAGTTATATGGTAGAAGAAAAAGTAAAAAACGAATCTGTACAGAAGGGAGGGATGACCGTTCAAGAATCTCTTGAAGACTTTCGCCAACTTTATGAGCAGAGTTTAAGCACCATTGAAGAAGGAAGTATAGTCAAAGGAAGAATAATAAAGATCAATCCGAATGAAGTTCTGGTTGATATTAATTATAAATCCGAAGGAGTCATACCCATTGAGGAATTCCCCGATATCGAAAACTTTAATATCGGCGACGAAGTAGAAGTTTTTCTCGAAACCATGGAAGATGAAGATGGGCTGACACTTCTGTCAAAAAGCAAAGTCGACAAAAGCAGAAAATGGGAACGTACCATATCCGGATGCAACGAAGGCGCCGTTATAAAAGGCAAAATTTTCAAAAAAGTCAAAGGCGGTTTTATGGTTGATATCGGTGTGGAAGCGTTTCTGCCGGCATCGCAACTTGATATAAAACCCGTGCCGAATATGGATGATTTTGTTGGCAAATCTTACGATTTTAAAATAATCAAAATCAGTGAAGAACGCAAAAACGTCGTTATTTCACGAAGGGAACTTCTCGAAGAACATCGTGAAAAAGAACGCGCGAGACTGCTTGCCGAAATCAACGAAGGAGATCTCGTTGAAGGTATAGTAAAAAATATCACCGATTTCGGCGCTTTCATCGACCTTAACGGAATTGACGGGCTTCTGCATATAACCGATATGAGCTGGGGCAGAATAAATCACCCGAGCGAAATGTTGTCCGTCGGTGATAAAATCGAGGTTATGGTACTCAAATTCGACAAGGAAAGCACCAGAATATCACTGGGGCTCAAACAGAAATCCCCTAATCCATGGGATAATGTCGATGATAAGTATCCTGTAAGCAAGAAAGTTGTAGGCAAAGTGGTCAACATAATGCCTTACGGCGCATTCGTGGAACTCGAAGACGGAATCGAAGGATTGATACATATATCCGAATTCTCATGGACAAAAAGAATCAACCATCCATCGGAAGTACTTTCAGTCGGTGATGAAGTAGAAGCTATGGTTCTGAGCGTTGATAAATCCAACGAGAAAATATCGCTTGGAATAAAACAGACTGAATTTAACCCGTGGAGCATCGTTGAGGAAAAGTATCCTATCGGTAAAAGTGTAACCGGAACTATCCGCAACATTACTTCATATGGCGCTTTTGTTGAGCTTGAAGAAGGAATTGACGGTTTAATTCATGTCTCCGATATTTCATGGACAAAAAAGATTAATAATCCGGCTGAGATTCTCAAGAAAAACGATAAAGTTGATGCCGTTGTTCTCTCAGTAGACCAGGTCAACAAAAAAATCGCTCTTGGAATTAAACAGCTAACGCCTGATCCATGGGAAAATATTGATGATAAATATAAAATCGGCGATGTAGTCAAAGGTAAAGTCAGCAAAATTGCCGGATTCGGTATTTTTGTATCTCTTGAAGATGACCTTGAAGGATTGATTCACGCTTCTCAACTTGCGGAAAAACCACCGGCCAAAGTCGAGGATATAGTCAAAGTCGATGAAGAAATCACCGCAGTTGTGGTTAAAATCGATACCGTTGACAGAAAAATTGCTTTATCAGTCAGGGAACATCTGATGAATCAGAAAAAAGCTGAGGAAGAAGCAAAAACAGCCAAAGATAAATCAGTCATAAAAGAATATGAAACACGCAAAAGGAAAGAAGCTTCTTTCGAAAGCACCAGTATTCTTTCTGAGAAACTTGATGAAGTCCTGAAAAAATCTGATAAGAAAGAAAGTCCTAAAACCGAAGATAAACCTTCGAAAGAATCGACAGATAAAGAATAATTATCCGTTTTTACACAGACAGTTGATAATAAAACAAAAAGGCCTTAAGGACAATTCTTTAAGGCCTTTTTGCCAATTATGGTATGGGGAGGATTTTTAAAAGTGCAAGCTGAAATAGACAGGCAATTAAACATTATTAAGGAAAATACAGTAAATCTTATTTCCGAAGAAGAACTCAGCGCGAAGATCAAAAATTCGCTATCACTTAATAAACCTTTGATTGTCAAATTCGGAGCCGACCCTACCGCACCAGATATACATCTCGGACACACCGTAGTTCTTAACAAACTGCGCCAATTCCAGGAACTTGGGCATGTCGTTCATTTTATCATAGGCGATTTTACAGCCGCGATAGGCGACCCTTCCGGGAAATCCGAAACCAGAAAACCTCTCAGCCGTGAACAGGTTCTCGCTAACTCAAAAACCTATCAGGAACAAATATTCAAGGTTCTCGACAGGGATAAGACCGAGATCATTTTTAACAGCAAATGGTTCGACACCATGAATTTCAGAGATGTAATACAGCTTAGCGCCAAATATTCGGTAGCGAGAATGCTCGAGAGAGACGATTTTTCCAAACGTTACAAAAGTGGCCAGAGCATAAGTATAGTTGAATTTCTATACCCGCTGATTCAAGGTTACGATTCAGTCATGCTTAAATCCGATATTGAGCTCGGCGGTACCGATCAAACATTCAACCTTCTGGTAGGACGGGATCTTCAGCGAGAATACGGACAGAAAGAACAGGTAATCATAACCATGCCTATTCTTGAAGGTACTGACGGCGTCCAGAAGATGAGTAAAAGCCTCGGCAATTATATCGGTATCACTGAATCCCCAAAAGATATTTTCGGGAAAATCATGTCTATCTCCGATGACCTTATGTTGCGCTATTACCGTTTACTGACAACAAGGACGACATCGGAAATAGATATTATGGAATCCGATATGAAATCAGGCAAACTTCATCCGATGAAACTGAAAATCGCTCTCGCTAAGGAAATCGTCGCCCGGTTTCACAGCCAGGACGATGCGCAATCAGCTGAGAACGAGTTTGTTAGCGTTTTCTCAAAAGGTAACTTACCTGACGACATAAAAATCATAAAGGTTGCTGATCTCAATTTATCAGACGGAAAAATAAAAGCCGTTACACTTTTATACGACATAGGCCTTACTTCCAGCACAAGTGATTCAAGAAGAATGATTCAGCAGGGAGCCGTTGAATGTAATGGAGAAAAGGTAACCGACATAAATGCTTTAATTGTTCCTGAGAACGAAATGATTTTAAAAGTCGGCAAAAGGCGATTCGCTAAAATCGTATCCGATTAATTTCAACTTATTTTTAAAATATCTTGACTTTTATCTTTAATAACTTAGTATGGATATTTGATTTCAGTAAATAATCATTTATTTTATTATTTGCGGGGACATATATATTTAATGATCAAATCCAGGTTATTTTATTTTTTGTTAATTCCATTTTTTATCACAATATTCACCGCATGTTCGCAGAAAAACGACAAACCTGCGAAAAAGAAATCTGCCGCCATTAAAGAAAATACAATCTCTGACATAAACTATAATATAAATGTCGGTGAACTTGCCATAACCAGCACTGAATCAAAATTCGCTATATCAACATATGAATTCGATGAAAGGAAATCTCTTCGATTTTTAAAAAAACCCCAAACGGGTGTAACCACACTTCAACAAATTTTCGTGGATCCCACAAACAAAGATGAAACCAGCCAGATAATTCTTTTAATATTCAAGTTTCACAACCATGAAAACGCAGAAGATGAAGCGAAAATCAATCTTAATCTGCTTGAAAACCTTCTTAAACGATCACATACCGATGTTGTTACTTTTGATAAAAATCTCTTTGGTGATGAGAGTTTGGGTCTTGTTTTGTCAAACCGTCCTTATCCGATTTTCTTATATTGCCGTATCGGAAACATTTTTATTAAACTTAACGGCGGGAAAAATCGTCAAAATGAAGAAGTGGTAAATATTTTAAAGATAATAGAAACTAAACTGAAAATAAAATCAGGTCGTAATTAATAAAAAAAGATTGAATCCGCTTATTACTTCTGATATTATTTTGCGCTTTAGTTATTAATATTTAATTACTTTTTAGTAAACCTTTATAACGGAGGATTTTTATGGTGCGATTGCACGAAAAGTTACAAAAAGCCAACGCAAAATATAAGGAATTGAAACCGCTATTGTCTTTTTTCGCCGCTTCAAGTTTATACGGCATTTCCATCGCGCTTCTTTTGAGTGTATTTCTGGTGGGAAGCCTTATGCTTATCAGCAAATAATATTTTTTTACAAATATGATTTTATGTATTCAATATAATCTGTATCGAAGTTTTCTTCGGATATGATATCCATGATCCCGTTAACGTAATCTTTTGACGGGCGGAGTTCGTCATCGCTTACAACATATTTTGGATTGGCTATAAAAACATTCGCCATAAATGTTTCACCATTTAAAGTAGATACCGGGAGAATTCTTGTAGTAAAATGCCCTGAACTTAAACCTTCAATATTCTTTATTTTTTCGAACTCGGCAATGTCTATTGCGTATAGGATGCCATAAACTCTTGATTTCTCTTCCGCAACAATATTGGCTTTCGCGGTTCCATCTATAGACTTTTTATTAAATTTCAATTTATAGTTTTCGATGAAAGCTGGCTCTTTGCTTATGAATTTAACACCTCTTCCCTCAAGGCGACTGGAATTCATTGTTGTACTGTAAGAAAAATAGAAATGTGTTTTCTTAATATCATTTATCAGTTTCATTATCTCCACCCCATATGATTATTTTATGAGAATAACTAACCAAGCGACGATTCCGACGAATCATTTAAACTTAAGCATCTCGGACACTTGGTAATTTCTTTATCGGAATCATCAATATACTTAAATGTACAGATGCTACATTTATACAACCCTTTCGAATACGGAGTCATCCTGCATGAAGGGTGTTTCAGCTCAAATAGAAACCATAATATTATAATTCCACCCATCGATAATACAAGATAAATAAAAAACAATAAAGATAAATCAACTTTTATCATGGCTAATTTCAATATTATTCTGTATAAAAAACTATCGAACCCCAGTTATTGGCGGGTAAATCCGTAACTACTCCGTCAAGTTCCAAAGGTGAAAATTTGCATTTTCTGAATTGCGATAATACCATATCCAGATTTTCTTTATTTCCCTGCGATTTATCCACAAAAACATGGACCACATTACCCGCTATATCTATGGAAAACCTCAACTTTACAAATATAGTTTTCCCAATTATTCCATCAAAAGAACATTTAACCAGTTTTCTTTGTTCCGGCATACTATTAAATATATATTTTACCGGTTTCTCATAGATCTTTCCAGAAATATCGTTATTTACTTTGTCGATATTCTCCAGATATCGGGTAGAAATCAATTTTATGCCACCTTTGAAATCGGAAAACGAATCACTGTTATTCTTTTTCCTTAAAATTGACTCATGCAAAACAGGTTTTACCGGATATATTCTATCAACAGTTAAAATATCGAATTTCCTTTTCTGATCTGTGGGGGTTATATCAATAAGAAATATCCGCGCGTCAATTTCAGTCATTTGCTGAAAATTTTTTTTTGTTTTTGCCAGTATTTTCGGATCGATAACCTCAAATAACCTTTGCTTAGATAAATCCAAAGTCTGAAGAGATACATTCAGATTGGATACAGCCTCTTCCTGAATACGGTAGGATTCAGCTATTTTAAATAATATAAAAGCAAAAGAATGCCAGATAATCGACAAAAAAACAGCGATAACCAGAATTCTATTCATTTTTCTGCCTTATTTCATGATTGGCGGCTATCGAGAGCCTTGTTATACCTGATTGGCGCGCTATATTCATTACAGCAACCACATATCCATGGCGAGCGTATGTATCCGCTTTCACCAGAATAGCAACTTTCGGGTTTTTCCGTTTTTCCCGTTTTATCCTTCTGCTCAGGCCATCAAAATTTATCAGCTCATTGTTAAAATAAAGTTTGTTATCCCGGGTCAGGGTTACAGTTATATCACCGCTGTCATTAAGGTTTGAATTAACTGAATACGGGAGTTCAACTTTAATACCCGGCTGAGTAATAAAATTCGATGACAACATAAAAAATATCAACAACAATAAAACCACATCTATAAGCGGAGTCAGATCGAATTTACCTTTTTCGATCTGGCGTCGTCGTTTAAATTTCATATTCGTCCTTACCTTCGCAAAGAAGGTTAACTACCTCTGTTGAACACTTTTCCATCTCAAAAACAAAACTTTCCACCCTGCTTACAAGATAATTATAAGCTACATAAGTTGGTATTGCTATAACAAGCCCGGTCGCTGTTGTAATCAACGCTTCCCAGATCCCTTCGGACAATACCGCAGGACTTACAGGACCGGGATTATTCACTATACTTTTGAAAGCGTTTATCATACCCGATACTGTACCCAGAAGCCCTAGAAGCGGAGTAATATGCGCAACTGTAGCCATAATCATGAGTTTTCGTTCCAGTAACGGTATCTCGTACAGGCTCGCTTCTTCTATAGATTCTTTTATCTGTTCGCGTTTCTTTTCGTGACACATAATACCCATTTTTATGGTATTTGCTATCGGGCCGGGTGTTTCATCACAGATTGTTATTGCCTCAGTATAATTTTTTTTCCTTAAAATATTTCTTATCCCGGACATAAACTTCTGCGTATCTATTGATGATTTATGAAAATGTATGAGGCGTTCCAAAAAAACAGTAACAGCTATTATAGAACACAATAACAGCAGATACATTATCGGTCCGCCTTTAATTAAAATATCAAGCATAACTACACCTCACATTCAGTTTTTTTGCTTTTTTAGAACTTCTGTAAGCCTGTTTTTCGCATCGGCAATAAGTTCGGACAGAATTGTGTCGCCTCTATGTGCCTTGAGCAATTTTCTATAGAATGTTTTTGCCCGATCATACTTTTCCCTTTGATCATAATATACCGCGATATCGAAACAGGCCTGATAATACCATAATTTCTGGTCTGGATAACTATATATTACCCTTAACATTGTCTCAATTCCTTTGGATCCGATTCGAAGTTCCATATAACTTTTGCCTGCATAATATAATGACCTTGCCGCAAGTTCCCTGTCTTTTGAGTCCGCTACGTGCAGATATGCGTTTATCGCATCAGTGTAATTTTTTTGCTCAAAAAAAGCGTTTCCTTTTATAAGATACACCTCATCTATCAGATATGAATGGGGATTTCTTTCCAATATCAAATTAATATCATTATCCGCTTCCTGATATTCTTTCTTCGCCAGATGGATTTGAGCGGATACAAGATATGACTCAGCAATAAGATCCGCCTCCGGATACTTTTTTATAAATTGCCGGATGCCGTTTTGAGCTTCATCATAGTCGCCTTTCAAATATGCGCATTTGGATAGATAATATAATGATTCTCTGCAAAATCGTGAATCAGGATATTTATCGGTTATGCGCTTGAAAAACTCATATGCCTTGTTCAAATCACCGCAATTATAATGATACTCGCCAAGCCAGAAAACCGAATCTGGCGCGTACTGTGAATCAGGATAAAGACGGGTTACCACCTCAAACTGTTCGTATGCTTTCTTATCTTCGTTTTTCTGGAAATAACACCATCCTTTTTCATACTCGGTTTGCGATGAAAGAGTTGTCATGGCTGGAATTTTATTCAAGCATTGAATAGCGTTATCATAATTAGAAATATTATAATAACAAATTCCGCAAATCAGGTTTGCTGAATTTAACCTGTCACTTTCAGGAAACAAATCCGCGAATTCGGTGAATTCAGCTATCGCTTTCTCATACTGATTCTTAGAATAATAAATACACCCTGTATAATATTTTATTTCCGATTTGTATTCATTATCCGGATATTTATCATTTAACAAAATGAAATATTTCAGCGCATCATCATATTTTTTTAAAAAATAATTTGATAATGCGCACTGAAATATGATTTTTTTGTGCAATGAAGGTTCAATGCCTTCTACAGCAAGGGATTTTTTGTAATTAGAAAGAGCGTTCTCATAATTCTTGCGCTCAAAATAACTGTCCGCGATAGCGACTTTACATTTCTCGATAAAAATTTTATCTGTCGAATTTAGTATACTCTGCCTGAAATACAAAATACCGGAATCATATTCACCATTAAGATATTTACAGCAACCCACACCATAATAAACCTCGCTCAGCATCTTTTTATCCGGCAACATATTGAGTATTTTCATAAACATTTGCTCGGCTTGCGTGCTTTTATTTAACTCAAGAAGAGATTTAGCGTATAAAAATAGAGGATAGGAATCCGCCTGCTCTTCTTTGCGCATGGAAATATATTTTTCCAGATAATCCACGCAAGCGTTAAAATCTTTCGCCTCATATGCTGTTTCAGCACAATACAAAAGAACGTCATTTTTCAATTCAGAATCAGGATAAAGTTTCTGAAATTTATCGAAAACCTCAAGGGACTTTTGATAATCACCAAGAGCACTTACACTTCTTGCATAATGAAGCATCGCTATCTGTAAAAACTTTTTCTCGCTTTCATTTTTATCAGCAGATAGATATTGATCAAAATATTTAGAGGATTCAGAATATTTTTTTATACTGTAGTTACACTCGGCTAATATAAACAATACCTCTCTCGAAAACTCTGTTTTTGGATACTTGCTTATAAAATCTTCGCACAATAATATTGTATCCGGATACTTTTTCAGATCGAAAAGAGATTTTATTTTGAAAAACAACGCGATCATCAGGCTCTGGTTTTCACCAGATGAGCTAAGTATATAATCACACAAGATTACAGCCTCATCATAATTTTTCAAATTGAATTGAGCCATAAGAGCATCCGGCTGGACTTTTGGTATTAACCGGCTCTGAGGATAATATTTATTGAGCCTATCATAATATTTTATGGATCTGCCGAATTTAGTTTGCCGAAAAGAAGATTTTATAAGAAAAAACAATGACTCTTCCCTGAATTCATTTTCTCTTTCACCTGAAAACATCTGGAAATATTTGTCCGATTCAGCAAGTTTATTCTGTTTATACAATACTTTTGCCAGCAAAAAATTTATTTTCGCTATACTTTGGGATGGGATATTTGTTTTTACAATTTGTTTAAGCTGGGTTTCAGCTACATCATAAATTTTGTCATGATAAGCTTTTTCAGCTAAATCATATGTTTCTTGCCATTTGATTTGCGCGCAGTTGGAATAAAAATCCGAAAACACTATTATTATCAAAACCGCGAGAGAATATATTTTCTTTACCATAATTACCGGCCGGAGCTTTTAATCAAAATATACTGTAAGGCCTCATCCCTGTTATTGAGTCGACATCCTGCTCAGCCTGCTCAGCTCTTGATTTATTATAATACTCGTACTTTACAGTTTTTGAGTTCGCGCATGAAGACAACAAACCACACATAAAAACCGCAATTATAAATTTGCATAAAGATAAGTATATTTGATTATCCAATCTCATTTTTTTCTCTTATTTTTTTATTGAATCAATTATAATATCCTGTTATTTCAACTTTTTCTGATTCTAATAAAATTATTAATCATTAACAAGATTTTTTTATTTATCATGGAAACATTAAAATATTTTAAAATACATATCAAATATGAAGGCACAAATTATCTCGGATGGCAGATTCAGCCACAATCGCCAACCATTCAGGAAATGATAGAATCCGTTCTATTCAAATTGACCGGTAACAAAACCAGAATCACCGGCGCGGGAAGAACCGACAGCGCGGTTCACGCTCTCGGCCAGGTAGCTCATTTCAAAATTGTAACCCGATTGGATGAAAAAGCGCTACTCAAAGGCCTGAATGGTTTGTTACCCGACGATATCGGAATTACTTCCATATCCCAATGTTCACCGGAATTCCATTCCAGATACGACGCGACAGGCAAATATTATTTATACACCGTCCAGCAAGGGCCGACACCACTGATCCTGACTAAAAATTTCTGCCACCATATCCGGTCTCCCCTCTCAATAGAAAAGATGAGTGACGCTTCGCGCCATTTACTGGGAACACATAATTTTATGAACTTTTGCGCAAAATCCGGCAGAGAAAACGAAATTTTCGACCGGACAATACTCGATATCCGAATAGATCATCGTCCGCCTTTTATATTTTTTCATTTTCTCGGAAAAAGTTTCTTATATAAGATGGTACGGTTCATGACAGGCACCCTGATCAAAGTGGGTACGGGCAAAATTCAACCCGATACTATCTCAAAAATTTTCACCGAACCGGAAAAATACGCGCGTCTGAGCGGGCCTGTCGCTCCGGCTAAAGGTTTGACTCTGGCTAAAGTTTTTTACGAAGAAAACCCTCAACTCCCCGACAATGACAAAATTTGTAATTTTTTCGACCTTTCTTGTGTTTTAAATAATAGGATTTAGTTTGAACAACATATATTATTTGCTTATAAACTGATTATATTTTACAATCAGCCGATTATATAGTATAATTATATTATGGGGATCCTTATATGTTATATAATATTTTGAGATTTAATACCATATGTCTGTCCGCATCCGTATTCATATCGGCGTGCTCATTATTTTTTTCTTCGCCTGCCGAATCAACCATAATGTTTAAGAAATACACTACCGGTGAAATGATCGATCGATCCGATACAATCGTTTTCGGAAAAGTCAAGGATATAAGCTTTGAGCAAAACAACAGAAATCAGGTTTTCACATATACTACAATCCAATGCGACGACATTCTTAAAGGGAACCCATCTTTAAATGAATTTAAAGTAATTGAGATCGGTGGAAAAACAGCAAAATACACTACCGCTGTATATGGAGCACCAACATACGCAATAAACGAGGAAGTAGTATTGTTTCTAAGAACAAATAAATACGACAAAAGGTTAAAAAGAGTTGTCGCACTCAACCAGGGGAAATACAGTATAACCATCGATCCGCAAACCGGTGAGAAATTCGCCGTTACCGATTTGTCCGACATAGGTTTTGTTGATAAGAAAGACCAGGAAAGCGAAAGAAAACTGCACAAAATCCCTTTTGAGGATTTTATGCGGCAGATAAAAACCGGAATCAATGAGGAAAATAAAAACACCACCACACAGGATAACTATTCGGATACATCCGCAATCGATAAAAAGAACATTATTGAAAAATTTGATCTTGTTTTATGGATCAGGGAAAAAATTATCTTTTATTCAAATAAGGCGGCAAAAAATTATAAAAACATAACATATAATTGCAGATATAAAGGTAACTCATAATATGAGACGATCTCTTTATTTAATTTTTTTCATTTTTCTTGTTTTTGCCGGTAACGCCATATCGGCTGAAACTACATTTAATTTTATAAGGGTACTTAAACCTGATCCCCGTTACCCAAATCTACCGGAAGGATGGGACCCGAGAGTCGCTATTGCCGGCGAAGTGGTTGCAGATCCATCTTATTCGCATGACCCACCTCCGCTTGACCCGAATTTGCTTTATAACGCCGACCCTACAACCCAAAGCCTGATATGGAACTCGAGGCTTAATTATTTCCACTGGCCGAAAAACGATGGAGAATATTCAAAAATAGAAGTATTCTACGATCACGAAATACCGGATTATATTATAAATACTCAAGATTTCTCTAATGCCATCGCCAACTCTTTTGGAGCATGGGAAAACATACCTACCGCCGCAATCGACTTTGATTTTAAAGGTTCTATCATAACCTCAAAAACACCATGGGAAGTAGACAATGATAATGTAGTCAGTTTTTGTTATAACTCTGAGATTTTCGGATTCGAAGAAAACGAAGTTGTGGCGAAAACTCTCCTCACATGGGACAGCGGCGACAGGGATTACGATGGCATAACCACAGAACTTATCGATTGCGACATTGTCCTTAATGCATCGGAATTTCAGGGTGGAGGACACTATACATGGAGCCTTAATTCTATGGATCAAGCCACAAAAACATTGGATATACAGAGTGTGCTCACTCATGAAATCGGGCACCTGCTCGGCATCGCGCATCCATTTTCGGCATATTCCATGCCTGATCCATCTACAATTCCGCTGGCTACATGCCCTACTTTGTATAATTCAATATACCCGGCATTTACAACAAATTTAAATATGCGTACTCTCGAAGATTACGACAAAAACTGCGCGACTTATCTATACCCGTTCACAACCGACGGCAACGATTCATACACCCACCCCACCCCTGTTGGCGCGGGAACATACAATTATGTAATCACCCAGAAAGATTACGACTGGTACGTTACATTTCTCGAACGGTACGACAGCATAAAAGTAGTAATTGAATTCCCAAATAAAGACCTGGACGTATACTTATGTTATCAATCAGCGGCGCCATTTTTTAACCCGAACCCATTTGATAACTCTACACCAAATACAACTCATAATATTACGGTAGTCGATTCCTCTTCAGCGCATTTCAAGTCAAAAGGAGATTCAAGTAACTTTAGCAGTTATTATGAATATGCTTACGCGCATACTGTAACTCAACCAGGCAACTATTATATACTTGTAAAAGGTAAATATATTGATAGCGCCGCTAACTATACAATGAAAGTTTATATCTCAAAAGACGGAGACGGAAGCGAAACGCTTAACCTCAACGGAACAAGCAGAGACAGAAAACTCCCTATACCCGACGGTGACGGAATTCAGGACTGGTGGGAAATGGCTTATGGATTCAACCCGGCTAATCTCGCCGACGCACAACTCGATTTCGATATAGATGGATTAACCAATCTTCAGGAATTCCAGAATTTAACCGATCCGAAATCCATTGATACCGATTCCGACGGGTTACCAGATAAATGGGAAGTCGATGCCGGCCTTGACCCGAATCATAACAACGCCAACGAAGACCCGGATAACGACGGGCTATCTAATCTCGTCGAATATAACCATGCAACTTTGCCTAATTCAGCAGATACCGATATCGATTCAATGCCTGATGGCTGGGAAATACAATACGGGCTAAACCCCACTGCCAACGACGCGGGTGAAGATCCTGATAACGATGGGCTCACCAACCTCGAGGAGTATAATCACGGAACAAACCCGATGTTAAGCGATACGGACAACGACTTGATACCCGATTTATGGGAAATTTCCAATAATCTCAACCCGACTGTAAACGACGCTTCGACAGATAACGATAACGACGGTAAAACTAATCTCGAGGAGTATTACTCCCATACAAACCCGCAAGACAACCAATCGGTATTTAAACTCAACAACATTTCAATCGATTCCGGCGAATCCGGTCTCGGCAATGGACCTTCAATTATGATACATTGGCAAAGCCAACCCAACGTATATTATGAAATTTTATATATGGATTTTCCTGAAAACCAATTCAAGTTGATGGAAGAATTTTTGCCCGGCAACATTTTCCAGACAGGTATTCAAGCCGACACCTATTATGACAGAGGATATCCTTTCCCTTCGGATCAAAACCCCTGTTCAATAAGGAAATCGCCTTTTGAATCCGATAAACGATTGTATAAAATAAGAATAAAACAGTAAATCAGAATTTGGCTTTATGCAATTCTTCGGCTATTTTTTTGCACAGATTTAATGTAACGGACAGTTCCTCTTTTGATAAAGACTGTTGCCCGTCGCATTTAGCTGACTCCGGAGAACAATGCGTCTCGATAATTAAACCATCGGCTCCCGCCGCGACAGCCGCCATACTGTATGACATAACAAGATCCCTTTTTCCTGCGGAATGACTTGGATCAAACATGACAGGCAAGCTGGATTCTTTCTTCAAAACGGGGATCATTCCTATATCCGCGGTATTTCTTATAAATTTTCCAGTCTCGAAAGTTCTTATTCCACGCAAACATAAGATAATATTCTCGTTTCCTTCTTTGGCAATATATTCTGCGGCATTCAAAAACTCTTCAAGTGTAGCGTTATCGCCTCTTTTTAAAAGCACCGGCATTTTATTGTCTTTAGTTAATCTTCCTATTTGTTTCAACAGGTCATAAGACCGCATATTTCGAGCTCCGACCTGAAGCATATCGGAGTATTGCATAACAAGCTCTATCTTATCTTCGCCGGTAACTTCTGTTACCACTGGCAACCCTGTTTCCAGAGAAGCTTCTTTTAGATATTTCAAACCTTCTTCGCCCAACCCCTGGAAATCATATGGGCTCGTCCGGGGTTTAAACGCTCCTCCACGCAGTATTTGACAACCAAGTTCTTTAACAAACCTCGCCGTTGATAACATCTGTTCCCTGCTTTCAACAGCACAAGGGCCGGCTATAAATGTAAGATTACCCGCGCAAATTTTTACGTCTTTTACAATTACATTCCTGTCGATCGGAGAAAATTCCCTGCTCACCAACTTGTACGGACGGGAAACCCTGACTATAGATTCGACAGCTGAAATTTCTTCTATCAAATCAGGTGACAACAATGTCACATCACCAATCACCCCGATAATGGTAAGACTTTCACCTCTTGACACCGATTCGGTTAACCCGGCTTCTCTTATACGGCTAACTACCTTTTGTATATCTTCTTCAGTAGACGATTTTTTCATTCGAATTATCATGGTAAATGCTCTCCATCATTAATTTAAAGATAATATTTTAAAATTCATTATTTTCACAATTTTCACCATCTGATATTAATATAAACCATTTTTTTTCAATAAATCAATCATTTTCAAAGTTCATTCGCAATAAAAATAGTTCATTTATTTCTTTGCATTTGACAAACAATGAAATTTATTCCTATAATGATCTTCTTTATGTTTGGGAATTCTATTAAAGATAATATTTGGGAATTTAAATCTAACCCTGTTTATGATTTATGAAGAAAAAAAAAGTAACAAAAAATTTATATTCTCCTCCTACAAAAATACGTAAAAAAAGAATCTTTATTATATCTTTTTTTATTATACTTGCTTTTTTTTATTTCGATTATTTGTTGAACTTAAATCATTACAAATCAAAATTCGAGAATATAATCCGCGATAAAACCGGTATGGATGTAAAAATAGCAAAGGTCAGGCTAAAATTGTTCCAGGGACCGGCGGTAAGCCTTTATAACCTGAACCTGGCTGATCCTGAAAAAGACCAGCCTTTATTTCACGCGGATAAAGTATTATGCAAGTTCAACCTTAAAGATATTATCAAGAAAAATAAACTCCATTTCGATTCAATAACTTTCCAGAACCCGCAGGTTGTTATTTACAGTGATAACACAAAAAAATTTACGTTCAAAAAAAGCGCGGATTCTGAAAAAAAGAATATAGATACCACCACCCAGATCGAAAAAAATATTTTGTCGTTCCTGCCAAAAATAAAAGCGCTTAATTTCGATAAATCCGCGTTCGTTATAAATAAGGTTATAGCTCATAACGGTTCTCTAACCATAATATACCCTGGCAACAGTGAAAAAACCGTGATCAATAATATAAGTCTCGTCTGCCAAAAAGTAGAAAGGTTCCTGACTCTTACCATGGAAGGTCAACCGGACAAATCAGCTGAATCGAAAATATTGTGCAAAGTTACCTCCGATTTAATTAACGCGAAAAATTTCAGCACAATTAAAGATAAATTATTTAACGCACCTATTGATATGTCATTATCTGTAAACTCAATGAACGTGAATAATATATCAAATCCATTAAAACTCGTGCTTCCGGAAAATATGAAAACAGTAAAAATAAATATAAGTGCCCGCTCCAGAGGTATTCCAGCTAAATCAACTGAAGTATCCGGGCGTATTAACCCGATAAATCTGGTTGCCAATCAGGAAACCAACGCCGATTTCAATATCCGTATCCAATGGGATAAAAAATTAATTTCTCTTCGCAAATTCATTACTAATATATATAAAACAGATGTTCAGGCGGATGGTTACTACAGTGTTTCTTCCAATAAAGGGGAATTCTACTGCTATTCAAAAGAATTGGGTCTTGAATCAATGAGATTTGTCCTACCTTTCTTAAAAAGCATTAAAGCTGAAGGAACAGGCAGATTGTATTCTATGGTCAAAGTAAATTCATTATCTTCACCACCGGATATTTCCGGCAATGTTTATCTTAACAAATTTACCGGATATTTTAAAAACCTGTCGAAACCTGTTATTCTGCGAGAACCTATAACAGGCAAATTCACATCGAGAGACATCGTATTCGATCGCGCGCAAGTCGAGTATGGATCAATACCCCTTTTATTGTCAGTAAAATATATCTTCTTACCGGAAGAAAAATTATATCTCGATCTCGATAAATTATATCAGGTTCAAATTCTTGACCTTATGCCTTACTCCGCCAATGATACACATAAATCTCCCGTTGCGGATCAAGCGGAAACTAAAAAAGATGCAACAGAAAATGACGTTATGGACGAACATAATGCCGTACCGCACCATTCCAATCATGAAAAGAAATCACACTATCAACTACCCACCTACTTGACGGCAAACATAAAAGATTCTTTTCTCGATAACGCAAAAATTGACACCATGTATCTTGACGCTTTTTTTGAAGGGAAACGAATGCTCTTTAAAAATATAGACATACGATTATATGATGGAGAAATGAGAGGTAACGGCGTAATTGACTTTAAAGAAGATTCACCAGAAGTTTCATTTGTGGCGGATATCGAGAATATTGAACTTAACGACCTGCTAACCCAAAATACGGATTTCAAAAATATTTTCTGGGGAAAACTTACTTCCGCTATTTCTTTCCAGTGCAGTGGCAAAACCGCTCAAACAATATCTCAAAAACTTCGGGGACAAGGAACATTAAAAATTGAGGAAGGTAGAATTTCCAATCTCTCATTAATTAAACAGATACTCCAGCGCCTTTCCAATGAAAGCGACAACAATAAATTAAAACTGCTCGGAAGTACTATCGGGTTAAACCTGCCGCCAATTGAAGAACTTGAACTCGATAACGAAACAAAATTTCAACAACTTTTCTGCGATTTCAAAATAGACAAAAACGATTTCGATAAAAACGCGTTTCACGCAAAAGAACTAAAAATACTATCACCAACTATGACTATCTCTATGGATGGTAATTTTGATTTTGAAAAGAAACTCGATTTCAAAGGCGATATTTTGTTATCAAAAATAGAAACAATAAAAATGTTGCATAAAATAAAAGAATTAGGCATTCTATTTAATATAAAGGATGAACAAATGATTGTTCCCTTTAAACTCAAAGGCACGCTTGACGAACCTAAACCATCACCTGTAATCAAAATAAGCAATGTAAGCAATATCTGGGAAAATGTTATTCAGGAAAAACTGTTAAAAAAAGATACACCATCGGCTGATTCAAAAAATGATTTACTAAAAGTGATAAAAGATAATGAAGGATTGCTAAACCTAAATTCGCAAAAACTCAGGGATACATTAAACAAAATTACTCAAAAACAGGATGCTATTCTCGATAACGACACAATCAACAGGCTGAAAACAAAAGCAAAAAGCGAATCTATCAATATTGATGAAAATGATATTAAAAAGTTTGAGTCTGCTGATAACGGTATTATAAAACTCGATGAAACCGATATGCAAAAAATACAAAAGTTACAGAAGAAAATACAAAAATACCTCAAGGAATAAATAATGGTTACACGGTTCCCAAAATCCTCTCAATATTAAGGAGAAATAAATAATGGAAGAAAATTTGACCATTGAACCGATCACAAAACCACTTGAACCCCAAACAGTCGATTTTATTAATGCTATTTTGCGCTCTGAGTTTCCCGATTCGTTCCACCATCTTGTAGCGGATGACCTTGCAAACTTATGTGACAATTACAGAGGTAAAAGAGACCTTTTCCTTGTACTCAAAAACGATTCCGACATAATAGGTACCGTCGCAATTAAGGAAGACAGCCGGCAAGTCGCTCTGTTAAGAAGATTATTTGTTTCCCCCAATTACAGAAATAAAGGTTATGGAAAAATGCTTATGCAGAAAGCAATAGATTTCTGCCTTGATAAAAAATATGAAATGATCTGTTTCAGAGGCAACAATCAAATGGACGGAGCAATAAAAACCATTGAGAAATTTGGATTTATAAGAAAAGACCTTCTCGATCTGGGTTCATTTCATATTTATATTTATGTTAAACTATTATAAAATTTAGCCGTTATTATTAATGGATTATAAAGAGGTAACTAATGGCTGAATCAGAAAAAAAGAAAAAAATACTTGTTGTGGATGACGAGATCGATATCGTCGAAATGATATCCGAATATCTGCATACACAAAATTACGATGTAATCAGCGCCACCGACGGCGATACAGCAATCGAGCTCGCCGTAAATGAAAAACCTGACCTGATCACTCTGGATATCATGATGGGGCAAAAAGACGGATACGAAACATGCCTTCTATTAAAAGAATCCGTTGCGACAAGCACAATCCCCATTATAATAATTACCGGAAGAGATACAAAACAGGCGGAACTTGCTTCAATCTCTTTCGGAGCGGACGGTTATTTAAGTAAACCTTTCGAACTTAAAGAATTACTTGCAAAAATTAAAGAACTTACCAGTTAAATTTTTATCCGCTATCATTTCTTATAATATTTCTCAAGTATATTGCCGTATTTGAAATAATTGAACTGCGGCGTACTTAATGTGCCTGATATTTCAAATGGAATTAAACTGATTTTCCCTTCGAAATCATTTAGAAAAGTATCCACGGAAAAAAAATCATTTGTAAGAGTATCTATAAAACCGGTTACTGTCCTTACGGGAAACAGCGGATCAAGCCGGAGCGATCCCGTACCCTCCAACTTATCCCCTTTGATTTTCAACTCGGCTATATTCAACTGATAACCGGTACAATCCATCTTAGCATTCTTAATAATTAAAATCCTGCCATCGTATTTAAAACTTAATTCCACTATTTTAAATGGAGTGGATGAAAAGACAAGTGATTGTTTCTCTATCAAATCGAGTATTTTATCCATAACAATGTTTGAAGGCATATTTTTTCTTATTTTAGACATTAAATTTACATTTTGGATAACTCCATCTTTGATTTTAAAAGTACCCGCATAATTGTTGTCTTCAATTTTCATCTTCGAAAACAATTTTCCCGATACCCTGTCGTAAGGCGGATATATCAGTTTCATAAACTTTTGAGAAGAAATCCCTCCGGCTTCTATATCAAATCCTTTCGCCCGAGACAGTACAAGTTTCCCGTCAAGAAAAGACATTTCCGCTTTTTTTAGTTTTATTTCATTCCCGAAAAAAGAAAGATCAATATTCACATCATGAAACGCTGTTTCATTATTATCAAAATGAAAATACTGATTCGCTCCCTCAATTGATCTGGCGTCAACCAATTTGGAATAAAGCCGAAAATCACCCGCTAATTTTTTCCCGTATGATATTTTGCCCTCGACATCAAAATTAAATTTAGCCGAGCGGAGAGTTCCTTTCAGATTTCCCGCGGATTTCACTCTATCCCAAATAGCGCTCAGCTTGAAATCTATTTCATCGCGCGTTTCCCGCCAGAAAGTTTTTGCGAATATATTTTTCCCTTTATATGATCCTAAACTTTTAAAAATCCCATTTAGATTTCCAAACCTGATTTTATCCTCAGGCAAAAAAATCACTTTTGACGCAATATCGCCATTGATTGTTCCAAACTTGAAATTCAAACTACGAATATCAATACTTTTATTTTTTTGAAAAATAACATAAAAATTAAAATCAAGTTTATCTCCCGATTTTAATCCGGCATGAGCTTTACCAAGGCATTCATTTTTCAATCCCAGTATGTTTAGCCATAATTTATCCAGCTTTCTGTAATCATATATATTCGCTTTTAGTTTTACGCTGTCGTTATCAAAATACCGAACACCTTCAATATTAATACGGGTTGAAGGCAATAATAATGTTGAGAATTTCTCAACCACCTCATTTCTATCCAGCATATTAAAACTTATAAATCCGCGACAGTTTTCAAGCTGTAATTTCTGTTTTTTTTGCGGGGTTATCGCGATACTTCCGTTATAAAATGATATTGAGCGGATTCTATAATTCATTTTTTTCATATTCACAAACGGATATAAAGGTATCAAAGCGATATTTATATCATCGCTTTCAATAAGGAACCTGTCGGCTTGAATATTGTTAAATATAAAATAATTGAAATTATTTCCAAACAGGCTGAATTTACAATCTAATTTTTCGCAAAATAAATCAAATAATTTGTGTTTATATTTCAGATCATGCAATATTGCCTGATTGGTAAAAAATTTAATATTAAATTTTCTTATCTCTATTTTATCTGATCCAAAATCAACCAGAAATACCAATTCCTTCAATATGAATTCAGCGAAAATCAAAATAAAAACCGCAATAATCAGCAGAACATAAAAAATTTTTCTTTTTAATACTTTCATTTACTTGCCAAATCTTTTGTTTTTTCATAAAAATATAGAAATATTTTTGCCATAACAAATGGTTATTTTTTTATTCTATGTATTTTTTATATTTATTTATAATAATGGTAAATATAATTTTGTCAGGATTTTTTTATAATACATCTGTAATTCTTTAGCTAATAGCTTTATTTTAACTGAAAGATAAAAATAACTCTTTTTATAACTAAAAAAAAGGATTTTTTATGACTGTCGGCAATACAGGGCCCGGAGAACTTTTTATAATCGGCTTTAATGGAACACAATTAGATGATAGCCTCAAAAAATATCTGAATAACATTCCATCCGGCGGCATAATACTTTTCAGCAGAAACCTTGTCTCATTCGATCAATGGCGGGAATTGGCTTCCGGCCTTCAGGAATTAAGGTTAAAAGCGGGTAATCTACCATATATTATCGCTGTCGATGAGGAAGGCGGAACTGTATCGCGAATGCCTGACGACAACTTTATTTTTCCGGGAGCAAGAGCATTGTCTCAAACCGGAAATACAAATACCGCGCGAACCTGCGCAAACGCAATAGGACAAATATTGAGTTATACTGGTTCCAACTTAAATCTCGCTCCGGTACTTGATGTCAACATCAATCCGATGAACCCTGGAATCGGAATCAGATCGTTTGGCACAACCGCTGAAGAAACTGCCAGGTATTCTACAGAATTTATTGAGGGATTGCGATCCGCCGGTATTTTTTCCTGCGCAAAACATTTTCCCGGCAAAGGCGATATAGTTAAGGATTCACACAAAACGCTTCCCATCTGCTCGGCAACAAAACAGGAATTGGAAAATATTCATCTTAAACCATTTATTGAAGCTATCCGGCACCAAATACCATTCATAATGACATCTCACGCGGTATACCCGGCTTTGAGCAACGATAACCTGCCCGCTACATTATCCCACGAAATACTAACCGGATTGCTGAGAAACAAACTCGGATACAACGGGCTCATCATTAGCGACGATCTCGAAATGGGCGCAATGACCGAATGCGGAGAAATTCATGAAATCGTTTACAAATCCATTATGGCAGGTTGCGATATGGTTCTTATATGCCATGACGCGAAAAAACAGGAAACAGCTTATAAATTCGTTCTGGAAAAATATTCGGATGATTTGCCTTTCCGAAACAGATGCGACGAATCAATCAGGCGCGTTACTGAATTCAAACAAAATTTAAAAATGCAGAATTCTCTTTTCCCGGAAAAAGTAAAAGAAACAATAAGGTTAGCGGCCGAAAAATCTATGAAATGCCCGAAAAACGAATCTTTGCGGATTCCACTCGATGAAAATGTGAAATCGGGGAAAATTCTTCTCGCGGGAACAAAATTCAGATCTGAAATCGAGGTTGAAATGATCGGAAGGACACCTTACGAAATTACCGATTTCCACAATTACCTGAAAAAGTATATTAAAAACATTGATATGGTTTCATGGGATATCAACCCTGCTGAGTTTTGCGCCGATAAAATAAGGAAAATTAATTTCGATGAATATTCTCTTATCATTTTGTGTACGAATAACGCAATACTTTATCCGAATCAAAAAAACATCGCCGAAACTATTCTGGATAATTACGGAGAGAAAACTATTCTGATGGCAACAAAAAACCCGGAAGACATATACATATCCGCCAGAGCGAAAAACATTGTCCTTACTTTCGGCTACAACAAGGCAAACATCGAGGCGGCTGGAGATTTTATTATCCGTGGAAATTTATCATAAATTTACCGGTGACCACGATCCGGTTTTAAACCTGTAGACTTTGCTCCAGCATCCATGTTTACTGCCTTTGTCCACCCTGATGCGCCAGAAATACCATTTCCCCGGTTTGAGACCGCGGTATCCCACATTATCCTCTTTATGATTATTCAGTTTAAATATCGGACAGGCAAAACTTAATGGCGATTCAGCCATTTGAAAAGAATATGTTTCTCCATCAGATAATTTATTCCACCTGAAAACTATTTCCAGCGGATTAATTTTTTCCTGACCGTTATATGGATAAATCAATGATGTTTTACAAAAAACTTGTTGCGAGATATATAAATAAATCAACCAACCCAGTATTAATATAATGAAAACTCTGAAAACTTTTACATAAATGTTCAACCCGTAAAAATGGTAAAAACAAATTTTTCCCGATTTTGACCGGAAAATATTTTTTTTACGGGTAACCCAGCAAAAACCCGATACAACTATGATCGCTCCAAAAAGAAGCTGGAAATGAAGCGCTGACGGGATATACTCAAAATCAAATGTATCCATTTTGGGATCAGCAAAAAACCCGACGAATCCGGGTGATACCCACAACGGATCAATCTGCTTGCCGTTAGATGTTATTTTCCAGCAGTCATAAAAAGCTGTTTTCGCGACAACCAGCCGTTTTTTTCGGGATTCATTTCCGGTTAAATTGAGTTTATATCGGTTTAATCCAAGTGTATTTACTTCGATTTTAGAAAACAGTTCATTATTTTTACCTGAAAAGGCCAGTATATTTTTAAACAAATCAACACTTGAGGATTTAAGTTTTATCGACGGTATATGTTTGCTATTGGTTAAAAGTAACCCGCCATTTTTGCGAAACTCTGCCAACTTTTCGCAGTATCTTTTATCTTTCCAGTATTTTGGAGGTATATTTATAAGTACGATAACATCAGAATAACTTGTATCAATCAAATGATAAAAATCTGCCGGCGCTTTTACCATCTGCGCAATATTGCCTTTATTTTTTATGTACTGGGAAATCCACAATTTATTCAATTGAAACCATTTTTTATCCGTGCACCAAACAAGCACAGTTTTAGGTAACGCTATGTCAAACAGCCCGCTTTTATTATTTACCCTGTACAAATCAAAATCCGATCCGCAATATAAACTCATCAGATCGACTGGAAATTTTTTTTCTGATATACTGTATTTTTGCCAGCCGGCACCCGAAATAAAAAACCGAATATTGTACAAATCCGTTAATTCCGGTGAATCTGTTATTTCTTTCTGAAATCCGTTAACCAGCCATGACAAACTGCCTGCCATTTCGTTATCGTGCCCTACCGCGTTATTAATAAAATTACAGTCAGCGTATGAACGCAAAGCAAGATTAGTCACGCCGCTATAACGCCCGTAATATGTTCTATGAATTCCATCAGGATCATCTTTTTTTATGGTATTATAAATATGTTTTAGTTCACTATATCTATCTGTAGTTAAAGATATTATTAATATTTGCGATATATTGTAGCGTTCGATTACAGGCAGTAACAGCAGAATAAAAAAGATGCATGCAAGATAATTTCTGTTGCGGCGATTTAAAAATTTATCTATCAGAATGAAGATATCACAGAAAAAACATCCCGCCATCACAGCGCAGGCAAGCTCAAATAAGAAAACCGCTCGAATCGGCTGAAAATCGCGCGAATAAGGCAGGTATCGCAATAACGCGATATCATCTTTTCCCATAAATAGAATCACGCTGAAAAGAAAGAAAGCTACAAAAAAAAGTTCCCTGTACCTCCTTCCTTTGAGAAAAAAACATCCAAAACCTAAAATTGAGAATAAACTGAATATACCAAACCGTTTATAATCAAAGTTTGCCGACCATCTAAACCCTTCTTCGCCTCCGCCAAAGAGAGGGTTTCCGGGAATTACGTTATCAAGGAGCTCACCTTTGAATAAAGAATTAAAAAATATTTTCGGTGTTACAGATACAGCAAGAGAAGAAAACGATCTTTCCGATTCGGGTATAAACTTATATTGAGTATTAAACTTAATAAATGGAACCAGCCAGAACGCGATAATAACCACACCTAATAAAACACCGGATAAAAACCGAATGTTCAGGTTGAGAAATGATCGCAATCCTCTCCATACCATATAGAATACAATGTACAACATAAGTGAATAGACACACAATATGCCAAATACAGCGTGTCCCATGACAAGACCGGCTATGGCAAACGCAAGAAGAAATACTTTGTTTCTCGCACTACTATTTGCACAGTAACTAAGGCGATGCACCGTCCCCAAAACAACGGGAAACAATACCGCGCCGATAAGCTGAGTATGCAATCCTGTGGAAAAATAAGCGTCTATTGTATGGCCCCATCCAGAGATGGGAAACACACCAAACAAACTTATAACACCCGCCCTGAATGTACCGAACCTAAAGGATTTTGCAAGATAATAAACCGACAACGGATATATTGAGAATAAAAGGCATATTAATAAATTATGAAAAAAATAAACCGATAACGTTTTCAGACTGATCATATGTAAAATTACGACGATCAGGTAAAAAAGTGGCTGATAAAAATTCGCCAGCGGAAGCCATAACCCTTTATGAAGACAATCAAAGATTCCTCTTCCAAGTTCAATGGAACGAAGAATATGGATTTCATTTGAATAATGCCAGAATGAATCGCCCGAATTAACGAATTTTGAGTTTACGATTCCAATAGTCAGAAAAAAACAAAAAGAAACCGCGAAAATTAACGCTGTTTTTCCGAGAAATTCGTAAAATTTTAGTTTGTCTTTCATTTTTCAATAATACCAGTATTGGCGTTCCCGAATTCTGATAAGTGGTTTTATGCCTATCACGCTAAAAAACAATCTATTGCTTGAAATATTCTCGACATGTTTTACTTCCTTAAGCCTGCCCGGCATAAAAAAACCCACAATTATTCTTAACACAGCGGAAATTAAGAATAAAGATAAAATTTTATATCCGAGGAAAGGAGGCAGGATATTCAACAAAATACCGCCGCATTGAGCTCCGGCGCAAATAGCAATTCCATTCATAAAATTATAATAGGAAATATATCGCGTTCTTTTTTCAGGCGGAGCGCAATCGTAAATAAAATTTGAAGCGCACAAATTAAATCCCGCCCAGCAAAACCCGGAAAACATCTGGGCGATTATCAGCCAATACGGATTTTGAGAAAAAAACCACAGAACAGGGATAATCCCGATCAGTTTGCTGGTAAACCTGATAATTTTCAGGTTCCCTACTTTATCAGCATGCCTGCCCCATCGATGAATCACGAAAAAGAACGTAAGCGATTCGGCAGTTGTTAATATCGTATACATAAGATAGTTGAACTTAAGATCCTTGATCATGATAACTGCAAAAAACGGAGCGGCGATCTGAACGGAAAAAACCATCGCGAAAATATATATAAGAAACCGCGCGAAATTATTTCCCCGGACTTTTTTAATAAACCCAATAAAATTTGTTTTTTCCGGCAGATGATGTTCAAAAGTAGGTTCGTACATTCTGCTTATAAAATAACCTGATACCATTCTGAAAACCATTGCGGACCCGAAAATCAGCGCGAATGCTGTATAGACATTGAATTTCTCTATCGCATGCAATATGAATCCCGCCAGAAACATTGAGCCGACATTTATAAAACCGAGTATTCTGCCCCGCCAACCGAAATAATCGCCTCTGCGGTTTTCCGGCACAAGATCGGCCATCATACTCCCCCATGGAGGCACAGAAACAGCTGAAAACGATGTAAACATAACCACGCAAAATATAAACAAAAGGGGGTTGTTATAACCGTATACCGCTATCAGAACAACTGGAAGTAGCATCAACGCCTGCAAAAAAACAAAAAAAGTCACTGTTTTTTTCCTGTTTTTCATTAATACCGTAAAAGACGGGCTTTTCAGCTGAATTATCGAGGCACATAAATTCGGCAACGCGCTCAGAGCGCCCACATATCCTGCGGTTCCACCAAGAAGCAGGATAAACGGTGTAAAATAAGATTGCGTGAATCCAATCATCCCGCTACCAAAAATTCCATCAAGAAATGAGAACCGAAGGCTTTTTTTATTTTTATCAGGCAGATCAACCATATTATTTCCCGAAACCGCACTTTATAATATACTCTATCCCCCGGCGAACCATCGAAATTGCGAAAGCACCCAGAAGAAGGCTCGTTATCTTTGATAACGCCCGAGCACCGGATTCACCGATCAGTTTTATGATTAATACTTCCATCCGAAATATTAAACCGGCCAATACAATATTAAATATAATAGATACCATAGTTGCCTTCAATCCATACTGCTGAATGATAATCAGCAGAGCCGTCATAACTGCCGGCCCCGCCACAAGAGGTGTTCCCAGCGGAACAACACCGAGGTCATCTGAATGAATACGGCTTTCTTTTTGGGCCTGAAGAATATCCATAATCGCTATACAAAACAGTATAAGGCCTCCCGCCACCATAAAATCGCCGATTGAAATGCCAAGATAATCAAATACAATTTTACCCGCGAAAACAAATAAAACCGCAAGGCAAACAGCAGTTACCATGGATCGAAAAATTATTCTCTTTTTTTCGATTGTATTAAGACCGTTTGTCAAACTTATATACAAAGGCAAAAGGCCTATCGCGTCTACCGCGACAAATAAAGTTATTATTGCTAAAAAAATGTTTTTCATCGCATACATTCTATCAAAAAATATTGGTTATTATATTTCGGTTAAAAAAAATCAATCCGGATTAAAATAAAATCTCGAAAGGTGGTATTTTAAAGAAAATCTAATTGGAATTAAAGGACTATTGAAGTTTTTTAAAGAATTTCGTGTCAATTCCCAATTTTTTAACTTTTGCCTGAAGCCCCTGGCGCAATAATCCCGATTTTCTCGCGGCGGTAGATATGTTTCCATTACATTCTTTTAGAAGCTGGAGAATATAATTTTTCTCGAAGATCTCTTTCGCTTCATTGAAATTGAGGTTGTTTGACGTTGAGAATACACCGATAAAATTGGCGTCAAGCATTTCAGGAGGCAGATCACATTTTCTAACTTCACCGGTGGAAGTTAATATCACCGCCCGCTCAATTACGTTTTCAAGTTCCCTAACGTTGCCCGGCCAGGTATAATTAAGGAAAATATGAATTACTTCATCGCTTATTTTCGATACTTCTTTACCGGATATATCGCTGAATTTTCTAAGGAAACTGTCACAAAGAAGAGGAAGGTCTTCCTTGCGATCCCTCAGAGGCGGCAAATCTATGGTGACTATGTTTATGCGGTAAAAAAGGTCCTGCCTGAAATTTCCGTTTTTCACTTCTGTTTTCAGGTCGCGGTTGGAGGCGCTTATAAGGCGGGTATCGATTTTAGCCGTCTGGTTACCGCCGACTCTTCTTATTTCTTTATGCTGAAGAGCACGCAATAATTTGGACTGGAAATTCAGATCGGTACTTGAGATTTCATCAAGAAACAATGTTCCATGATTCGCGTCTTCAAACAACCCTCGTTTATCCGCGATAGCTCCGGTAAACGCTCCTTTCACATGCCCAAACAATTCGCTCTCTAACAATTCATGCGGCAGAGAACCGCAGTCAATGGGAATAAGCTTATTTTCGCTCCGCTTGCTTTTCGTGTGAATCGCTCGCGCAACAAGTTCCTTTCCGGTACCGCTTTCGCCCTGTATAAGTACTGCTGTATCCGATTGAGCTACTTTGTCAATTATCTCATAAACCTTTTGCATTGGTTTGCTTTTTCCGATTAAACCGTGATACGAAGAAACCGATCCCTGAATCTGGCTTCTAAGCCTGATATTTTCAGATTGAATCCGCGCTTTTTCTATTGCTTTTTCGATTATTATCCTTGCCCTGTCGAGATCCTCAATCGGTTTGGTCAGATAATCATAAGCACCTATTTTCATGGCAGATATCGCGGTGTCTATGGTCATATAAGCGGTAGTCATTATCACTTCTATCTCAGGATAGTTGGATTTGATTTCCTTGAGCAGTTCGATCCCGTTTTTGCGCGGCATTTTCAGATCGGTTATAACAAGGTCAAAATCAGTTGACTTGATTTTCTCCAGAGCATTTACACCATCATACGAATTGATCACAAAGTAATCCTGTGCTTCCAGCATAATCTGGAGCATATCAAGAGTTGACGGATCGTCATCCACTATCAGAATTTTTCCGTTCATTATAGAATCCTTAAATCTCTAGGAAGTATTATTTTAAATTCTGTACCTTTACCTCTATGGCTCTGCAGAATAATTTTGCCCCTATGCAAATCCACAATTTTCTTAACGATAGTCAAACCTAACCCGCTTCCTTCGAATTGCTGGATATCGGGATTATTCGACCGGTGAAACTCGTTAAATATCTCGTCTTTATCTTCCGGATAAATACCTATTCCATTATCTTTTACGCAAATCATGACAAACCGGTCGGATTTATCTTTTTCCCATTCTTTTACCGATATTTTCACAAATCCGCCCGGGTTATTGTATTTTATGCCGTTGCTTATAAGATTTGCGATCATTTGAGATAGTTTCTCTTTATCGCCTATTATATAATCAAGATTATCTTCTATCCTGAACGTGAGGCTGATTTGTTTTTCCATAGCCACTTGCTCAAAATTTTCAAGTTCTATATTAATAAGTTCTTTCAGCGAAATCTGGCTGAGATGGAGTTGCCCTTTTTCAGCCTCAATTTTCGCCAGATTCAGAAGGCTTTTTATCAGTTTCATCAACCTTTCGCTTCCGTCTTTGACAAGTTTAAGAAGCCTGAGCTGTTTCTCGTTCAATGGCCCGACCAACCCTTCAAGAAGCAAATTCGTCGAACCGAGAATAAGATTCAGCGGTGTTTTAAACTCATGCGATACCGTCGCCACAAAATTCGATTTTAGTTTATCAAGCTCCGCAAGCGCGATCAATTTTTTCGAACTCGACAGGTCTTTTATAACAAAAATTATGCCACTTTGTTTGCGCCCCATTTCAAGAGCCGAAGCGGTTATACTGATAGGAATTTTTTTTGTACCCCTCAGGCTATGCTCAAATTCCCTGTCGATAACAAAACCATTTTTGTTCACAGAAGAGATTACATGATCCAAAATCGAAGCGATACTTTCGGAAAATATTTCTTTAAAATGCGCGCCGATAACATCTTTTGATGTTATCTGAAACAGTATTTCCATACTTTTGCTCAATAAAGTTATCTGTCTTTTGTTATTGAGCACCATAATGCCATGTATCATATTATCAAGCACGCTGGTTAAATATTTCTGAATTTCGTTTAAAGTCTCGTTTTTGCGTTCGATCTTCTTCAGATATCTGGCGGTTTGAACAGCTCCGGCTACCTGCCCGCATATAATCCACAATATCTGTTCGAGATGCGGGGTAAACGCGCCTGAAGCTATCGGCATTATGATCTGAATAAATCCGATAATATTATCTGTCGAGATCAAAGGAATGACAACCATTGATATTTCCGATTGGCCGTTATCCGATCCGGTAAACGGGATAACTCTGATCTTACGGTTGGCAAGTATCCAATCCATCACATCTTCATTAACTAAAGACGGATCAGGTGAATTGATTTTCTCTTCATTTAACTCAATTTCCAATTCGCCTGTATCTTCATCATATAGTTTTAAGTGTACAGAGTTGTAATTACAGAAATCATCCAGAGTTTTTACAAGAATACGGAATATATCCGTCAGATCTCTTGTGTTATTGATCTGACGGGTTACCCAATATAACGCGGAAATTTCACGCAATGATTTCTGTATATTTTTTGTGAATTGTTCCTGCAAACAAAAAACCTCTTATTAATATGTTAAAAATATTAAACCTATATTCATATCGGACAATCCTCATTTTTTTTTATTTATTTAACCTATTTTTAAGATTTATTTTATTTTCACAAAACTGATTATTAAATTTAAAAAAACTTGATTTTATTATAGAACATTTATATGCTAATTCCATTACCTTAAAGCAAATCCAAAATCTGTTTTCATAAGGAGCATATAAATGGACGCTATTATCGAAAAACGTATTCAGGAATGGCTAACCGACGAATACGACATCGAGACAAGAACCGAGATACAGAATTTAATTGACTCAGGCAATACTGAAGAACTGACAAACAGATTTTACCAGGACCTCGATTTCGGTACCGGTGGCTTGCGCGGAATAATAGGCGCTGGCACCAACAGGATGAATATATATAATGTAGCAAAAGTAACCCAGGGTGTTGCTACATACATATTAAAACAAGGTGAAAAAAATAACAGTGTTGTTATTTCCTACGATTCACGGCATAAATCACCGGAATTCGCTCTGGAAACCGCACTGGTTTTAGCCGGAAACGGTATTCGCGCGTATTTATTCGAATCGCTTCGCCCCACACCTTTATTGTCTTTCGCGGTAAGGCATCTGAAAACCATAGCGGGCGTAATGATTACCGCAAGCCACAATCCATCACAGTACAACGGGTATAAACTATACTGGGAAGACGGCGCACAGGTTGTCCCCCCACACGATAAAAATATCATAAGCGAGGTTCGCCAGGTTAGATCAATTGCCCAGGTAAAGAAATTAAGCAAGGAAGACGCGATCAGCAAAGGATTGCTCACATATATCGGCAAAGAAATTGATGAGGCATATCTTGATAAAACAATGCAACTGATGATAAATAAAGATATTATTAAACAATATAATGATAATGTAAAAATTGTGTTCACATCCCTTCACGGAACAGGAATAACTCTTGTCCCCGAATTGCTTGGCAGAATGGGGTTTACCAATATAAATATAGTGGCTGAGCAAAAAGAACCGGATGCGGATTTTTCCACTGTAAAATCACCAAACCCGGAAGAGGCATCGGCAATGAAACTCGCATTGAGAGACGCTGAAAAAATCAATGCCGATATCGCCATGGCTACAGATCCGGATGCCGATAGAATCGGTATAGCGGTAAAAGATAATTCAGGCAAATATATCCTCCTTAACGGTAACCAAACAGGATCACTTCTCATTTATTACATATTATCCCAGCTAAAAGAAAAAAATATGCTTCCCGAAAACGGTGTAGTAATAAAAACCATAGTAACAACTGAACTGCAAAGATCTATAACAGAGAGTTTCGGGCTTGAATGTATTGATGTACTTACGGGATTCAAGTATATCGGTGAAAAAATCCGCGAGTTCGAAATACAGCAATCCCCGGAAAACCCTATAAAACAGTTTATTGTTGGCGGTGAAGAAAGTTACGGATATCTCACCGGTACATTCGTCAGAGACAAAGACGCGGTTTCCACGGCAGGGCTTCTCGCGGAATTATCCGCATACGCCAAATCAAAAGGAATAACCATCTACAACATGCTCGAAGAAATATACCGCCGATACGGTGTTTATAAAGAAACAGGAAAATCTATCGGTTACGAAGGCAAAGAAGGAATGGAGACGATAACCAAACTTATGACCCATTTTCGTAACAACTTATATAAATATTTGGCCGGAGTTAAAGTGAATTACGTTAGCGACTACCAGAAAAGCGTGAATATTGAACCTTCAAAAAAGCAAGTTATCGGATCTATTGAACTTCCCGCATCCAATGTAATCGCATACCATTTATCTGACGATACAAAAATTACCATTCGCCCATCGGGTACTGAACCAAAAATAAAGTTTTATTTCGCCGTCATGGTACACCCTGAAGAAAAATCGTTGAGCGAGATCGAACCTATTGCTCAGACAAAAATTGACAACTTTTTAAATTTCTTTATGGATGAAATAAAAGCCATCACTTCATCATAATTTTTATAATTCACTATTTAACAGATTTTTATATATTTTATTCATTATTTATTAAGTAAATATATTTGAACTTTATATTGATTTATTGACATCAAAGTTATATTATAATCTTATACATTATTGAATATTTTAGTAATTTTTTAATAATATTTTCCATCCATATTGAAAATCAACGGAATATGAGGTATAATAATATTAATGCTGTTAACTACTTTGTTTTTATCTTAGGAGGTGATTTAAAATGCCTGAACCTACAAGTATGATTCTTCTTGGCGGCGGATTGATGGGAATGCTGTTTAGATTCACAAAAAAATGTTTTGAACAGACAAAGCGGTTATTTGACATTATTCTTTCTATATTATTTATTCTTATATTAACACCACTATGTGTTTTTCTGGCTATTTTAGTTAAGGTTTCGTCTCCGGGTCCAATAATTTTCTCTCAGATACGGGTTGGAAAGGGTGGCAGGCTTTTTACTATGTATAAATTCAGGTCTATGCGATTTGATGCCGAAAAACACACTGGGCCTGTCTGGGCAAAAACCAATGATCCGCGCGTAACAAAACTCGGCAATTTCATGCGAAAAACACATCTTGATGAAATACCGCAATTTATAAACGTAATTAAAGGCGATATGAGTATCATCGGCCCAAGGCCTGAAAGACCGCATTTTGTCAATCAATTAAAAAATGAGTTGCCGGAATACCAGAAACGCCTTACCGTACGCCCTGGAATTACCGGGCTTGCTCAGGTAAAACACAGGTATGATGAATCTATAGACGACGTGAAACACAAGCTCCATTATGACCTTGAGTATATTAAAAGCCTTCAGGAAAAATCATGGATTAATGAATTTAAAATCATGTTCGGAACATTGATCCTGATGATTACCGGAAAAAATAAATTTATCTGAAATATCTTGTTTTTTCTTTATTTAGCCATTATATTAAAAACCTAATAAACTGGTTTTTAATATAATGGTGATTTTTTTATGCATCTGAAAGAAACAATATTTTCAATTCTAATTTTTTTACTTATCTCTTTTCATATGATTGTTTTTGAGCAGGGAATGGGTGGTGATGGCTGGGGGTATTATGCCGTTACCGAATCTATAATAAAAGATAAAGACCTGAATCTGGATAATAATATTTACGGTGTATATAACGGTTTTACCAAAGATCCGAAAACAGGCCGTTGGATTACACAATATCCACCGGGAACATCATTGATGGATATTCCGTTTTTTTTCTGCGTAACAAAAATATCGCAAAAATTCAATCTGCGTTTTCCTGCACCAGCACTTCCTGAATCCGCAGGAGCGAAAAACATTCCCGATTCAATTATGCCGGGGATAATAGGTATTATTGCCGCCCACAATTTTTACACACTACTCGGGCTTCTCTTTGTTTATTTTACTTTGCGAATTAACGGATTTTCTTCTCTGGCATCATCACTGATTGTTTTTGCAGGTTACCTTGCGAGCCCACTTCATTTTTACGGCCAGTCAGGAATGAGCCATGCGAATAGCTTCTGTGTATTATCAACAATTGTTTGGTTATACGCCAGGCTTGTGCGTTCACATAATATTTCTCTCTGGTTTTTTATAGGCCTGTTATGTGCTCTCGCTACTTCCGTAAGGCTCCCCAACGCTCTGATGATTATTATTTCATTCTTCTCGATTCTCTATATGTCAATAGATAAAAAAATCAGATCGATTTTTCTGCTCGGAGCCGGATTCATGTGCTTGATACCGGTAATACCATTGTTTTATATTTTACATTCAAACCATATCTCATCTTCCTATTCCGGAAGCTTTTTTTTTGACAGGCCTCCTTTAATCAATATTTTGTTTTCGCCACACCGCGGTTTTATGATTTTTCATCCGTTATTTCTTCTTGTGATACCCGGAGTAATATATTACCTGTCGTCAAAAAAATTCAGTTCCGATTCAAGAATTGTAATGTTATTTGCGCTTTTCAGTGCATTCTCCATATCCGCTATTTACGGGTACTTCGGTGAATGGTGGGGATCGGGGTCTTACTCGCAACGATATTTAACCGATTTTACAGGAATGTTCATTGTTTGCATGGCTTCGGTTTATAAATCTCAAAAACCTCTAAATATCGCGGTAATTATTTTTACAGTTACTGCCGTTTTATTCAGCTATTGTTTATTTATTATAAGCATTTCGCAGGTTATTGAATTTCCAAACAATGAAATATGGGCAAGATATATTACCGATTTCAAATACTTTTTCCAGCAGGGAATAACACCGAAACAAATTATACTCGGATTGAAAGATCACGTTTACGGAATTAAAGGAATAATCTCTCTCTTTAATTACCTTTAATCAATATAACCGATTGATAAGATTAATCCAGCTCGGAATTTTTTGTATCCATTCCCTTTTTTCCATAACCATCAAATAGAATAATGGAAATATATAATATTTTTATATGGAACAATTTATAGATTATTCCAGAAAACTTTTTTGCCGAATAATAATCAATTCCATTGGCGATTCTAAAACAAATTTTTCGGCAGGATCCTATTCCCTGTAATCGATAATCTCATACGCCGGAGGTATTTTATACTCGAAAACCGATTCTTTTATATTCGGATTGATTTTTATTTGCGAAAAAGTAAGAGTTGTTATGTCACCGGTTTTTTCTACCAGTTTTGTAGATGACGGAACCATATTAACACAAGAAACCTTAACTTCAAAATTATCCATAATTTGTGCCATTTCAGGATCTTTTGGAGATAATCTGAATAGATAAAATTTACCGGATTTGTCCTCACCTTTAAAACATAATACATTAAACTCAACAAAAAATTTTGAGAGCGGTTCACCTAACCCGGCAAGAAGAAACTTAAACCTGTTGTTCTGTTCCATACTAAATAACTGGACCTGTTTCAGATTGGGAGTAACAATGAACCCTCTGTTTTCCTTCAAAATAACCATATTTTTCTCTGGAGCATAAAACTCCCAGACAACTTTCATCGGTTTTTTATAAAAAAATACGCCGTTTGCCTTTTCTGTTTCCTCAAAAGGCATTATTGTTTTAACCTGATCGAATTCTGCCGAAAAAGTCCTGATCTGTTCACGATGCTCTTCGATTTCATTAATAATTTGTTTAAACTCCTGTTCATCCGTTATCTGATTAAGATTCAGTTCCGCGGATTTTCCAGCGCCGGCATTGAATAAAAACAGTACCACACAAAAAAATAATAACTTTTTCATAATGTTAATCCAAATTTATCTCTTCAGTGTTTTTGGGAATTTGAAATTGAAATATAGTATCGTTGAATTCTACTCCAATATTAACCGAACTGAACACCATCGCAAGATCAAGATGGCTCGCCGGCCTGATTATCTCTAACTTTTTTGGGAAATAACCGTCTTTTCCGAAATTATACAATTCGTGTATAAGGACATCCAATACAATTGCCCGTTTCTGATCAAAAGTCTGATGACGTATTATTTCGTATGTATCATCCCTGACCCAGACTTTTTTCCTGATGAAATAATTATCTCCGCTTTTCTCAGCGATATATAAAATATAAAAACCGGGAATATATTCATAAAACGATATTTTTTCGCGGGCAAAAGTAATAAGGTCATTGAAAAATATCGATTCCAGAATATCGTTGGGCCTAATCTTTATTGCCGGCAAATCCCTTTGGCAAGGAAACCTGCTTGAGCCGGTATACACTTTAGCTTCCTGCGGAATATAAACCCAGAACGTTTTCCCGTCGGACGCGATATCGAATGTCGTACCGCCAATGAAACTATATCCACGCAACCTCATTTTATGAGGCCTCTCAACGGCTATTTTACCGGAACTTTCCAAAGCCCCTTTATCCCTGACAGTATTTTTAAAAACAAGTTTCATATCCGCCTTGAAACTCTTTATCTGAGTATTATTTTTATGAATGTTTTTTATCAATTCATCGGTAGTTAAATCTTTCGGAGGTTCATACGAATCGGGAAATTTTCCTTTACCGCCTATCAGCCCTTTTTTCTCAACAACCGCACAACCGGATAGAAAAAAAGTAATTAACAATGATACGAAAATAAATCTGATTTCTCTCATAATAAATCTACCTTAAATAAAACAAGATGTAATAAAATAATAAAGTATGCCCAAAACTATGTGCCGCCGAATATACCAACATAATGAAAAAATAATTCATAATCAGTATCTCTATATAACCATTTTTGCAGGCTATCGGATAATGTGATAAGAAACTTTTTGGCGGTTAAAAATAGTTTTTTTTAATAATATTAAATTTAATATTTTAAAACAATATTTTTTACAGTTAAAACAAATGATCATTTATTTATTTACCGCGTTTCTTATCGGATTTTCCAGCATAAACTTCCAGGTAATGTTCCTGCGCGAATTTTTAATTATTTTTTATGGCAACGAACTCTGCATCGGCTCGATTCTGGGATTATGGCTTTTTGGCATCGCCTCAGGCGCGTCACTGGGAGCAAAAATATCCGGTAAAATCCGTTTCCCTGAACATGTATTTAAGTTGTCAGTGTTTATGCTCCATTTTTTGTTTCCGGTATCGATTTTTTTATTCAGGTTTTTTATCTGCTATTTTTTACCCGGCAAAGGCGAGCTGATACCTTTTTACAAAACCATACTTGCTTCAGCGATATTTATGATCCCGGTGACATTTAATGCCGGGCTTACGTTTCCGCTTGCATGTCAATGCGTAAAAGAAAACAGTAATATAGGTGTAAGTTCAGGTAAAATTTATTTCGCAGAATCCGCGGGAGCACTCGCCGGAGGATCTTTGTTTACTTTCGTGTTGGTTCAACATTTCGATTATTTTCAGATTTCTTCAGCTCTTTTCATCATTTCATCGATTCTTCTGTCTTTCTTTGCTTTCACAAAACCTAAACATGTCTTTTTTTCTATTGTATCCATAGTAACAGCAGGTATTATTTTGTTTTACTTAAATATACCGGACAGAATAAATGAGTTCTCCATAAATAAACGGTGGAACGCTTTTTTCACTCCGCTTAAACTCGAAAAGTCAATCGATACAAAATACCAGAATATTTCCATCAGCCGCCAGAATGAGCAACTGGACGTTTTCAGCAACCTCAAATACTCTTTTTCCCTTCCTCCAGACCCGTTCACAAACGAAATTTTTATAAATTTTGTTCTCAGCCAAAGCATAAACCACGAGAACATCCTGATGATCGGAGGCGTTTTTAACGGATACATTGATCCGATACTGAAATTCAATCCTGAAAGAATCGATCTGCTCGAACTCGATAAAGATTATTATGACACAATAAAAGAATTTATCCCAAAGAATATAACTGATTTGCTCAGCAATAGAAAAATCCGCCTATATTTTACCGACGGCAGGTTTTTCATAAAAAATTTAAATAAGAGATACGATATCATCCTTATAAATATGCCCGATCCGGAAACAGCTATGGCAAACAGGTTTTATACTTTTGAGTTTTTTAAGGAAACTTCAAAAGTTTTATCCCAAAACGGGATCGTTGTATTCGCGATTTCTTCGGCGGAAAATTATTACGGTGAAGAAGTACTTCGTTTCAATACCAGCATATTCAAAACACTGAAAGAAATATTCACAGACGTACTTGTTACTTATGGCGAAAGAAAGATCTTTATTGCCTCCAACAATAAAGGTGTCATAACAACCAATCCGAAAATTTTAATCAACAGGTTCAACAGCAAAAAAATAAAAACCGACTCGTTTTCACCGATGATATTCATTCCGCTACTCGATAAAGAAAGATTGAAATTCGTTGAATCCAGTTTCTATAAAATCGCGCCGAAAATCAAATCAAATACCGACAATAACCCAATCGCTTATCATTACGAGTTGTACTTATGGGATAAGTTTTCCGGTTCAAAATTAGCCGGTTACCTGAAACGGATAGAAAAATTAAAACCGTTTCACATAATATCGGCAATGATAACGCTTGTTTTATCTTTGCTTATACCTCAATACACAATGAGAAATGTATCTGAAATAAAATTTTTCAGGATAATTCTTTTCTGGGCAATATTGTCCACAGGGTTTTCCGCTATGGGTATAGAGATCCTTCTTCTTTTCGCGTTTCAGAATATTTTCGGTTACCTTTATTCGATGATAGGATTTATTGTGGCTCTTTTCATGAGCGGTTTGATGGCAGGCTCGTATACCGGCATAAAATTTATAAAAATGTTCCGGAATTTATCATCAATTTTAAAAATTCTTATTATAATTGAATTTCTAATTCCTGTACTGGCATTTTGTATTCCCGGAACCATAAGATATCTAAATACATTGGAATCTCAGTTTATTATAAAATCACTCTTTTTTTCGGTAGTTGCTCTGTGCGGTTTTTTAACAGGCATCGAGTTTCCAATATCTGTAGCAATGTTCTCATCAAACGATAGTTGTGCCGGATTCTCAACTGGCACGCTCGACGCCGCCGATCATTATGGCGCGTTTCTGGGAGCGATATTCGCCGGAACATTCCTGCTACCACTTTTAGGGATAAATATGACTGCAATCATTGTCGGATTGATGAATTTTTCATCGTTTGTGCTGGTCGCATCATCAAAGTTCACGATTAAACTTATAAGAACCGGCCGATAACTAAAGATATCCAATATTACAATTTCTTTTTTCGGGAAAAAACGATCTGGAAAAATCCGTTTTCGTAATAAGAAAAAACAAAAAACTTCTTTCTTTTTGAAAAAAGAAACAAAAACTTTTTGTAAGGATGCTTCGCATCCAGTTTTAAATACTTATAAGCAAAGTTATTTTGTGAAATTTTTTACCTTCACGGTAGCGATTTTCGGGTTACTCAACACTCCAGGCCCGGCAACACACCCTCCCTCACATGACATAACCTCAACAAAATTACCCGGACACAATCCTTTCGCAAAAGTTTTCAAAGTCTTTATGGACTGTTTCGATAACCCATCGATAAGCACAGGATTAAACCCATCTTCAGATCCGATAACTTCCTTAATCGCTCCCGTAACCCCGCCCGATACAGGAAACATCCTTCCTATTTTCATTGCCGGATTATCTATGACAGACGATTCACACTGGGCAACATCAATGCCTTTAGCCACAAACAAAGCCCCAAGTTCCTCAAAAGTAAGTACATAATCAACATACTGATTTTCTATCGCTTCTTTTCTCTTTGCGACACACGGACCGATAAACACTTTAACGGCATCTTTGTTTTTCACATGAAGCATTTCAGCTGTATAATGCATCGGAGTAAACGTTTGAGACACAAACTCACCCAGTTCCTGCACATGTTTTTTTACCGCTTCGGTATATGCCGGGCAACATGAAGTGGTCATCAGTTTCTGCCCGTGTTCCATTCGTTCTTTAAACTCAGCAGTCTCTTTCTCGGCTGTTATATCTGCTCCAAGAGCAACTTCCACTACATCGGAAAAACCTACTTTTTTGATTGCCGAAATTATCTTTTCAAAATCAGCGGGAAACTGCCCCACTATTGCCGGCGCTATCATGGCAATCACATTTTTCCCGGACTTGAGATGTTTTATGACATCGATTATCTGCGATTTCTCCATAACCGCGCCAAAAGGGCACTCTCTTGTGCATTTACCGCAATATATGCATTTTGTATAATCTATTTTCTCTCGCCCCATTTCGTCTTTGCTTATCGCCCCAACCGGACACGCCTCCTCACAAGGTACCGGAACAAAAATAATGGCATGATACGGACAAGCTTTCATGCACAACCCGCAATTAACGCATTTTTCCGGATCTATTTTTGCCTGTCCATCAACCATGGTAATCGCTTTTTTCGGGCAGTTTATCATACATGGACGGGCAAAACACCCACGGCATACATTTGTTACCACATAATTGGCTTTTACACATGAACTGCAGGCTTCATCCAATACCGTAAGTATAGGAAAATCGACTTTATCCCTGTTTACAGCTATCTTTGCGTAATCCGATAGAGTCATAAGTTCGTCCTGTTCATCCTCAATGCTGAAACCCAATATTGCCATGCTACGGTATTTTATTATCGCCCGGCTTTTGTAAATACAACACCTTGTGGATGATATAGACCGTTTGGGAAACATATCAACCGCAATCTTATCGATTTCTGCAAATAGTTTATCTTCGAAAAAAAGTTTTGCTATATTAATAAGAAGATCGCGCCTTCGCAACGTAGCGTTATTCTCGTACATCATTGCACTATACCCCTTAAAAATCTTTTCCGGTTAAATGATTTATATAATCCAGTATCTTAGGTACGCTTGCTTCGCTTATAAGTTTATCGTTTATTTTCACAAAAGGAGGTTTACCGAGTTCCGCGTTTTTACAGTATTCCAAACAGGTGGATCCTTCGATATGAACAAAATCCTTAACATCCTGCGGAATAAAATCTTCAAGCATAAGAATATTCGCGCCTCCCATAACGTAACAAGCTGTACCGGTGCAAATTTTTATATTAATTTTCTCCATTTGGTCCTCCTATTTTATATGAACTGCAGATGAGCTTCTTTAAGATATTTTTCCTCAAGCAATTTGATAATTTTTTTAACCACATTCCTTCTGATTTCAAGTTCCACAGGCATGTTTGGGTCCTGATGAACCTCGTTGATCTTTGTGCCGACCACAAAATTCACGATATCGCTATTAAGCAAGCTATATACAAGTTTCTGTGCGGCGTTACCATCTTGAGAATCCTGTTTTACTCCCATTTCCAATAATTCCGCTACTTTTCCAAGCGTAATTATTCCTTCAGTTATCAGATCGATTCCATGCATTGACGCAGGCGGCGGTATTTCCGGATCAATATCTCTTAGGTTGACTTTTATATCGCGTTTCAGTTCGCGAGCCACAATATTGGCTGTAGTTCCCCCACAAATAACCTTTTTCCCGTCGAATGTATCTATCATAGCGGCAAGATCTTTGTCTTTATCTTTCGATATTGGCGGACCGGTCATAACCATAATGTTGCGCGGTTTGCGAAAATAGATTACTCCGCATGTGATATCATCTTTACACCTGAAAGAATCGTTTGCCATAGCTTTTTTTACAATTCTTTTCGCAAGTTCACGAGCCGATATGGTTTTGTTTTCACTAATTATCTGTTCAACAAACATTCTCAGTTCACTGATCCCCCATCCGAGAGGCATTGTTGGTGTGCCCATACCGGATTGCGTAACTCCATCAGACAACAGTATGATTCTGTCGCCCATTTCCGCTTTAAAATTGGAGAAATAAAGCTGGCTCTCTTTTTTTCTTCGCGGTTTTACTTTAATCAGGTTTTTATCTACGTCCATTATTCTCGATTCACGTAAAAGTATATATGGCGGATTGTCATACTCAATAATCCTTATATGCTCATCGCTTTCTATATCAACAATGGAAAATGTCGAGTAGCTTATTTTGCGTTCTTTGCACACTGGCAAAGTCTTCATGATAATCTGAGCGGATTTTTTTATATCAATATAATTAACAATAAATCTCGAAGCCATTGTTGCTGTGAGTGTTGCGAGAACACTTGCTTTAATGCCACTGCCAAGCCCATCGGATAATACGGAAACAATCCTATTCTCTTCTTTGATCTTGGTTGACAAAAACACGTCTCCGCCTACAAGCTGGTTATGCTTATATCCCTGATATGAATCGACTTCAATGAAATATCCGTTTTTATTCATTTTCTTTCTCATTTTCATCAATATGTGACGGTAAAAACGATTCTGCGACCGAATTAAGTATAACTTCTGTTTCTGAAGCGTTTTCGCCAAGCAAATAAGCGATTTTCTGAACAGTTTCAAGATTCTTGCGTATTACCTGTTGGGTTTTATTAATAACCTGCTCTTTTCTTACTGATGGAACGGTAATATCCTGTATCACCGCACCGACAATACTGTGCTTCTCAATGGAAAATATCGTGATATTCAATATGGAGCTTTTATGACGTACAGGTTTATTAAGTAATTCCTTGCCGGTTTCAAGAACGACCTGAAAAATGTTGTAAAAAGGCAATATTTTTTGCAGTGAAGCGCCCTCCATACCAGGCTTTGCGTCGTATATCATCTCTACATCTTTCCCGAAAAGTTTGGCGAAATTATGATTGCATTCGATGATTCTAAGGTTCTCATCAACTATCACAACTCCCGATGGCATAGCTTTTATAAGAGCATTGGCTTTATTATGCGCGAGTTTTCGCATATAAGATACACACATGGTTTTTTCAGCTTTGCCGTCCAGAAAAGCTCTGGCAAATTCCTTGCAAGTATCGTATCCGCATGCACTGCAATTCAGCTCGTCTTTAAGCGTGAATTTGCCTATTGCCCGCAAAACAGCGCGCAGTTCCTCATCAGTATACTCTTTCACCTCAATAGTATTTATCTGAATATCCTCATTAATATCAACTTCCGGCTGTCGCGGTATTTCATCCTCAGGATATTCGGAATAATTAATGATTTTACATCTTTTCAATGCTGTCGAAGACCTTTTCCTCGTTTTCGGGCCATTAATACAACCACCTTCGCACGATAACATCTCGATAAAAATATTGTTATTCAGATCAAGCTGATCCAGATCACTTAAAGCGCTCTTTATATTTTTTATTCCTGAAAAAGCCATAAACGTAGCTTCTTTCGTACTGCAATTAGCTTTGATTCCCGCAATCATTCCTCCGTCTATCGGATACAGAGCACCTTCTTTCGACAATCGGGGAATAAATACGTCATCGACAGTTTCAATCATGTGAGCGGGATTGATGTTTTCTTCCTCAAACCACCTGCGCAAATCCTCAAAAGTTATTACCACATCGAGAAGATTCTGATGGGTATCCGCTTCTCTTTTTTTGGAAATGCACGGGCCTACAAAAACCACTCCTATATCTTCACCATATAACTTTCTCAATATTTTGCAATGAGCCAACAGCGGTGAAAGCAATTTAGTTACGTATCCGGATAATTCAGGCTGATACTTTTTTATATATTCCACTACAGTTGGGCAAGCTGATGATACGTAAACTTTTCCGTTCTCTTTGGACAACATAACAGCCACACAAGCAGATACATTCTGAGCACCGAGCGACGTTTCGGATACGCCGTAAAAACCGAGTTTCCTCAGGGCGTGAATCATCTGTGCGGAACTGATATCTGCAAAATCACTTACGAACGACGGCGCCAAAGATACAATCACCTTATCCTTAAACTTCAACAACTGTTTCACACGCGACAAATCATCCCGCACTCTTTTTGCGCCCACCGGACAAACCTCAACACAATGCCCGCAATATACACATCGGTCTTTCATAACTTCAGCATGGCCCGACTCGATTTTAATTGCCTTAACAGGACATTCCCTCACACACTTGTAGCAATCCTGACATTCTGCTTTCTCAGTATAAATAGGATTTAGAAAGTTCATTCTATAAACCTTTTACAATAAAAGTTCAACAAATCCACAAGAGAATTCGGATCTACACCGCTATGCATTTCCCCATCGATTTTAATATTCGGGCCCGATTTGCATATACCTTCACATAAATTCCCTTTTAACAATACTTTGTCATCCAGCTTATTCTGGCTTATATAATCCTTTACGATTTGAATATTCTGATTGTTTCCGCGGGCAAAACAAGAACTCCCCATACAAACAGAAATCTCTACCACATTTTTGTTTTCGGTCATACCTGAATTCCCTAAATTTTAATTTTGTCTTTTAGCAATTTAACACCACATTTTTCGAGACTTGAGCTGTTTTTAGCCTCAAATTAACAAATAGTTAATTTTTTCACAATATTATAACGGCAAAGAGGGAGAAAAATCAAGATATTTTTTGTGAATTTATTCACTTTTTATTTGACTCCTTTAGATTTCGTATGTTGAAATTTTTTTTATTAACCGTTTCTCTTACAGAATATTTTTACATTACTTTTGTTGTGTATTTACCTGTTATAAACACATAAATATTTAAACGGAAACTAATATTTCACTAATGTATTCGATGAATAATCTTTTTTGATCCCTGTAACCAGGGTATGGTTAACTTAACAATAAAACTCTTTCAAAGAAAGAAGGTGATCTCCTATGCTTACATTTGCTCACAGTAACCAAAATACTCAAAATGTATTATCATCCATTAATGATATGCTCGCAAAAAGAGAGTTTCGTATAAACACAATCAAATATAATTCTATTACAAATGTCTTTGAAATTTGCTGTATAAAAAGAAAATCACAAAAAAGGGGGTTTCAAAATCTACCCATTTTCTCCAGAAAGAAGTTTTTTTATTTAATTGAGAACCTTCTTAAAATAAAAAATGTAATCGGCTATGAAATGGAATATTGCAAAAAAAGTAATTATAATGATTTGTTGAAGTTATCATATTGTGAGGTTGAGAATGTGTTGGACATAAATGTATCGCGTGATTTAAAAATTCACCTTCATGTTTCTAAATTGGATATTGAGATATCCCCGCCGGAATTTATAAATATTGAAAAGAATGTCTCACGCATTATTGATCCATTCAGGTTATCCCCTTCACGCGGGCATTATAACCTAACCCGATCACCCATGAAAAAAGCGGGTTTTTCACGTATGGATATTGAAACAGCATATGAATCAAACATGTCTGTCGATAGATTTATCAATAGAATTGATAAATCGTTTCATTATATGCCGGGGACTAAATTTCAAGCTGAAAAAATTATAGAAGAAGCGCTTCAAAGAGCAATAAACTACGAACTTGACGGCAATCATCATTCAGCAATGAAAGCTCTTGGCGAAGGAATGCATACCCTTCAGGATAAATATTCGCATCACGATCAAAATGCCGGGTGGATACACCATCTCCCTTTCGGTAACGATCCCGATAATCCAGAAAAACATCAGGAAGAATTCTTGGACGCTCACAGAGCGACAAAAAGATATATCGAAAAATATTTATCCGAGCTCTCATCAAGAAAAAAACAGGCAAATGAGCTTTATACCGAAATAAATTTCCTTATTGCGATAAAGGATGCATACAGTACCACAGAATAAACAGTATTATCTTGATCTCATAACATCGATCGGCTGAATCTGAATTGCTTTTCGCGCAGGGTATATCCCCGCGACTACTCCAACGGCAAATGAGCTCGCCATAGATGAAATAAGGCTGAATAACGATATATAATACGGAAGTTTAGAAAAATGAAAGATCAGTGAACAAAATACGAATCCCACAATAATACCAAAAACACCGCCCGTTAATGAAATCAGCGAGGATTCAGTAAGAAACTGAAAAATTATGTCTTTCTTTCTCGAACCGACCGCTCTTCGAATACCGATTTCCATTTTTCGTTCGCTTACTATCAGAATCATAATGGATAGTATTCCCAGACCGCCAATTAAAAAAGATATAGATGCCGATAACCTTCCGAGAACCGTAATGATTTTTGTAACCTGCGCCCGAATAGCCATTACATCTTTCATATCGATAACCGTAAAATCGTCTTGATCGCCCGGATGTATTTTGTGCCTGCGCCGCAGAATCTCCTCAATATCGTTTTTGGCTTTGTCAAACACTTCATCGCTAACTCCACGTACATAAATAATATTGATAAAATCTTTATTCTCTATTTTTCGCATATATGTTGAGATCGGAATAATAACCTGGTTATCCTGATCGGCGCCGGATATATCCGATCCGAGTTCCTCAAGAACACCTATTACCTGGCAATAAATATCCGATAATTTTATGTATTTTCCTATCGGGTCCTGATTTTTAAAAAGTTTATCGGCAACTTTGTAACCTATTACGGCAACATCCGCAAAGGCTCGGTTATCTTTATCATTGTAAAAAACACCTTTAGCTAACTTATAGTTACGCATTATGTAAATGTTTGGAGTTCCTCCCATTATAAACACTGATTTTAATGTAGTTTCTTTGTAACGTACGGGAAGCTGTTTCAATGTTGCCGGAGCGACATCTTCAACAAAAGCCGAACCGGCAAGAATAGCCTGCGCGTCTTCCTTTGTTAGGGTGGTAGCTTCGCTTAATGTACGTGTCCTCTCGCCGAATTTCAGGACCACTCCGCATCTCACAATAAGAAGGTTCTTGCCCAGTTTATCAACCTCTATTTTCGATTTGCGTTCTATTGACCCTGTCAGGTTAGCCACAAGCACAAGTGAAAAAGTACCCAGTGTCACTCCGCATAATGCGAGAAAAGTTCGCAACTTAAAATTACTCAAAGAATGCCATGCTATCTCTATATTGAGAAAAATCCGTTTCATTTTCTTATTGCCTCAATCGGATTAATATCCGCCGCTTTTCGAGCAGGTTGAAGACCGGCAAGAATACCAACTATCCACGCTAATGACAAACCGGCGAAAAACGGTTTGTATGAAAAATATATAGGGAAGTTAGCCGCTCTGGTGAGAAACTCCGATACCGCCAGACTAATGGCATATCCGATCACGCCTCCTGCTGAAGTTACTATTACCGATTCACCGATAAACTGAAACATAATATCTATTTTTCTCGCACCGATAGCCCGGCGAATACCAATTTCCTTAGCTCGTTCATTTACAGATAAGAGCAATAAATTAGCGAGTACAAATCCCGCTACGATAAGAGAAATTATACCTGTTGTCCCCAAAAACATAACCAGTGACCCTGTCAAAGCGGCAAGAAAAGTATATATCATCTTCGATGATATAATTGATATGTCGTCCGGATCGCCCTGTGGGATATTATGCCGTTGCCTGAAGAAAGAGAATACGTCTTTCTCATAATATTTGAGTTTGCTCTGATCATAAAACCGCATACGAACAATATTTACATATTTGGTTTCGTTCTGGATTTTTCGCATGGAGGTTGTTATGGGTATTACTACCCTGTCGTCTAAATTTTCACCGGCTGGCGTTATTCCGCGGGAAGAAAGTATTCCGATTACGAGCATTGGAATCTGTTTTATAAGAATGTATTTGCCGACAGGGCTTTCCTGAGGGAACAATTCTTTAGCCACATGTGATCCCATAATACATGTGTTTCTTTGCTCATCGATATCCGCTTTGGTGAAATCAAACCCATCGGTAACATACCATGCCCATGAACTCGTAAACTCCTGTGTAGCACCGATAAGCCTTACAATATATTTTTTATCTTTATATGATACCTGAACATTCATATCGAAAGTCATCGGCATAACCGAATATGCTCCGGGGAACGACTGACGCAATGCTTCAACATCCTCAACAGTAATTGTTTTTGCCCTGAACTCAAATGCTCTTGCCTCTTCACCTCCACCAATAATAAGAAGAGCATCAGGACCGAATTTGTTGACCATGTCAAAAGCTTGCTTAAATGTCCCCTCGACAGCGGCAACAATAATTGATATGGAAGAAACACCCAACGCAACACTTAAAATACAGAAAAATGTGCGGAGTTTATAAGCGTGTACCGCTTTGATTGATTCGATTGTTATTTTTATCAACTTTTTCATTACACGATAACACCGTCTTTTATCTCAATAACCCGTTTGGCGTATGAGGCAATATGCTGGTCGTGGGTTACTATGATGACGGTTTTCCCATGATTATTCAACTCAACAATTAGATTCATTATTTCTCCGGCGGTTTTGCTGTCGAGCTGGCCGGTAGGTTCATCGGCAAGGATCAAATCAGGTTCGTTTATCAGTGCGCGCGCGATTGCTACCCGCTGCTGTTGGCCTCCGGATAACTGGTTCGGTTTAAACTTTGCCCTGTCCGCTAATCCAACAATACTGAGCAATTCACCGGCTCTTTTTTCAAACCGATGTTTTCTCTTGTGCGCATACAACGACGGAAGCATTACATTCTCATATACCGTCGCGTATGGCATAAGATAAAAACTCTGGAATACAAAACCGATATGTTCGTTGCGTATCGCCGACAATTCATCGTCATTTAGCTCTGTAACTTCCTTTCCAGCAAGAATATAATGCCCACACGTCGCCTGATCAAGACAACCTATAATATTAAGCAAGGTGGTTTTCCCTGAACCCGAAGCGCCTATAATAGCTACAAACTCGCCCTCATCTATCCGTAAATTAATTCCTTTGAGAACATCGACATCTATCTCACCCATTTGGTAAGTTTTCTTTAAATCTTTCATTTCACACAGGCTCATGCAAAACCTCTACTCTTTTCCCGCGCCAGACTCTACCGGAAGAACCAATTTAGTCGCGAGCTTATCTCCTTCTTTCACTCCAGATATGATTTCGCTAAAATATTCTCCCCGCACACCCACATTTACGGCTATTTTTTTTATATTTCCGTGGCTAAGGACCTTATATACAACCTGCTTTCCCTCATCGAATTTTATTGCCTCATTAGGAATCATGGTAATATCTTTTTTACCCTCATATATTATTTTCGCGCGGGTTGTCATGCCAGGCCTTAACCATTTGGTATCCTCTCTGGTAATCTGAACGATCGCGAGATAATACACAATGTTGTCTTTTATCTCCGGCTGAGGATATATTTTATGAATTTCCCCCTTAAAAATTTTATCCGAATACGTATCAACCGTATAATCAACATTTAATCCGGTTTTGACTTTGCCGATATTGGTTTCATCAACATAAATCCACATTTCAAGTTTTGTCGGATCAATCACCGTTATCAGATTCACCGCCTGCAATCCGGCAACTATGGTTTCGCCTTCCTGCGCAGTAACATTTGAGACAACACCGTCGATAGGCGAATAAATTTTTGTATAACTGCGTTTTGTTTCCTGTTGTTTGAGTTCAAACTTGGCCTGGTCGCAATCTCTTTTTGCTTTGTCTACATTATCCTGAGTTGTGGCATCGGTTTTAAACAGTTTTTTCTGCCGGTCGTAATATAGCATCGCATATTCATAAGCGGCTTTGGTTTTTTCGATATTATCCATTATTTCCCTGTCATCGATAAGGGCTATCAGTTGCCCTTTTGTTACCGGATCGCCGATTTTTACATTCATCTGCGTTATCGCACCTGTGGCCTGAGCGCCAACCTTCACTTCCGCGCCAACCTGCGATTTTATTGTACCGGTTTCCACCAATACAGCGTTTATATCGCCAATAGTTGCTTTAGCTGTCTCTATAATCCTTATTCCTTCTTTTTCAAAACCTCTTTTGTATACAATATAACCGGCTATCGCCGATAAAATTAAAATTATTAAAAGAATTTTTTTCATTTTCTTAAACTCATTTTCCCTGATTGATTAGATCTCAATAATTTTGACATATACAGCAAAAAATAAATTCATATCCGAAACCTTAATATAATACAACAGTATATTTGGATACGAAACATTTCTTTATTCATTTTTCATTAAATCCGATAAATTATGAAAAAAATTAGCTGAAAAAAGATTGATTCATTTACTTTTTTATTTATAATTTTCGCATGATCAATAAATTCTTATCTTTTTACACACGTTTTTTTACGTTATGGGTAATAATATTTGCCGTCATTGCTTATTTTCTGCCAGCTCCTTTTATTTATTTAAGAGAATACATGGATTTCTTTTTCGCCTTAACCATGTTTGGAATCGGCGCTGTTCTTGAACCGGCTGATTTCAGGCGGATACTGAAAACCCCGTTTATAATATTTGTAGGAAGCGTTGCCCAGTTCACCATAATGCCGTTTGGAGCGTTTGCGGTATCAAAACTTCTTTCTCTTCCCAAAGAACTAGCTCTCGGCTTAATTCTAACCGGATGCGCTCCGGGAGCAATGTCAAGCAACGTGATCAGCTATATTGCCAAAGCCGATACCGCATATTCAGTCAGCCTAACTACGGTTTCCACTATTCTGGCGCCACTGTTAACTCCGGCATTAACTTATTTATTCGCTAACTCAATACTTAAAGTAAGTTTTTCCGCAATTTTCTTAAGTGTAGTTAAAATTGTGGTTTTACCTTTAGCTCTCGGATTCTTATTACGTTTCGTTTTTAAAGATAAGATAAACAAATTCATAAAAGTATTCCCCGCCATTTCAGTTACGTTTATTATATTCATATGTTGCGTCGTAATAGCCTTAAACAGAAACTATTTTGTGATGTTAACAGTAACGGTTGTCTTTGCCGCTCTTTTTCTGAACCTTCTGGGAATGTCTCTTGGTTATACCGTAGGAAAAATATTCAGAATGAATACAAGCCGTTGCCGTACATTGAGTATTGAAATCGGCATGCAAAACGCAGGTTTAGGCACCGTCCTCGCGCTTAAACATTTCGGCGAAAAATGCGCTATCCCCGCGGCTATTTATGTTTTTCTATGTATCATAACAGCATCTATTATCGCCCAAATATGGAAAAATTCCAAATCACAGAATATAAACGACTAAATTAAATTTTCTTTTCCCGGATAGAAATGTATTTATGATGAAAAATATCGATCTGATAGCAAATCAAGTATATACCGTTGAAATTTTTGATTCCGCTCTTCCCGATGGTTATGGAGTAGCCAAATACGATAATTTCATAATATTTGTTCCCGGCGCTTTGCCCGGCGAAAAAGTTAAAGTTAAAATATCGAAAATTACAAAAAGTTTCGCTTACGGCGAAATAATGGAAATTATTGAAAAATCTCCTTTTGAAATACAATCCCCTTGCCCTAACCACTCAAATTTATGCGGAGGATGCCTGCTTATCAATTTGGATTATCAGGTACAACTTAATTTTAAAAAGAAACATCTCACCGACACTCTCGCGAAAATAGGATCGATCGATAGAAATAAACTTACCAATATCAATATAATTCCATCACCCGACATTTATTTCTACCGCAACAAAATGGAATTCTCTTTCGGCGAACACGAAGGTAAATTAATATTAGGGTTGAGAGAAAGGGTATCGCCGTTAACCGATTTCCAAGGTAAAGTTATAAATATAACCGATTGCGCCATCTTCAGCCCGAAACTTGCGCAAATATTCGATTTTTTTACCCGCGAACTGAATAAACTCGGATTAAAAGCATACAATCTTATCACCGGTAAAGGTTTTTTGCGCAACCTCGTTATCCGTGAAGCTAAAAACACAGGCGAAATAATGGTTATTTTATCCACCGCTCAAGGAGAAATTCCAGAAATTAACCGCTTGGCTGAAAAACTGTTCGATACAATAAAGGAAATAAAGAGTTTCTATTTTGTGGAAAATAAAAAACAGGGCAATTTATTTGTTTACGATAAAATTAAATATACGCATGGATCTGATTTCATCATTGAAAAACTCGGTGACCTGTTATTCCACATATACCCGGATACATTTTTTCAACCTAACACAAAAATTGCACAAATAATGTATGAGACTGTTACAAGAATAATTTCAGAACAAAATAAGAAACATATACTCGGATTATACTGTGGATCAGGTACGATGGAATTATTTTTGGCTAAAAATATTATAAGCGTAACAGGTATAGATTGTTCCGCTAAAAATATTTCCGCCGCTTTAGATAACGCGCGAATAAACAACATTTATAACACTCTGTTTTACAAAACAAAAACTGAGAATTTTCAAGGATTCGGAAAAAGCAATTACGACGCAGTCATTGTCGATCCGCCAAGATCAGGTTTGAGCGGCAAAACAATAAACTTATTGTCAAAAAGCAATATCAATACAATTTTATACTTATCCTGCAATCCATCGACACTGGCAAGAGATGTTAAGACTTTTAAAGGTAAAGGGTTTTTAGTGAGAGATATAGATTCATTCGATCAGTTTCCCCATACGGGACATTTAGAGACACTGATAACACTTAATAGATAACTTTCCGTTTTACCGCTTATCAGATTTCAAGAACGGAATTCAAACCGCCATAAGGACTATATTCAGTCATATCATTGTTCGGATCGTGCACCCACAATCCATCGATAATATACCGATACTGATATTTGCCCCTTGGCAACAACAGTGTTTTTTTCCAGGTTCCTTCACCAGCTTTGTTTTCCAGATAAATCTGGTTTGGCGTCCAGTTATTGAAATCGCCGACAAGCTGTACATGCTGAGCATTTGGTGCAAAACACGAAAACAACACTCCCCTGTCTGTTTTCAGAGGGGCTTTAGCGGGCTCAACCTTTACCGTATCCTGTTGCGCCAATATTTCTTTAGCGAGATTATCATAATCGAAGAAACCAAGGCTCCCGGTATCAAACCTGGATATGGGTTTACCCGCCCGGGCAGACTCTTTAAGCCTGACATTATTGTGAATTATGGAACTAAACAACCTTTCCCCGAAATGATGTTTAATCTCTTCAAGCATTTCCCACGAAAACTTTGTTCTTTTGTCGAAAATAGTGGCTAAAGCTTTAAAACTAATCGTATGCCCGCATTTTTCAGACATCAATTCGATAGTGCCAAGCAATCTGCCAAGCCCATGAATTGAAAAAGAACTGGTTTCAATCGGAATAACAGCTTCGTTACATGCACGCAACGCATTGAAAGTCAATAAACCTATACTCGGAGAACAATCTATTACTACATAATCGAATTCATTTTTTACCGGCTCAATTAGCGTTTTAAGAACCGTTTCCCTGCCATCCTGCCCTGAAAGATACTGCTCAACAGCGCTGAGCTTTAACCTTGAAGGAGCAACAAAAAAGTTAGGATACATTTCCTTGATTACTTCTCGCAATTGAACACCATTACAAAAAGCATCATACATACATTTGTTAATGTCTTTTTCCTCAATACCCATCGCGATAGTGGAATTGCTTTGCGGGTCTAAATCAATGAGCAGCACTTTTTTGTGCCGGAGCGACAGGCAATCACTCAAATTCACAGCGGTAATTGTTTTCCCACAGCCACCCTTTTGGTTAACTATTGAGATAATCCGCATAAGATTGTCTCCCTCCCAGGAAGGTTAAGGTTAAAAATTTTGTTAATAAAACGAAGCTTTGAAAAATACTTTTGGGTTTGCGTTCGCAATTTATGAAATGTTAAGCCTTATATCTAAATAGTATTACATTTTTATTATATGTCAACATAAAATATAAAAAATTTATTTTATTGTTTTATTCCATATTTAAAGATGCTTATAACATTAGATGTAATTTCGGCATAATCATAACAACATATATTTTTTGTCATAGCGGAAATAAACAACTTATTTTAAATGCATAATATCCTTATTTTGCATAAATAAGTATATTTTTACAATTCGGTTAATCTCTATTATTCAATAGATTATATCTTTTATACAAATTATTCAACATTATTTATTCCATTTTGTTTGCAATTCTTTTTTTTTATGATAATAATTATCTTCGGTTTATACGGAGACTATTTTATGCATGAAAAAAGCATATGCGAAAGGCCACTGATTTTTGGGGAAATACTTTTCGATATTTTCGAAAATGGAAATAAAACTCTCGGCGGAGCGCCATTCAATGTCGCGTGGCATTTAAAAGGATTTGGAATTAACCCGATTTTTCTAAGCCGGATCGGCAACGACCCGGAAGGCGATTTTATACTTAATTCCCTTAAATTATGGGAGTTAGATACTACATTCGTTCAAATCGACCATAACCGTCCGACCGGTAAAGTTGATGTTAACATAAAAAACGGCCATCCCGGTTTTGTGATACGCGCAAATCAGGCATATGATTTTATCGAGCCGAATCCGGATCTCTTTTCAATTATCCCTGCACCAAAAATATTATATCACGGATCTCTATCCATGCGATCCCCAAAAAACACCAATACCTTGTCTGAAATCATTTATAAACTTAGCCCTTATATAATCGCGGATATAAATCTCCGTTCTCCATGGTGGAATATCAGCGCTATAGAATCGATACTTACCTCTACACATACTCTTAAGCTAAATGAAGATGAATTGGATGAAATTTCCCGGTCTCATTTCCTTGACAATATCCCATCTGTTCAAAAGGTAAAAACTCTGTTTGAGCGTTACCCGATAGAATCTATTTTTGTAACAATCGGCAAAGACGGTGCTTACGTATTAACCCGAAACAATGGGTTTTTTAATCAGTCCCCCTTGGAAACGGTAAATATTATCGATACTGTAGGTGCCGGAGATGCCTTCACCGCTGTAATTATTCTCGGAAAAATATATAACTGGAAACCGCAAATAACACTCATCAGAGCAACAGAATTCGCGGAAAAAATATGTTGCGTACAAGGCGCCATATCATCCGACAGGAATTTATACTCCACTTTGCGGAAAAAATGGATCGATGAAGACAATCTAATTGAAATTTGCTGAGTTTTTGTCGGATTATCTTATCGCTAACTCTAAAATCAATACTCATTTTTAAAGATTGCAATATTTCCATCATATGTTATAAATTTACATCATATGTATTTATACAATATATCTGTCTACCATTCGATACTCTTTTTTTCATGAATATGAAATCAGCAATGTAAACTATCATTATGTGTGGAGAATATTTTGAAAAAGATTATTGCCATCATTTTTGCATTATCGTTAATTTTATTTTCGAGTGAAAAAAAATCAATCGCGATTGATTGTGATAATGAATGGGCATTAGCTCTCTGTGCGATTCTTATTGAATACAATCATGAGCGCCATGATCTTCTTGCCGGAAATGAAATTACCGGAATTAATATTTCTCTATCAAGAAAATCTCTTGATGATTGGTGGGGAATTAAATCAAAAGAAGACTTATACTATTGCCTTGATTTGCTGGATTCGGGAAGACATCGAAAAATTTTTGATAAATTTGCATCTATCATATCGGTTTTAAGCGAAGACGAATATAAAAAATTGTTCACATCTATTCAAGACAAAAATGACAGATACAGATTGACGGTGGTATCCAAATATCGGACAAAAGTAGGTACAAAAAGTATATTAGCCTGGGATTACTGTAGATACATTTATCTTTGCAGAAAATCTTACATGTGCGGATATATTACGGAAGAGGAAGCATGGAAACTCATTATGCCGGTTGCCAGGAAATTACAACAAAAATTTGAATCATGGAATGACCTTGGCGAAAATTATCTGATTGGCAGAGAATTTTGGGATGAAGAAATATTCAAAAAGGAAGGGAAAATATTCAGAAAAATATATGAGAATCTACTTATTGATAAAAAGAGTCCATGGACACGAATACCATGGAAAACAAATTTTAAACCAACATACGAAAAGAATAAAATTTACAAAACAGAAAAACTTTCGGTTAAAAAAACAGATGATTTTAGCCCAAAATCTATTTTAAATGATAACGATTTCAATAATTGGCTGAAATATTACTACTTACACAAGAATGCATCCCTTGCGCCAGGCGCAATTAAATTCATAAGAAACTTTTATAGAGATAAAAATAACGAATCATTTATGCCCACTTACGCTACATTTTTTTCTGAGGTATTCAAAGAGAATAAAGACAAATTAAGTATTTGGATTGAAGATTTAGATGAATTCTCTTTTGAGGAAATGATGTATTATTATTATCTTCCATTATACTGGTCAGAAACTCAGGAAGGGATAAACGTCATATTAAAAGATTATCATAAATATAATGAAACACAAAAAAGTGTGTTACTGAATCTTCTTTTCAGTAATATACCTGATTTAGACGAAATAGAAATCAATGATGCCGTTTATCTGGATATGTTATGGACAAAATTTTTTGTTAGAGGCAATAAGAAACCTATCCAGAGAATTATTTCTGTCTTGCCAAATTTAAAAGGCAATTCACGCGATACTCTAAAAGAAATTCCCGAAAAAGATTTATTCCCTATTATAATAGCTTTATCGGCTCAATGGTCGTTAATATCAAACGGAATCAGCAATAAAGAAGTTTTTGAAATTATTCAGGAAGAATACAGGTCAACTCAGAACAAAGAAATAAAAAATGAATTGGAAATAATTATAGAGGAAATTGAAAAAACAGCGGAATCTCAAAAATCAAAAGACAAAGCTTATGTACTATTCCAGAAAAGCATATCTTTGAATAAAAATAACAAACATGAGGAAGCATTAAGCGTAATTAATGAAGCGATAGAATTAGTTCCGAACTTTCATGAAATGTGGTTATACAAAGGAGCAATTTATTTCAAGCTGAATCAAAATGAAAAAGCATTGGAATGTTTCGAGAAATCATTGACTTTGAAAGATAATGATACGAATGCCTGGTTATTCAAAGGTATGGCATTAAAAAAATTAAATCGGCCCGACGAAGCTATTCAATCATTTGATAAATCATTGCAATTCGACCAGAAAAATGCGGACGCATATTTTAATAAAGCCGATATATATCTTGAAGTTTTACATGATTATGAAAAAGCTATTAAATTATATGAAAAAGGGCTTGAAATAAAACCGGATTTCGATTTTGGATGGTACCAAAAAGCCATTGCGTTAGGCAATATTAAGGAATTTGAAAAGTCTATAGAATCAATTAATAAAGCTACAGAATTAAACAAGAATGATGCGTCTTACTGGAATTTTGCAGGAAGAGTATATGCCGAACTTAAACGCTTTGAAGAGGCTTTAACATTTTTTAATAACGCGATAGAATTAAAAACTGATTATGAAGAGGCATGGTATTTCAAGGCCAAAATATATAAAGAATTAAATAATTACAAAGAAGCTTTAGCATGTTATGATAAAGTGCTCGATATTAATCGAAAATCATTTGATGCATGGCTTGATAAAGGAGACATATATCTTAAAGCAAATGAATTTGAAAATGCCCTTACTGCATATGACAAATGTATAGAATTAAATCCGGATTATGCGTATTCCTTTTCCGCTAAAGGTATTATCCTTAGTAAACTTGAAAAATTCGACGACGCCATAAAATCATTTAACCGTTCATTAGAACTAAATCCAAAAGAGGCAATGGCATGGATCAATCTTGGAGCGACATACACCCAAATAAATCAATATAACAATGCTCTTCACGCCTATTCAAAAGCTGTGGAATTAAAACCCGATTTTATCGAAGGATTAAGACGCAAAGCCGATATTCTTTTTGCTTTAAATCGTGATAAAGAAGGATTTGATCTGCTGGATAACGCATTAAAATTAAGTCCGGACAATTTTGATCTTTTATTTAGCAAAGGTTCTGCCCTTCTTCAAAATAATAATTATGAAGAAGCATTAATTCTTTTTGATAAATGCATTCAATTAAATCCAACCGATCCATTCGTCTGGTTTCAGAAAGGATATACTTTTTATAAATTAAATAATTTTTTGGAAGCATTGCAATCATATGATAGAGCGATCAAGTTAAAACCTGATTTCATAGATGCCTGGAATAATAAAAGTTTTGTTCTTTGTGAACTTAAAGAATATGATCAGGCGCTTGCTGTTATAGATAAGACACTGGAATTTAATCCAAATTTGCCCGATGCCTGTTATAATAAGGTTTTTGTTCTTTGTAAATTAAATCAATATAAGAAAGCGAATTCTGCTTATTCAAAAATAGTTGAACTTGGCGATGCTATTACGTTTTATGATAATATAATGCTATTGACTGAGATGGAAAAGTATAACGAAGCGCTTAATTTGTTAAATAAAAAATTTGATAATAATATGAAAAATTATAATGATTTATATCTTAAAGGAATGGTACTTGCGCAAATGGAACAATATGAAAATGCTCTTATTTCCATAAATGAAGCGATAGCTCTTGATGAAACCGACATAAGATGCTGGATTATAAAGGGATATGCACTTGATCAATTAAATAAGTTTGATGAAAGCCTGCATGCTTACAATAAAGCATTATCTATAAACCCAAATTCAACAGAAACATTATATAACCGCGCATGTTTGTTTGCGCGCAATAAAGATACAATGAATTCAACTAAGGATCTATCCAAAGCATTTAAAATAAATCCAGGGCTGAAAAAAGAAGCAAAAAAAGATAATGATTTAAAAATATTATGGAAAAACAATCTCTTAAAATGAAGTCGCGATAAAATCTTAGTTATCTTAATTTGGAATTTGATAGTATGTTGAATAATGATTTGGAAAAACTCTAATCACAGATTTTTTTTTAAATAAAAATCATTCATCCGATATAATAATAAAAATAGTTCTATTCATTTGAGCATATTAATTAAGAAAATTTTTTTATTATGACTTTTTTATATAATTTCGCATGATATTTATAAGGTTTTCGAAATAACTTCTTTCAATTCCTGAATAAAAATTTCATTCGCGGCGGTTTTAAGTTTTATTGATTCTTCATTGGAAAAATTTGTGTGGAGTTTCTGCTGAACAAAATACATAGTTTTTTCCAAATCATATAATTCGTCTATGCAAACAGTTTCGTCTTGGGGAACATGTGTTCTTAGAAAAGCATCTATTTTATCGTCGCAACATACGGATATAAAAGGAATTCCCATACAGTAGCTTATTATACAGCCATGTAACCTGCTTGATACTACTACACGTGCCTGATAAAAATCTTTCAGTACACTTTTATAATTAGAATTTATGTTATTCACTTCTTTGTATATAAGCCCCAATTTTTTAGCGATTTTTTTCAGGTTATCGCTGATTTTGCGGATGTCAGCTCCTTGTAGTCTGATATCATCGTAATGAGCCGAATGCAATAAAATATTATTCCCTATAGTATTGGGTTGCCAATAAAACGGATATAGAAAATTTGCCGATGGGCAAATACCTATATTAATATTAATACGCGAGGATTTGGCAAGTTCATCTTTTGTCATTTTATCCCTTACACCAAGAAAGAGAGCATGTTGTGTTATTTTTTCCATAAGTGATTTATTTGTAATTGACCGTCCATTCATTTTATTGATTCCTATACCAAATGTTGCAAAAGGTATTTCTGATTCAATAAGAATTTCCCAGAATGGATCGAATACATTCTGAAGTAAGCCACCTCCACCGACAATAGCAAAATAGTTTTTCCCTGACCGCCTGGCTTTTAGAAACATTCTTTTTAATTCAGCTTGTCCCTCATCCGCGCAAAACAGCTCTATTCCTTTTTCAATCATCAATTTTTTGATTCCGAAAGAAGAAATATAATCGCCTATATTACTTCGGTCGGAGCAGATATATATCAGCCTGGAATTATTGAAATATTTATGGTTATGCATTTTGTGGTGTATATATAAGCCTGGCGAGCCGTATAGATTCAAATAAGAAGAAACATATTTTCTATATCTCCATTTGATTCCTCCGTAAAAATCAAGTTTTTTCAATCTATATAAACCTGACTTATCGATCAGGCGTTTTATCACCGCTATTATGTCTGGATCTTTAAATATGCTTAAAAGCAAAACATAGATAAAGACGCCACAAATAACTTTTAATATCAACCAGGCGTTACCCAATGCGCTAATGGTTAATCCCATAGCAATACTTAAAAGTAGAGGTTTTTTTATCGTGTGATAAAAATCGGAAAAATATACATTAATAACTTTACGGGCATAATACAGGGCTGTTAATGAATATATGATAATAGCTACTGTAGTGCCTAAAGATACTCCTCTTAATCCGTATAATGTACCTGTTATGACTAATAAAGTTAAAGTAGAGGTATAGATGCTTTGCATGATAATTATTATTTTTTGTTCTTTGTATGTTGTAAATATGATATTAAATAAAGCCAACGTTGCGTAAAAGATACCCCCGATACAAAATATCCTTAAAGGGAATACTGCCTGAATCCATTTTTCCCCATAAACCAAACTGATAAAATCCTTAGCTACAACACAAAGCCCAATCAATACCGGACAAACAACGTATGAAATAATTTTTATATAAAAAAGGATCAATTTTTTTACATTTTCTTTATTGTCTCTGATATCTGTCAAAGCCGGCAAAAAACCTCTCGCAACTACTTCCATAACTTTATCTTTGGGCAGAGTAGCTAAATCATAAGCTCTTTTGTATATCCCTAAAGGATTAATTCCCAGCACTTTACCGATTATAAGGTAATCTAAATTTCTCGACAGGTAATTGAGCAGTGAGCTTATAGTGAGGGTCGAACCGAAACCAAATATTTCTCTCGCTTCCTGTTTTCCCCACCCGATAAGCGGAAGATTTTTAGCGTTAATATTGATTGTTATGGCAAGAAACGTTGATAAAGCAAAAATACCAAAAACAAGGCTCCAGACGCCTGCTCCTAAATAAGCTGGTATTATTGAAAAAATCCCATAACAGAGGGAAGCGCTTACCTGAATAAATAATATTGTGCGAAACCGCTGATTCTTCATCAACAAAGCATCGCTGATAATATATAAACTGTTAATAACAAATAACAAACTTAGAACGCATAAAATACCGATAAGAACCGGCTGTTTATAAAAACCCGCTATTATGACTGAAAACGCCAATAATATACAGCATAAAAAAAGACCCCATAAAAAACATATCGATTGAGCGGTTTTGATAAATAAAGGTGTGATTTCTTTTTTCTGGATTATTACCTGTGAAATTCCGAACGTTGAGAAAACCTGGCATATTCCATAAAAAACCATAGCGATTGCATAAATTCCAAAATCTTCCGGTACAAGTATTCTGGCAAGCACAATACTTACCGAAAATTCCCAAACCTGATTAATTATTTGCGTTATGGATAACCAGAATATGTTTCTGCCTATTGTTTTCGCATCGTTATATATATTTTCATTGTCTCCATGCATGTAAAAACTTATTTCATCTCCATGACCATTAAGATTAGATATACAATTTATTCAGGTTACGTTATTGATATATATAATATCAGACGTTTTGAATGATAACTTTAGTATAATCCGTATATATTGTCAAATCTTGCGACGATAAAATAATCGTGTCATTCATGAGTCATATTATGCAGTTATAATCATTAATGAAACTCAGAATTTTCTTGCCCAGTTGTGCGAATAGTACCGCTCCGATGTCACACCGCCGGCACCGAGCGTCTGCGCGCAGATGAGCGAGCCGACATCCGCGCCCAACCCCGGCCCGTGGATGTACTGCGCCTTCACTATGCCCTGCTCGTCGAACTCCGCGACTACGCAATCGCCATCGTATAAATACCCTGTCAAAGATCCATCTTTTATGAAAACTATTTCAATTTACTTCAGCTTAACTTATTTCATAAACTGGATATTTATTCTATTATGCAGAATTTAAGTATATTATAAAAATACAATTACTATTTGCAAAATGAGGATACAACTCAAAAATCAATCTAATTTTTAAATAAGAAACGATAAAATATAAAGAAAAATAAAGCTCAAAAATGTTATTCCCCATCCGATATACCAATAAATTAAAATTGTTCTAACATTATCTTTTAATCGTTGTATCTTTTCATCTTCACATTGGACCTTATAGATATAACACATTAATTTAAAGGTATTTTCCATCCCAGGTCCAATTTTACCAAAAGATGTTAATTCTCTCCATGTCTCATATTTATTAGCTTTTAAATAACTTTTTAGTTCGTAAATTCTTATAGCTGTGATAATAGAAGTAATGAAAAGATACACAAATGAAATAAAAAAACTAATTAATCCAAAAGATATTAATTGCATATATTTATTCTCCATGTACTGTAATTAATGCAGTACCTGACTTGTAAGCGTGTGTTTCAATAGGTGTACCAGTCCCAGCAGTAACAGAAATTTTGGTACCGATAGCCTTTTTGTTAGAATCTGAAGTTGCAAGGCTTACACCTACAACAACAGGCCCTATTTCTCCGCTTCCGCCATATTCATTTCCACCACCACTTAAATCATTAATGCTCTTTATATCCTTCCAAAAAGTTACATCTACACCTGCTGATCCGCCTACACCAGCATATAAACCACCTGCAACTGTATAATAACTTCCTAAGACCATCCCTTCTTTTGGCGTATAACCAAAAATTATTCCTGTTTCTTGTGACGTACCTGTTACAGCACCAACATTATATCCACCAGCAATTTGAATAATATTCGGAGGTTCAAAAGGTTCAAGTGGAATATAACCAGTTTGAGTAAACCTGATTGGATCTGTAGCAATTGAATCAGAAAATAATTTTGAATCGTTAGTTATACTCCGGCACAAGCCCCACGGATCGATCCAGAGGAGCGGATTGTTCATCGCGAGGATGTAGTCGTTGGGGCCGTCGATGTAACCCATCGGATCGCGCGAGATGAACCGCCCGGATGAGGCATCGTAGTATCGCGCGCCGAAGTAATGCAGGCCGGTCGCGCTATCGTATCGTTTGCCCGAAAACAAAATGTTGTTCGCGATACCGCCGTCGCCCGCGATGAGGTCGCCGAACGCGCCGTACCGATACCGCGCCAGGCTCGCGCCGGATTCGTCCGTGATGCCGATCGTATCGCCGCGCCAGTTGTGCGAATAGTACCGCTCCAGCATCGCACCATCGGCGCCGAGCGTCTGCGCGCAGATGAGCGAGCCGACATCCGCGCCCAACCCCGGCCCGTGGATGTACTGCGCCTGCACCTTGCCCCGCGCGTCGAACTCCGCGACTACGCAATCGCCATCGTATAAATACCCTGTCAAAGATCCGTCTTCTTTTATATAATTATGACACATAGTTATTCATATTTTATTGTAAAATTTCTATTTAATATATTTTCTTTTATTAATTGAATTCCTTCAGAAGAATTAAATATTAGCTTAAAAAATATAAAAAAATCAATTAAACATAAACATAATATAAAAAAACAAAGCATGATAAGTGGTATCCAAATAATTTGGTTTTTGACTAAACGTAAAAATCTTTTTTTAAAAATAAAAATGTTTTCAATATTTTTTTGGGGGAATAACATTCCAACTCTATAAAAAACATAAAAAGAACATAATAGAAAATTAACGAATGTGAATTTTATTAATGAAATATTAATATTGGTTTTTAGAAAAAAAATGTATTTTAACGCAAGAGATAAAATGAGTTGCATAAAAAAAATTATTAATGTTATTAAATCCAATATATTCATTTTTATTTATCAATCTTTTTTATCTATATCTATATCTATTCCTACACCCGCAAGAGGAGAAGCACCAAGCTTTATTTTCCCAATAAATGGATTTATATTATAATCGAAGCCCAAAGCACCTACCTCAGCATATCCGTTAATTTTTAAATTTATTCCAGTAATATTTTCCATATAACTAATATTTGTGTTTGCTTCAAATTTATAGGTTGAAATATGGGCGGAAATCAATGGAAAACCATTATCGATGCCTGTCTCTAATTGAATACTTTTGAATTTTGTTTCTCCATTTGCTGAAAAAACGTCATTTTTTATTGTTCCTGTTTTAACTTTTGCTATACCAGCATCCAACTCACCAGAAAAAGTTAAAGTTGATAAATTTATTTTTAGATTTCCATCTACATACATGGCTTTATAATTATTTCCTGAAGCCATACTATAACTAAAATTAACATTATAATCGTTAGAAACTTGCTCATAAGATAATGGTATATAAGATGATTCCGTAAGCCTAATACAATCTGTAGCAATCGTATCAGAAAATAATTTTGAATCGTTAGTTATACTCCGGCACAAGCCCCACGGATCGATCCAGAGGAGCGGATTGTTCATCGCGAGGATGTAGTCGTTGGGGCCGTCGATGTAACCCATCGGATCACGCGAGATGAACCGCCCGGATGAGGCATCGTAGTATCGCGCGCCGAAATA